>PVBE011044591.1_pt1 | contig 33908 bp, 25 predicted proteins | sample 1631181 | NCBI WGS metagenome assembly PVBE01 (sample SAMN08397723, study PRJNA350692) | Marine metagenome, whole genome shotgun sequencing project. | isolation source: water | place: Pacific Ocean | collected 2012-04
CGGCAACACATACAACAAAAGTCTTCCTCATGATGAGCCTCCCGACAGAAATTGCGTCTTCATCAACTCCGGTATACGAAAGTGGATGAAACGATATGCACCCGCAGACAGAATCCCTTCCAAAACTCCCAAGGGAAGTTGAGTGGGAACAAAGGCAAGGAGAATCGTTCCGAACATCGACCACAGTGATGCGTCCATGTGCAAAGCCGACGCGAGGATGAAGGACGTCGCCGCATACGTGGCCCAGTCGGATACCACGCCAGCCAGAAACGCCGCGGCAAAGGCTGGAATTCCCATGCGCCGAGCCAACCAAAAAATTCCGTAGCCGAAAAACGCTCCCGCGACACCCATCGTGACAATGTCCGCGCCTAGAGTGGTCAAACCGCCATGCGCCAGGAACAAAGCCTGAAGGGTCAGCGCCACGCTGCTCAAAACCACGGTCGGCGCCGGTCCAACAAGGATGGCCGCCAAGCCCGTTCCGACCGGATGCGAACACGTTCCTACAACCGGCACGGGAATCGGCATACAGGAGATGATGAAAACAGCCGCCCCGACAAGAGCCACGAAAGGCTTGTACTGGGGCGCCTTACGACTTTTAATTTTGATTTCACGTATTCCCCAATAGAGAAAAGGGGCGGCGATGACGAACCACAACCCGGCCCAATTGGCGGGCAGGATGCCCTCGGAGATGTGCATGGCCCACACCGGCGTAGAGGATACAATCAACAACAGGCTGGCCACAGAAAGCAGTCGAAGGAAGTGTCTTTGGCCAGAAAAACATACCATCATTGTTTTTCTCCTTTCTGTTTGTCGTTCTGCCCGGCAATTGTCCAGTCTTTGCCCTGAACTTCTCTCCAGCGAGCCGCATCATCGGGAAGCATTGCCACAAATTCGCACTGCCCATGAGGAACGGGATAGGCGTCTTCATCAGGGAGCTGAAGATTCCTTACGTCGCCAAGCGTTGTGGATTCCTCGATCCGTTTCTCCACCAACTGCACAAGGAGGGGATCAAATCCAAGACTATTGCCGAGCACTAATTTGACGTAGGAATGGCGCTTGATCACCTTTTGCATCTTCACCGGGATGTCCAGCTTCATGTGCAGCCCCTCATTCAGAAAATAGGGCAGAAGAAGCACCTTGCGCGCACCCATCCGAACGCACTTTTCGAAGGTTTCCTCGAAGTGGGGTCCCAGACGCGACATGTTGCAGGTTTCCACGTTGGCATAACGCCCCTTTTTCTTAAGACCCTCGGCCACGCGCACCATGAAGCGGTCCGCCCCGGAAACACGGCTGCCGTGTCCGAGCAGAATGACCGCATCGAAGCGTTCCACGGACGGCCTCTCTGGTTTGACTTCCGGTTGCCCCCAGGCGGCCAGCGAGCAAAGCGCATGGACGACGCTCACTGCGGTGGGACTGCCGCCACGTCGGCCGGCCAAAGCAATATGAGGAACGTCAAGTTCCAGTAGCTCCTTTTTGCTTTCTTCCACATGGACGAATCCGACCGGCGCTGCGATGACCAGAGCGGGAGACACGCTTTCCTCGATAATCAGACGGTTGAGTTCGAGGAGCGCCGTGGGGGCGTTGCCGAAAACGACGATCGCGCCATCAACCAAAGATTTGGCCTTGCGAACAGCCAGCAGGGAGCGCGGCAGATTCAGACGCGCCGCGTCGTGAGCCACACCGTCATCTGCAACATAACAATGAATATGGCTCGATTCGTAGCGATCACAGACCCTGCGAAGACGGGCAAGGGAAAGCCCCGACCGGATCATATTGGAATCAACGTACAGCAGCCGCCCGGCCTTCAGGGCCTTGATTCCCGCGCTGATGGCGTCGGACGAAAAACGCACCGATTCCATGATCGAGAAATCTCCCGTAGTATGGATCATCCTGCGTACCACTTCCCATTGCGAGGCTGAAAAGTCGTGAGAAGGGGCTTCGCGATCGATGGTTTCGAAGGACAGGGCTTCAATCATCTGGCCGTTTCGGGGCGTCGCAAAAAGATCGTGAATTTTGGGCTTTCGGGTCATATGTCATTCTCCTCTTGTGAAACAGACCAATCCTTGACGGTCAATACCGGTTTCGAATCGTGGACACCGCTTTCCGGAAGATCCCTTTCGTCAGTGAAATCCGAAGGGAGACGCCTCCCCATCAATACGCTCCGGCCGATGATGATCAAGCAAGACGGCTGGACGTCGGCAGTGGCTCCATCGAAGGCGATCGCATATAGATCGTGATAGGACACCCGGCTTCCGGGCAGCGTGGCTCGCTCGACCAGCTTGTCGATGGTTTTGAACAATCTTGAATGATGCGGGTCGTCTGTTTCCCCTCTGATCTCCCAGATGAGGTTCGCCAGATTCTTATTGATCCGCAATCGTGTCTCTGATGCAACACATCGGATTTTCAAAAACAATATATGCAAAGGAACTGTCTTCATGGGATATTGTGCCCTTCTATTGGCTTTTTCGCCGTGTGCAAAGAACCCTCGGAGCGAATCCGAACACACATATCAACGAATCGCTCCAATGCCGTGGCACAGCTCGCCAAATGAAGGTGTACGAAACTGGCCAAGATCCGGCTATTGCGCTGATAGAATCCTTCCGGCTCCTCCCTTACACCGTTTTGCAATCTTCTCCCGTATACCGCCGTCCAGCCGTCTTGTTTTGCCGGATCTGATAGGAGCTCACCGTAATGGAATTCATGGCCGCGAAGCCGGTCGCCGGCCTTTCCCCATAAGGTGTCCGCCTTCAGGGTAACCTCGACGTAACCAAGGCGTTTGCGGTGATCGAGCATCCGCGTTTCCGACGGGAGAATACCGAGGAGCGGATACCGTTTTGCCTCGCGAGTCGTGACGGCTTGCGAGAGGTAGATGAGACCGCCGCACTCCGCATAAACGGGACGGCCGGACCGTGCAAACCGTCGAAGGCTGTCGATCATGCCTTCATTGGCGGCTAAGATTTCGGCGAACTCCTCTGGATAGCCTCCACCCAGATATAAGGCGTCGATGTCCTGTGGCAAAGACGACTCCCGCAAAGGGGAGAAAAAGGCGATGCGGCAGCCTCGCCGATCCAATTCGTCGAAAAGGTCCTGATAGTAAAAGTGGAAAGCCTCATCTCGTGCAACGGCAAGACAGATCGAGTGGTCCGGTGACGTGCCCCTGTGCGCGGGGAACGGCGATAGCGGACGGAACGGAGGAGCGGCATGAGCGATTCTCAGCACCTCGTCCAGATCAAGGTAACGCTCGGTTGCGATCGCAAATTCTTCCATGACAGCCGGTGAACAGTTCTGCGCTAGATCGGCCGTCACAAGTCCCAGATGACGACTGCGCAATTCGGGAATGCCCATCCGAGGAACCGCACCAACCAACATCGGTTGCCCCGAAGATGCCAGTGCCTCGGTCAGGATGGCCCGATGGCGCTCAGAACCGCAATGGTTGGCAATAACACCACAGATGAGCACCCCCTCTTCAAAATCTGCAAAACCGGCAACAATCGGAGCAATACTTCGGCCCATGCCGCGGACATTGACAACAAGGACTACAGACGCTTGGAGCCACTGGGCAATCTCGGCGGAACTGCCAGCCATGCCGGACGACTGGGCGCCGTCGAACAGGCCCATCACGCCTTCGATAATGGCCAGATCTGCGTCCCGAGTTACCCGGCTGAACAACCGCTCCACAAAGTCACGCACGGCCATCCAGCCGTCGAGATTGTAGCATGGCCTTCCCGAGGCGGCGGCCAGCCATGTCGGGTCGAGATAGTCAGGTCCCACTTTGAAAGCTTGAACCTTCAGACCTCGCCGTCGCAGCGCAGACACCAACCCTAACGTCAGTGTCGTTTTGCCGCTGCTGCTCTGTGCACCCGCAATGAGGATTCGAGGTATTGTCCGCGTCATGTCAACGCTGCCTCCAGCAAGGTTCTGGTTCCGGACATAAGCAATACCGCCACCATGGTCGCTGCAAACATAAGCGTATTTGCCTTGCGGATCTCTTCTCGACCTAGGGGATCAATCGGATCGCCAAGCCAGGGTACGGGGTCCGGTCGACCGTTTCGGATCTGTGGTCCGCCCAACTGGACTCCGAGTGCTCCCGCAAATGCCGCTTCAGGATAACCTGCGTTAGGACTTCTGTGTTTCCGTGCGTCCCGGAAACCGACACGCAACGCTCGGCTTGCTCGACCGCCCGACAAGAATGCGGCGAGCGAAATAAACAACACGCTGAGTCGGGCCGGAATATAGTTGGTTGCGTCATCGATGCGAGCGGAGGCCCAGCCGAATCGAAGGTAGCGTTTGTTCTTGTAACCGAAGATGGAGTCCAGCGTATTGACGGCTTTGTAAACCATCGCGCCCACTGGGCCGAAAAGAACGGCGAAGAACAAGGGGGCGAGGACCCCGTCGACTGTATTCTCCGCTACGCTTTCGACCGCTGCCTGGACGATTGCCGGCTCTTCGAGTTGTTCCGTGTCACGGCCGACCATACGTGCAACGGCATGACGAGCCTGTGGAAGATCATCCGCTTCAAGAGTGTCCAACACGGCGCAGCTGTGGGACGAAAGATCTTTGGCAGCCAATGTGGCATAGAGTACCCCGATCGCGACTAGGTCGCCCAGCAGTGGAAATACGTTCCGTGTGATCGTCAACAGGGCCCACGTCGTCAGACCGGTCCCCCCGATAACGATCCCGGCCACAACGATTCCGGCAAGGCGCTGGTTGCGCAACATGCCCCGCACCGGTCCTTCAAGCATCTGAGCAGTTCGGCCGATGATGCGTACCGGGTGAGGTATCCATCTGGGATCTCCAATGAGAAAATCCAGCGCCAGCGCAATCCAGATGTGTAGAATGAGACTATTCATTTCAGTAGCATCCTCCGATAGATTTGTCCCACATCCAGATTCGCCCGCACCACATCAGCCAGCCGATTCAAGGCCGGCTCGATGTCGAATACCGCCTGTATTTCTTCCAAGGCGGTCAGACCGCGTCGCTTCCGAAGTTCGTTGATGAACCAGCGCCGGAAGGCGTCATTGTCATACAAGCCGTGTAGATAGGTGCCGAAGAAGCGGCCATCCTTGGAAGCGTAACCTATGGTCTCCCCGTCTTCGCGGACCACCTCTGGTCGCAACCCATCGCCGGTAGTCTGACCGTGGTGAATCTCGTAACCACGAAGCGCAAGGCCTGAGGAGGTGTGCCGGGCCTCGACGGCTTTGAGAGTCTTTTCCTCCCGGAGGATAGTTTCCACCGCCAACAACGAAAGACCCGGCTGCGCGATATCTGTGGATTCGATGCCGGCAGGATCGGCGACACTCGTTCCAAGCATCTGAAAGCCTCCGCACAGGCCGATGATGCTTGCATTTCCCTTCTGCGCGAGCTCAATGATGCGGGCGGCCAAGCCGCTTTCACGGAGGTAGTGGAGATCCCCCAGAACATTCTTGCTTCCAGGAAGAATGACGGCATCAGGCATGCCGAGTTGAGCGTCCTTGCGGACAATCCTCAGGCAAACGTCGGGTTCCATTTTCAGCGGATCGAAGTCAGTGAAATTAGAGATATGGGGAAGGTCTATCACCGCGACATCCACCAGCCCGGCGTCTCCCCGTGCGGAGTCCTCCTTGAGGGCCTTGAAACTTACCGAATCTTCCTCAGGAAGGTCCAAGTCGAGGATATAGGGGATCACGCCAAAAGTGGGCAGGCCTGTATGCTGCTGAGTATAGTCGATAGCGTCGTCTAGTAGCTCCCGCTTCCCGCGGAAACGGTTGATGACGAAGCCGGCCACCATCGCGCGCTCCTTTTCGGAAAGAACCCCGATCGTTCCCACAAAGGATGCGAAAACACCGCCGCGATCGATGTCTCCCACAAGCAGGACCGGTGCGTCAGCGTATGCGGCCATCGCCATGTTCACAATATCATGATGCTTGAGGTTGACTTCCCCCGGACTGCCCGCTCCTTCGATGACCATCGCGTCCATCTCGGAGGCCAAAGAATCGTATACCCGTTTGACCGCTTTAAATGCTTGCGGTTTGTAATGGATGTAAGCATTCACATCCATGTTGCCCACCGGCTTCCCGAGTACGATCACCTGGGATCCGGTTTCCGAATTGGGTTTCAGCAGCACGGGGTTCATACGCACATCCGGTTCGAGCAGGCAGGCTTGGGCCTGTACCACCTGGGCCCGCCCCATCTCGCCACCATCCCGTGTCACATAGGAGTTCAGCGACATGTTCTGGGCTTTGAATGGTGCGACCCGGTAACCATCCTGAAGCAAAATGCGGCAGAAAGCAGCGGCAAGGACGCTCTTTCCGGCATTGGAGGAGATCCCCTGAAACATGATCACTGGCACACGCGGCTTCACGCGAATCCCTGTCTTCTTCCGTGGGTGTGGATCGAGCAACAGGGCCATGGCTTCCAGGAGCCGTTCGTTCTCCCCTGCCGTGCGCACGGCTACCCGGAAATAGCGATCATCCAGCCCTTCATAGTTGTCGCACACGCGAATTGCGATCCGGCGGGCAAGCAGGTTGCTGCCCAATGCCGTAGCGTCGAATTTCGTCTTTTCGAAGCGAGCCAGCAAGTAGTTGGCCGCAGACGGGAAAACTACGATGGCGCCCAAGTCAACGAGACCGCGATGGAGTTGTTCACGAAGTCGTACAATCTCCTCGCGTGTTTTGTCGGCATAGGCCTGGTCTTCGAGAACAGCGACACCGACGGCCTGGGCCAGGCTCCCCACGGACCAAGGCGGAAGGATTCCAGAGATACGCTTGACAATGGGCTCTGGAGCAAGCGCGTATCCAAGGCGCAGACCTGGAATTGCATAGAACTTGGTCATGGACCTTAAAACGATGATGTTGGGCCGTCCATGAGACGCAAGGCTTCGATATTCGTCCACAAAATCCGCAAAGGCCTCGTCCACGACAAAGAAAGTGGAAAGATGTCGGTCCGCGACGTTCAGCAGGGCGACCGGATCGAACATCGCACCAGACGGGTTGCCCGGCTGTCCGACGATCACCATCTCACCACCGGACAATTCCGGCTCAACCTGACTCCAATCGACGGAAAATCCACTTTTGGCATCCAACGCGATGGTAGTGATGTTCAGCCGTGCTTGAGTAGCGGCAACAGTGTAATCGACATAGCCCGGGACGGGAATCACCGCATGGGTGATAGCCAAGGCGCGGGGAAGGGCGTACAGGAGTTCTGTGGAACCATTCCCGCAAACTACCTTCTCCGCCGGAACAGAGAACGTGGAGGCAATGGTCTTGCGTAAGGCCAGGCAGTGCGGGTCCGGATAGTGCGCCACCACGCTGAGATGGCGGGAAATCACCTGGCGGAGACAGTCCGGAGGGCCCAGCGGGTTTATGCTCGCGCTGAAGTCGAGGATTTCCTCAGGCTTGCATCCTGCGCGATTCGCCAGGTTCCGAACATGTCCACCGTGTCCGAATTTCATAGGATCTACCTTATCTCCTGAGGCCGCTGTCGCCCATACCGATTACGCACAAAAAAAATCCCCGGGCACATGCTCTGGGTCCGAGGATTTCGTTTTTAATCCCACAGTTAAATGCAAAGCCCCCACATCCTCGAGGGACAAAGCAAGTAAATCGCTCTGAAAGCAGGTCTTCCGGCTTCCGGATCAGCCTACTCGCCGCGCTTTCCCATCCTCACGGACAGTTGCTTTATTGCGGTTTTCGTCCCCGGTTACGGCGGCGGGTCCGCGACGGAATTTCACCGTCTTCCCGATTAAGGCCCAAAGGCCACTTTCAGAATTCTAATACAGCACTCTGTCTGGCGGAAGTCAAGTAATTTTTTTCTTGGTGAACAAATAAAAAAAGCCGCTTTATTTGATGGGATCATCTCCAAATGCCGCTTTTAGGCCTTCGACCTAGGCGGCCGTGAAGGTGAGGACTTCTTTGGACGCGTCATAACGATCGGATTTTGTTTTGAGCTTAATTTTAACATCAATAATTTCCTTTTGAAGGTCATCGAGGCCGTTATAGGGTTTGCCATAATCTTTCTGGACAAAATAATCACCTATCGCCTCAGCAACAATGTGTAGGGTGGCAGAAGATCCTTTTTCATCTTGTTTAAGAAGAGTTGCTAAATCCTGCAAAAACCTATTACTATAGGGATCCAGACAAAACACTTTTCAGGGGTGTCTGCGGTTATTAAGTATATTTTCAGCTAAATTAGAGAAGAGTCTCATTTACGTTGAAAAACCACTGTGAAATATGATCTATTTTCTATTTCTATTAACTGATTCGCTCCGAGCCGGACACACGTTATGGATGCTATAGGTCTTCATTTAGTTGGAAAAGGATGAAAGCATGAAGAGGGAGAAACGTCACTACGGCTGGATCGTCATTTTTACCGGACTTTTGGCAACGATCGCTGCCCATGGATTCGGCCGAATGTCTTATACCATCATCCTTCCAGCCATGAAAGATGGGCTCAACTTTAACTACACCCAATTGGGTTTTTTGGGCACCGGAAATTTTATTGGTTATTTGACCATGGCGATCATCGGGGGAGTTCTGGCCGCCAGGTTCGGACCAGGCATCGTCATCTCCCTTGCCCTGGTACTCATGGGTATAACCATGTTTTTAACCGGTTTATCAAAATCATTTGGCTTTGCATTCCTCATGCGTCTATTGACCGGCCTTGGCAATGGGGCCTGTTTTGTTCCGGCCATGGCCTTGGGTTCAGCCTGGTTTGCTGCGAAAAGACGAGGTTTCGCCACCGGTATTGTCTCATCCGGCATCGGAATCGGTACACTGATATCCGGTTTAGTGGTTCCACCGATACTCACCGCATTCGGTCAAAATGGGTGGCGCGTTTCCTGGTATATCCTAGGAGGTGCCGTGCTTGTCGTCTCTGGAATTGTTTACACATTTGTGCGCAGCCGCCCGGAGGAAAAAGGTTTGCGACCGGTGGGTGCAGAAAAAACGAAAATCGAACCGGCTGCTTCTTCAGATACCAAAAAGGTGTCATCCCTTCAGTGGCCCAGAGTGATAAAAATGGGCTCGATGTGGTACTTAGGTGCTATCTATTTCTTCTACGGCCTCTCCTACATTATTTACATGGTGTTTTTTGCCGCTTATTTGGTCAAAGACATCGGTTTTACCCAGAAAGCAGCCGGTGAGTTATGGGCTCTGGTTGGCGGGTTGAGCATTTTTTGCGGAGTGATCTGGGGCTGCATATCCGACCAGCTCGGAAGAAGCAAAGGAGCGGCTTTGGCTTACCTTTTCCTCGGGCTCTCATACATCATCTATACCTTGATCAAGGTTAAATTCGGTATTTATCTATCAGCCGTTATATTCGGACTGACAGCCTGGAGCATCCCGACAATTATGGCGGCCGCCGCAGGTGATTTCGTGGGACCGCGGCTGGCACCAGCCGGACTGGGATTCATCACCCTGTTTTTCGGCGTCGGCCAGGCCGTTGGTCCGGCGTTGGGAGGCTTTTTGGCGGATATGAGCCATTCGTTTAGCATCCCCTTTCTGACTGCCGGCGGCATCTCGCTAATCGGAATGATATTATCTTTTTTTCTCAAAAAACCAAACTAGCGCGTCTGCTCTGAATTGTAATATACAACCTTTATAATCACGATAATCATCATCAAAAGCCATTTTAAACGATTTTAACTCAACTATCCCGATTGAACGGTTATACTGTGATTTAATCGAACCAAACCCGCCTTTAAAGGGGAATTTTTTTATCCACTATCTTTGCTATAGGGACGTTTAACCAGGTTTGAGTTGAAATATCTGGGATCACCGGTCACCTCTTCATCGACCCACCAGGGTTTTTCATAATGCTGGTCTTCGGTTTCCAGCTCCACTTCGGCGATGACGAGCCCCTGGTTTTCCCCGAAAAACTCGTCTACTTCCCAAACAAGCCTGTGACACTCAATCTCATATCTTTTCTTTTCAATAAGTGGCTTTTCACAAAGTGTTTCCAGCATCGATTCGGCCTCTATAAAAGGAATTTCATATTCGTATTCGATCCGTGATGCCCCTTTTGTCATTCCCTTAACCGTTAAAAATCCCTTTTTATCGACCGTACGCACCCTCACCACTCTTTCTTTGGCGCAGCTGAGGTATCCCTGTCGGTATCTTTTACCCGTCGCCAAAGATCGCCAAGAATTGTTTTTAACAAGAAATTTTCGTTCTATTTCCTTACCCGCCTGTGGCAATCCTTTTTTTAAACCGTTTTGAGCCATGTTAAATCCTACAACTTATCCAATAGATCACAAAAAAGCCGGACACCAAAACCGGTTCCGCCAGCACCGCAATACTCGGTTTCGTTTTTAATAAAGGCGGGTCCTGCAATATCAATATGAGCCCACCGTGAATCCCCTGCAAATTCGGATAAAAACAGGGCGGCGGTGATCGCCCCGCCCCATTGCGTGCTACTGATATTCCGAATATCGGCAAAATCACTTTTGAGAAACTCTTTATAATCATCCAGAAGGGGCATCTGCCAGCAACGCTCATGAGTCTTTTCTCCGGATCGGACAATATCTTTTGCCAGCTTATCATCCGTAGAGAATACGCCGGCAATTTTGTCGCCCAATGCAACAATGCATGCGCCGGTCAGCGTAGCCACATCTATAAGGGTGTCAGGCTGATATTTTTTTATGGTATAGGATATGGCATCGATCAGTATCAACCTTCCCTCCGCGTCTGTGTTGCCGATTTCGACGGTTTTGCCGTCAAAACTCCTTACGATATCTCCGGGACGTGTTGCGGTTCCGGACGGCATGTTCTCAACCACCGGAATGGTGCCGATGACTCTCATCTTGGGTTTTAGTTTTGCCAATGCGATAAGCGTTGCCGCTACAGCTGCCGCACCGGACATGTCACTTTTCATATCATCCATTGATGCAGCAGGTTTGAGGCTGATTCCACCGGAATCAAAGGTCACACCCTTGCCGATAAGTGCGACCGTTTTTTTTGCGCCTTTTGGTGCATATTCAATCACAACCATTCCTGACTGGCTTTGACTCCCGGCACCCACAGCCAGCAGAGCACCGAATTTTTGCCGCTTCAGTCTTTTTTCATCCAGTAAACTGACCTTAAGATTCTCTTTTCTGGCTCGTGCCGTGATGGACCGAATAAATTGTTCAGGTCTTTTGTCATTTGATGGCATCGAAACCCACTCCCTGGCAAGGAGTGTCCCTTCACAAACAGCCACCGTCCTTAGCAGCAATTGGCGAAACGCTTTAACGGCATCGGGTTTTACCAGAAAATCAATTTTTTTCAGTTGTTTGTGTTTCTTTTCTTTTTTATATTTATCAAACAGGTGGTTACCGAGGAACGCCCCTTCCAACAAAGCCTCAAGAAGCATCGTCATCTTTTTTTTCGTTTTTCTTTCCGAAGGGACGACAACCAAGATTTCTGAGAGGTTCATTTTGATACTTTTCTTTACTGCCCTCCCCCCAAATCGGCGAAGTGCTTCGGAATCGATTTTTTTATATTTTCCAATTCCCAGGAAAATCATTCTCATTGCTTTCATTTTAAGGTGATTGTAAAGCGTCAATTCATCCCCTTTTTCACCTTTGAACTCTTTTATTTTTTTGGCGGTCTTTACGGCTAAAGATATCGCTTCGATGTCATGGATATCCCTGTCCTCACAAACCGGAATTACCAATGTCTCTACTTTGGTTTTTGTCGGGTCAATCGATTTAAGATATAGCACTCTTTTTCTCCTTCCCGATAAACGACAGATTTGTCCATCGAAAATCGTTTCCATGTTGTCTCGGTTTCATTTCTTTTCACACGCTCCTCTATACAAAACATCAGCAAAAATCAGGGGATACGCTCGCTGTCTCTAGATCGGTATTCCCATTGGCCAGCTGTTTTAGATGGGTAATTGTTTTCCACGAGAAGTCCTCTCTCTGACAAGGAAATATGGCATTGTTCGTGAATATCGGATCAGATTCAAGGTCATAACGGGAGGATAAAACGGCCCTTTGCCAAAGTTCGGTTTGAGGGATCGGGGAATAATTGGCGAGAACAGGCAACAGGCCACTTTTATTTACAATTTTGATCGACTCCTCAATCGATTCGATTCTCTGACCCGGCAGTCCTACCAACAGATATGCACCGATTTGATGCTTTTGGAAACCGGCTTCGATCAGGCAGGACACCGTCTGCTTGAACTCATTTGCCGTTACCTTTTTATCAAATTCTTTTCTTCCTTCAAATTCCGTGGTCTCGAGCCCCAGACGGAGCGTTTTAAACCCGGCCCTTGACATCAGGCCGGCGGTTTTTTTTGAAATCCCGCAGATGTGGACTGCATTTGGGGTGTGAAAGCGGACCTTTAACCCGCATTTTATTATCCCTTCGAATATTGGAACAGCCGATCTTTCTGCATCAACAAGAAGTGCGTCATCATAAAAAACAAAATCTTTTACGCCATATTTTTTATGCCAATATGTTATTTCTTCGACAACCAGATCAGGCGTGCGAAGGTCTCGGTTAGGGTTTAATAGATGAGAGGCACAGTATGCACAGGAAAATGGGCACCCCTTTGAGGTGATAATGGGTATGTAAGCAATTTTCCTTTGAAGATGAAATGCAGGATAAGGATAGGTATTGATATCATCTGGGGTAAACCCGTTGGAATCAACGCCCGGTCTTGATGAAAAACCGGTATATTCTTCAGCTAGCTGCAGTATACATTTTTCTCCGGAACCGCAGACCACTTTATCTGCTCGGGAAAAACGCAGGGCGTGATCAAAGCATAAAGATGCGTAGATTCCACCCAGAACAACCGGTGTGTTCGGAAAAATCTCCTTTATCCATCCGATCGTTTCCCGTACACCCGGCGACCAGTAAGTCATAAACGAAGTGATAAGAACAAGGTCTACTCTTGATATTGCGAGAAGTTCTTCCCGGAACCATTCCGGCTTGATCCCGTACCTGCAAAAGTTGCGCGATACATCCTCTAGCCCCTCAGGCTTTGGAATTTGGGTTTTTAAATACGGCCCACGGCCATATCTGGCATGCGGGTCGGTTTGAGGTCCTTTGGGGTGAAACCTATCGAGACAGTCGATATAAGATACGGTAAAACCATGGCAATCGAGTATTGAGGCAAGTGTTAGAAGGCCCACAGGCTTGGCCCAAAAATCGTATGCCGCAAAATCATGTATCCATGGATTGACAAGAAGAATATGTGGGCTATCGGGTTTCACATTCAAGATAGGGCCGGTTTGAGACGGCAGCATCAACCTGGATCAAAGCAATATTTTTTTTGTCAGGTTCTGTGAGCAAATGGTTTATTTTTCAGGGAATAGCTTTTTAATATCGTGTTCGGTCGCCTTACAAATTCCTCTTTCGGTAATAAAACCGGTTATAAATCTGGCGGGTGTTACATCAAAAGCAAAGTTTGCGACCGGGCTATTTGCTGGTGGAATCAGCACTCGCCTTATGATCCCCTCATCTTCTCCCTGCACATACCGGATTTCATCGGCATCTCTTTTTTCTATCGGTATCTCAACCAGCCCATCCCTCAGTTCCCAATCAAAAGTAGAAGATGGAAGGGCGACATAAAAGGGTATATTGTTGTCCCTGGCCGCCAGAGCCTTGAGATAGGTACCGATCTTGTTTGCAACATCCCCGGTACAGGTGGTCCTGTCTGACCCCACAATGACCATATCGACCATGCGGTGTTGCATGAGGTGGCCACCGGCGTTATCGGTAATTACCGTGTGCTTAACTCCACATTCTCCCAGTTCCCAGGCGGTTAGCCTTGCTCCCTGGTTCAATGGTCTTGTTTCATCCACCCATACATGGATATCGATTCCGTTTTCCACGGCCGCATAGATTGGAGCAGTAGCTGTTCCATACTTGCCGCATGCAAGCCACCCGGCATTACAGTGCGTTAGTATATCTACTGTTTTGCCGTTTTTTTGCTCGCTGATTTTTTTTATCAGCTCCATGCCGTGCTCACCAATTTTCCAACACTTTTTTGCCTCAGCTTCAGCTATCTTTTCGGCTGCCTGTCGTGCCCTCTCACGCCTTGTCGAGCTGTTTTTCTCCTCTGACAGTTCAGCGAATACTTGATTTACTCCCCAGGCCAGGTTAACAGCTGTCGGCCGGGCTGATTTTATTCTATCACATGCGGTTATCAAATCACTGTCTGAAATACTATCGTTTTTCAGATTTAAAACAGCCAGATATACACCAAATGCCCCGGTCACCCCGATGAGCGGTGCCCCCCGGACGAGCATCTTCTTTATGGCCATGATGATATCATCCACCGTTTTTAGGTCCACGATCACAAATTCGTGGGGAAGGCGTCTCTGATCGATGACTTTTACCACCTCCAGATTCTGATCCAGCCAGATCGGTTGTAAGTTCTGTCCAACACTCGTCATTATAGATCACTTTTCCTAAAACGCTTGTTATTTGGTCGTAAGGCTTTTCTTTTAAAGCGCTTTCTCCGTTCCTCCAAACACCAGTGAAAGGGCAGCACGACCTTTCCCTTGACATAAAGCGCCTTTAATTTATGAACTCAATAATCAGAGGCAAATGCCGAGTGTTTGAGTAATGCCCTTTCGGTATCCCAAATTCATATGCCCGGCAGTTATAACAAAAATGAGCATCAAACGCAAGCAGATCCGATAACCGGAAATCCAACACCGTTATGGACTGCTGACAAATGCACAATTCACCCGCCAAACCCATCGCTATCCATGGGGAATGCAAGGGGTGAGAAGAATTTGAATGCAAGAATCCATAACGTTGAATAAGATAAAAGAGATGGGGATAAAGTTAATCATTGACGACTTTGGAACCGATTATTCAAGTTTGAGTTACCTGCATCGTTTTCCGATACAAAACTTAAAGATCGACAGGACATTTGTCGTCACCATGTTAGAGAGCACGGAAAGCATGGAGATCGGGCAGTTGCCGGGCTTGCCCATAACTTGGGAATAGAAATTATTGCAGAGGGTAAGGGAATTCAGGATAGATAGGGCGTATCCTGCTAAAACCCCCCTCTTTTTTATACCTTTTAATTACCGTGCTGCCAGTGTGGGGATGATCTTCAGGGATCGCCCATCTGTGGACATCGCCACCGCTCCATCACCGCTGGTTCGAAATATCCGGTACCCCCGCTTCTTATATCGCTTCAATGTGTGCGGATGTGGAAAATATTCACTGTTTTGCCATCCTGAAGAAATAATGACAACCTCCGGCTGCACACTGTCTAGAAAACGGTCGGTACTCGAGGTCCGACTCCCATGGTGAGGTGCAATCAGGACACGGCTTTTTAGTTCATCTCCCGAAATTTCAACAAGTTCTCTCTCTGCCCGGGCCATGATATCTCCTGGAAACAAAAATGTCTGTGACCCAAAACGGACCTTTAAAACCAGTGAATTATTGTTATAATTTCGCCATTTTACTGTTTTTTTTCTGTTTACAAAATCGCTTGGCGGATAAAGGATTTTAAATTGAACCCCATTGATATGTTGTGTTTGCAATAGCGGTTTAAATCGAGTGAGTTGAATGTCTTTTGTTTCAATAATTTTTCTGAACTTGTGGTAATTCAAAACCGATGAGGATTCTCCGGTGCTCCACACATTTTTTACATTAAAATACCTAGCGATATACAAAAGACCGTTCATGTGATCGCTGTTTGGATGCGAGAGGACCAGGGTATCAACGGTTTTGATCTTTTTTCGCCATAAAAATGGCGCAACTATATTTGCGCCGACATCAAAAGCCGTCGGATCCGAAAAACCACCGCCGTCGACGAGGAGATTATACCCACCCGGCAATTCGAGGAGAGCCGCACTCCCTTGACCCACATCAATTATGGTCACCCTGAAATCGCGATGCCAAAACCGGTGGTTTAACCAGTAAAAGACATCAACGCCGCCTGCAACGATAACAATCACTACCGCCGCTTGTGCCAGCCGTTTCTTCGACATAAATTTTTTCCACCATCCAAAGCCTGAAGGCGCATTTTGATCTTTTATGTTTAAAATCGCCCAGAAAACGAGATAAAAACATGTTATCTCAAAAAAGGAAGGCGTTACGGTTTTGACGGCCGCAAAAGGCAATTTTGAAAAAAAGGTTATGATATTCAAAGCAACGGACAGAATCGCCGCACTCACATTTAATAAAATTGAAGCGCCTGTGACGCTCAGGGGGCTTAAAACAACCGAAACCAATCCAAGCGGAATAACCATAAATCCCACCATCGGAATGATCAATAAATTGACCAAAAATCCAACAGTCGAAACCTGATTGAAGTATAACATCATCAGGGGAAAGGTGCCGATGATGGCAAAAAATGAAACCAACATAAAGGTGCAGAATTTATTTCGAATGGAAAGCCCTTTTTTTAAGATGGAATTTTTCTTTTGCAAACGAAAATTCTTTGTTTGAGATAGGCCGTATACAATGGAAAGAACAGCTGAAAAAGAGAGCTGGAAGGAAATTGAAAAAAGAGCCGGTGGATGAAGGATAAGGATCAACATCGCCGCCAATGCAAGCGTATTCATCAGATCATGTTCTCTTTCGAACAGAAACGTTAGGAGAAAAAGAGAAACCATGATCACAGATCTCTGGGTGGAGGGGGACATCCCCGAAAACAATCCGTAAGCAACTACCGGAAAAGATGATAAAATTGCAGCCCCCTTTCTTGTCCACCCATTCCAGAGCAACGGTTTAACATAGGAAAGGACCCAGGAAAAAAGAAGGAATGCGGTAGAGGCCACGATTCCGATATGAAGCCCGGAAATCGCTAGAATATGCCCTACACCCGCCCGATGAAACGCCTCCCTTAAATTCTGGGGAATATCATTCCGGTCCCCGAGAATCAGTGCTTTTAATATTCCTTTTGTTCCTTTTTTTCTCCTCACAACATGTGACTGTTCAATAAAGGATGAGATATGATGGCGAACATTCTGCACCATCCGATCGATCCCTTTATCCGTTCGATTTTCTATCTTTACCGGCTGGTTTTTCGAAACATATGATGTTCCCCAAATCCCCTTGTACGCCATATATCTTCTGTAGTTAAACCCACCAGGATTGGAAAAATTTCTGATCATCCGGATCGTTCCGATCAGTGAGATCCTGTCTCCCGCATCTATATTGAGATGTTTTTCACGCATGGTAACCAGAATCTTTCCCAAAACAGGAAACGGTTTGCTTTTTTTCATGCTGTCTTCTTCAAGGGTCTCGATTTTGACTATAAATTTGATTCGCTTACCAGTTCTGACAGGCGTCGTGTCGACAAAACCCACAATTTTTCATTGATGATTATCTAAAAAATGAGTGATATGCCGGGCGGGGAATCGGGGCGCAGCCCAGGGTTGTATGGAAAGATATCCCAGAAAAAGAAAAAAGATAAGCGGGAATAAGAAGGCTGTGTGGCGCTGTCTGACCCTGCCGATAGTTAAGCCCAGACAAACCACAACAACAACATAGGTTAAAATTCTGTAACCTGGGAACCAAAAACCGAAAGAAATACCGGCTATCAGGCATATCAGGAGCGGAATCAGGGGGCGGGAATATGGGTGGACCGACGGCGGTTCCCAGGTCGCCAGTAAAGACCGCATTGTCATCTCATAGTTGATGATGCTTCAGGGTTTTATAAAAAAGGGTGGCCTAGGGATCCACCCTTTTGATGGCGGCACCCAGCTGAGCAAATTTTTTTTCCATCATCTCATATCCCCGATCAAGATGATAGACCCGGCTGACCGTCGTTTGCCCATTAGCAACAAGGCCGGCCAGGATGAGTGAGGCACTCGCCCTCAGATCGGTGGCCATCACCGGTGCACCGGACAAATTCGGTACCCCTTTTACCATCGCCGTATTACCGGATACGATAATATCGGCTCCCATGCGTTTGAGTTCACTGACATGGATAAAGCGGTCCTCAAATATCGTTTCAGATATCATACTCAGGCCGTCGGCCACTGACATCAAAACCATGAATTGGGCCTGCATGTCTGTTGGGAAACCCGGATACGGCAAGGTCTTTACGTCGACACTTGCGATGCTGTTTTGCCCCTGGACCCTTATGCTGTTGCCTTTGATTTTTACCCCAAGGCCGGTAAGCCTCAACTTGTGAATGGCCGCTTCCAGGTGATCCGGTTCACAATTCAATATCTTCACATCCCCGCGGGTTAAGGCCGCTGCAACCATGAAGGTGCCTGCTTCAATCCGGTCGGGTATGATTCGAAGAGACACCGGATGAAGTGAAGAGACACCTTCTATGGCAATTGTTGTCCCCCCGACACCTTGAATTTTTGCTCCCATCTGGTTCAAAGCATCTGCAAGGGCTACAACCTCAGGCTCACAAGCTGCATTGCGTATTTTTGTGACGCCTTCAGCCAAAGTAGCTGCCATCATGAGATTTTCTGTTCCGGTAACAGTCGGGATGTCCAAATAAATTTCACTTCCTTTTAGGCCATCGGTAGTCGCTTCCACGTATCCGTGCTTTAGCTCAATGGACGCGCCCATCCGCGAAAGCCCCTTGAGATGCAAGTTGATCGGACGCGCCCCAATCGAACACCCTCCCGGCAATGACACCCTGGCCTTTTTAAGCCTCGCCAGGAGAGGGCCAAGAACCAGAATGGACGCCCGCATCTTCCGAACCAGATCATAGGGGGCCTCGTGAATGCAAAGACCGCCGGCATTTATCCGAACCGTACCTCCATCGGTTTCAATACCTGCGCCGAGGGTTGAAAGCAGCAGCTTAATACTTTGGATATCTTTTAAGTCCGGAACATTCGTATAAACATTCATTCCAGCGGTAAGCAGTGATGATATAAGTATCGGTAACGCGGCATTTTTAGAACCGGCAATCTTCACCTCGCCTTTGAGGGGACGACCTCCTTCAACAATGATTTTATCCATATTCTGGTATCAATAAAAAAGCGCTCCCCTAGGAATATGGTTGGGCCGGCGCTTTTTATCCTCAGACAATCTCTATTCGTTAAAGGTGCGGTTCAGCGGTTTTATTGATCGTATCAAGAACCGCTCTGATAATACAATAGATCAGACCCGTCCCTATGGTCACAAGTGAGAACCACAACCCCCCCATAAAAACGATATGAGACATATCCCAAATCCACTCAAAAATAGATGGAATCATTCTATATCCTCCTCATCTGTTTTCAGGTTTCTGCGGACCTTAGTTTTCGGTCTGATAGAATGGATGGTTTTTCCTGCTCTCCCGGACCCATCTGTCCCATCGGGTTCAACTCTTGTTCCTGTGGGAAAATGGGCAAATATCGATACGCAAGCGATATGAAAACAATACCGTATGTCACCGGAATCATCGTTGTTGCTATTTCCTGCCAGCTTGGAAAGTACATGGGCCATCCCTCAAACGGCAACACCGGCACCGCCATAACCTGCAACACCATAACCCAACGATTCAAACAAACCCCTAATACCGCCAAGACCACCGCCGTAATAAATAGAATCGGATGGCGGCGCCCTTTTTCAATAATCAAAATGGCGGCCGGAACAACCCCAAAAATTACAATTTCAAGCACGAGAATCCAGATGCCGTAAAGCGGATTGTTGGAATAGAAATCCATCAGGGTAAATCCCTTTGAAGGTGCAGTTACGGCCGCCCAGTACCAGGTATCGATAATCTTCGCAATAATATAGGTGGCCAGCATCCATCCTGATATTTTTGCCAGCAGTTGAATAACATTCTCCTTGACCAGCTTTTTTTGGGTAATCTGCTCTGCGATCCTGGTAATCAAAATGGTAAAGCAGGGACCGACAGCAGCGGCGGACCATGTAAAGAGGAAAAAGGTCCAGGGCCAGATAAAAACACCTTCACGAAAAGCAAAGGGACGGCCGAAAAGGACACCGGCGACGCCTCCCAGTGATCCTTGGTGAAAAAAAGAAAGATATGCCCCGGTTGCTGCAAAAACCGCCATAATTTCATGCATGCGGTATCCAAGATGGTGAAAAAACGGCACCCTGTCTATCTGGCGGTTCTCCATGATAAGCGGAACAAATTCAATGATCAGCACACCCAGGTAGACGGTCAGACAGAAGGCAACCTCGGTGAGCATGGAATGAACGTTCGCATGCCAAAAGATAAACCACCCCCGCAGCGGTTGACCAATGTCGATTCCCAGAATAAGAAGCGCTGAGCTATAGCAGATAACTCCGATAAGAACCGCATAGTTGATAATATTTTTCAATTCATCTTTGCCGATGATATATCTCAAGAAACCTGTAAAAAAGGCGCCGCCGCCCAGCGCAATCACCGTGAGGTCAGCCCATATCCACGCGGCAAATCCATAGGCATCATTCATGTTAGTCTGATTGAGCCCTTTGAGCCAGACCAGCAACATGGCGAAAACGCCCAACAAGAGAACAACGACAACCGGTCCGAGTAGAATGACAAATTGTGAAAACGGGCAGCGTTTAACCCCTTTGGGTATTAGTGCGTTATCCATGCGTTATGTGCTCCTCCCAGAAAGCGTTTTATTTTCCTTTTTCAGATAATTATCGCCGGCCCGTCTGACCCACTCCCGGCTTGACAGATAGTAAATTTTAGGATTGGTGCCCAGCCGTTCCAAAAGTCGAAATGCCCTGGGATGCTTCGTTCGTCCCCCGTTTTTTCGATCCGGACGTACCAGTTGTTGAACAGCATGCTCTGGGTTGTTCAAATCACCAAAGGTGATGGCATCCGCAGGGCATGCCTGGGTACATGCGGTTTGGTATTCATTTTCTTTCAGCTCTCGTCTTTTTTCCAAAAAGGCCTTGTCCATCGCCAACTGGTATCTATGAAAGCAGAAACTGCACTTTTCCACCACACCCCTCATTCGAGGTGATACATTCGGGCTTAAATATTTTTCCATATCGCTGGGCCAGACCGGATCCCACCAGTTAAAATATCGGGCGTGATAAGGGCATGCGACCATGCAGTACCGGCACCCGATACATCTCGAATATATTTGGCTGACAATTCCGGTTCTCAAACTATAGTCCGTCGCCGTTGCCGGGCATACCGACACACAGGGTGAATGGCCGTGATCAGCTTCGCAGTGCATGCATGGTCTGGGGATATAGCAGATGTCCGCTTCGGGAAAGGGTTTTTCATTTGTCAGTTTGTAAACCCGCATCCAGGTGATGCTGTCCAATTTATTCGATTCATCCTCCTTAAACGGCACGTTGTTTTCAGCCATACACGCGACCATACAGGCACCGCATCCGGTGCACTTGTCCAGGTCGATTACCATTCCATATTTTTTTTCGTCTCTCATTAGAACCTCTTTGGATCGTCGATTTCCGATTAAACAGGGGCCTTTTTGTATCAATCCCTCTTCATTTTTCAATGGAATCAGGTTTTGTAAAGCTTTGCTCTGATTCCCCAAGCAGCATTAAGACCGGAAACCGGATCTTCAACCGAGCCGATCAGTTCGTTCACATTAACGCCTTTCCCTGACAGAAATTTGTCGTAAGCCGTATGACCCAATCCACTGGGTATGGCCACTATTCCCGGCATGATGCCGTCAAACAGATGTATACGCACCCGTGCGCTCCCCTTTAGCGTCGTTAAAACCGCATAACTGCCTTCAGACAAGCTGTATGCCCGGGCGGTCTTTGGATTGATCTCGACAAAGCTATCTTTCTTTTTCAGCACCGTATCCTCAACTGTTTTGATCACAAAAGGAGGATCTCCGATAAAACCGTTCGCCAATCTCATGGAATCATATGGGATGAGTGTCAAGGGAAATGATGTCGGTTCTCCTTCAAGTTTGACCGGACGATATTGATAATCGATTGAGGTGTTATTGTTTAAAAAAGCAAATTTTTCCGATGAGAAATCCAATATCTCATCCCATTTCGGTTTCTTAAAATTCGGGTCTGTCCAGAATCCGGCTTCGATAAGCGTCTTCCACATCTTCCCCATCGTTTTTTCCAGGCAGTTTTCGTAATTCTCCCATGTAAAGGCATCTGCGGTCCCCTTCCCCAGTTGTTTTGCCAAACCGATGATTACATCCCCCACATGTTTTGTATTGAACTGGGGTTTAATAACCGGTCTAGACAGGCTGACGATCGGTTTCTGGAGCCCGGTTACGCCTGGTACGTCTTCATAACGTTCAAGGTAGATATGATTCGGAAGTATAAGATCGGAGTTTACAGCGGTTTCATCCATGAAAGAGGAAAAGCTTGCCACAAACGGGATCTTGTCGAACACCTCTTTGATGATCTTTGAATCAGGAAGGGTATAGCGTGGGTTGGCATCTGAGACCAGAAGCGCCTGAATGGGAGATATTTCTTTTGCATGAATCATTTTAAAGAATCGATTGAGGAGAGATCCTGATTGGGGATATTTTTTATCTCCCGCACCATCTACCCGGCGCTGCTGAAAACCTTTTGTGGCAGTTTTGTCCATTTTCACTTCCGGCCAGTCGATATAACCGGGTCGGGGAACAGCCCATACACCGCCTTTTCTATTTATACTGCCCACCAGTGCATTTAAGGCATGAACAGCCATAAATTCACCACTGCTCCCCGGCGTTTTTCCCTGACCCTTTCCGCAAATTGCCAGCGGTCTTGAACGCCGGGCAAAGTCCCTCGCCAAAGAGATAATGGTGGAGTTGTCAATCCCGGTAGTTTTTGCAACTTTACCAGGGTGATACTCATCGAGCACCCTCTTTTTCCAGTGATCAAATCCGGAAGAATGATTATCAATAAAATCCCGGTCATAAAGAGATTGTTTGATGATCACATGCGCAAGTCCAAAGGCAAGGTCCGCTTCTGTACCTGGATTTATGGGGATCCATTTGTCTGATTTTGCAGCGGTATTTGAAAGGCGGGGTTCAATCTGTACAACCTTCCCTCCGTTTGTTCGCCAGCGGCTATTCGCCCGAAACATCCGCACTGGCGATCCCCATCCTTCAATAATTCCACTTCCAAAACTCAAGACAAAATCAGTATTCTCAAAATCAAAACCAGCCTGTGCATCCACTCCCTGCATGAGGTTCAACACCATTGCATATGAATCATCCATCGACGGGGTTTGAAGAAAATTGCGGGAGCCGTAAGCGGTCATAAACCTTTCACTGAGTGCGGTAATAGTCCCCTGTTCTGAACCGGAGATAAATCCCAAAGTGTGTGATTGACCCTTTGATCTCAGCTCGACAAGCCGATAAGCAACTTCGGAAATCGCCGTATCCCAGGATATTTTTTTCCATTTTCCTTCGCCTCGTTTTCCCTCCCGCCGGAGTGGTGTTTTGACACGCGATGGACCGTAAAGGAGTTGAAGACCGGACAAACCGAGGATGCATATCCCGCCGTCATTTACAGGATGCCCCTTCATCCCTTCTATCTTCACGGCCCGGTCATCAATTTTTCGAATGGTAATGCCGCAATGACCGGGACAGAGTGTACAGATAGAATGGGTATAATTGGCTGCACCATCTTTCGGAACAGGTACCCAGGGCCAGTTCTGTGACCATATGGCACTATCATCCTGCATCTTCCACGGCAAGGGCGACAGCGTTGTACCTGCCGCACTGCCAATTACAAATGATAAAAAGGATCTGCGGTTGATGTTCATTATTTCTACCTCTTAAACCGGGTCACATGCAATCAATGGCCATTCATTTGAAAAGGGGTGTACTGACCTTTATTTATGACATACGAAACACGCTTCTTGCCGGGTCTGGGCGCTGGTCTTTCTACCCGGTCCTTCTGTCCCAGGAAAAGCTATTTTGACAAGATTTGTAAACAGGCCGTAAAACGGTTTTTTAATGCTTGTTTCGTCGGTGCCGATCATTTTGGCATGACAATCGGCACAATCATCCATTTTCATTCGATCCCATGTATTTCTTTTGAAGCCCGCAATATTCTTTCCCCAGATATCACGGCTATAACCGGTGATCCTATTTACTTCATACACCCTTGATTTTTCGGATTCACTGATAGAACCATGGCATTCGGCACAATCAATTTCCACCAATTTGACATGGGCTGCATGGGAGAAGAACACATGGTCCGGTTGCCTCGAATAGACAAGCCACGGGACTTCTATCCCCTTCGCCATGTACTCTTCCACAAATTTGGCTTCATCGGGAGTTTCCCCCTGTACTTCCTCGTGACAATCCACGCATAGTACAAGCCTGGGTACACCTGAAAAGCTGCCGTCTTCACGAAAAAAATGGCAACTGTCACAACTATCTTCGACCTCTTCCAGATGAAGAACATGGTTATAATTAATCGGTTGTTTTTTTCTTGAATAGAGCAATTTGGGAAAAATTACCCATCCCACAATAAGACTTGCCGCCAGGCCAAAAATAAAAAAAAGGAAAATAGGTCCACCGGAACCGTGCTTCTTTTTTTTTTCGGTTTTGACGGATGGTACAATCACATCCTTATCAGCACTGTTTTCAGGAACCTCTCTTTCGCCACTATCCAATTTATTCATGGAAACTCCGTTATGCCCTTGTTGATCGTTTCAGCTTTTACTGAAAACTGTCTTGTTCAATCGGGATGAATGAGGGGATGCGCGCCATATATATTGAAGCCTTTTTTTTGTCAAGAGTGAAATCAATCTCCACAGCGTGATTGTCGAACCCTTTTCGTTCTGATATATGCGTGATTTTTGAAGCGTTGAACAATGAAATCGTGACAAATCCGATTTTTCATACAAGGATGCTTTGGGGGCCAAAGGAAAAACGAATCAGTCGCTGTTGATGGCTGGTTTGACAATAATGGTGACCGCCTTTTTGTTGTTTAGATATTTCTTTGCGATTCGGTCCAGCTCATCCACTTTTATCGATGCGTAATCCTTCATAATGGTGCGGCTCCAATTATACTGTACCGGGTGATTTCTTGATCCTGAAAGGACCGTATTCAGCCAGTACCCGTTTCGACGACGCATGTCTTTAATGCTGGTGAGCGTTGGATCAAGGGCTCGTTTCATCTCTTCTTCGGTAACTCCCGACCTCACCAGGTTTGAGGTCAGTTTATTAACTTCCGCCGCCACCATTTCCGCTTTTTGAGGATCAACATGGATATATATATGAAACACCCCATAACCGGGATAAGCGCGACTCGAACGGTTAAAGGCAAAGGGGGAATATGATACCCCCAGTTTTTCCCGTATCTTTACACGGAGCCGTTCTGAAACAACATCCGCCAATACGTTCAGACGGCGTGTTCTTTGCATATCCCACAGATCCTCCGATGGATAGGCGATAACCACAAGGCTTTTAGGAATCTGGGTTGAAACGCTGATTTGAAAAGATTGTTTTTCGGGAAATGTTAAGATCTTCGAGCGGTCAACCGTCCCAACACGCTGCGTCAACGGCAGGCTTCCCAGATATTTGGATGCGATTTCACGAACCGCCTCCACATCAAAATCCCCCACGACCGAAACCTCATACGGCACGTTGCCGAGGTATGGTTCCATCCAGGAGCGGACTTGATCCAGCGTCAGTGTCTTAAACAGGTCATAGGCGGGAAGCCCGAAACGGCTATCCCCGCCGGCCAGAAACCGGTTTCCATGGAGTTGCATCGAACCGTCTATGGACCTGACGAGCGACAGGTATCGCTGCCTGAATCGTTCCGCGACAAGTCGATAGGCATCCTCCCGAAATCCTGGATCGATGATATGGGTATAAAGGAGCTGAAACAGCAGCAATATCTCTTTCGATACGGTCTTTCCGTTGAAAAAAAAGCTGTCTTCACTAATGCTGAACGAAATTGTTGTATTTTTTCCAGCCAGTGCGCGTTCAATTTCATCCCTTTCAAGTCGCCCTAGCCCGCTCTCATTAATAACCGCTTCACTGAGAAGCGCAAGCCCAGATTGATTTTCCGGTTCGGCAGATTGCCCGGGTCCGAAAACAGCCTTCAACCGGACCTCGTTGGCTGCAAAATCTGTTTTTTTTAGGTTCAAACGAACACCATTTTTAAAGGTTATCTCTATTATGCCCAGATCGGAGATCTCTTTTTGGCTCAAAACCTCACCCTTTTCTTCGGGTTCGGGAAGATAAGGGAAGGTCACCTCTTTTATTTCCGTCGGTTTGAAGATTTTGACGTTTTTGCTCTCGTTCAAAGCCATCCGAAGCATCTTTTCAGGCGTTGTATTATCATTGCTCAGATCCGCATTTCCGGTAACCAGAATGAGCCGGTGGTCTGCATCCCATGTCTTTTTGAATGTGTTATGAACCTTTCTTAATGTCAGGGATTGTATCATCGGGACAAGAAGCGACCTTTCCTGCTCGGGTGACCGAAAAATCCGATCATTGTTCAGATGGCTGATGATGTTGCGTGCCAGCGCGCGACTGTTGCGGGTTGTCGCTTTTTTTACGGCTGTGTCCAATGCCGCTATAAAATCCATTTTTACCCTTTCCAGCTCCGAAAGCGTAAAACCGTATGCAAATGCTTGTCGTAAAGTTTGCTCGATGAATTGAAGGGATTTTTCCCATTTTTGCGCGCTACATTGAGCTGAAATCTCTGTGTACTCGATCTGCTGCAGGAAGGTTCCTGAACCAATGGAAGCAGACGTAAAAGGGGTTTGCGGCATTCCGAGCAATGCGCTTAAACGGTTTTGGACAATCTGATTGGCGATTTTTCGAGGAAGAAATTTCCTTCTGAAAAAAAGAGTATCAGGCCTTTTGTCAATCTTCTTCATCGTTTCAATGCTGACCGTGGTCTTACCGCTTTCCTTTTCGAAATGATAAAATACCTTTTCCCTCATATGACTTATTTTTCCGATGTCAGGCGGAGGTAATTCAGAGGCTCTGGGAGATAGCCCTGAAAATCTTTCTTCAATCAGCAAGCCGGCTGTTTTCGGATCGAAATCGCCGACCAGCACGAGAATCATGTTATTCGGCCTGTACCATGTATCGTAAAAGTTTTTAAGGCGCTGACGGTCCGCCGCTTGGATCACACGCTCCTTTCCGATCGGCAGCCTTTTTGAAATTCTTGCATCCGGAAACTCGAACTTTAGAGTCGAAACAAATGTACGGTACGATGCGGAATCTCGATCCCGCTTTTCCGCCAAAACAACCCGCCGCTCTCTAATGATTTCCGATTGCAACAATAGTGCACCTTCAGCGTAGTCTGCCATAACCAAGAGGCCGTCGGACAAGCTTTCCTTGCTTCCTGTCGGCAACAGGACATCATAAACCGTTTCATAAAATCCGGTACGGGCATTGGCATCAGGACCGAATTGCATTCCGATCCTTTGGAAATACTTTATGAGTTCCCCGGGCTTAAAATGAGTTGAACCATTAAAAAGCATATGCTCCAGAAAATGTGCCAACCCCTGCTGTTGATCTGACTCATGCATTGACCCGGCCTGAATGTCCAGGTGCATGCTCACCCGGTCCTTTGGCTCTTTATTCTTCATTAATACGTATCTGAAACCGTTGGGCAATTTTCTGAAAACAACCGCCGGGTCAGGTTGAAGATCGCTTTTCTCATGGGGCCATTTCAGAGGAGAATCGATTGATTGTGCCCAAACATTTTCCACATGGACAGGGTTTGCCGGATGTTGAAAGGAAAAGCCGTTCTGCCCACTATCTTTTCTGCATTTCATGGCCGGCTGTGTAAGAAAAAATAATATGAGTACCAATAAAAATAGCTTTACACTGAAAATCCTTAAAGGCTTAGCAAACATAATTGTGCCCCTTTGTTCATGATTTGATACAATCGGTTAAATCTGAATTTTACTCCAAAAAAAATAAAACATCTCTGAAAAGATCGCAATACAGGAAGAAGAATCTATCCGATGTTTTCAATGCAAAAACATTCGATATTTTGCCAACCTCGAAACCGCAAAAGGGTCGTTGAGGTTGACAAGCCCTTCGCCATATGAAAAATTTCGTCTACCCTAAATTTGACAGTCTCGTAAAAAGTTGGAATTAGACGGCAAAGTAAAAAACTTCAAATTCAAGGCGCGCAAATCCTTAGGGATGAGGCGTACTTACAGTACGCTGCAATGACGAAGGATACAGCGCAACACAGAAGTAGGACTTTTTACGAAGCTGCCAAATTTGCGTAAATAACATCACCATATGGGTATAAAAACAGTCGTGATCTGCAAACGATGCCGTGGGCATTAACATAAGGGTTTATCAAAAAACACCCCGGGGGGGTTTCATTTCAAAAATGCAACAGGAGCAACAGATTTCACATTCTCGATGTCCCTTTCGAATCGCTTATTCTAAAGAACTTAACCGATCACAGTTAGATGCCGTCACCTTTAAAGAGGGATCTCTTCTGGTAATCGCCGGTGCAGGGAGCGGCAAAACCAGAACCCTTACATACCGAGTGGCCCGGCTTGTCGAGGAAGGTGTCTCTCCCCGGGCGATTCTTCTTTTGACCTTTACACGAAAGTCTGCTCAGGAAATGTTGAGGCGGGCCACAGATCTGCTTGACAATCGATGCGAAAAGGTATCCGGCGGGACATTTCACTCTTTTGCAAATGCCAACCTGCGAAAGTATGCTGCTAAAATAGGATTCAAATCCGATTTTACCATTCTCGATCGCGTGGATATGGAAAATCTTATCGGCATGTTGAGAAAAAATACCAGAGACCTTCCGGAACACCATTTGTTTCCAAAAAAACAGACCCTCGCACAAATTATTAGCAAATCGGTGAACAAAGGCCTGCCGATTGATGAAATTATTTATGATGAGTATCCTCATTTTTCTCCAAATTCGGCACAGATAAAGAAAATTCACGAAGAATATGTCAGACAAAAAAGAGAGCATCATTTTCTGGACTACGACGATCTTTTGGTCTACTTAAAACAGCTTTTGCATGACCAGCCTGAAATCCGCCAAAGAATTTCTTCCGCCTATCAGTTTATCATGGTTGATGAATACCAGGATACCAATCCGGTTCAAGCTGAAATCCTATATCTTCTTTCAAATATCAACGAAAATATTATGGTTGTCGGTGATGATTCTCAGAGTATCTATGCCTTTAGGGGCGCCAGCTTCAAAAACATCATGGAATTTCCAAGGGTATTTCCCAACACCAAAATTATTCGTCTCGAAAAAAACTACCGGAGCGTTCAACCGATTTTGAATCTGGCCAATGTCATAATTGAGCAGGCTGCAAATAAATATAAAAAAAACCTTTTTACCACGAGACGCGGGGGAACCAAACCGGTTCTTATCACAGCGGAGAGCGAACATGCGCAGTCAAGATTCGTGATTGAAAAAATACAGGACTTGAGCGAAAAAGAGATACCCCTTGGCCAGATTGCCGTGCTTTTTAGGGCTAGTTTTCATTCCTTTGATCTTGAAATTGAACTGGCCAAAGAAGAAATTCCCTTCATCAAGGTGGGAGGTTTCAAATTTATGGAATCCGCACATATCAAGGATGTTCTTGCGCATCTAAAGGTCATCTCCAACCCATACGACTGGCTCAGCTGGCACCGGATATTTCTTCTTCTCGATAAAATAGGGATCAAAACCGCCCAAAATATATTTTCCGCCCTATATGAAAAAAGAACAGGGATTGTCGGACTCTTTACCGTCAACATCAAAACCGGCAATCCCGATGGTTTCAACCGGCTCAAGGAACTTTTTTCAATGATCGAATCCGGTCACATGTCAGTTGTAGAAATGGGTGAAGCGGTGTTCAATTATTATTGGCCCATTTTAAAGGAAAAATACGACGACCATCCCAAACGGTCAAGGGACCTCGAACAGCTCCTGACCATTATGGACCGATATAGGAATCTTGAAAAGTTTTTAACCGACATGGCCCTTGAACCGCCAAGTTCGAGCATCAACAATTCGCTATCCTCATATGACGGAGATCTGGATCGCCTCGTCCTTTCAACGGTTCACTCAGCAAAGGGCTTGGAATGGCACACTGTCTTTGTTATCTGGACCCTGGACGGACGGTTTCCGTCCCTCCGCTCGATCAACAAGGAAGAGGAGCTCGAGGAAGAAATGCGGCTCATGTATGTCGCAACCACTCGAGCAAAGGAAAATCTTTACTTCACATATCCCGAGGAAATCTATGACAGAAGCTCACGAACGATTTTAAATCGTCCATCCCGTTTTTTAGACGGGTTACCGGGCGACATCCTCCAAAAAAGCTACCTTTAACTTTATAGGAGCCACGCGGGGTTGAACCGGAAAAAAGAGCATCAGATGTGAATTCGCATTATTCAGAAAAGTATTCCACTTCATATATTTGAACAGTGGTATCGCTGCTTTTCCAGGATGTCTTTTCCATACAACCTTTTTGGCAAAGGCACTCCAGAAATTCTTCCTTATCAGGGAGCTGCTCCCAAACTTGAGGTAGAAACGTAGAACGATGCCATCCCTGCGAGAGTATGACGCCATGAATACCGGGTTTAAGTTTGTGCTTTAAGTCTTCATCATCGACGAAACTCAATTTTTTTGGAATGGTCAGCACACTGATCTCAATATCGATGTCCGAAATTTCATCTTTTGTCAAAGATGGAAAACGGGGATCTTTAAACGCCGCATTCTTCGAATTTTCTTCGACACTGGTTAGTAACGATGTTGTAGGCTCAATGGTGCCGATACACCCTCTTAGCCCCCCCCCTTTGTGAAGTGTGACAAAGCATCCCCGTTTTTCAAGCATCGCAGGCTTAGGCTCAGCTGGTCGTTTAATCTTTTCGCCTTCGATGAGCTCGGATTCTATCGAAGATCTGGCTAGTTTGAGAAGAAGATGTTTATCACGCTCATCTAATGCGGACAGCTGTTTCACGTCTTTTTTTTCTTTCCGAAGCACAAATCGAATGGCCTTAAACCCCGGGAATGCTATTGTCTAAAAAAAGCCCGCCAGAGATAACGGAAAAAGCCTGACCATGAAAAAAACAGGTGGTATAGGCCAGCCAGTTAAAGGATCTTTTGGCCCTTCCGCCGACATCCACTATGCCGACCTTAGCATGACATGAAAAACATCTCCTAGTATCAACCGGCAATCGGGTCGAACACTCCGGGCATATTTTCAGTGAATAGGCTTTGCTTTTGTTCTCTTTAGCAGGCATAAAAAGACTTAAGCTTTCACTTGGATAGACACACAATTATCTGACGCTTTGCCCGGAAAGGACTGAACAGATTTTTCACTGTTTTTTTATCCGCTATCTGACAAAATCATTCTCAATCGAAATATCGGATCTATTTCTGATCTGTGATAACCAGGCGTCTAAGGTTTTAAGTCTCTTTTGGCGCAGTCTTGACGCTTTAATATTTTCTTTCTCCAGATCAAATTTTTCAGGATCAGGCACTTTTCTATCCGCATATTTAATGATATAGTATCCTTTATCTCCCTTTATTACATTTTCTCCTATCGGATTTTCAATCGAAAGTTTAAAAGCAGCGGCAGCGATCGCGGGTTCATACCCGATATTCGGAATCGACTCGGTCCGCTTAAAGAGTCCGGTAGAACCTGGGATTAAATTGAATTTTTTGCTCACCTCGTCCACCGTTTTACCGTTTTTTAATTCTTTCAGAAGCCTCCCAGCATCTTGACTCGCTTTTTTATCCTTTTTCTCTTTTATCAGGTCAGCCTTTACTTCCTCCTCCACCTCAGCGAGTTCAGGTATCTCCTCAGGAATTTTTTCGATCACCTGTAGAATATAATATCCATCGCCAAAATCCTGGATTTCGCTGGTATCCATAACGGTGAGATCAAAAGCGGCAACAGCGAACTTTTGGGAATTTTGAATATCTTTTTCCGGCCCTTTTTTTGAAAAGAAATCTGTTGTCATGACTTTGGGTTTTTGTCCTTCAACGGCTTTTGCCAAATCATCTCCATCAAATAGAGCATCCGAAACCGTCTCCGCCTCGTCAAACGCAAGCGCTTTCGCTGTTTCATCTGTCAATTTTTTCCGTATGCCATCTTCCGCCTCTTTTAGGGAAAATTGCGAGGCTTCGCTTACCTTTTCGACCTTGATCAGATGCCATCCGAACCGGGTTCGGACCGGTTCACTGATCTCGCCAGCTTTCATCGAAAACGCTTTTTCAGCAAACGGTCTGACCATCGCTTCCTTTTGAAATATCCCGAGATACCCGCCGGTGTCTCTGGTCGGACCTTCTGAATATGTTTTCGCAAGCTGAACAAAATTTTCACCTTCCCGAGCCTTTTTCAGAATATTGAGAATTTTTCCTCTTTTTTCTTCAACAATTTCCTGGGTTGCGCTCTGGTCGGCTTTTAACAGGATATGCCGTGCCTCAACAGTTTTCGGCTTCTTAAATTCTTTTGGGTTTGATTCATAATATTCACTTATCTCTTCATCTGTGATCACAATACCCGACCTGTACATATCCGGATCAAAATGCAGATACCGAACCTTTATTTTGGCCTCGGTTTTGTAAGCCTCCTTATGTTTGTCAAAAAAAGTATTGATTTCGTCCGCAGCGCTTTGAATATCTGCATATCGGTCAGGTTCAAACACCACATAATTGATTTTGACCGATGTATTATTCCACTTAAACCATTCTCTGGCTTCCGCGTCTGAAACTTTGGCACTATCGTCTATCAGGGACCTTAATTTTTCGGTCAACATCGACCTTTTTTGAGAACGCTCAAACATTTCAGGAGTCAATCTGTTGCTATTCAACACCCGTTGATAAAGACGGGTATCGAATATACCGGCGATTTGAAAAGCTTTGATATTTCTGATCGAATTTGAGAGTTCATCTTCAGAGACACTAAAATTAAGTTTTTTCGCCTCTTGAAGCAAAAGCCTTTGACTGATCAGTTGTTCTATCGCACGATTTTTGGGCTGAAAACTCTTAAGGATATCATCGCTCAAACGATTTCCAAAGCTTTTACGCAACTGTTCGATAATGTTGTTATAGACTTCCCTATATTCTTCTACTGTAATTGTTTCTCCGTTAACGAGTGCAACTCGGCTTGACCTTTGTGCGCGGTAACTTCCAACTCCCCAGAAGACGAAGACAACGACAATAGCACCTAAAATGATTTTAATTAACCAGGTGGTAGCATATTTACGCATCAAACTAAGCATCTTTTCCCCTGCAGTTACAAATTTAAAAAAGTCTAAATGATGACTGAGATCGGACTTTCCTGCCGATCGATCTTAAATCCCACAGACTCAGAACATAAAGCGCAAAGGTACTCATACTTGTCCCCTTCAGGAAGAACAAGCAGGAGACGTTTCCGGACCGGAACCGCCTGTTGACATCTGTTGCAATAGAGTTCTGTTGCTTCAAGCTCTTTGTACATATCCGGCTTGGCGTCTTTTTGTGAAAACCCTCCCGGCGCGTTTTGAAAATTTCTTAGGTCCATAATCCTTTCCTGCTGAGATTTGAGGTTCTGACCCCATTGGACAAAAAAAGTCTTGGGTCATTAAATATGTACTGTTTTAAACCGCCTAATATTATTTATAATCTTATTTTTTGTCAATAAATTCTCTGCCCCTTTTCTTGGACCGGCTCTATTTCTTTTTTCAAAATAAAAATATTGACACCCATGATCGGTGTTTGTTAATCTTTTTTAGCAAATTAGGGGCTGTAGCTCAGCTGGGAGAGCGCATGACTGGCAGTCATGAGGTCGTCGGTTCGATCCCGATCAGCTCCACCAAATATTTCAATAGATTACACACCTGCCGATTTTGTCTCTTTTGAAAAAGTGACCATTTTGTGACCAAAATTTTTCCTTTTAGAAACGGTCAACCCATTTAGAAGGTTTACCGTTTTTCTTTTATGGTCTTGGGACAAGTGAGCATATCTCAACGTCATGGTCATGGTTGTGTGTCCAAGCAATTCTTGAACGTCCTCGAGGCCGCCGCAATTGTAAAAAAGGCCCATGAAACAGGCAAACCATCAGGGAAGTGGCTCTAGAAGAAAAGATTCTCCCCAAAGATGCCCTGGACAGATTGTTGAGTGGATCGGGTTAATTTTATCCGAACATCGTGGATATTCTCTGCCGCTTGTCAAAGTCCTCCCCAATTCGGATTC
>PVBE010083554.1_pt1 | contig 33906 bp, 31 predicted proteins | sample 1631181 | NCBI WGS metagenome assembly PVBE01 (sample SAMN08397723, study PRJNA350692) | Marine metagenome, whole genome shotgun sequencing project. | isolation source: water | place: Pacific Ocean | collected 2012-04
AGGTCGCAATTGTCACAGGAGGCGCATTCGGTATTGGTCGGGGTGAGAAGATTCGAACTTCCGGCCCCTGCCTCCCGAACGCCAAATCACACTCGTTCTGTTTCAGCGAGTTAGAGATTAACACATGAAATAACAATCACATAGCGTGTTTGTGTTGAACGCTGAATCACTACGAATCTCGTTGGCAGTGTGACAAAATTGTGACAAATTTCAGGTTACTTCGGACTTATGGCGAGGGTATGGAATTATCAGATTACCTGACGGCCAGACGTATTCGCCAATGGGCCGGCGGGCGTTCTTTCGAACGCGGCCAGGCCTATTTCGAGGAAGGGCTCGTCAGTGCTTTGCAGGAGCGCAAAGGCAGGATCAGTGCATCCGTGAAGGGTGCCCACAACTACCGCGTCAATTTGTGGGAGGACGATGATACCGTTGAGTACGCGTGTAATTGTCCGGTCGGCCTGCGCGGTGATTTTTGCAAACACTGTGTGGCCACTGCGTTGGCCTTGGTGGAGAAATGGGCGCCAACCGATAGCGCTGATACCGGCAAGCGCAAGAAACCGAAAAAGGCTGAAGCCGAATTGTCCCTGGAAGATGTACGTGCCTGGCTGTTGCTGCAATAAAAAGCAGCCCTGGTGGATCTGTTGCTCGATGCTGCCAGTGAAGACGAACCGCTGCATAGTCGCCTGATGCTCAAGACGGCTGCGGCAACCGGAGTGAACCTGACAGCCTGCGAAAGGGTCATCGATCAGGCGATTGGTGGTTGCGGATTTATCGACTATTCCGGGATGTATGACTATTGGCGGGGTGTGGATTCGGCCGTTGATGCCATTGCTGAACTGCTCGATCAGGGCCATGCCGAAGCAGTCATCACGCTCAGTGAATATGCGCTTGCCCGTCTGGAGGAGGCGATTGAACAGGTAGATGACTCCGATGGTTATATGAGCTTACTGCTTGATCGTCTGCAGGAAATGCACCTGGCGGCCTGTTGCAAGGCGAAGCCGGATCCGGAGGCGCTGGCGGAACGCTTGTTCGAATGGGAGCTGAATGGCGACTGGGATACTTTTTTTGCTGCCGTAATTACGTATTCGTCCGTGCTGGGCAAAAAGGGTTTACAGCATTATCGGGTATTGGCGGAAGCCGAATGGGCCGGTGTCAAGTCGCTGCAACCGGGCGAGAAAGATCCTAATCGCTACGGTAAACGTTTCCGCATTACTCGCATCATGGAGAACATCGCGGCGCAAACTGGAGATGTAGAGGATCTCGTTGCAGTCAAGCAGCGAGATCTCTCATCCAGTTACAGTTATCTGCAAATTGCGGAAACCTATCGCAAGGCCCGCCAGGGGAACAAAGCCCTGGAATGGGCAGAAAAGGCGATCCGGATTTTCGGGAGTGAGACAGATGCTCGTTTGCAGGACCTGCTGGCCGAACTCTATCATCGGCGTAAACGCCACGCGGAAGCCATGGCCCTGATCTGGCCCCAGTTTGAACAGCGCCCCGGAGTGGAGACATACAAGCACCTGAAAAAACATGCGGATCGTGACAAGAGTTGGCCGCAATGGCGTGAGCGTGCGTTGAAACGTCTGCGCAAGGTTCTGGAAATGGAAGCGGACAGAGCCACTCGCAGCCGCTGGAATCGCGTTAATCGGCGGGGGAACTCTGATTTGGTGGAAATCTTTATGTGGGAGAAGGATATCGAAGCGGCCTGGCGTGAGGCGCAAGCAGGTGGGTGCAGCCGGGGACTCTGGCTGAACCTGGCTGAACTAAGCGAAAAAGACCGCCCTGAAGATGCAATTGCCGTTTACCGGGAACAAATTGGGCCGATCGTTGAGCAGACCAACAATCATGCCTATGCGGAGGCGGCGGGTTTGCTGCGCAGGATTGAAAAGTTAATGAAGAAACTGGGTCAGCAAGCCGCATTTGAACAATATCTCAATATTGTGCGCACCGAGTATAAGCGCAAGCGAAACTTCATGAAGCTTCTGCAGAAATTTCGGTAGTGAAAGGATGACTGATATGAAGCCGGTATCATTAAAGGCTGTTGTCGACGAAATGGATGTCCTGGGCGACGAAATGGTTGCGTATATCAACAAAAAGACAGGTGAACTGTTTACCGTTGGTGATGAGGAGGCAAGACTCATCAAGCATGGAAAGGAAGACAATGATTTTATTCCCGACTGGCAAAAAGAGATTCTGCCCAAGGTCAGGGAAGTATTGGAGTCCGGCGACTATGTGCCGTTGCCGGATAAATTCGAAATTCACGAGTACTCCATCATGGAGCAGTTTTGCCTTTCCATTGAGGATGATGATCTGCAGGAAAAGTTATTGGGCGCCATCCGAGGCCGCGGTGCTTTCCATCGTTTCAAAGACATCATTCACCAGAAAGAGATTGAGAACGATTGGTATCGTTATCGCGATAACGCCCTGGAAGGGGTTGCTGCCGATTTCCTGGAGACGGAAGGGATTGCTTTTGCGAACCTGCCAAACTAACGAATAAAAACAAGCTGCTCGATGATCTGCCCCGGGTGCGGGCCGAATGGCTGGTTTAGATGTCAGATGTGAGTTATCGCCATGTCTCCTGCCATTGTTTAAATTGGGATGGCCGCAACTTGTATCTGGCGATGTTACCTTCATGAAGACTCATGACTTCCGTTTCCACTATTTCCATAAATCGGGCTTGATCATGTTGCGGAATATTGGCTGCAGAACACTGCCTGATAAATTTGGTCGCTGACTGTTTATCCATTTGTCTGCAAACAACATCTTTGACCGTATCGGCAATTTGTGTTCGGTAGCAGCTGAAAACTCGAATTGATCAAACCTTCCTTAGAGCGGTCCTCAGCGGACGCTTCAGAGACGGGCGCCAGGTAGTTGACGTTCTCGTTCATCCTGCATACTCCAGCATGAATAAATTGGCTCGAAGTCTATTACTTCGGACTTCCGGAAATAGCGATTCGTTCCGCAAAATCAAGCCGCTTTGGCTTACTTTTTGACGTATTTCTTTATCGCCCGCGACCCGACCTCAGCACCGTAGATATTGCCCGCCCCGTCGACGGCCACGCCCTCAGCACCACTGGTGCCTGACTTGTTCTGGTCCGGCTCGGGATCCGGGATGAAAGCAGTAACGAAACCGTCTTTCACGCTGCCGATTCTGATGCCGCGCTTCCAGCCGGCATTGCGACGGGCGTTCGATTCGGAATCCGTCGAGTACAGGATGTCATTACTATCGATGTAAAGACCGCTTGGACGACCGAACTGGGTCCAGGTTGCGAGATGCTTACCGTCCTGTCTGAAGATCTGGATGCGGCTGTTGCCGCGGTCGCCAACAAACAACCTGCCCTGGGAGTCCATGGCCAGCGCGTGCGGATCGCGGAACTCACCATGATCACCACCCGTCGACCCCCATTGCATGAGGAAGTTGCCGTCACTGTCGAACTTCATGATGCGATTGTTGCCGCCTGCATCGTGGCCATCAGCGACGAAGATGTCACCATTCGGGGCGACAAGCATGTCTGAGGGTTTGTTGAATTCGTCGGTACTGTCGCCGGCTACGCCTTCCTTGCCGAGTTGCATCAGCAGTTCACCGTCAGGGCTGAACTTCATTACCGTGTGCCCGACACCTTCGGGCACCCGCGCATAGCCTACCGCGTCGGCAATCCACACATTGTCGTTTGCGTCGACAAACATGCCGTGCGGCCAGGTGATCATGCCGGCGCCAAAGCTTTTGACGACGTCGCCTTCCTGATTGTAGAGGAGAACGGGATCGACATCGCTGCCAACGCAGAGATTCGCGCCACAGCGTTCGGCGACCCAGACGTGCTTGCCGTCATTCGCCGGGTAGACAGCGCTGGTAGCGCCCCAGATGCGGCCCTCGGGCAGCTTTGCCCAGCCTTCGATTGTTTCGTACGGATTCGGTGCGCTGTTTTGTGCGTGTGCAATGCCTGACAGCACTGCCAATAAGGCTAAACAAACTATTCTCTTTCCAGGCATTCTTCCACTCCCCGTGTTCTTTATTCGTTCGCGGCAAACACCCGGTTTCTCGGGATGCCGACGCCCTCAACTTCGATTTCCACGACGTCGCCGGGTTTCATTGCGGCAGTCGCACCGGGCGTACCGGTAAAGATAATGTCACCCGGGTAAAGCGTTACATACTGACTGATGTAACTCAGTATGACGTGGACGTTGTGAATATGATCGATCGAGCTCTGGTCCTGCATTGTCTCGCCGTTCAGGTCAACCGCGATACGATCATCGGGAAATATTAAGGAGACGCTCCCCCAGATCGACAACCGCCGCCGCGGTGTGTGCTTCCGGATCTGCGGCACAGTAGTCAACGAAATGCCCGGTCAGGCTATCAAAGTCCCATGATTGGCCGGCTGTTTCCGCATCCTGGAGGATCTCGTCAAATGTCTTGCCGGTCTTGGCGTGATAGTAGCCTTCCGCCCAGGTCAGCAACAGACGCTTGGTGCCCAGCGGGCCGACGACGATCATCTTGTTGAACACGTCGCAGGGTATGGCGCCGATATCGGGGACGCCCCCCATTCCCGGTGGCAGCATCAATTTATCGGCCGAAGCAATGGTACTCAGGAGTGTCAAAGATGCCGGCAACAGGAGTGATTTGATAAATCTGTTCATTTTGATTCCTAACTCTGTCGTTCCATGCCTAACTCGGACGGTTTCTTGGGTGCGAAGATCAGCAGCAGGATTAGTACCAGGAAGGCGCCGAGCACCACGGACATTTCGATCTTGTAATTCCATGGCTGTACCCAAATCTCGGTCCACAGCCTCCACTTCGTGCCTACCTCGACGATGCCCATCCAGAAGATATTGCCGACGGCGATTGCGTAGCGAAGCGCAGTCGATACTCTCCTGAACCAGATCAGGCGGGCAAAGAAGCAGTATCCGCTCCAGACGAACGAAACGAAGACCGTAGCCATGTTGACGGCGAAGAATAGATCTCCGGTGCCGACGAGGCCGGGATCGAAGCACAACAGGTTAACTGTATAGCAGAACCACAAGACCAGGATTGTCTCCATGAACGTGATAATCGCGTAGTTTCGGTCAGAGGCTTTCTTGGTGCTGGGACCCAGACCTTCTCTCAGCCCCAGGACTTTCTGGAACCACAGGAACATGTTGCAGCGAGTGTCTTTGTCGAAGGTATAGAAAACCAGCATCATCATCAGCAGGCCGACGGTGGCGCCCATGACCATGTATTCAGGATAAGTCCCGCTAACACGAAGCCCGTCGGGGCCATCCATGCGCGGCACCATGCCCCAGTTCATCCGTCCATAGAACATGTAAAAGAACTCGATCCAGGTCATCCATACCATGAGGCCGGCGATAAAACCGACCCAGGTCTGAAAGTTCTCGTTCCTGGATTTGACGCCGTACCAGAGCAGGACAATGGAGGCGGCCCCAATGAAAATAGAGGCGACATAGATATCGTCCTGGCCGATCCAGTGCTCGACAAGAACCATGAAGGTATGGCCAAGCGCGATAGCGAAGAGCATCAATAAGAAAGCTACGATGCCGACAATCGGTGGTTTCCAGAGCTTCGACTTGCCCGTGTTATTTTTCGCAACTGCTGCCTTCATTTTCTTCCTCCAGAAGCTTTCCGGCTTCTTAGTTTTGTGCGGCCTCGAGCTTGGTTGACTGACGGTTGTCGGCGATTGCGGCAATCTTCCAGCCATCGACCGTTGTTATCAGCAAGTAGACCTCGGTAAAGGAATTTGTATTTTTCTTGTCGGAGTTCAGGGCAGTCGACTCCGTGGTGGTTTGTGTCCAAACCGTCGCCACATCGCCATGTACTTCGGTATCGAGAATCTTGACCTGCCTGACATATGAGCTTGAAGTAGCAATCACTACGGGTATGATCGTAGACCAGTGTTTGACGATATCGGTGGTCAGGGTCTCCGGGTTCATGCCAGGGTGCAACGAGTTTTGTGAACTCCGGATCAGCGTTTCGATCTGTGATCAGACTATTGAACGACAAGACTGTGTTTATTGCTTTCTTCGGCTGCATCGACGGCGGCCAGTAATCCAGTGGTGCATACAAGGACGGCAATCATTCGGACGGTCGTCGACAAATTCATAATCTTCATTTTTCTATCTCATAATCTTCATTTTTCTATCTCCTGAAGGTTTTGGTTATTACGTCAATACGATTTCAATCTTTACTGGTTATGTGGTGGTTTATCTTTGTGGCCGTTTTCAGGATCGTTTTTCGCGTGCGCTTCTGGCATCGGAGTGTCCGCGGGCTTGGAATTACGGCAGTTGTGGCATTTTGGGGTGTCATGCCCCTGATGAAAATCATGAGATAAACAAAACTAACGAAAATATATCATGCTGATTAAAAAAGAACAATAGTGTATATTTGTTGCGATCGGATCTGACTGGACCTGTTCTTGATTGTATTAATTAGTGCTTGGCCGGCAACGAACAAGTACCTATAAACACAGAAAAAAGAACTCGAATAGTTTGCCGAAGTATAAGCGATAGCTGCGAGGAAGTGAGATAATCCCGAAAACGACCCCACTCTTGCTGTTAGTATAGGCTCCGGGTTGTACGGCAGTGCCCACCCTGACGGTGCGGGTAGATAAACACCCGCAACCTGGATTTGTTACTCTGGAAATATTGTCGAAACTCCGGACAAGAATATTCAATTGATATGCTAGCGCTCTGAGGAGTCAAATTGATATGAAAAAAATGCTTAGCCTGTGCATTGTTACGATTGCTCTTATGAGTTCAGGTGGTGCCATGGCCGATGATGGCCACTGCAACTACACCCAGGAAAATATGTACGCGGGACCGCTCAAAGTCTGTGACATGCCGACAGACGCGCCGAATTGCGAAGAACTCGGCAAGACCGATGACAACGCCGATGCCGTTTACGGCGATGGCGCCTGCCCAACCGAGGGTGCTCTCGGTACCTGTGACATGGGCGAGATAAAGCGCATTTACTATGAAGGTGATCCCAGTGGCCTCGATATCGGCTGCGGATATCAGAGTGGCGAATGGATTGACGCCGAGTAAAGACCGACACCAGCTTCAGATTAAAGCGGGGCAGGCGTGAGCCTGCCCTCTGGTGCCCTGTAAATAATCTGCGCGATGAGTTTAATTGCCGGGTATCGGGGTGTACGAGGTTAAGCGGCAAGCTGCTACTTCTACGGTTATTCTTACGCGTCGGTCTGTGGCAGATGACCGGCGGCGCCTGAACCCTAACCGAAATCGGCGAATATGCGCTGATGCTCCGTAACGATACGGGCTGTCTCGTCAGGCTCGGGATGCATGGTGTAATCACCCAGCTTGAAAGTACCACCGAGTAAAAGAACATCGGAGCGCGGGAACATATGCAGCATGCCTCGCCCGCCACCAAAGCTCATATAATCCACAGCGGGATCGGGAGGCAGGAAAACCAGTTGGCCTTTCACCGGCATCAGGTCAGTGTCATCGAACAATTCTGCCGCGCCAAGGCCCGTAACAGTTGAAAATGACCGGTTCCGACAATGACAAGACATCCGCCCTGTCCTTGAAGTTGCGAATAACAAATTTTCCGCCGGCGATCTGGAAATCTTGTGTCAGCCGCCTGAGAAGCACGGCGGGATTTATCTGCATAGTCACTATGCCGTGCACATATGAGGACGGAAATGGATGTTCGCCCGGTCTCAGGGTCGTCGTGTGTGGAAAGAGATCTGCTAACTCACCCGCGTCACTGCCCCCATCTGGTGATTCACTCAAGAAATAGGTCTCGAGCCAGCGAATACCGTAGTCGGCACCGCCCAGGCTAGTGTATGCATGATGCGCGATGCGTGCCGCCCAGTTGAGTTGCGCTTTAAAAGCATCTGACGAAACATTGGCACCGTGAACGTTAAAGGGCGACCATTCGCCGGCGGCAACATTGGACGTCGTGTGACGGGCCATGTCACGTGTATAAACAGTTACTTTCCATCCTGCATCCTGCAGTAGCCGGGCGCTGGTAAGTCCCATGATGCCACTACCGACGACTGCGACCTCGCCCGGCTGCATGCCAACGGTCTCGCGAACGGCAAGCGCCGAGGAGCCCCAGGACAGACTGATGCCGCTACCGCCGTGGCCATAGTTGTGAACGACGACCTTTTCGTCGAAGCGCTCACTCTTTACGACGAAACCCGGCGGACGAAACGGGCGGTGACCCACGATGACCCGAATCACGTTATCCATCGAGATCCGTGGCGCCGCCCACGGCTTCCTCGAATAAGGACGTGGGTACGATGGCGCGGTAGTCGCCGGCGGTGCACAGCCGCCCAGTGACGCGGCCATGGCCCCGGCACCCAGCGATTTCAACAGTTCACGGCGCAGCTGCTGATTACTTTGCGTCATCGAATTTGCGCCCCCTCGAAACCTTCAGTCCAAGGGTAGTTCAGCCGAACCGCAAACACAATTTCACAGGCAAGGACCAGCCCGGAGCCTTTCTGGTCGTTTTTGTGGCTGAGATGTGTTACGAATTGGGCGGGCCGTTTGAGATCTATTGAGGCCGGTAATCGATGATCCCCACGTCTGTGCTGCACGGTGGAGCCACTCCTGTATCTTCGTGGGCTGGGTCCGTCAACTTGGTCAAACTCGTCAGGGAAAGGGAATAGCAATTATGAGTAACCACCAGCGGGGGCGGTCTTTGCGACTGCCAACCGTGCTTCGGTTCACGCTCGCACTCGGCGGGCTACTTTGCGCGTCGAGCGCGTCGATGGCTCAAGGACCGGGTATCCAAGAGGGTCAGTGGACCTTCCTGGGTGGAGACGCGTGGCACACGCGGTATACGCCGGCCGATCAAATCAACGCGGCCAATTTCGGAGATCTCGAAGTCGTCTGGCGATTCGATGCCGGAAGCTTCGGCCCCAGCACTTCCCGGGCAACGCCCACCTATTTCGACGGCAAGCTGATCACGGTCACGGGCAAGCGTCGGCACGTCATCGCCCTCGACGCGGCTACGGGAGAGCTGCTGTGGAGCTTCACCGAGCCCAACACGTTCCGCTACGAGTACTCCATGCGGAAGGGATACGGGAAGGGGGTCGCCTTCGGCGAGATCGACGGGCGCGGGGTGGTATATATCACCACGCCGGGCTTTTTCCTGCACGCCCTGGACGCCGAGACCGGGCGGCCCCTCGAGAATTGGGGTAAAGCCGTGGATGTGGCCGGGTTTCCGCAGTCGGGCACCGTCGACCTGGTCTGGGATCTGATCCAGGACTGGGGTCCGTGGGAGGCATGGGACAAGCCCTATGATCCCTATCGAGGGATTCCCCTCGAGATAGGGTACATCACCAGCTCATCCCCGCCGATTGTGGTCAACGACGTGGTGGTGGTGGGAAACTCCGCCGAGCAGGGCTACAACCAAACGCGGAAGGAAATGGTCCCTGGAGACATCCTCGCCTACGACGCCCGCAACGGGAAGTTGAAATGGAAGTTCCACGTCATTCCCCGCCCCGGAGAATTCGGGCACGACACGTGGGAGAACGATGCTTGGCAATGGACGGGTGACGTCTCGTCGTGGGCGCCGATGTCGGCCGACCCGGAGCTGGGACTCGTCTACATCCCTACGACCGGGCCCACGATCGATTACTACGGGGGCTTCCATCCGGGTGACAACCTCTACGGCACGAGCTTGATTGCGCTGGACGTCGAAACCGGCGAGCGGAAATGGCACTACCAGATGGTTCATCACGACATCTGGAACTACGACGTGCCAACGGCTCCATTGCTGATGGACGTCACCGTGGACGGTAAGGTGATCAAGGGCATCTTCCAGGCTACCAAGCAGTCGTGGGTCTACGCGCTGAACCGGGAGACGGGTGAGCCGATCTGGCCCATCGAGGAGCACTCCGTTCCGGTGTCGACCGTCCCGGGGGAGAAGCTGTCGCCCACGCAACCCTTCCCGACCAAGCCGGCGGCGTTCGACTTGCAGGGACGGACCGAGGAAGATCTGATCGATTACACGCCCGAGATTCGACAGAAGGTGCTCGCATACGCGCAGGAGAACAACCTCTTTTTCCCGCTGTTTAATCCGCCCGTCGTCGCGGATAGCCCGGACGCCAACTGGCCGGGTGCCGGCCTGGCCTGCCCCGGAGACAGCGGCGGCGCCAACATCTACAGTCCCCCCGTAGCGGACCCGGTGGCGGGCGTGATGTTCGTCTCGTCGATGAGCGGCTGCTCGCCGCCGCTCATGCTCATGCCTGGAAAAGATTCGCCGCTCGACACCGCCATCGTGCAAACGGGCACGAGTCACTCCGAGTGGTCTCGCGCGGCGGGAGGCAGTGCCCGCCGACGCAGCGCAGCGAGTCGTCCAGACCGCGCCAAAATCGATGGGCTTTCCATCTGGAAGGGGCCCTTGGGACGCATTACCGCGATCGACATGAACACGGGCGAGCATCTTTGGGTGATCCCCAACGGCGATGCGGACGCAGAAGATCAGGAGCGCATCCGGAATCACCCCATGCTCCGGGGCGTCGCCAACGCTCCGACCAACCCCGGACGTCGTGGATTTTCGGTTATGGTCGCGACGCCGACCCTGCTCATGGCTTCCGGCCTAACCCGCGACGGGGCCCCGAACCTCTTCGCCATCGACAAACGCACGGGTGCACGCGTGGGAGCTGTCGAGATTCCCGGAACAACGCGGTATGGGATGTCGAGCTGGGTGCACGAGGGTAAGCAGTATGTGCTCATCCAGCTCGGAGGTGGCCTGGCGGCGATGGCGCTGCCCAACGAGAACCGCAAGTAAGCCGGGAGGCCAATAGAAATTCCTATCCTTCCTCCGTTAGGGACAGGCAAATGACTTCGGCGATTACCTCAGCCGAGGTTCAGGTCCGGAACTATTGCTATTCAAGTGTGTTCTTGTAGACGATGCCATCTTTCATGATGAGCTGAATATTCGTCTCATAATCTTCCAGCACGGTGACATCTTCCAGTGGATTTCCAGCCACGATCAGGAGATCCGCATATGCACCTTCCTCGATCACGCCCAGTGGTCCGTCCGGGTAGGGATTTCGTGGACCCGTGAGGGCCAGCAGCTTGGCATTGTGACTTGTTGCCTGTTTGAGGATTTCAAGAGATGTGAACCACTTGAGGCGGTAGCCGAATTCATGCACGGCGGCCTCATAGGCACGCAGGGAGCCGAATGCATCAGTACCAAAAGCCACAGGAATTCCGAGTTTCCTGGCCGTCAGCATCAGATTGTCCGTGCCCGCCGTGACAATTTCTACTTTGCTGCGTTTATCGGACTGGACACGTCTGGCTTTGGGGTTGGGGCGGCCCCGCTGTTGGCCCTGGCGCAGATACTGGGCGCGCACAGCCCGCCGGGCCCAACCGAACGACTGGGAAGACAGGAAAGCACCCTTGGCTTTGATTAGTTTTAGCGTGTCTTCTGACAGCAGGTGGCCATGTTCGATTACCTTGACGCCAGCCTCCAGGGCATTGCGTACCGCCGCATCAGTGTAGGCATGAACGGCAACATAAGTATTCCATTGTTCGGCAGCTTCTACCGCGGCACGCAACTCGGCGACGCTGTACTGAGTCGTATCAATCGGATCGTACTCTGATGAAATACCGCCGCCGGCCATGACCTTGATCGCCGTCGCACCGTGGCGCAGCGATTCCCGGACAGCCCGACTGACTTCCGCCGGTCCGTCGGCGATCAGGTTGTAGCGCCGGCTGATAGCATCTGCCGAACCCCCCATATTCGGGTGTGGGTCATTCAGCCCGCGCATATCTCCATGGCCACTGGTTTGTGAAATGAACATCGCGGAGGTGTAAACACGCGGACCGACGACAATGCCTTCGTCAATGGCCCTGGCCAGCCCCTGGGAGGGACCGCCAATATCGCGAACGGTAGTCCATCCGCGCATGAGGACACCCTCTGCAGCTTTCACAGAAAGAGCCGACAGGTAGCCCTGATCTTCTGCCTCGATCTCGCGCGGTGACACCGGTAATGCCAGATGCGTGTGGGCCTCGATGATGCCCGGAATCAGCACTTGCCCACGTCCGTCGATGACGATGGTGGTGGCCGTTTCGGGCGATAAATCCGCGCCGATGGATTTGATCAGCTTGCCTTCGATCAGCACACTTTGGCCGGCAATTGACCGGTCGCTGGTTCCGTCCCAGACGCTGACATTGTGAATGAGTATCTGGTTTGTCGCCTCGGTTTCGTCAGCTGCAGCAGTAGGGCTGTACAGGCTCGCCAGTGATGCAAATATCAAAGTAAGCCATGCCCCGGAGCATGTATTCATACCGTTTGTCTCCTTTAATTTATTCCGGTCGGCAATGTGTTCGACGCATTGTATTCGATTTGTGAGTGCCAGGTCTGATCGCGACTGTCGCTAGCCGGGAGGTGGGTTGCGCAGCTAAAGGTGCTTATTCGGCAAGCAAGTTTGGTTTGCGCGCGTTTACGTTCAATTTTGCTATCGCCCGCTCAGGAAGGACGATTCACGATACTGCCTCGCAGGAAACGATCATACAAGCGAACCATCGTCCATAAGACTGCGCCAATGAAGACCAGCAGCATTAGCCAGCGCATCAGCGAAGCAAAGAAAGCGAAGTTCAGTTCAGGCCACGCGAAACTGTACTCGACAAGTTGCCCGGCGCGTTCGCTCATCCAGTGCCAGCCACTATGCGCAAGTATCGCTGACAGTAATATGGTGCCAATCCGTCTGGCGATGACGTTTCCGAAAACGAAATTCAGAATTGGCACAGCGAGGATAATGATAAACAGCTGCCCGATTTCCACGCCGAGGTTAAACGCAAGTAACGAGGTCAACAGGTGGCCGCCAGCGAACTGCAGGATTTCACTGAGCGCAAACGAAAAACCGAAACCGTGAACGAGGCCGAAACCAAACGCGATGATCCAGCGCTTCTGCCACTGTGAACCCACGATATTCTCAAGCGCCATGTAGACGATCGATGCGGCAATAAGCGTTTCAATGAGCGGTGGGAACCAAAGGACGTTAGGCACCATGCCGAATGCCGACGCGATCAGTGTTATGGAATGTGCAACGGTAAACGAAGTGATGATCACGACGAGTGGCCGTATTCGCCTGAATGGAATTAGCAAGCAGATGATGAACAACAGGTGATCTACACCGTCCAGAATGTGCTCGATACCGGAGCCGACAAACCGGAAGAATGCGTGATGCCAGCGCGGGTCCAGGCGCAGTAGTCCGGGATCGCCGCGGAACTGGAAGACCCGTTCAACTCCATCGACGTGCAGGAAACGCACGACCGTTGTTGTCTCGAGCCCGAGCCTCGCAAATTCAGGCGCAATCGAGAACTCGGAAGACGCCGAGTCGATCGGATACCGAATGAGCACATCAAGGAGCGCCTGGTCCCGGCGCAGCTCCTCATTATCGGAGAGCGCAGGACTCGTGACGGTATTCAATGCGGACGCGTAGTCTTCGAACGATCGATCCGAGGGTAAAGCCAGCCGCACGGCCCCGATTTCCCATTCCCGGAGCGGCTTGTCATTTTCATATAGCGTGACTTCCGGGGCGATCCAGATGGTTGCCGCGTCTCTCAGGTACTCGTCCGCCTCTGAAATCACGAGGTATCCCGGCCCCGTCTGCGGGAAATTCACATCGCGCATCGCCTCGAGTGGAACTCGGACGAGGAAATTCAGCTCATTGCCCTCTGCCTTCAGAATCGTCCGTACCACGACGTCGGTCGGAACTTCATGAGCTGTGACAGCCTGAAGCGGCAAAATGCCGACTATCAGGATCAGCAGGATCCTGATGACAAATGTAAAAATCGCTTTGGGGTCGAGTATCACTGTGCGCGCTGCCGGAACCAGCAATCCATAGTATAGTACACTGCCGCGCAGACGACAGACATCTCCGACGTCAGAAAAACCAGGGGGAAAGCGGAAGATGACGAAGAAAAATTGGTACGCGGCAGGTGCCATGTTTGCAGCTCTCGTCGTATTGGGCTGTGCGGAAAAAGCGCTCGACAACGCAGCAGAAGCGCAGGGGAAACAGGTGCCCATGTTCGAGGTGGACCCGTTCTGGCCGAAGCCTCTGCCGAATCACTGGATTCTCGGCTCGACGATCGGTATCGGCGTCGATTCACGCGATCACATCTACATCATTCATCGTCGTGACACCTTCAACAAATACACCGAGGTTGGTGCGTCCACCGACCCGGTGAAAGCGGACTGCTGTATCCCGGCGCCGAACGTGCTCGAATTCGATCCGGACGGCAACCTCGTCAACCACTGGGGCGGACCGGGCGAAGGCTATACCTGGCCATCTTCGAATCACGGCATCACGATCGACCACAAAGACAATGTATGGATCGGCGGTAACGGCCGTGGCGACTCCCACATACTCAAATTCTCCCGAAGCGGTGAATTCCTCGCTGAATACGGCACGCCGGGCTCGGAAACCGACAGTCACAGCCGGGAAAACTTCGGCGGCGTCGCGGAAATCTCCTTCGACCCGGAGGCCAACGAGGCCTATGTTGCCGATGGTTACCGCAACAAACGCGTCGCCGTACTCGACGCAGACACGGGCGAGCTAAAACGCTACTGGGGCGCCTACGGCAATGAACCGGACGACACCAACCCCGGCCCGTTCGTGCCTGGCCAGGAACCGGCACAACAGTTCCGCAACCCGGTTCATTGCGCCCAACCGTCGCATGACGGGCTCGTCTACGTTTGTGATCGTGTCAACAACAGGCTACAGGTGTTCAATACTGACGGTACTTTCGTCGAGGAGATGTTCGTCAAGCCGAACAGCCTGGGCGATGGATCCGTATGGGATATCTCGTTCTCGCCGGACCCGCAACAGACTTTCATCTACCTGGCCGATGGCACCAATCGCAAGATTTTTATCATCGAACGCGAGACGCTGAAGATCCTCACCAACTTCGGTGATGGCGGACGCAATCCGGGCCAGTTCTTCGCGGTGCACGGGCTGGTTACGGATTCGAAGGGCAACATCTACACGACGGAGACCTACGAAGGTAAACGTGTGCAAAAATTTGCTTACAAAGGAATGGGGCCGGTTACGGTCATGGACCAGGGTACGCCCTGGCCGGCGGACCGGAAGTAGGGGATTGTGGCAGTTTATCAAAAGGCAGGAATATGGCAGTGAATTCCCAATTATCACGCCGGCGCTTTTTGAAGGCTGTCATCGCCTCCAGCGTCGCCGCTGCATCCTGCTCAGGCATGCATTCGGCAATCGCCCCGGGCCGGCTCCGGGGCACGGTTGAACGCCTGATTTCACTCAACATCAACGGAGCTACGCGCCGCGTCGACGTATCGCCGCAGGAAACCCTGGCCCACACGCTGCGTTACAAGCTCGGCCTGACCGGCACCAAGATCGGTTGCAACCGGGGCGAGTGCGGTACCTGTACTGTTCTGATCGACGGCGTGACCGTTTATGCCTGCTCCATGCTGACCCAAAGCGTGCGTTCCCGGGCGGTTCGAACCATCGAAGGACTGCAGGCGAACGATGGCACTCTGCACCCCGTGCAGCAGGCATTTATCGATGAACTCAGCCCGCAGTGCGGTTTCTGCACGCCGGGCCAGATCATGTCGACTGTCGCACTGCTCGAAGAAAACCCCACGCCGACCCGCGAGGAAGCCCGCCAGGCATTGTCGGGCAACCTCTGCCGCTGCGGGGCCTATGACCACTATCTCAATGGCGTCATGCGCGCATCGGGGCAGAGCTCATGAGTGACTACCGATTAATTGGCAAGGACTTCGTGCCGCCCGACATCACCGGCAAGGTCACGGGCAAGGCGAAATACGCGGAAGACTTCCGCGTCGACGGTATGGTGTTCGCCCGCATGTACACGAGCCCGATGGCGCACGGCAAAGTGACCCGGATCGACACGTCCGCCGCCGAACCGATGAAAGGTGTGGTGGGTATCCTGACGGCCGACGACGTGCCCGAGGTCAAAGCGCCCAAAGGGACGATCCTTACCAACAATCCGACCTACATCGGCGACCCCATTCTCGCCGTCGCTGCCGAAACCGAACAAATCGCCGAAGATGCAATGGCGGCGATCGAGATCGAGATCGAACCCCTGCCGTTCGTAACCGACCCGCTGGACAGCCTGCTCGAAGGCGGCGCCGACGCCCGCGAGGAAGGCAACGTCTATTCGAGATCGCGCAAAGGATCGGGATTCAGATCGATCAAGTGGTCACAGGAGCAGGTCAACGATTTTCGCGCCGCCAGAGAACCGACCGGCGAGTTCGTCAACGAGTGGAGTTACGGGGATCTCGAAAAGGGATTTGCGGACGCCGAAGTCGTATTCGAAGAATCGTTCGTCACCATCGGCTATGCCCACATGAGCATGGAACCCAGAACGGCCATGGCTTACTGGCAGAACGGCACTTGCTATGTGCACGGTTCCTGCCAGAGCCAGAGTTTCTTCATGCCCGGGCTTGCACGCATGCTCGGCGTGAAAACGAAAGATGTCGTGCTGATCAGCGAGAACACCGGCGGCGGTTTCGGCTCGAAAATCAGCGCCTACCCGATCATCGGGCTGCCTGGATATTTCTCGAAGAAAATCGGCCGCCCGGTGCAACTACGTGTTACCCGTGAGCAGGAGTACTACATGGGCTCGGCGCGCGTCGGCTTCCAGGGCTGGATCAAGGTGGGCTTTGGTGCGAAAGGCCAGATCACGGCCACCGACGTATTCATCATCGAGGACATCGGCCCCAATGCGACGAGCGGCGACGCCTCGGCCGCCGGTGACGCGATCTCACTCGTTTACGATCCGGCCGCAATGCGCTTCCGTGGCCTGCCGGTGTTAACCAACACGACGCCGCGTGGCGCGCAGCGAGGTCCGGGACAGAACCAGATTGCCGCCGTCATGGCGCCGATCATGGACCAGGCGGCCAGAGCCCTTGATATCGACCCGGTCGAGATCCGCAAGATCAATTCGGCCAGCAACGACACGATCGTCTCTGCGTACCGGCGGCCGGTCACCAGCGCATATATGAAGGAAGCGCTGGAAAAAGGTGCGGAAATGTTCGACTGGGAGAATCGCAAGAGTAAGCCGAAGAAGAACGGCAGCAAGGTTCGCGGTCTTGGCATCGGCCAGGGGTACCACTCTGCCGGTGCCACCGGCTTCGACGGGCTGGTGCGGATTACGCCCGATGGCAGACTGCACGTTCACTCCGGCGTCGGCAACCTCGGCACCTACTCCTTCGCATCGACATCGCGTGCCGCGGCCGAAGTGCTGAAATGCGACTGGGAGAATTGTGAAATCCATCACGGCAACACCGAGAGCAACCTGCCGTGGAACTCGTACCAGTCGGGCAGCGTCTCGATGTTTACCCAAACCCGGACGAACTACGTCGCGGCAATGGATGCGCTCGACAAGATGAAGCGCATTGCCGCCGCTACGATGGGTGGCGAACCGGACGATTACGACATCGACGGCCAGCGGGTATTTCGCGTAGACAACCCGCCGCAGGGAATGTCCTATGGCGTTATCGCCGCTCGTGCGATCCAGCTCGGCGGCGACTACAGCGGCCAGACCTGGCCCGGCAACATCAACAAGATCACCCGGCAGTCCGTGCAGAATCTCGCGGGCAGCGGGCTTATCGGGGTGGCGAAAGACAAACTGCACCAGGAAGGTGTCATTCCCGGACTCGCGGTCGCATTCTGCGAGATCGAACTCGATCTGGAAACGGGCAAGTACGACATTCTCGATTATATCGGCATTGCCGAGTGTGGCACGGTGGTACACCCGCAAGGCCTCGCGCAACAGATGAAAGGCGGCGCGGTCTGGGGTATGGGCATGGCCGGCCTCGAACGGCATGTCTACGATCCACAGAACGGCTTGCCGGCCAACGTTGGCTATCACCAGTGCCGTGTTCCGACCTACCTGGATGTCCCGTCGGTAACAAAGACGGACGCGGTCGATTTACCGGATCCGCAAAACCCGTTCGGTGCCAGGGGTATCGGCGAACCGGCCATGGGCTGCTCGGTTGCCGCGCTGCAGTCCGCAATATCCGACGCCCTGGACGGCCACATCTTCGGCAGGACTCCGGTCAGCGCCGACATGATCATCAATCATGTCAGAGGGCTTGATCAGTCATTCAAGCCACTACAAACCAACAGCTTCTGAGGTAACGATGGCTTCTTTCGATGTAATGCCGGACGTTCAGCTCTACCAGCCGGTCGAGCTTGCCGATGCGCTGAGCCTCGCCGATGAACTTGGCCCGGACGGCTGGCTCCTTGGCGGCGGTCAGGATACTTACGGGTGGCTCAAAGACCGGGCCAAACAGCCGCGGGCCATGATCGATCTCAACGGGATCGAGGCACTTCACGGCATCCGCGACACCGACGACGGGATTGAGATCGGCGCGGCAACCACCCTGCGTGAAATCATTCGCGATGCACGAATCAACCGCGACTACAGCCTGTTCGCGGATGCTGCGGGCGCGGTCGCCAGCCCGCAGATCCGCAACGTTGGCACCCTGGGCGGCAACCTCGTGCAGGATGCCCGCTGCTGGTACTACCGTCGTGGTCTGGACTGTTATCGCGCCGGCGGCAACACCTGTTATGCGCGCAGTCCGGGGGCGATGAATCGCGAACACTGTGTTTTGGGCGCCAGCCGCTGCGTTGCGGTCAGCTCTTCCGACACGGGAATGGCGTTGGTGGCGCTCGATGCGACAATGGTCGTACAAAGCGTCAACGGTCAGCGTACGATTGCAGCCGAAGATTTCTTTGTCGGCCCGAACACCCACATCACTCAGATGACTTCGCTCGAAGCCGGCGAAATTCTTATAGCGGTCCGAGTCCCGTCGAAATGGGCCGGCAAGAAATTCTATTTCGAGAAAGTTGCCGATCGCGACGTATGGGATTTCGCTTTGGTCAGCATTGCTGTTGCAATGTCGGTGGACGGTGACACGATCGCCGACAGCCGCTTCGTTTGTGGCGGCGTGGCATGCACACCACATCGCCTGACCAACATCGAGCGTGCTGCGCGCGGCAAGGCCCTCTCGGACGATAGCGCGGATGCCGTGGCGCCGCTGGCGAGCGAGGGCGCCGAGCCGCTCAACTATAACCATTTCAAACTGCCGCTGATGGAAAACCTGGTGCGGCGAGCCATGCGGAGTTAGAACCAGTGGGTATCGCCACCTATGAGAATGATTTATCGGGACAGGAAGTTCTCAGGGAAGTGTCCCGGGAGTTGCTCCGGACACTCGACGAAACAACCTGAGCGATCAACCAGCTTTCAACGACTGAAACACGACGAGGCGCCGTGAGTAATTCTCTGCACGAAAACATTGAAGCTATCGAATCCGGTTACGAATTCCTGCTCGCGTACGCTGCACAGGGTCGGGAGACTGATGAGGGTCCCGGCGGGTCGGAGGTGCGGACGACGCTGACGTCCATGTCCGGGGCAGCCGCAGCCATCATGTCCTCGCTGGAGAACGAAGGCGGATTTTCCGCAGTCATCGTGGACGACGCCAGGAAGTCCGGTGCGGCCATTTCCCTGGTGCTGGCACAGGAGAAAATCAGCTCCGAACTGGTCGACAATCTGAACGTGTCCATCCACCTGCGCGCACTGTTGACGGACCTGTTCCTGCTAAGCGAGACAACCGGCTGACAACGGACAGGATTTCAGTGGAACTAACGACCCACGGGTAGTATAAACGCTCTGAGAACAAGTAGTGGTGACCACCGAATTGTGAACAATAACCTGACCCGGCGGCATTTTCTCAACCTCGTGGGCACCGCAGGCGGCTCCACCGCCGTGTACCAGACGAGCCGGGCGCTTGGCCTGCTGAAAGACACGGGGCCAGTCGCTCAACTCGATCTGAAGGACGTCGGCAGCGAGAAGAAAAAAGTCGCCATTCTGGGCGCCGGTATTTCCGGACTGACCGTCGCCTACGAGCTGGAGCGCGCAGGTTACGACGTCACAATCATTGAAGCCTCACACCGGACCGGTGGCCGCAACCTGACGGTACGCCACGGCGACGTTATCGATGAATTGGGCCAACAACAGGTCTGCAACTTCGACAATGATCCGGAACTCTATTTCAATGCCGGACCGGCGCGAATCCCGGGGTACCACCGCCGTGTTCTGCATTACTGCAAAATCCTCGACGTTCCGCTGATTGTCAAGGCAAATGTCTGTCGCAATGCGTACACTCATGAAGAAGGCCACTTCGGTGGGCAACCGATTCGCATTGGCCGTTACATTGCTGATGCCCGCGGTTTCCTGTCGGAACTGCTTTACAAGGCTGTCGACAAGAATGTGTTTGATCAGCCGTTGTCCGCTGCAGACCGGAAACGCTTGCGGTTTTTTGCACGTTCCTATGGCGACCTGGATTCAAAAGGCGCTTACAGCGGTTCAACGCGCGCAGGCTATAAATCGGGCGGTTTCGGAAGGAAAGCCGAATATTACAAAGTCACGGAATTTGCCGATTTTCTGGACAGCGCCTTCTGGTTACAGATCAATCGCGACTTCGAGAACCCGGATTGGGGCGACCCGCTGATGGAAGCCGCAGGCGGCATGGACAATATCGTCAAAAGGTTTGTCGGGAACATCAAGAGCCCGATCCTGCTCAACGCCCCGGTTCAGTCGATCCAGCTGCAGCAGGATGGTATCGACGTCGTTTACAACCACAACGGTGAGCGCAAGCAAATAAGCGCGGATTACTGTTTCAACAGTATCCCGGCGCACTTCATGGCCGGTATTCCGCATAATCTTCCGGACGATTACAGCAGAGGTCTGAACTTGCTCCGGCGTGGCTGGGGCTACAAGCTCGGCCTGCAAATGAAGCAGCGATTCTGGGAACGCGAAGGCATTTATGGTGGCATAACGTTCACCAGTCAGCGCATCGGTGAGATCTGGTATCCATCGAACGGCATTCACGCGAAGAAAGGTGTCGTTCTCGGTGCCTACAATTTCTATGACCCGAGCGAATTCTTTGAACGCATGACGCCGGAAGAACGAATCAACTTTGCCGCAAAATGCGGCGACAAGATTCACCAGGGATATTCGGATTACATCGAGTCAGGAGTCAGCGTTGCATGGAGGCGTATGAACCACATGATGAGTTGCGGTACGCGGTTCAGGACGTCATCTGATCGTGTGCAGTATTACAAGCTCCTGCAACAGCCGGCCGGCGGCCGCCATTACATGATCGGCGACCAGATCAGCTACGACTCGAGCTGGCAGGAAGGTGCGTTTGCGTCGGCAGAATATGCGCTCCTCGACCTCGACAAGCGTGTGCGTGCAGAAACCGGTGAAACACGGAAGGCCTGAACAATATGAACAAAGGCTTGAAATGCCTGCTGGCGCTGGCGACATTATGCGGCACGGCAGCAGCGCCGGCCGATGAATTCGTCTACTGCACCGTCTGCCATGGCGTGCAACTGATGGGTAACGCCGTTATCCAAGCGCCACGCCTGAGCGGCATGGAGACCTGGTACGTCGAACAGCAACTCAGAAACTTCAGCAAAGGGATGCGCGGCACCCACGAGGACGACTTTCCCGGGAACGAAATGCGGCCAATGGCTGCAGTGCTATCGGACCAACAGGTCGGCGAGGCTGCAGGTTTCGCGAATGCCACGCAGTCACCGGCGCCCGCAGCAACAGTGTCGGGTGACGTGGAAAAAGGCAAGGTGCATTATTCGACTTGCTCTGCATGCCACGGTGTTGACGGCAAGGGCAACGAGGCACTCGGCAGCCCGGACCTGACGATCCCGAATGACTGGTACCTCGTCAGGCAACTCAGGAACTTCAAGTCCGGCAGACGTGGCAGCCACCCGGGCGATACCTACGGCATGCAAATGCGCGCATCCATGCAATTACTCGCCGATAACGAAGCCATCATCGATGTCGTCAGCTACATCAACACGTTGCAAACCGATGATGAATCAGGGGGACAGTGACCTTAATTCGAAGACCAGCCATGCAAAGGACAATCGATAATGCGAATTAAGGTCACTGTCCCCCTGATTCATCCTAATTCATCACCAATAAGGATAAGTACCATGACTAAAGCCACCCTGATCGGATTGCTGTTTCTCGGCAGCGCCTGCGCCAATGCAGACATAACACGCCACCCATTGCCCAACAACTCGCGGTTCCCGATTGCCCAGGCTGTCGAAGTAACGGCGGATACCGTCCTGGTCTATCACAGCGGCACGCTTCCGGGCCCGGCAAATCGCGACGCCAAACGTGGCAGTCGGGAATTCTATGGCGACACCGAAGCGCAGGCAAACAGCGTTTTCGGGCGGTTGGCAGCATCTCTCGAAAAACTCGGCCTTGGTTTTGGCGACGTCGTCAAGATGACTGTCTTTCTCGTCGGTGATCCCGAACTGGATGGCCGCATGGACTTTGCGGGTTTCATGCGGTCCTACTCGAAACATTTCGGCACGGAAGAACAGCCGAACAAGCCGGCCCGCTCAGCCATCCAGATTGCTGGCCTCGCGGGGCCGGGCGTCTTAATCGAAATCGAAGTCGTCCTTGCTCGACCCTAGCCTGCATATTGCACCAATAAGAACGGCGAGCCGTTAATTTCCTTTATAATTCATCGCCAAAAAATCTCTTACTCATGCAATATGCAGGCTAGATACCCCCCAGGAGATCGGCCCTGAAATGTCTAATGCCGATGCTCCTGAGCCGACTGCCCGCTATCGGCTAACTCCGATCATTCATGGAAAAAGAAAAACCCGGCACACAAGGCCGGGTTCTTAATCATGGATCGATTCGGCTAAGGGGATACCGAATCAGTCCGAAACATTAGCTGGCTTTTCTGCGTCTCGCCCAGCCAAGTAGACCTAGCGCCGAACCGAACAGCCAGGCAGCCGCCGGTACCGGTGTCGTGAAGATCATCGCCTCACCGCGGAGGCCGCCAGAATTGCTACCAACCGCAACGCCGTTGCCGATGATCAGCGTGGTGCCATCCCAGCTTGATAAGCTGAAGTCGTACGCCGTGATATCGCGCGGGCCGCCAGCCGTCACCATGTCGTCACCGCCGATCGTCTGGCTGGTTGCGAGACCCGGGCCCCACACTGTCGTGGACTCATTCATCGAGTTCGTACCGAAGTTGTGACCACCACAACCGCTGACGCCAATCCCGCTCAGGAACGCACCTTCGACACAGACATAGGAAGTCGAGCCACCCGCCGAGTTCGTACTGGTATCGATCGTCAGATCCGTGATCTGATCCGAAAGGATTGTCGTCGAAACCGGGCTGCTGCCAACGCTGATCACGGCCGAATATAGACCGGTCGAGCTGAGTGTCGTGCCATCCCAGTCCCAGACCGCAGTCGATGCGCCACCAATACCGCTAGTATGACTGCCATCGGTGATCACCGTGTTGATGGTGCCGGCGGTACCCGTCTGGTGGTGTGAGACCAAGAACACCTGAACAGCGTTGGCGGCATGTGATACTGCAAACAACCCTAGGGCTAAGAGAGCTTTTTTCATTGTGCAAATCCCCCAATATTTTCTATGGTCTAGTGTGACCCTTTCATTATTATCTGTGTCTTTCTTGCTCTGCTCGTTGTTGCGTCATTGGTTCGACGCCCTTCCAAGTTTATGCTCTTGGAAAATAAACTGAACACTACGTAATGATATCTAATCCACAAGATTGGGGGTTGCTGTATTCAACATAATCTAGTTGCCCGACGAATATCCTGGATTGCTTTCTCTGCGCTGTCTTTCTTCTTTGTCATCATCGTTCCTCTCCTGAGTAACGATGATGACAAAATACTCGCTTATTCAAACCGCCCTTTCTATCCATATACCGTTGCCGGGGCACAGATGGGCACTAAGAGCGTTCGTCTCCAGGCACCGTTCCTGGCGGCAGTGATGAAACGTGATCAAAGATCTCACCAGGACGCGTGAGCCATATTTTCTCCGCATCCGGGTGTTCGACAATATGTGTGAGGATATTCCTGAGCCCCGCCAACCGGTAGGGTTGCCCAACAACGAAGGAATGCAGCGCCAGACTGAACACAAGCGGTTGATCCTTCGACTGCCGCAGCATTTCATCGAAATGCCCGATCGTCATATCGGTAAATTCTTCCGCCGTTTGAAATCGGGTCAATTGGGCAGGTGAGTCATTGATCTCTATATGGTAGGGGATTGACAGCAGCGGCCCTGAGCGTGTTTTCATCCAGATCGGTTGATCGTCGCAAGACCAGTCCATGACAAACAGGTATCCTTCTTCGCGGAGAAGATCTGGAGTTATAAGGCTTTCGGATATCCATGGGCCCATCCAGCCGTCGGGGGTCTTTCCTTCGTTTTGTCTAAAGGCCTCTGTAGCTTCCTGGATCAGTTCACGTTCCTGGTCTTCCGGATAGTCCCCCTGCCGCTCTGTGTTGGTACGGCCATGTCCCAGGAGCTCATCACCACGTTGACGTATCCGTTCGGGAATTTGCGGTGCGTAATCGTATATTGTGGAATTCATCAGGTGGGATGCAGGGATTCCAAGTTCATCCAACAGATCGAAAATTCGCCAGATTCCGACGCGCAGGCCATAGTCGCGCCAGGAGAAATTGCGTACATCGGGTGGCGGCCCAAGGTGTGTTGGCGTGTGCCCCAAACCTTCGCCAAAGCTAAAGTGTTCAATATTCACTGCTATGTAAACTGCCAGCCGCTTCCCGTCGGGCCAGTAATAATTCGGTCTGGTGTTGATGGCTGAATAGTCGTAACGACCATGCTGTTGCAGTTTCATATCTACCTTTTTACAAAACGAACGTGTCGGCTACGGTCATGTAGCCGCTCTTCTGAGCGGAAATATCTTCCTTGCTGAGCGGATTGCCGGTTGCAGTCATTCCCAATTCCCCTGGTCACATCTTTGAGTCGTAACCGATGACGTCTCGTATCTTGCAAAGGACGTAACGGCATTTGCGGAGATAATACGCTTGATATAACGACGTACTAAATCGACGATGCCGCCACGTACGTATCCGTTTCCATATCGTCATCGCGGACTGCACCGGTCAAGTCGCAGATGTGCTCAATGCCGCGCTCGTCGCACCATCGCTCCAGATCATCGATGATCGCAGGGAGGGCGGTGGGATTTCTGAAAGCAGCATAGCCCACACCGACCGCGGAAGCGCCGGCGAGCATGTATTCTACGACGTCTTCCGCCTTGCAAACGCCGCCAAGTCCAATGATCGGGATGGAGACTTCCCTGGCGACTTGATACACCATACGCATAATGATTGGTTTGAGCGCAGGCGACACCAGGCCGCCGAACTTGTTCCCCAACGCCGGACGAAAATTATCGGTGCGAATTTTCAAGGCAAGAAAAGTGTTCGCAATCACCAGCGCATCAGCCCCTGCCTCTTCTGCTGCCAGCGCGATGCCAACGATATCCCCTGCATTCGGTGACAGCTTTGCCCACACCGGCTTATTGGTTGCGGCGTGAATCGCGCTCACTACGTTCCTTGTATGGTTTGCCTGCAGTGCGAAATTTCCGCCGCGCGGATCACGCGTCGGGCACGAAATATTCACCTCAATGACGTCCACGCCCGGGACGCTGATGTCCCGAGCCATTTCAGCAAAATCGTCTGTCGTTTCGGCTGAAATGCTGGCGACCATCGGTGGCGTGTAACGCTTATACTCCGGTAGCATCTCATCGAGAAAATATTGTATGCCGTTGCTCGGCAGGCCGGGGGACTGGATTATTCCTGCTTCGGTCTCCGCCATCCGAGGAGTGGGGTTACCGGCGCGAAAATCACGCGACACGGTTTTTGCAACCATCGCACCAAGCCGGTTGAGATCGATGATGTCGGCAAACTCATAGGAAAAAGTGCCTGAAGCCGGCATTAAGGGGTTCGCGAGTTCGACCTCGCCAATCTTTACTGAAAGATCTACCATGCGACTGCTTCCTGCATGTCAAATACCGGCCCATCCTTACAGACGCGGCGAAGCACATTCTTACCATCGACCTCAAAGGTGCGAACGCAAATGTAACAAGGCCCCAATCCGCAGGCCATAATTTGCTCCATCGCCACTTGCCCGGGAATGCCGTGTTTCTTACCGAGTTTTTTCATCAGCAACAGCAGCCGATTCGAACCGCACACAAAGAACGCGTCAGCCCGGCCGTCCGAGATCAGACTCTCAATAATGGATTCGACGTTGTTGGTAGCGCTAGATCCGTCTGAATCAGTAATGGTCACGAGATCTGCGCCTACACGCTGGAATACATCGGTCGACATGACTAGCTTTGGGTTCCGGGCGCTTAGTATAGTCGTCACACCTACCGCCCGCTCGGCGGCAAGTTGAGAAATCGGGGCCAGTGTTGCGAGGCCGACACCGCGCCCCAGCACAACGATGTTCTGCCACGCTGGATCTAACGAGAAGCCGTTCCCCAACGGTCCGACTACACTGAGTTCGTCACCCGGCACGAGTTGCCCCATGCCTTTCGTTCCTCGGCCGATGCATTTATACATGAACTCGATCCGCCTGCGCGCACGGTCGACCTGGTAGATGCTCATAGGTCGGCGCACCCACAATCCCCCTTCGTCGGGTGAAGGACAGAGCACCTGGAAGAACTGCCCGGCCTGCGCGGTAAGTGCCTTTGGTGGCGCCTCCAGGGTCATGCACATGTATTCGTCGTTGACCCATTCGTTGGAGACAACAGAGCACAGACACTCCGCTACCGGCAAATTGAGCGCCCGGGCCTCCAGATTGGAGTCACCAAGTGTATTCGGTGCGGATGCGTAGTGTTTCATTCCTTCTTTATACCTGGCTATCGATAGCATTCTTATCATTTCGTTGCTGGATAGCCCAGTAAACCCGCTCGGGAGTTAAGGGGAGATCATGAATCCTGTGTCCCACGGCCATAGCGACGGCATTTCCAATGGCTGCTGGTGGCGGCGCCACGGGTGGTTCCCCTAGTCCCTTGGCCCCATATGGCCCATCGGGATCCGGGCACTCGACTATGATCGGAGTTATTTCTGGCGAATCCATGCAGGTAAGTAAGTGATAGTCCAGAAAGGACGGGTTCAGAATCTTGCCCTGGTCGTTGGTGACCAGTTGTTCATGCAGTGCCGCTCCGACCCCCATTGCAACGCCCCCCTCGATCTGTGCCGCGCAGTTTACCGGGTTGATGGCTTTCCCGACATCGTGCGCTGCGGCGATTCGAAGCACGCGCACCGCTCCGGTTTCTTCATCTACCGTCACTTCCGCTGCCTGCGTGCCGTACATATAGAAAGCTGAGGTGCGATCACTACGGCCCGTCTCCAAATCCAGATCCTTTATGCCCTGTGGCGAGAAGTAGCCCTTGCCTCGCAAAACACCATCTTCGCCCAGTCCATGTCGAACAATCTCACCGATGGATCGGGCAGTCTCAGGCTCATTACCGCAGAATACCATTCCATCAGAGAATACGAGGTTCTCTTCATCAGCATCAGGGCTGAAGATCGGCGCCGCCATATCTGTGAGTTGTTCCCGTGCGTGGATGGTCGCGAGCCGTACAGCGTTGCCCATGTGATAAGTGCTTCTGCTGGACGTGGTGGAAGAATCGAAGGGTGTCGTATCGGTATCCAAAGGCGCTAAATGAACCTTGTCGAGTGGCACCTTAAGTTCTTCCGCGACAATCTGGCAAAGTATAGTGTTGCATCCCTGGCCAATTTCGACAGTTCCTGCCAAGACTGTCACTTCACCCTGGTTATTAAGCAGTACAGCAGCATTGGAGTAAGTCGGAGTCCTTGTAGGTTTTATGATGCAGGCGAGTCCCCGGCCGTGCCCTTTTGCGGCCGGCTTGTTCCAATCAATGGACTCGGCTGCCTTCATCAGGGTTTCCTTGAGGCCCACGGCATGCAGCTGCTCGCCCCAGTACGTGACATCTCCCTCAATGAAAATATTCGCCAACCGAAAATTAAGGGGGTCCATCTCCAGACGTCGGGCAAGCTCATCCATATGTTGCTCAGTTGCCCAGGTCCCCTGGGGAATGCCATAAGCCCGGAAGGCGCCTGCGACAGGTTTATTGGTGTAGACGGAATGTCCGTCAACTTTGACATGGGGTATGCGGTAAGGTCCCGGGGCCGGCAAACTTCCCCGGATACAAACTGTTGCACTCTTCTCCGCGTAAGCTCCGGCACCCCAATAGATTGTCATCTGTCGAGCGTGCAGTTGACCGTTCTTCATGACGCCGCTCTTGATATAAATAACAGCCTCGTGCCGTGTAAGGGTTGAAACAAAGGTCTCCTGCCGGGTGAACTTCACACGTACCGGCCGAGCGTTTGTCTGGTAGGCCAGAGCGACAGCGATAGGCTCAAGCTTAAGTCCGCCTTTGGAGCCGAATCCTCCGCCCTGATACGGATTGAGCATCCGGATCTTTTCTTTCGGTAAGTCAAGAGCCTCCGCCATCTCTTCCCGAGCACGAAAAGGCGCATCGTTAGCCGACCATATGGTGATCTTTCCGCTTTCAGCATCCACCTGGGCATGCGCCGCGTGTGGTTCCATAGCGGCATGCTGAATCACTGGCACCGTATATCGTTCCTCAAGCACCAGGTCAGACTCGCTGAAACCGGTCTCAACATTGCCGGTTCTGAGCTTGAAGTGTTCGCAGACGTTAGGCAGCGAGCCACCGACGACGAAGTCGCTTTTGCGATAATTGGCAAAATCGTCATGGATCAGCGTCGCTGTCGGCTTGCACGAATCTTCTGGAGAAAAGTAAGCTGGTAGTTCCTCATACTCTACCGTTATCAACTCTATTGCCGCCTGGGCTGTATCCTCGTCGATGGCGGCCACAGCAGCCACGGGCTCTCCGATGTAGCGAACCTTGTCCCGGGCCAGAAAAGGTTTATCGCGGATGGATTCCCCGTGCATCCACGGCGCATCATCTGCCGTGATCACTGCCACAACACCCGGAAGTGCTTTGGCGCTGTTTGTATCTATATGCTTTATCCGAGCATGGGCCCGTGGACTAAACAGAACCTTTCCGTGCAGCATGTCGGGCAGAATCAAATCATAGCCGTAGACCGTTGCACCAGTAACCTTGTCGGTCGCGTCTACCCGCGTAATAGCTTGACCAACGTATTTCAGTTCCGTCATTCGGAGGCTCCATCTATGCCCGAACCTTGATCTAGTCGTCTCATTTCTGCGGCTGCGTTTCTTACGGCGCGAACGATTTTGGTGTAACCCGTACAGCGACATAGATTTCCAGATAAAGCGAAACGAATCTCGTCATCACTCGGATCCTCGTTCTCTTTCAGGAATGCCTTAGCCGTCATTATCATTCCAGGGGTGCAGTAACCGCACTGAACACCGCCGTCCTGAAGAAACGCCTTTTGCACTGGATGCAATTCACTTTCGGTTTGGAGGCCTTCAATAGTCAACAGATCGGCGCCATCCAGCTCGCCGGAAAAAATGAGGCAGGAGTTGACTGGCTTACCGTTAAGAATGACCGTGCAGGCTCCGCAGTCGCCGGTCCCGCAGCCCTCTTTAGTTCCAGTGAGACCAAGGACGTCCCGCAACAAATCCGAAAGAAGCCTGTGTGAAGGCACTTCTAAGGTTCTCTTCTCACCATTTAATGTAAGTTTGATAGTCTTCTGCGCCTGCTCTCTACTTAGCGTAATCTTGGCTGATGTATCCATACTAGTATCTCTTGTCTCTTCTTTTCTTCCAGGGGACCGGCCCACTTTTTCTTGCCGCCACGTTAAGCAACGCGCGTTTGCTCATGGCTCGGACCATTTCCCTGCGGTAATCGGCTGATGATCGGACATCATCGATTGGCTTACATTCTCTTGCCGCTTGTTCGCCTGCCTGTTCGGCCAACTGTTCGTCCAGTGTCTGACCCAAGAGCAGTGCTTCTGCCGCTTTGGCCCGCATCGGTGTCGGTGACACCGCAGAAAGAGCAATCCGGGCCGTCTCACACCTGTTCTGCTGACTCAGATTGAGGGCGACGGCCACCCCAATATAAGCGAGATCCATCGTCTCTCTTGGGGAAAACTTAATGTACTCACCTACGATTCCTTGAGTAGATGGTGGGATCATTATCTTGGTTAAGATATCTCCGCAGCCCATCACCGTTCGGCCAGGACCGACAAAAAAGTCCTCCAGCTCCACAATCCTCTGTTCTGCCTTGTTTGTGATGCATATTTTTGCATCCAGAACCAGAAGACCAGGCACTACGTCGGCTGATGGTGAGGCATTGGCAACGTTGCCGCCAATGGTAGCGCGGTTTCTGATTTGCGTGGAGCCAACTTCTGCTGCACTTTGGGCCAGGAATGGATATCGTTCAAGCACGGTGTGTGATGTTTCGATGTCGTACATCGTCGACGTTGCGCCAATCGTGAGCCCTCCGTCCGGGTCCTCGCGGATGCCGGAAAGATCTGGTATCTGCTTTAAATCGACGACATATTTAGGGACCAGGCCTTTTTCCTTAACGGCTATCACCAGATCAGTCCCGCCGGCAAGAAAATGTCCACCGATGCCCTTCGCTTGCATGATTGAGCTCGCTTCCTGGACTGAGCTCGGCTGCAGGATCTCCAAAGGTTGTGGCCGCCTCATGCATATTTCCTCGTATATGACCTGCAATGCGCGGGCGGCCGCGACGAGCTATGGTCGCAAGTAGTGTACGGCTGAATTGAAAAAGAGCGGTGTATCTATTTGAAATGGTTGTTACCACACAGCCCCTCAACCAAGGAGATACGCCACTATGAGCAAGGGTAACATGAAGTGGTTGTGCAAGACACGGCTATAACTGGAAAGCCCCATCGCTCGCAATAGCCGTATGAGGTTTACGAGGGCATTGAACCGCTCTCACTGGCAGTAAAATTGATATTGCCGGATTCCACCTTAAAATCGCTGTCACGTTGTCCAACCAATGGGGTCCACTTCTGGTATCCTTTTTGTGACTTATGTCAGGGGGGCTGGTGTTCGACAACATCGGACGCACAGCGCCGTTTATGATGATGGGGGTTCTTAATCTCGTGTTGCTGGAAGCTGCCGCTATGGTTCGTTTCCAAGGGAGAGGGAGATGACTGATTATTTTCGTGGCACTGTCAACGTGCTGGTGGCAGGGCTGTTGATCTGGTCCCATACGGTGGTCGCTCAGGGGATCGAGGAAATGCTCGTGACCACGCGCAAGGTGGAGGAGAACCTCCAGGACGTGCCGGTTGCGGTCACTGCCTTCAGCGCCCAACTCATCGAAGAGGCCCGCATCGAGAACCTTGACGATGTAGCGTCGCTGACGCCGGGCCTTAGTTTCTTCAATCCAACCGGTGAAAGTCTGCCGGTGCCGGTGATCCGTGGTGTCGCGCCAACCGACATCTTCGGTGATCCCAACGCGGCGGTATTCATAGACGGCGTCTATGCCGCCGGTCGCGAAGGCCTGAACTTTTCACTGCTCGACGTCGAGCGTATCGAGGTTAACAAGGGTCCCCAAAGCGCCCTTTACGGGCGCAACGCATTCAGCGGTGCAATCAATTACATCACCAAACGCCCGACGGACGAGTTCTCTTCATATGTGGAATTGACCGGCGGCAATCGCGACCATTACACCGCCAAAGTCGGCATGAGTGGTCCGGTGATCGGTAATACCCTTGGTTTGAGTATCGGTGTCGGATACGACACCTGGGCCGGGTCGTACGATAACCCGGTCAGCAACGAGGACGTGGGTGGCTACACGTACAAAACGGTTACGACGAGCCTGGACTGGAGGCCGACCGATGGCTTTGAGGCGTTACTGAAGGTCTATTACTCGGACGATGAGATTGATAGCGCGCCTATGACAGCACAGGTGGCTGACTGTGAGAACGTCGGTCCGGATGACGGCGCAAGTCGCCGCGATGCGAATCTCTGCGGCGAGGTCTGGGATCTTGGCCAGGCCAGGGCGGCTTACAATCAGAGCATCGTTGGTAGTCCGAACGTGCCTGCCGAGTTGCAGTTCACGACCGGCAGCGAAGAAATCGCCGTGATTGCGGGTTCTGAGGGCGAGGAACGCGAAGTCACCCGGGTCAGCCTGAACCTGGACTGGGACCTGGATTTCGGCACAATCACAGCGCTGACCGGTTACTCGCGGGTTGAGCACGAGGCCATCTTGGATTGGACGTTTGGCCTTGGCTATGCGTTTCCGTTCGTCTATTGCGTTGACGTGATCGACTATGTCGATCCTCCGAATAATACCGTGCCCATATGCACAGATTTCGACACACCGCTGCGGTTCACGACCGGTCAATTGCTGGTTTCACCGTGGCCGGACATCACCAAGGAAATCAGCCAGGAGCTGCGATTCACGAGTGCGCAGGAAGGATCGATCCGATACTCGGTTGGCGGTTACTACTTCCTGTTCGAACGCAAGCTCACTGAGACGTCGGTGGTATCCTTGGCACCGTCATTGCCCGACGGTCTCGGGGATCCTACCGGACCGGGCACGCCACCGCCAGGCGCGGCATTTGGGCCGTTTCCGGGAATCGGTCTGGCAATCGGCGATCCGGCTTACCGGTCCTGGTTTAACCTGAACCGCACGTTGGGCCCGAATTCGTTCGTCGACGAGTCCGAAACCGAGTCATACGCCGGTTTTGCTACGCTTGACTGGGACCTGACTGAACAGTTGACGGCGGATTTCCAACTCCGTTACACGCTGGAGAAGAAGAGCCTCAAGGCGATCTCGCCGGTAATATCAACCACGAGGGAGGTCGACGTGGACTTCAGTTTCTGGACCGGAAGGGTGGGTCTGAGCTATTCGATCAGCGATGACTGGATGGTCTATACCGCGGTCAGTAACGGCGCCAAGGCAGGCGGTTTCAGTTTCGACGAAGTTGAGTTCGTTGCTGAGGCGGGTACGGGTCTCACCGAACCGGGAATCGTGATCGCGCCTTACGATGAAGAGAAAATCATGTCCTACGAGTTCGGCCTGAAGGGCACTACATCCGACCAACGGTTTCGCTACGATTTGTCGATGTACTTGCTAAACTGGACGGACATCATCATTCCCCAGGTCTTTGAGAATGACCCGATCTCGGGTCGGCAGCTGGAGCAGCCCGAGAGTTTCAGTGCGAATGCCGGTGACGCGACCGTCTGGGGTTGGGAAATGCAGGGTGACATCGCCTTCACTGATAATGTGTTCGGCGGCTTCGGCATGTCTTTTACTGACGCCACCATGGACAATGCGCAACTTGCAAGCTTTACGGACTTGCCGAGCTTTGCGCCGGATGGCGATGTGTCCGGCAACAAACTGCTCCGGCAACCGGAATGGCAGGCGAATGCGAATGTTCGTTACGTCCAGCCTCTTAATGACACCTGGGAGTTTGACGCGCGGGCAGATGTTGTATATCAGGACAAGTATTTCGGTGGCCTTGACAACCAGTGGACCATCCCGGGCCACACCTATGTAAACCTGCGGTTCGCCCTGGTGTCAGACCGGTGGTCGATCAGCCTGTGGGCCAAGAACCTGTTCAATGACGATTCGCCTGTCGCGGCATTCCGCGACGTCTATTTAGGCAATACCGACGATGTTCTGCAGCAGCAGCCGGCCGGCGCCACGCCGCAGAAATTTTTTCCGTGGCGAATTTCGACCACGCACCCCCGCCTGCGAACCTTCGGTTTGACCGCGAGCGTCAAATTCGGTGCGGCGCGATAGGGGAGGTTGCAAATTTGACAGGCAGGGATTGGATAAGATAGCGTATACTCGGGTGCGTAGGACTACATATCAGGCGGCAGACCCCGGACTGATACATCGACCAGTTCGGCGGGGTAGGGGCGGGAGTTATCCGTGTTCCGGAACATTACGTTGCGTCCGGCGGGTTGACCTTGTTTCGCATCGCTGACCCATGCCGTCCGTATAATGATACTAATATAGAGATGGATATATTAAGGAGTCGGTCATGTATATCAATTTCTGGTACCCAATCGTTCTAAGTGAAGAACTCGTCACGGGTACGCCAAAAAAGGTAAAGGTACTCGGCTTGAACTTCGTGGCATTTCGCGATGGTGAAAACAACGCTCACGTGC
>PVBE012441315.1_pt1 | contig 33895 bp, 30 predicted proteins | sample 1631181 | NCBI WGS metagenome assembly PVBE01 (sample SAMN08397723, study PRJNA350692) | Marine metagenome, whole genome shotgun sequencing project. | isolation source: water | place: Pacific Ocean | collected 2012-04
CGCATGCTTGAGCCAATGCGAACCAAAGACCTCGCTGCGCATCAATCGGAGCGTCTGTTGCAGGAAGATGCCGCTGCGCTGTGGCAATTGCATCATCGAATTGCTTGAGCCGAATGAGCGCGCGAGTTCGTGGTACGGCGGTAATGGGCGTGTCTGCCGCATTCTTGAGCACTTCAATGGTTCGTTCGGGCTTTCCGGTCCGAAGGTAGACCTCCGCCTTACCTGCGATGGCAGCGTCGAAACCGGCGTGCAGTTTGATGGCATGATCGAATCGAGCGACGGCCTCTCGGTGTCGCCCTGCGGTTGTCAGCAACTCGGCTAAGACGGCGTGGTAATCGGCACGCTTGCGGTCACCTCGAATCGCCTGCATGAGCAGCGATTCGGCTCGCTGGAAGTCGCGGTGCATGGTGGCGACCTGTGCCAGAATCGCTTTCGCCTCGTGATCATTTCGTCTGCTAGAAATGTGCTGCGTCAGCAACTCTTCGGCAGCGTCGATGTGACCAGCCTGCATCAGAGATTGTGCATGTTGACGCAGAGCCCGGTCTTCCTGAGAGCCCACAGGTCAGCCCTTGACCAGATCGGCGTTTGCTGGGAATCGCTCGAGCGCTTTGAGCAATTGCTCAATCTGCAGCGGGGGAGGCATACTGAGCAGCCGCCGGCGAAGTGCAGTGATGGTCTTGAACTCGACAGGATTCAGAAGCAGATCTTCCTTACGGGTCCCCGAGGCTGCCAGATTGATCGCCGGGTAGAGTCGCTGCTCGGATATGGATCGATCCAGAATGAGTTCCATGTTGCCAGCGCCCTTGAACTCTTCGAAGATGATCTGATCAGCCTTGGAACCCGTGTCGACCAGGCACGAGGCAATGATCGTCAGCGATCCACCGCCTTCGATGTTGCGTGCCGATCCGAACATTTGCTTGGGGACTTCGAGTGCTCGAGAATCCAGGCCACCGGACATTGTTCGGCCGCTATTGCCGTGGCGACGAGAGTTGTTGAAAGCTCGGCCGAGCCTTGTGAGTGAGTCGAGCAGCACTACGACATCGCGGCCCGCTTCGAGCATTCGGCGTGCTCGGTCAATCGCCATCTGGCCAAGCGTGATATGTCGCTCGATATCTTCGTCGTTTGACGAAGCGAGAACATGGGCTGGCACATTGCGGCGGAAGTCCGTGACTTCTTCGGGTCGCTCGTCAATGAGCAGTGCAACGAGTTCAACCTCAGGATGATTGTGTTTGATGCCGGCTGCGATATTCTGAAGGAGTACAGTCTTGCCCGCTTTGGGCGGCGCGACGATGAGGCCCCGCGTGCCGTACCCGATCGGGCAGAAGAGGTCGATGAGTCTGCACGCGGCGGGGCATCCCGGATACTCAAGGTTCAGTCGCGGCTGCGGATCGATCGGTGTCAATTCTTCGAACGGCTTCTTCGTAGCCCAGTCTTCGGGCGAGAGTCCCTCGATTTCCACAACAGTCTCGACGACCGCGCGGGAGTTCCCGCGGCGCTTTCCCGATCGCCGGCGAGGGCGTTTGTGAACGACGCTGGCTGTTATCTGCTGGCCGGGGCGAAGCTCATACTCCGCAGCGACAGCTGGCGGTACAAGAGGATCGTCGGGGGCCGCCACGATTCCATTGTCGAACTGCCTGAGTTTGCACTCGTTCGGAGAGTGCCAGTCGAGAATACCTGTGCAGGTTTCTGACATGGGTCGCCTAGACGCGCATTCACCGCGTCGGTCCAGATCAAGTCCTCGTATGGGTTGACTGATTGCTCCAACCTCAAGGCCGGTGCGGGACCGAGTATAGCAGGCCGAAACCAATCCTACGAATCAATTGCAAGGGCGAGCTCTGCGGCCGTAGTGGCATTTGAAATCAGCAGGTCGATATTGGCGCGGAGCGTGGCGCCATCGGTCAGTTGGGCCATGGCATCGAGGAGTGCGGGGGTTCGCGCTGGCCCTGTACAGGTCACGGTTTCTTCGGCTAGCCGAACTGCATCGGCAACCCGTTCAACGCTCATCTTGGAGGTTTGCGGCGGGGGCTGAGTAAGGAGTACGCCGCCTGTTGACGGAATTGACCAATGGGCTGTGCTGATTGCGGCAGCAGTGTGAACCGCATCGACAGGCATGACTGCTGGTGATGATTCTGAGGGATCGCACTGAAAGCCCGGCATGCGATCAACTTTCAAGCCGAGAATCGGTACGCCAAGAGTTTCAAGCAGTTCGGCTGTCGCTCCAGCATCGATAATTGACTTGGCGCCAGCGCACACCACACAGATTTGGCGTGATGCGAGTTCACCCAGATCTGCAGATATATCCAGATGATCCGCCCACCCCTCGTGTACGCCTCCGATGCCGCCTGTTGCGAAGACGCGGGGATGGGGTAGTCCCTCATACGAAGCGGTTGCAGCAAGCCTGAGCGTTGCAGACACTGTTGTGCCCGCGGACGCTCCGCTTGCCATGCTTCTCCCGATGGTTGCGAGAGAGGCCTTGCCGGCAGTCGCGTCCATTGCGAGCGTCGTGAGTTCATCCTCGCTGAGACCGATCCGCGGCGTGCCTCGCACAACAGCGGTGATTGCCGGAACGCATCCACCGCGGCGGATGGCGGAGATCATGCCTCGCATGCACGCAAGATTGAGCGGTTCGTCTGCTTCAATGGAAGGGGGGCAAGGCCCATGGCATGACTTCCAAGGGGTTCTTGGAAGTCCGCAGGTCAGCACCGCGGTCTCTAGGAGCACGATCCGCTTCCCGGAACGCGCAGCAGCAATCACTTCACCATGGACCTGAATCGTGGAGGTCATCGTCGGCGGCCGCGGAGCCGCCCACCCATCCGCTTCTTTGGCAGCGCTGACGGCACGATGCCACCGGGGAACCGCTCGGCATCCTCGGCAGATTCAGCATCGGGTGCCTGCTTGACGCTGCGACTGAGATTCTGCTTGTTGGTCTCTCGGTCCTGATCAATCTGGGCACGTCGCTCACGCACCTTGCGAGGCTCAGGGCCGGGCTCGAAGGCATCGTAGAACACCTCAGTGATCTCGACGTTGGTGAGCCGCTCGACTCCCATGAGCAGAGGGCCTTGCTCGGGTTCGACGAACATGATCGCCTGGCCGCTTCGACCGGTGCGAGCGGTTCTGCCGATTCGGTGTACGTAGACTTCGGGGTCTTCGGGAATATCGAGATTGAAGACGTGTGTGATGCCATCCACGTCGATGCCGCGTGCGGCGACGTCTGATGCGACCACGATGTGCAAGTCGCCTCCGCGAAGTTGCTCCATCACGCGGTTCCGCTTGCTCTGGTGCATATCTGCGTGCAAGGCAGCCGCGTTGATGTTCTTATCGCAGAGGTAACCGGCCACCTTGTCCACAGTTGCCTTTGTTCGGCAGAACACAAGGCCGAGCTCTGGATCTTCGACTTCGATAATGTGCTTCAGGAGCCGTCGCTTGTCCCACGGGTGCACAGTGACGTACCGCTGCTGCACCTGCGAGACAGTGAGGCTCTTCGCGTCAACCGTCGAGAGATTCTCCGGGTTTCGCATGTACTTTCGAGCCAACCGTTCGATCTCATCTGAGATTGTGGCCGAGACGAAAATCGTCTGGTGCTTGTGCTTGATCGTGCCGAGAATCTTGCGAATATCCTCGCGGAAGCCGATATCCAGCATCCGGTCGACTTCGTCGAGCACGGCGATGCGAAGTCTGTCATAGGGAAGCATGCCACGGCGATTCATGTCCATGACGCGGCCTGGTGTGCCGACGATGATCTCGGGTCGCCGCTGGAGCCGCTTTGCTTGGATGTCAATTTTCTGGCCGCCGTACACAGCGAGTTTGTGTAGACCGGTGTTCTTGCCGAGCACATCCATCTCGCGAGCAACTTGAATTGCAAGTTCACGCGTGGGAACCAAGCAAAGCGCGCCGAAGGCATCACCCGGCTCGAGCAGATGGAGAATTGGCAGGCCGAAAGCGGCGGTCTTCCCCGTCCCGGTTCGGGATTGTCCCATGACGTCGCGTCCCGCGATGGCCAAGGGGATCAGTTCGGATTGGACATGGGTTGGATGCTCAAACCCCACCTCTGCAATGCCAGAGAGGACCTCCGGCTTGAGGCCGAGATCGCTGAAGGATCGCTGTGTGTCGAAGATTTCACTCATGAGGTCGGCGCCGTTCATTCAAGCGTTGGGCGTCCGTCCTTGCGGTCGCATTCAGTGATGCGGCTCATGGTAGGATCAGTCGAGAGTCGATACAACCTCGGGACAGCACCGCTCGGATGGATACGGACAGTCTTCTTCATGTCGATCTCGCGGCCATCGGTCGAAATGCACGGCTCATGGTCGAGTTGGCGGCCCCTAGGGCGACTTGCTGTGGCATCGTCAAGGCAGACGCCTATGGCCTCGGTGCTCGCCGCGTCGCCAAAGCGTTGATTGACGCTGGAATGAACCGGCTCGCTGTATTTCGTGTCGAAGAGGCGCTCGACCTTCTCGAGATGAGATCGGCTGTACCGATCCTGCTTCTTGCCCCGGTTCGGTCTCTCTCACCAATACATCCGCTGGCTTCAGCGGTTCAGCGAGGCCACGTGGAGTTGGTGCTGCATGACCACCGCATCCTTGAGGATCTGGCGGCACTGGCCAAACTCGGCTCGGGGCCAATTTCTGTCCACGTGGAGGTGGATACGGGAATGTGCCGTGGAGGCATGAAGCCGTCATCTGCGTGCGATCTCGTCGACAAGATTCTTCGGACTCCATTCCTCAGATTGGCCGGAATTATGACGCACTTCACAGGTGCAGGTTGGGATGCCGAGACAACACGCGAGCAGCACAAGAGGTTCCAAAGGGTCATTGATGCGATAGGACCGGTGCCCGATTCATGTCTGATTCATGCGGCCGCGACCGCAGCCACTGTCCGCGACTCCGCATATCACTGGGACTGTGTTCGGATTGGCTTGGGTTGGTGCGGCTGTGTGCCAGGGCATGAGGATCTCGCCACTCGCATGGAGCACCGTCTGACTCCGGCGATCTCATGGAGAAGTTCTGTGTGTCATGTTCATGAGGTCACAGCAGGAACACCGGTGGGATACGGCGGGGTGTGGACGGCGCCGCAGGACACGGTGATTGGCATTGTGCCTGTGGGATATGCGGATGGAATTCCTCCAACGGCAGGTGCAACGAATGAGCATGGCGGAGCGTCTCTCCGAGTAGGCCCTGGGCAGCGTGGTGCTGCCAGCAGTAGCCACCGAGTGAACGCTCAGATCGTCGGTGCTGTCAGTATGGATCAGGTTGCCATTGATCTTGGTACGCCCAGTGGATGCAGGGAGTCATTTGTTGGCCGGGCGGTTGAGATAATCGCCGCCACTGATATCGGCCCCAATTCGCTTCGGGGGTTTGCAGAGGCCTGCGGCGTGTCGCCACATCAACTTCTCGTCGGTATCGGTCCTCGCGTTCCGCGGGTGGCCGTCAATAGGCCACAGGTAGCGCAGCCTTCCTCGGAATGGCAAGCCGCCGCGATCTGAATCAGGCCTTCGATCGGTGGTGATGGTCGCTACCCTGAAAGTAATGACCACGCTTGAAGTACAACCGAAGACGATGGCTCGGCTCGAAACGCCGGATTCGTCGGTCCGGGTGGGAGTCGTCAGTTTTCTGAATGCTCGTCCCCTTGTGGCGGGGTTGGAGCAATTGCGAAATTGGGTAATCCATCCTGCGCCGCCGAGCCAGTTGATCGATCTGGTTGCGAATGACGAGGTGGATCTCGCACTCTGTTCATCGGTGGATCTGCTGACCGCCCCGTTTGAGCCTGCTTGGTTGGCATCAACACCGCTTGGATGTTGTGGCGCAACCCAGACCGTCCGTTTGTTTACGCGTGGGCCAGTTGAGAACGTATCTCGTATTCATTGCGATACCGATAGTCACACATCTGTTGCGCTCCTTCGAATCCTGCTGGCTGAGTATTGGGGTATCTCTGCAGAGCTTGTGCCACTGGGTGATGGGAACGATGTTGAAGCGAAGATGCTCATAGGCGATAAGGTCGTCGATGGGGCCCTCACTCGCGACGCGTGGCCAGTGCAAGTCGATCTTGGCGAAGCGTGGTTCGACCATGTCGGACTGCCATTCGTGTTTGCCGTGTGGATGGGGAAGGCGTCGAACTCACGGCGAATTCAGCGAGCTGGTCGAGTCATTGATCGTCAATTCAGGCTGAATCGAACTCGGATTGGTCACGTGGTGTCGCAAGCGGCAACCGATCTGGGGTGGTCCGAGGCGGCCGCGACCAAGTATCTCGGATCGCATATTCGATACACGTTTGGCGACCGTGAAATGGACGGGCTTCAGGCATTTCTGGCCCGCTGCCGAACGCATGCTGTGGCAGATCGCGATGTTCCAGCTCCCATGGCGTTGTGAATGCCGAGGGAGGCGACATTTCGCTCTGCGGCTTTGGATGACCTGTTTCTGCAGTTGGAATGGGCGTCGCGGGAAGCACTTCTTCGTCTGCTGGAATCGGCAGAACTGTTCGTCCGCGAGGCAGATCTGGATCGTGCCTATCCGGTCGAATTCATTACATGGAGGTTGACCGGTTGGAAGCACGACGCTGACGAGTTCGTCGAATCGGTTCCGGGCGATGCGCTCATTGCAGATTTGGTCACGATGATTCAGCGGCTTAGTAGGCGGTGCGCCATGGACATGCCTTCGAAACAGCCACCGCTGCTGTTGGATGAGTTGATCACGACCCTAGGCGTGTCGAGGCGATCGCTGGCTCGATACAGGCGGCACGGGCTGGTCATGCGCTATGTGAAGTGTTCGGATGGCCACCTTCGTTTGGCATGTCAGCCCGACACGCTCGCTTGGTTTCGGCGGAGCCGAGAGGCGATTTGTTCGCGGGCAACGCGTACGCGGCCAACCGTAGATCGTGAGGAGGTTCTCCGCACTGCTCATCGACTTGATTCTGGGGGTGGACTCGCGGATCTCGCTGCGGAACTTGCACAGAAGTTTCCCGAACGATCGGCCGCGGCCCACCGTGCGATGCTTCGCCGGGCGGTTGAACGGGGTGACTTTCCTGCGAGGCAGTCCGGCCCGTTGGGTGGTCGCGCTTGCCGAGTTGCTGTGCGAGCCAACCAGCGAGGAATCGCCCCGTCACGCGTAGCGGCGCATCTCGGTGTAGGTGTGCCTACTTTGCACCGGATGCTCCTCCGAAACCGTGCACTCCGACTTGAGACGATCTCTTCGTTGTTCTCGAATCAGGGTGCCATTGGTGTCAATGACTCGTCAGGCCTTGAGAGTTCGGTGTTCGAATCAGGTCTTCCGCTGTGGACGGCGTCCATGCATTTCGAGCAGGTTGAGCCCTTCGAAGCAGATACCCTCGCGCAGGACATTCGTGGTTTGGCTGCGGTGTTGCACCGGTTCCACGAGTGTGTACGCAGTTTTCCAGTGCAACCACCTGCCCGACTGGTCGATCGCGCTCATACAGATCTGTTGTGGTTGACGAAACTTCATTGGCGGATTGCGCTGCGGTTTCAGCCCTTGATGCAGTACGCAATAGAGATTTGGTCGGGGCGTCCACCAATGTCGCTGCCACTTGACGCCCAGCGGCTTTATCTCCATTCTGGCGTTCACCGAGTACTGGATGTCCTTCTGCATCAGATGCCGGTCGACGAAGATCGCTTGGAATCTCGTGTGCGTGCGGCGGTCGATCGGATGCTGGCGGAACACGAACCGCCCAGAGCGGACTTGGCCTTTGTTCGTGTTGGGCAGATCGCTCGGCTGCCACTCGCTTCGTGTATGCCGCACCAAGATCTGTTGCCAGATCCGCGGTGGGAAGAACGAGTGGGAATACTGGCGTGTGAGGCCCAGGAACTCGTGAGATCGCGATGGGGATTGGGCGGCGTCAGGCCACGGACACTTGCAGAAGTGGCGGCAGGGCGAGGGCAGTCGACAGCAGCCCTGGCGCGGAAATGGTCCGCGGCGCAGCAAGCACTCGTTCGGGGATGAAGCAGCGACTCAACGCTTGGAGAACTGGAAGCGTTTGCGGGCGCCAGGCTGACCGGGCTTCTTTCGCTCGACACGGCGAGGGTCTCGGCTGAGGAACCCTCGATCACGAAGTACCGGCTCAAGCGAGCCGTCGTACCGCATGAGCGCTCGCCCCAAACCAAGAATGATGGCTCCGGCTTGGCCGGTATAGCCACCACCATGGACATTGACATGAACCGCGACGCCACCGGTAGTTTTGGTGGCATCGAGCACAGCGCCGATATTCTTGTGGTCGCGTTCCTCAGTGAAGAATTCTGAGAGGTCGCGGCCATTGACTTTGAATTCACCATCTCCAGCACGTACGCGAACGCGGGCGACCGATGCCTTTCGGCGGCCGGTTCCCCAGAACCAGCCTCCGGCTGTTGGCGTTGCCGCGCGAACTGCTTCGGGCTCCGGCGTCAACAACTCCGACGGAAGTGACGTGACTTCCTCGGTTGTGGCAGTGGCTTCGTTGATTGCGTCGGTTGCAGGGGCGTCTTCGGTCATCTGATTCGAATCTCGTTGGGGTGCATCAGCCGGCGAGCGGCGTCGGGGCCTGTGCGGTGTGCGGATGTTCGCTACCGGCATAGACCTTGAGTTTCTTGAACATCTGGCGACCCAGTCGGGTCTTAGGGAGCATGCGACGAACAGCCTGTTCGACCACTCGTTCGGGGTGTTTTTCCATGACGCTGCCGACACTGCGAAGGCGGAGTCCGCCCGGATAACCGGAGTAGGACTTCACCATACGTTGCTCAGCCTTGCGGCCAGTGAGCACGATCTTTTCAGCGTTCGTGACGACGACGTAGTCGCCGCAGTCTACGTGGGGCGTCCAGTCTGGACGATGCTTCCCCATCAGCGTTCGAGCAATCTCGACTGCCATGCGTCCAAGCACTTGCCCATCGGCATCGACATGACGCCACTGAGCGTCAACGTCTCCAGACTTGAGGAAGGTTGTTTGGCGGGGCATGTCGAGCGTCTCCAGTGCCGTAGGGGTCTTTGGGACCCCACGAGAACAACGAAACTGCGGCGGGCCGCAGCGAACCGAGGAGGATACCGCACCCGGCTGTGGTGTCAAGGGCAGCCAAGGGCCAGAGTGGCTTCAGAGGGCCAACAATGGGGATGGAGTGCCTGCTACGCTGGCCTCCATGACAGACCCGACGTATGGGGCTTCTATGCCCACGCCGAGACCAAGAGGCGGCCCGAAGCGTACCTTCCAGGCAGTTGCCTGGGGGGTGATTCTGGTGCTGGTTCTTATGGTGATGCTTGGGGGGGGGGACGAAGGAGCTACCGGCGACGGACCGGTTTCGTCAGTAGACGATGCAACGCTAGAGATGGAATCGCGGTTTGTGATCGCCCAAGAGGCTATGGCGCCCGGCACTGGGGGCCAGGTACTGGAGCAGATCAATCGTTCCCCGGATCCCAATCGCCGAATTCGCCTCGCTGCGATCGCTGCCGCGATCGGTGGACCTGAGGCTGGCCGCGAGTGGCTCGCCGATCTGCAAGGGCAGATATCAGAGATGGAATTGCTCCTCAGTGAGAGCCAATCTGCTGAGATTGATGGGCTGGATCGACTCTTCGCGGGAAGTGCCAGCGAAGGCGTTGCCCTCGATATGGAGGAACGTCTTGGATGGTTTGGGCAGGTCGCCGTTGATGCTGCCAGTGACGATCGAGTTGATCGGTTGAAGCCAGTTGTGGAGCAGTCTGTGCTCATGGCTAGCATGGTGATGGTAGCGATCATCGCACTGGGCGTTGTCGGATTGGTTGGTCTTGTGCTGTTAGTTCTGTACATCGTGCGGGCAGTGCAGCGGCAGCTACCTCGGACGATGGCGCCTGCACACTCTTGGGATGGCGTGTACGCCGAGACCTTTGCGATATGGATCATTCTCTTACAAGTGCTCCTTGCGTTCAGCATGATTCCCGGGATGTCGTCTTCATCGGACTGGCGCATGACACCAACGCTCGTCGCATTCTTCTTGAGCCTGTTTGCGTTGGCGTGGCCAGTGCTTCGGGGCGTTTCGTGGCAGGATGTGAAGGCAGACATCGGCTGGACCCAGGGGGCAGGATTGGTCAGAGAAGTGGGTTGTGGAGTCATCGGATACGCGATGGCGATTCCGATCGTGGCGATCGGGCTGCTCATTACGTTGTTGCTGATCTTCTTGTCTGCGCCGGAAGAGGGGGCAGGGGCGGCCGCTCATCCCATCGTGGGCGAGGTTGCCGGTGGTGGCTGGATCGTGCGACTGCAAGTGCTGGTGCTCGCCAGTATCGCCGCGCCCATTGTGGAGGAGACCATGTTTCGTGGTGTGTTGTACCGCCAAGTTCGAACTTCGGCCGGCCGCTTTCCAAGATGGGGATCCGTGGTGATTGCCGCGGCAGTGACGTCGCTGGTGTTTGCACTGATTCATCCGCAGGGCATGTTGGCTGTTCCGGTGCTGTCCGCGATGGCGGTGGCATTTGCGATTGCGCGAGAATGGCGAGGAAGCCTTGTCGCGCCGATGGTGATGCATGGCATGTCAAACGGCATCGTGATGACGACGCTCATGATGATGTTTGGGTGAGCCGGAGACGTCAGCTGACGCTGATAGATGGCGCCACTGCGCTTGCTTCCTGAATCGAAACGCGTCGGGCTAGTTCGCTAGCAAGATGATCGATTGCGGCGGTGATATCGTCGCTAATCTCGAAGTTGCCAAGCGGTGTGCCGGCGTCGGCGTTCTTACGCATGCTCACGTGCAGGGGTAGCGGTCCGAGAAATGGAAGTTCCATCTCCGATGCCATCTGCTCGGCTCCGCCACGTCCGAAGAGGTCATACTCAACGCCGTCATCCGTGACGAACCAACTCATGTTCTCGACGAGTCCAACAACTGGTACACCGAGTTCGCCAAACATTCGTACCGCGCGTCGCGCATCGTCTTGAGCGACACGTTGTGGAGTGCAGACTATGACGGCGCCAGAGAGAGGCAGGGCCTGAGAAAGAGACAGTGGCACGTCTCCGGTTCCCGGTGGAAGGTCCACGATCAGGTAATCGAGTTCGCCCCACTCAGTCTGGAGCAGCAACTGCGAAAACGCCTTGTGAGCCATTGGACCGCGCCAGATCATGGGCTTCTCTGGATCGACCAGTTTGCCGATCGTCATGGCTTTGATGCCGTGCACATCAAAGGGGATCAGCATCTCTCCCTTTGCCATCACTTCCAGATCATCAAGCCCGAGCATGGTGCCGAGCGAGGGTCCGTAGATGTCACCGTCGAGGAGTCCGCAGCGTGCTCCGGCACGTGAGAGCCCGAGTGTCAAGAGGGTCGCGATCGTCGACTTGCCAACACCGCCCTTGCCTGCGCCTACGGCGATGACATGTTTCACGCCTGGCAGCACAGGGCGGTCGGTGGCGGCCGAAGAGGTGCTGAACTCGATATGGACGCATCCGGCTTTCGCGCCAGCTGCCTCAATGGCGGCAACTGAATCGGCCAAGATCTGATCTTTCATGGGGTAGGTTGGAGTGGTCAACTCGATGACAACTCGAACGGTTTCGCCCTCAACCTTGGCCGAGCGAATCATTCCGAGTGTGACGAGATCCCGCTTCAGATCGGGGTCGATGACTTGAGAGAGTGCATCCAAAACCGTTGCTTCTGTCATAGGCACAATGGGGGCTCCGGTCGAGGTCTGGGGATGGAAAGGGGGGCCGAGTCGTAAGATGGTATCGAGCACGCAAGAAAGATCTGGCGAAAGTCGAAACTCACTCTCAGGGAGCACGTCACATGACACTGATGCTTACACCAGTGGTTCTCTCCATTCTGGCTCTTGTTACAGCCCCGCCGTGGGACCCGACCAATCCAGAGGACGTAGCTCGGCAGTCCGGGGGAGAGGCATCGGAAACTGCACCGCTCAGTGGACCGGATGTTGACAGTGAGGAGGCGCCATCGGGTGGCCGGATAATGGGCGGTGGTCTTTCAGGTCCGCGGGGCAATTCGGGATTGCAGAGCATGTTGCAGCAGCGTTGTGGCTCGTGCCACGGCCCAGAGAAGCAGAAGGGCGGCGTCCGACTTTTTCCCATTGACGCTCTCTTTATGGGTGATTCGCAGGACTGGGTTGTTATTCCAGGCAAGCCCGATGAAAGCATTCTGCTTGAGCGGATCATGCTTCCCAAGGGACATGAGGACATCATGCCTTCCAAGGGTGAGCCGCTGAGCAAGATGGAAATCGAACGTGTTCGTGACTGGATCGCCGGAGGAACAACGAAGGAACAACTCGTTGCCTCAGCAATGCAGGGCGGCGGTGATGTGGATATGAGGATGTGGGGCCTCATCTATCTGTCGCTTGATCTCACCGATGCGCAGCGAGACGAAGCCGAACGCGCGGTCGAGTCCCTTCGCCGCCAGCGGCCAAGACGAGATCGTCGGCAGGGTGGAGACGGCGACACTGACGGCCGCGATCGCGATCAGGCAAATCTCAACTCGCGTGAGCAGGAAGCGGCCCGCCAAATGAAGCGAGCCAAAGTGAAGGAGTTGCGGCAGAAGTTTGCCGAAGCGCAGGAGAAGTTGTGGGATGCCCTGACGGCCGAGCAGCAGGAAGAGATGCGAGCCATTCTGGGAGACCAGGCCGCAATCGCTGAGTTGCGTCGGCCCAAGAGAGGGCGGAATGCTCGTCAGGGTGATGGACGGTTTACCGGTTCGTCCGGCGGCCGCGGGGAGGGCAGCCGCGGCCCGGGTCAGGACTGAATGCCACGATATGATCAATTTTTAGGCTTTATGGCCTGCCGACGTCCCATATGTGGCGAGGTCTTTCTACGATCGGACGTTTCCCCCCTGATTCCGTTGTTTCCCCCGATTCTGGAGAGATCACCATGTCTGCATGTTCGCTGGTTCCCCCGCATGGCGGGACACTCGTCAATCGAATTGTCTCTGAGGCCGACGCCGCAACGCTTCGTGAGGAGGCCGCCGGGCTGCCTCAGATCGAGCTTTCGTCGAAGCAGGCTTGCGACCTCGAGATGATCGCCATCGGCGCCTTTAGTCCTCTGACTGGCTTTGTTGGCAAGGCCGACTTCGAGTCGATCTGCAATGACATGCGGCTGTCGAACGGGACCATCTTCCCAATTCCCGTGGTACTCGCCGTCAACGACGATGTGAAGGCGACACTGGGCGAAGGCGGTCGAGCGGCGCTCTATCACGCCGACGGCACGCTCCTCGCCGTGATGGATGTATCGGAGATATACGCTCACAACCGCGACATCGAGATGTCCGGTGTCTTCCGCACGACCGACGATGCCCATCCGGGCGTTCGCGCGGTAATGGACGAGGGCGACTGGCTGGTTGCCGGCGACATCCATGTCATCACCGTGACACCCGAGCATGAGCCAGGCGAACAGTTCACTGAGTATCGACTGAAGCCTGCTGAGACTCGCGCCGCGTTTGAAGCGAAGGGCTGGTCGACCGTGGCAGCATTCCAGACTCGGAATCCGATTCACCGCGCCCACGAGTACCTGTGCAAGTGCGCTACGGAGATTTGTGACGGGCTTCTTATTCATCCACTCGTCGGCGAAACGAAGCCGGGTGACATTCCTGCCGACATCCGAATGAAGTGCTACGAGACCATCATCGAGAACTACTTCGTTCCCGAGTACACGATGCTCAGCGTCATGCCCGCAGCAATGCGGTACGCGGGACCTCGCGAAGCGGTCCTGCACGCACTGGTGCGGCAGAACTACGGCGTTTCCCACTTCATCGTTGGTCGAGACCATGCCGGTGTCGGCGACTACTACGGCACATACGATGCTCAAGAGATTTTCAATGATCTCAATGAGGGCGATCTGAACGTGATTCCGCTGAAGTTCGAGCATGCCGCTTGGAGCCACAAGGCGCAGGGCATGGTGTCGGCGAAGACTTTCCCGAAGATCAAGGGCGACCAGGTGTTCCTGAGTGGAACGAAAGTCCGTGAGCTTCTTGCCGAGGGGCAGCGTCCCCCGGCCGAGTTCAGTCGTCCGGAGGTGGCCGACGTTCTCATCGAGTGGGCAACGGCCGCGACACCTGTCGCCAACTGACCGCTCTGTACTTCCTAGTCAACGATTTGGAGAAATAGCACGATGGCTCAGCAGGTCGCAACAAATGTTCACTGGCACGACGGAAACGTGACGCGTGACGAGCGTAAGGGATGCATGAAGCAGACTGGTGGGACCATCTGGCTCACCGGCCTCTCTGCGAGCGGTAAGAGCACGATTGCTGTTGCAGTCGAGCAGGTTCTCTGCCAGCAGGGTCGTCCGGTGTACCGCCTCGACGGTGACAACATCCGCTTCGGGCTCAACAAGAATCTCGGTTTCTCTGCAGAGGATCGCGCTGAGAACATTCGCCGCATCGGTGAAGTGTGCAAACTCTTTGCCGACGCCGGTGTCGTGACGCTCGCATCATTCATCAGCCCCTATGCCGCTGATCGCGATGCTGTTCGGGCGCTGCACAAGGAAGCGGGCCTGCCGTTTGCTGAGTGCTACGTTGAGGTGCCGCTGGAGATCGCCGAAGAGCGTGACCCCAAGGGTCTCTACAAGAAGGCACGTGCGGGCGAAATCAAGGGCTTTACTGGCATCGACGATCCGTACGAAGCACCGGAAAATCCCGAGATGCTTGTTCCCACCGGCGAGAAGAGCCTTGAGGAATCAGTCGCAATGGTGCTTGAAGGGATTCAGGCCAACGGCCTCCTTGACTGAGCAGCGACTGCTCGTTCACTCCTAACTGCGTAGAAAGACACAGGCCGCGATACAAATCGCGGCCTGTGTTCTCTTTTGAGCAGGGTCGAGGCCAGTCTCAGGAGCCGCCGTACATGACCACGTCATCGAACTCCTTGAGGCGTTGATGATCATTCTCGTACGCGGCGTCACCAGCACCTGCGGGATAATCGCCGGGTGGGATTGGAGCGCCGGTGTTCTCATCGATTGGTCCGTCTCGTCGTGCAAGGAATATGCCGTCCGGGCCAGCGGAGAGCATGGCATATCCAGCTCGGGCTGTGCCGGAGTATGCATAGTTTCCGCCTGCACCGTAGTCCCACCTCATGGTCGGATGAGAAAGAAGCAAATAGAGCCAGTACTGCCGTTCGTCGGCGTTGGCCGCATTCATGCCAATGCGACTCCCCAGCGGGTCGTCGGCAGGCTTCGTGAGTTGAACCTCGCCCAACTGGCCGAGCCGTGTCGCGCCCAGATACCGATCAATCCCACTTGGCCAGAATTGCGGTAGCGAGTCGTTGTCGATGGGAACGATTGGGCCGGTTGAACGGCTTTTTTGGAACACGAGAATCGGCTGTCCCCATGCATCGATCAGGTCGGGCAACGCGGTGAATCCCTCTGTGACGGCAATGTTGTTGGGGCCGTCGGGAGTTTGGCTTTGATAATCGCCGGCCCACCGCTCTCGAAGCTCGTGATCCTTTGGCGAGAGGTAAGGAGGAAACTGCTGCCCATCGATCCACGGTCCTCTGCCGATTTGGCGGGGCCGAATGATGACCTGATACTGGAGCGGATACCGCGGGTCCTCGAGTGTGAACTCGAACCAGGCATTGTCATCATTGGCGATTGCATCGGCAAGGTATCGTTGATACTCGGCCTCGGCGGTGGGATCGCGTGGATCACCGGCTTCGTCGAGGAGGCTGACACGAGAACCTCCGAGCAGGGCTAGAAGAATATTCTGGGTGTTTGTGAGCCACGCCCCTTGAGACAAGTGCGATTCGTGGAGCACGTGCATCGGAACAATGCTGGGCTGGTTGCCGTGCTCCAGTACAAATGCGTCAATGGCTGCCGAGAGCGATTCCATAGTCCCCTTGGTCCGAGCTCTCTTGGCTGCGTCCGTAGCACCACCAACGGCGACGAGCAAAATGCCTGCTAGAACGCCAATCAGCGCGATGACAATGAGAATCTCTACAAGGGTGAATGCGGGTCGTTGTGCCGTGCTACGTAGGGCTTGCATGCGTGTTCTCCGAGAAAGCCAGTCCTGCAGGATACTCCGAGAGGGGGGTCGGGAGTCCAGTGGTTTACAAGGCGGCCAGCCGCTGGGCGGTATCCATTTCAATGAGTTCGTCGATCAGCGGCTGGAGGCCTCCCTGCAGCAGCGGCTGCAGTGGGAAGTTCCGGCCAATGCGGTGGTCGACCACGATGGCATCCTTATACCTGTACGTACGGATTTTCTCGGCTCTGGATCCACTTCCGATCATCGCAGCTCGTGATTCGGCCCGTGCGGCCTCTTGTTCGGCCCGCTGACGCTCGAAGAGTCGTGCCCGGAGGAGTTTCCAGGCCTTCTGCCGGTTCTGGGCCTGACTCTTGGTGTCCTGCATGCGGACCTCGATGCCGGTTGGCTCATGGATGAGGTGGACGGCCGTCGAGACCTTGTTGACGTTCTGCCCACCTGGTCCGGTGGCCGTCGTGATCATTTCCTTCACGTCGCCCGGGTCAAGGTCGATCTCGACCTCCTCGGGCTCGGCCAGCACCGCGACCGTTGCCGTCGACGTATGGACCCGCCCCTGCGATTCCGTCGCCGGTACTCGTTTGACTTGATGCGTGCCACCCTCATACCCCAGACATGACCAGGCAGCGTCCCCGCCGACCGAGAGCGTCACACTCCGAACGCCTCCCTTATCGCCAGCGGAGATTTCCAGATCCTCAACCTTCCACCGCCGCGTCTCGGCGTAGCGGCGGTACATCTCAAGCAGGTCACCTGCCCACAGCGCGGCTTCGTCGCCGCCGACACCCGCGCGGATTTCAAGGATGACCGAACCGATCGCATCATCATCGGCTCGGACGAGTCTCGACTGGATGTTCTCTGCGAGCGTGGCGGCTTCAGATTCGAGTTTGACCATTTCTTCCTTGGCCATGGCTCGCATGTCTTCATCGCATTCATCGGTGAGCAGTGCAGCGGCCTCGGCCTGCTCGGAATGAGCCTGTTGCCACGCACGAAATGGGCTGACGATTCGCTCAAGCGCCGCCCGGCGGATGGAGAGTTCCCGAACCTTCTTGTGATCCGTGACGATTTCGGGCGAGAGCAGATCTGCCTCGCACGCATCGAACTGAACGGCGAGTTCTTCAAGTTTCTCGATCAGGTTGGCGGGCAATTCTGACATCTATGGGCTGAGGGTATCGTCGGCACGTTTTTGAGGGGATGGAACCGCTTGAGGCGCATAAAGAAGCCGCACCCTGTGATAGGGCACGGCTCCAAAGGGTTGGCAGTCGTGTCGCTACTTCTTCTTGTTCTTGTTCTTGAAGTAGTCGCCCTTGAACTTGTTCTGGAACTTCTCGACCCGGCCGGCGGTGTCCACGAAGGACGATTTGCCGGTATAGAAGGGATGCGAGCCCGACCAGATCTCGACGTTCATTTCCGGGACGGTGGCGCCCACAGTCATGACGACTTCCCCGCGATACGTGATCTTGCACTCGGGGTAGTACTCGGGATGGGTTTCTTTCTTCATGGTCAGGGCAACCTCCAAAGGGGTGGCAAGGGCCACCGAGCCCCGCAGGATAGGGGGCCTTCGGAGAATGTCAAGCCACGGATTGCTACGGGGGCATCATGTCAGTATTCTGTGCCGTCCTGCCCGCTTTGGCCCCTCTAGGCGGGCAACATCTCAGATCCCCTGTAGCTCAATTGGTAGAGCGAGCGGCTGTTAACCGCTAGGTTGCTGGTTCGAGTCCAGCCGGGGGAGCTTTCTGCTAACCAGCGGGTCGCCAGTTTCGAAGTTGGCGACTCGCGGTCGTTTTGGCGGGGCAGTCCATCTCAAAGGGCAGCAGCTACTTGCGTGACGTTTGCCGCTGCCTAGTGGTCGTCGAGCCGATGGCTTGAGAGACAGTGGGTCCCGAGCAGGACGCGAACCGAGAACGCAGCGTTCTCGCGGTCTTCGGGAATCTCCGACCCGTTGGTGAACAGGTTCGAGAGCGTGTCAAAGGCTCGCCTGTAGGAGTTGCGATAAGTCTCTTGACATGCCCGTCAGTGTGTCCAGATCGGCTTCGGAGAGGCACCGCTCGAAGTGTCGGTTGGCGTGCTGAATGGCGGCTTTAACTTCGGCACAGCAGGTGGTCATCGTGGGGCCCTTTCCATTGGTGGCCAGCATGCAGACCGACCATCGCCGCCCGTGGTACGGGGTCACATCGGCTCGTTGTCTCGATGACGCAATTGGCGTGGTATTGTTGTCGCGTGCAACTTCATCGAACATCTCAAAATCGTGTGATCGCAGGCGTGTGTGGAGGGATTGCCAACCAGCTCGGTTGGGATCCGACGCTCGTTCGGATTGTGTATCTGCTGATATCGCTCCTGTCGGTCGCGTTTCCAGGAATACTGGTCTACATCATTTTGTGGATATTGATGCCACTAGATCCATGATCTGAATGCCGCACGTTCTTCTTTGGATTGGCCGTGGGCTTGGTGTGTTCTACGTGGCGTTCTTCGGGTTCTTTCTGCTTGCCCATCTCGTGGGCGATGAGCCCGCGTCAGAGCAACCACTGACACCCAGCGAAATCGGGATCTTCATTGCGATCGGTGCTTCGGCCGTTGGCGTTGGGCTTTCATTCTGGAAAGCGTGCATCGGCGGCGTTGTAATGTTCGTCTCGTGGGGTGCCATGATCGCGCTCGACTGGCACATCGTGGCGAACATCTTCTTCGGCATTTCAGCAATCGCGGGGGTGCTTCTGATTGCGTCGAGTATGAGGCAGGTAACGAAAGAACGCTGACGAGTTTGATGTTGAGCGATCAGGGCGGAAGATCGCCAAGATCAGACCACCAGGGTTATGAGCGTCCCGCTAGGAGTCGTCGCCCACCTGCGGAGGCTCAGGAGCCAACGTTCCGCGAATGAGGCCCGGCCACCAGATTTCACGCTCGTCCTGCGCGTCGCACGATCGCCTGAGTAGCAGGTAGGCTCGGGTTGAAGCGGCCATGAGATAGGCGACCATCCATCCGCCGATCGCCCAATTCACCAGACTGGTCCAGAAGGCGACAAGGCCGACGGTCCAGCGGACGTGCCATGACAGATCCGGGGCTTCTCCGCCTTGGGCGATAGCCACCACTTGCTGCATCATGTCGGCCGGGGTCCATACGCCTGCCAGTTCGCTCGTGAGCGCTACCGTGAAGTTCCCGACACCGCGGACGAGCAGGAGCCCAAGCGCAAGACCAAGAATGATGGTGAATAGGTAGAGCATCCACGTGAGGGGCTTGGCGACGACGTATGCAATCGCGCGATGCATGGCATCGGCACCGTCGCAGTTCTCAGTTGCCACGACTGGAAGCAGCAGCAGCCCCGAGACGATGAATCCGAGCACCAGCATCGCGATGCCCAGCCCAAAGAGCAGCGCGATCCCGTAGAGCAATCCACCGATGATGTCGATTGCCGGAATGTTGAACAGCACGAAACCGAACACGATCAGAATGATCGAGAGAAGGCCTGCCAGAGCGAGCGGTGTGATCAAGGCGCCAAAGAATGCGGGCCACCGTGGGATCACCATGGCGAGCGCGGGGTTTAGTCTCGGCGCATCATTGGTGGCGATCGAAACAGCTTCCATGCGGCAGAGCAGTCCGCCGCCAAACGCGAGCACCGCGGCGGTCCAAAGGCCGAACAGAATGACGAACCATTGGTGTCCCGAACCCCACAGCCGTAGTGGCGTGCCCCAGAGCAGATCCCGGGTACTGCTGGTGAATTGCGCGGCGTCAAGTTCAACCGTCGCAGTCACGATCTCTCCGATTGCTTTGTCGACCCACTGAACCGTGCTGCCGAACGGAACCAGAAGATTGTCCGCCTGGTCGGATACAGTCGCGGCGTCCCACATCTGCCCACCACCTACCAGCAGCGCAAGCACCACCATGCCGATGCCGATACGACCCGGGTTGAGTGCCGAGCCGATTGCTTTCAGAAGTGATCCGTATCGAAACACGCTTTCGAATTGAATCTCTTCGACGGATGTGGCCGGGGGACGCTCGCACATGGATCACCTCCAGGACTGCGGCACTCGGGAGAGTTTGGCCGCGAGCCGTTTCGATGGTACAGCGGCGAGTGGTTGCTGGGGAAAGAACAAGGGGCCGCAGCGTGCGCCGCGGCCCCTTTGTTGTAGGTCTGCAGAGTTTGGGTTCAGTCTTCCTCTTCCTCGACTCCAGCCTGAAGGATCGACTGCGTGCGGAGCACCATGAGGCCATCGCCCCGGAGGTGGTAGGCCTGCACGTGAACCTGATCGGAATACCGTTGGAATTCCACCAGTGAGAGGCTGGGATGATTGTTGTCTGTCTGCCACGTGGTCATGAGGCACGCCGGATCTTCGCCGTGTTCGAGCATTTCCTGATAGGTGCTCAGGTACAGGTGATCCGAAAGCGTCTCAGTCTGGATAGATGTGACGAACGTAATACGATCTCCGAAGATTTCTTCAAAGTCTCGCTCGCCTGAGCAGGGCATGGTCGTGACGAGCCCTCGATCGGGAAGATCTGTGACATCGTCAGTGACGACCTCGCACAGAGTCGTCGTGGCATGCTCAAATCGGATGACATGCCCGCCAGGAAAGACCCATGTCTCAAAATCGAAGTCCGGGTGTGTCGTTTGACGCCGCCCGGCAATACTGAAGAACTCCGGATGAATCGGGCCACGATACAGCAGCATGCTGTACGGCTGAAGCCCGCTGATCGGAGGCTGTGCTGTCATTGTTGAATCCATTCCACACCTTCATTCGCCGACGCTGAGGGGCCCACAAAGCCCCTGAACCCGTCCATGGCAGCATCTTTGAGATCTAGTGTGCATTGTTGCCGAAGTCGATCATTTGGCAACCCCTGATCTTGAAACTGAGGCAATATCATGTAATTGCCGGTGCTTCTATCTGGCGGAACTTGTCGCGGAGACACTGTTTGCGAACTCAAAAAAAAGCTGCTTTAGAGGCATCCCCGCGGCACCGCCTTCTCGCGCGGTCTGACGCCATGCTCGGTGTGTCGTGCATGCCATTGCCAAGCGAGTGTGCTGCGCCTGTGGAGACTATTTCATCGACCGTTCTGGGCGATTCGTTGGACGACTTGCAGCGAGAGGTCGAGGCCGCATTCCCATTCAGTGAGAGTCTTTCCGCAGCGACAGCGTGTGTATTCGGAGATGGAGATCCAAATGCAAGCCTTGTCTTTGTCGGCGAAGCGCCGGGGGCCGATGAGGACCGACAGGGAAGACCATTTGTCGGTCCCGCAGGGCGGAAACTCGACGAGATCATCAAGGCCATGGGCTTGGAGCGGGAAGAGGTCTATATCTGCAATGTTCTCAAGGCTCGGCCCCCGGGCAACCGCAATCCACTCCCTGATGAAGTCGCTCAGGCGACGCCCTGGCTGTATGAGCAGTTGCGGCGAATTCGACCATCGGTCATCGTCGCCCTCGGTGGGCCGGCTTCGAAGTTGCTCCTTCAGACGCACGACGGGATTACCCGCCTCAGAGGCCACATGGGGGTGTGGCAGGATCCGGAGGGGGATCTGGAAATCCCGGTGATGCCGACCTTCCATCCCGCGTTCCTGCTCAGGAACTACACGGCAGAGGTGCGGGGCCAGATGTGGCAGGACATGCAGGCCGTGATGGCACTGCTCGCACATTGACCAAGGCAAAAAAAGAGCCCGCCGTTGACCGCCAACGTACAGGCTCCTTGTGGGGGGGGCTTGGTTACAGTCTCTAGTTCGCTTGCCGAGGTCGGCGGGTTCCCCGGCGGGACGAAAAAAGACAAAGAATGTCGGTGCCCCGGCCGCAGAAGTCGCCAAACGGCCTTGCAGACCTCTTCTCAGCGATCATCGGTCCGCTGCACGATAATCGTGACAGGGCCTTCGTTGACCGAGGTCACTAGCATGGTGGCTCCGAAAACACCTGTCTGGACCGGCACCCCGGTCGACCGAATCCCCCGTCCCAGTTGCTCGATCATGGGTGCGGCCTGCTCTGGTGGTGCTGCACCGATGAAACTCGGTCGATGCCCCTTGTTGCAGTTTCCTGCGAGGGTGAATTGGCTGATGAGCAGGACCTCACCTTCGATATCCTGCACCGACCGATTCATGCGTCCGGAGTCGTCGGCGAAGATCCGTAGGTTGACGAGTTTATTCACTGTCCACGTAATCACCGCGTCATCATCCGACGGCTCGGCTGCTGCAAGAACGAGTAACCCGCTTTTAATCGATGACTTGTGTTGGGGCGATTCGACTTCAACAGAAGCCGACGACACTCGCTGCACAACGCAGATCATCAGCCCACGACGAGCCCCGCGGATGCAATCATGGCGGTGCCCTCCTCGTCCAGCGGATGCTGGCAGTAGTCGATCAGTTCCACATGAGACGGTTGCAGGACACCGAGTAGGCCTGACATGGCACCGACGCCGCTCCATCGATTTGCATTGGCGTTCCATTTGACCGCAGCGACAAACGCATCCGCGTCACCACCCGTGAACTTGGAGAGCAGTTCGCGATCGGCGCGCTCGGCTTCGAATCTCCGCTGCTCGTCGATTGGCCGCGGTTCGCCAAATTGAGGGCCGATTTGGCTGAGATCACCTGTAGCGACGACGAGCGTGCGGCCTGGAAGATCTTTGATGACGCTTTGGGCGGCATCTATGAAGTCGGTTGCCGTGACCATGTTGCTCTCATCGATCGGAGTGTCGAGCGGGTCCGGCATGAGGCATCCAAAGATCTTTGGTTCGCCGAGGCAAAACTGGAGCCATGGCACCTGCATTTCGATGCCGTGGCTGGCAATGTGATCGAGTTGGTCGTTGAACAGTGCGTCGCCCAGTCGCGACTCCATCGCATCGATGAACGCTGTGTCAGGCAAGAGCCGTCCCAAAGGACTTTGGAATCCCCAGCGGGTTCCGACGACACCGTCCCCGAAGCCGAGTTGGTTATTTCCCAATACCAGTACGCGGTCGAATTCTCCGCCTGCGATGGCGTGATACGTGCCCGCATAGACGTTCGCCGCAGCAGGAAAGTCGAATCGAGGCGAGAACAGTCCGCGGACTTCAAACTCGACTTCAGGGTCCTCGGCTTCCTTCATCCATGTATCAAGCGTGGCGCGGCACTCGTCCTCGCTCTCTCCGAGCATGCCGCTTTGACGCATCGGTAGGCATCCGTCGCTCTGGATTTCCTCACGGCGGGCCTGTTCCAGATCTTCGGCTGTGGGGCCCCAAAGCAAACCGAGTTCATCCAGTTTGGCCACCAAACTCTCTAACGCCTCTGGAGGGGCCTTGAGGTTGGTTGCGAGTTCCTCGATCGTCCATTCGCCATTGAGATGCTGGAGGGCTGGGCCAAAGGCCGTGGGCACCACCATCGTCTGGGGCATCAGCATGAATGGATCCTGAAGGGCCATTCCTTGGTTGGAGCCATCTGAAACTGGGCGGGGGAGTACCCGCCTCAGGTGCGGTCGTTCGATGTGGGGCGGGCGAGTTGCAGCATCGGAATCCATTGGTATCCAACTCCTTCGGATGGAATGTGGAAGCCTACCTGCTCAACCCCAAATTTGGGCCCCCAAGTTGGCCGATAAAGGAGACGCACGGGGAATCGAACCCATGATTGCCAGTCCGCGTAGATCGGGCTGAAAGTCGGCCAAATCTGAGCGTTTGCCAAACTACAGGGCAATGGGATGGCCGACTTGTCGTTCGGTGGCCCTGCAAATCGGGATCGTCCCGCTGAATTCGCTAGACTGCCCTGTTCCGCGCTGGCTGCCCAGCCCCCGCTGCTTTACCGAGGGTGGGTGACAACTGAGAGTTACGTGGGGCCAAAGGCCCCCCAATTGAGGACCAACCACATGATCTCATTTCGTACGATGACCTTGGGCTGCTGTGCCCTGACGCTCACGGCAACATCCGTGTTGTTCACCACCTCCACGGCGTTGGGTCAGGACCATCCCAAGCCGGCACCAGCACCAGCGCCCAAGCCAGCACCAGCACCGAAGCCAGTGCCGAAGCCGGGCGGTCCAGCTGGTGGAGCACTGCAGCCACCAGCCAACGTTCCACCCCAAGCGGGTGCTCCTGAGCGAGTTCCCGTTATCAAGGCCGAACCGCCAATCATTGAACTTGGCGAGTTCTCCACCAGCGAAACGAAGGCCGGTACGGTCACGCTGATCAATACAGGCGACACGGCGGTCACTGTTCTCTCGGCGAAGGCCTCGTGCGGTTGCACGACTGCCGACTTCAAGAAGAACACCGTGTTGGAACCCGGGGCGGAGACCGAAGTCACGATTCGCATGCGTGGTGGTCCGACCGCCCGTGTCCTCAACAAGACTGTGACGTTCACCATCGATGGGTATCCCCAATTGAAGGTGCCGGTCAAAGGCAAATCCATCGCCTACGTGACGATGAAGCCGGATCGAATCGGTGTCAACGACAATCCGGATGGGAAGCTTGTCTTCGAGTCGATCGACGAGACGCCGTTCAAGGTGCTCAACGTTCAGCCCGCAATACTCAAGGGGGAACTTCCAGAAGAGGCCAGCACCAAGCAGGAAGTCGAGATTGACTGGGACAAGTTCCTGGCGACGGCAAAGAACTCCCGCATCACCTTCTACTTCGATCACCCGAAGGCGACACAGCACTTCACGATCGTCAAACTGGATGCCGCACAGCGTGGCCAGCTTCGCGAGAACGCCAATGTTGGTCGCGGGGCCGATGTTGGTCCGCAGAAGGGCGACAAGAGCAGTTCGAATCCGAAACTTACGGCTTCCGGGAAGCCCACCCTGGCCGGTCCGAGCAATCGGGTCCAGTCACTGGCCAATCTCGTCCGTCGTGGCAAGGTGGACGAAGTGACCGCCCGACTCGAGTCCGGCGAGAAAGCGGCAGGTACGGACGATTCCGGCACACCGCTGCTGGCGATCGCGGCCAAGGAAGGCAACGTCAGCATGATGACGGTGCTTATCGGTGGCGGTGCTGACGTCAACCAACTTGACCGAGTCGGCCGCACAGCGTTGATGCATGCCGGCACGTCCGGACGCCCCGACGCCGTTCGATTGCTGATCGATAGCGGCGCGGACGTCAACACACGAGACAGTTTCATCGGCGGTGCACTTGCATGGACCAGTGGCTTTGGCAAGGCTCCTTCGGTTCAGGATCTGCTCGACGCTGGTGCTCAAGTCGAAACGGTCGGAAGCGCCACTGGCTACACGCCCCTCATCTGGGCATCCGGCTTTGGTGATCCCAAATCAATTGTGCTGCTTCTTGAGGCAGGTGCGAATATTGAGGCGAACGACAGCATCGATGGCTCAACGCCGCTCATGCATGCGTGCAAGACCGGCAAGATCGAAGGAATGCAGTCACTGCTCGACAAGGGGGCCAAGATCGACGCCCGCAACCGACTCGGCCAGACGCCGCTGCTCGCTGCCGCTTCGCATGCCAATGGCTCTGTTGACAAACTGAAACTGCTCAAGGCCAAGGGCGCTGACCTCAGCGCCACCGACAACGCTGGCGCAACGGCACTGGACCTCGCCAAGCGTCGCACCGATGCGAATGCATCTGGTGTCATCGCCTACCTCTCGGAGAATCAGCCGGCAGCCGCAGCTGGTCCACCCGCCAGCGAGTAGTTCTTGGCTTGAAATTTCATTGAGAAACCTCGCAACGGGGGCCTTGCACAAGGCCTCCGTTGTCATATTTGCCTGCCGCTGTCCTCGGCTCGATCGTGTGGTAGTCTGGGTGAGTTTCAGAACAAAAAAGGAATCCCCTGCATGTCGTCAACGAGCACCGCCGAGTCCACCACGACACATCCAGCTTGGGATGCGTTGACCACCGCATTTCAAGAAGCCACTCTCATCGGCTCCGCTGCCGGTGTTTTGCATTGGGATCAAGAAACCAAGATGCCGCCCGAGGGCATCGAGCCGCGGGGGATGCAACTCGCAGTTCTGGCCAGACTGGCGCATGAGAAGTTGACCTGCGAGGAAACCGGAAACCTCATCGCTGAGTGTGAAGGAATCGCCGAGTTGGTCGATGACGAAGCGTCGGATACGGCCGTCACGATTCGACGGATACGGCATGACTACGACCGGGCGACTTGTATTCCAGGAGAGTTGGTTGGCGAAGAGGCCATGCTCGCTTCGCAGTCGCAGCACCACTGGGCCGAGGCTCGCCGCGACGCCGACTTTTTGCAATTTGAACCGTGGCTGACCAAGGTTGTTGACCTACTCAGGAGAAAGGCCGAGTGTTTTGGTTGGGCCGATGACGGTGAGCCGTGGGATGCCCTTGCCGAAGATTACGAACCGGGTTGCACGGCTGCTTGGGTGGAGTCTGTGTTTACTCCGCTTCGAACACGCCTGCAGGATCTCCTGCACCGCGTGATGGGATCAAGCACGCCGCCAAGCAACGCCTTCAATGAACTTGTACTTCCGGTCGATCGGCAGGAAGCATTTGTGCGGGACGTCGCCTCAAGCATTGGGTTTGACTTCCGGCGTGGGCGACTGGACGTTTCGACGCACCCGTTCTGCTCGGGTTTCCATCCCAAGGATGTTCGCATTACGACACGCTTCCATGAGAACAATGTCAATGATGCGCTCGGATCCACGATGCACGAATGTGGGCACGCGATCTACGAGCAGGGTCTGTGTCAGGACCATGCCGGGCTGCCGCTTGGGCGTGTGGTTTCGCTGGGAATTCACGAATCGCAAAGCCGGCTGTGGGAGAATCAGGTTGGCCGAAGCCGCCAGTTCTGGCAATGGTGCTTCCCGAAATTGGGCGAGTACTTCGGCGATGCGGCGGGATCGCTTGATCTCGACGCGGTCTATGGCGGCGCCAATATTGTCCGCCCCGACTTCATCCGAGTCGAGGCCGATGAGGCGACTTACAACATGCACATCATGATTCGCTTTGAGATTGAGCGAGCGTTACTCAAGGGCGACCTTGAGGTGTGCGATGTTCCGGCCGTTTGGGCTGAGAAATACCGTGACTATCTCGGAATCGAAGTTCCGAATGACGCCAAGGGCTGCCTGCAGGACATTCATTGGTCCATGGTGTTCATGGGGTACTTCCCGACCTACACGCTGGGCAATCTGTATTCGGCGCAGTTCTTCGATGCGGCGAAGCGGGAGATCCCGGGCCTTGAAGATGGGTTCGCACGCGCTGAGCTCGAGCCGCTGCGTGTGTGGCTCAACGAGAACATCCATCAACAGGGCTGCCGATACCTCCCACCGAAACTCTGTGAAGTCGTGACCGGTGCACCGTTGTGTTCAGACTTCCTTCTTGACTATCTCGAAGGCAAGTACAGTGAGATCTACGGCCTCTGACCACGTGCAGCGCGTCGTGAAGTCGGTATCACGCAGAGCGTCAACGGTGCATTGTTCCGGAGCACGTTCACTTCGCACGACTCACCAGGAGTGCATGCGGCGATCTCGTAGACGGCTTCGTCGGCGGTGTGTATGTCGCGGCCATCGATGCTCACGACAATGTCTCCGTGACGAAGCCCCGCTTGTTGGGCGGGCGTTCCACTTCCGACGCTGGTCAACACACACCGAATGGCGGAGCCTTGGGTCGGAGAATCGACTCCTGTTCGCATGGAAGCGAGCGTGACTCCGAAGAATCCACGTTCGGCAAAGCCCCGCTCAATAAGGGAGGCGGTGACTGTTTGTGTCACAGCCGAAGGAATGGCAAAGCCGATGCCTGCATGCGTGCCAGTGGCACTCTTGATTGACGAATTGATACCGACGATTCGGCCTTGAAGATCAATGAGTGGCCCGCCGCTGCTGCCTGGATTGATGGCAGCGTCTGTCTGGATGAGTCGCTCGTACTTGCTCAGGCCGAGCCCCGACCTCCCGGTCGCACTGATGATGCCCGCCGAAAATGACTGCGAGAGTCCGAAGGGACTACCAACTGCAAGTACCCATTGGCCGACCCGAGGGCCGTCCGATTCGGTGAACGCCGCGGGTGTCAAGTCGGTGCCGTCAATCTTGATGATTGCGAGATCGGTTCCTCTGTCGATTCCCAGACTCTTTGCTTTGTGGGTGCTTCCATCGTGAAGTGTGACGATGATCTGGTCAACGCCGGCGATAACGTGGTGGTTTGTCACAATGAGTCCGTCCGTTGACACAATGACGCCCGAGCCGGTGCCTTCGACAACATGATTGATGCGATGCCCACGTCGGGTGCGTGCCATGCCCGCAGATTCGATGGTCCCGATATGCACGACCGATGGCTTGATGATCTCCGCCGCATTCTGAAACGCCTCGGAGAGTTGGTTGGCAAAGGCGGCAGCCTGATCCGAGTGGGGATGTGCCCATGCGAGGCTGGAGAGCCCCAGCATCACGGCGGTAGTGGATTTCACAAGCATCCTGTATTCCTCCTGAAACAATTGAGTATGCAGCGTGCTACGTTCCTTCAACCTTACGCGGAGTCGGGGTCGGTTGGCACCATGACATCCCGACGAAGTGCTCACTCGCTCGGCCTGTCACCTGTGGGAGGGTGAAGGGGACTCCATCACGGTCAAGGAGGCCGAGCAGGGCCAGACAGGCAGCTTCACGCATTTCAACGGGAATGCCGCGGGTATCGCTCATACAGGTGGGAATGCCCGCTGCCGCTGCGATAGAACGGGCGAGCGGTTGGTGCCGCGAGCCGCCGCCGGCGAGCAACACTTCCTCGCACCCCTCGGCTCGGACGGCGCTGCCGATGACCTTGCCGATTGCATCGGCGATGGACGCAAGCAAGTCAGGCGTCGGCGTTTCGGCGGGGATCCGGCTGCTGAGCCAGTCAACCGACTCGTCTCCGGTTCCAAGAGACCGATTGCTTGCGGCACTCTGCCGCAGGATCTCCATCAGTGAGTCCACCAGCGGCGACTGCGGCGAGCCCGTGGCTGCGATGCCGCCACCGTCGTCGAACGCCTGGCCGAGTCGCTGCACCGCCGCCGAATCGAGCAGGTGGTTACAGGCGCAAACGTCGGCTCCTCGAATGTCTTCAATGCGAGACGTTTCCGGGAGCCACGTGATGTTGCAGAATCCACCGAGATTGACGACAGCGGTTGGATGATCACTTCGGAACAGCATCCAATCGCCGAGCGGCGTGATCGGCGCGCCTTGCCCGCCGCAGGCCAGATCACCCGCCCGTACGTCGCCAGCGACCGGGCAATCAAGCCCGGCGGCAATCGTCGCGGTGTCGATCAGTTGCCAACTGTCTGGTGGTGCGTGTGTGATGGTCTGGCCGTGTACGACTGCGAGATCCACACGGCTCGCTCCCGCCGCCTTTTGAATCGTTTGGAGAATTCGCTTCGACAGTCGGCGGCGAGTGGCTGTGATCTCTGCAGCCGAGTGGGAAACTTCGGACGCGAGCGATCGGAGCATTTCACCGCATGGCCCGAGTGAGCCGGATGCTGTTCCCTTGAGTGTGGCCCGGGCATGAAGCCCTTCTCCCTGGACATCCAGGATGCAAGCATCAATCCCGTCAATACTGGTTCCGGTCATGGCCCCGGCAATGACTCGATGGGATTGTGGATTGGTGGCCATCTGCGGTCATCATGCCCGGCTCGGCAGGGGTCTGACAAGGGCTGCGCTAGAGGAAGTCTTACCCAATCTGATAGCCTGCCCTATTCGGAGCACAGAGCGATGTTGCTCGGCGCCGGGGATGAACGTGAGGATTGGAACGCATGTCGAAGCGAATCGTGGTGACCGGGGGAGCGGGGTTTGTCGGGTCCCACCTGACCCGGCGTCTCCTTGACGAGGGCCACGAAGTGGTCTGCATCGACAATTTTATGACCAGCAGCGAACTGACAGTTGCGCAGTTCAGTGAAGACCCGAAGTGGGAACTGCACCGACACGACATCATCGATCCGATCTTCCTTGATGGCATCGACCAGATTTACAATCTTGCGTGCCCCGCAGCCCCGGGGCACTACCAATACAACCCAGTGCGGACGACCAAGACATCGGTTCTTGGCGTCATCAACATGCTGGGAATGGCCCGCGCAAACGACGCGAGGATTCTGCAGGCTTCGACCAGCGAGGTGTATGGCAATCCGACCGTGACGCCGCAGCCGGAGTCGTATCTGGGCAACGTCAATCCGATTGGCCGCCGCGCGTGCTACGACGAAGGGAAGCGAGCGGCCGAGACGCTGTTCTTCGACTATCACCGGCAGCACAATCTTGAAATTCGCGTCGCTCGGATCTTCAACACCTACGGCCCGAATATGCACCCTTATGATGGCCGTGTTGTCAGCAACTTCATCCGGCAATCCCTCGCGGGCGATGATCTGACGATCTTCTCCGACGGTTCTCAGACGCGGTCCTTCTGTTACGTGTCCGATCTGGTGGACGGGCTTGTGCGACTGATGAATGTTGAAGGCTTCACCGGCCCGGTCAATCTCGGGAATCCGGAAGAGCGGACGGTTCGTGAACTCGCGGAAATCGTGCTGGAGTTGACTGGTTCGCGCTCGGCATTGATTCGCAAGCCGTTGCCCCCGGATGACCCGGTGAGGCGGTGCCCCGATATCTCGGCTGCGGTCAATCATCTCGACTGGATGCCTCAGGTGGCCCTTCGTGAGGGGCTGACCAAGACCATCGAGTACTTCGCCGGTCTGGACTTGGCCGAGTGGACGCCGCCAACGCCGTTCTGGGAAGCACCGCCAGTTGCCTGAGAGGCTTCGTGGCTGCTGCTTGGCCCGAACAAACACCAAAAAGAATCCCTAAAATCTACCGAACATCGGTTGCGGTGGTCGATCAGGTGTGCAAGGATGATCACCCTGACAGATGCCAAACATGTTGCGGGCAGCAGATCCAAGGTAGGACTGCTCCCCGCGCACTCAACCAGCGAGTCTGCTTGGCAGACTCACCCCCAAGACTCTCCCCTGGGCCGCGGCGCGGCCAACCTGAAGGATGAAAGGACGCTCCGATGGTGACGACAACCAACAATGGCTCACGAAAGAAAGCAGCAACCAAGGGAAATGGCGGCACGCGTGGTAGGGTTCGCGTTGGCTCGAAAGGACACGAGCAGGAAGGAACGAAGTCAACCATGCCACGCAAGGCTGCATCAACAACCGAGGGGAAGGGTAATCAGGAGAAGGGTCGACTCGAGGCGCTCGAGCGGGCGATCTCTCAGATTGACACTGCGTTCGGTACCGGATCCATCATGCGGCTTGCCGGTGATCAGATTCGCGCTGTGGAAGGCGTTTCAACCGGCACGCTCAGTCTTGACTTGGCGCTCGGGGGTCGAGGCGTGCCGAGGGGCCGCGTGGTGGAGGTCTTCGGACCGGAGTCATCCGGCAAGACGACGCTCGCGTTGACGATTGCAGCCAATGCGCAGAAGAACGGCGGCACAGCGGCCATGATCGATGCCGAGCATGCGCTTGATCCGACATGGGCGAAGCGATTGGGCGTCAATCTTGATTCGCTACTTGTGTCGCAACCAGATACTGGCGAGCAAGCACTTGAGATCTGCGAGATGCTTGTGCGATCCAACGCGCTCGACGTCATCATCATCGACTCGGTTGCTGCGCTCATTCCCCGAGCGGAGATCGAAGGCGACATGGGCGACAGTCATGTCGGTTTGCAGGCGCGTTTGATGAGCCAGGCGCTTCGCAAACTGACCGGCGCCATCGCCAAGAGCACCGCCGTGGTGATCTTCATCAACCAGTTGCGAGAGAAGATCGGCGTGATGTTCGGAAGCCCTGAGACAACGCCGGGTGGTCGGGCCCTTAAGTTCTACTCCTCGGTTCGAATCGATATTCGGCGGATCGGCGCCATCAAAGATGGCGACCAGAACGTCGGGAACCGGGTGCGAACTCGGGTCGTGAAGAACAAGATTGCGCCTCCATTCCGAGATGCCGAGTTTGACATCATGTTCAACGAGGGCATTAGTGCTACCGGCGATCTCCTGGACCTTGCCGTGGCCGACGGTCACGTGAAGAAGTCTGGGGCGTGGTTTAGTTACGGAGAGATGCGGCTCGGACAGGGGCGGGAGAACTCCAAGGCCTTTATCGCCGGGAACCCGGAACTCTTTGCGGAACTGCATGGCAAGGTGCTTATTTCGAGGGGCGTCGTGGCCGATCCAGATGCCGTTGTTGATCCGCCCGAGGAGGCGGCCGCCAAGGCTTGACGAAGACATCCGCTTGCACCCGTTGGGAGCCGTGATGGGTATACTCCCTCGCTTCCCCGCGGCTGTGGCGGAATTGGCAGACGCGCTAGATTCAGGTTCTAGTGGGAGTAAAATCCCGTGGAGGTTCGACTCCTCTCAGCCGCATGTTTCAGCGGGCTCCGAGTTTCGGAGCCCGTTGTTTCTTTGTGGCCAGGTGATGATGCACACCGGCGAGCCACCTGCGGTGGATTGGCTGGTGAGTCTTCTACAGGTCGCTAAAAAACTCTGACGGCCCGGTTTCGGCGGTCTTCCGCCCCGATCGCACCGTCGATTCTCGACGTCTCTCGTGGATATGCCTTCGAATCGTCGGAGCGATCAGGACGAAACCCCCCTCGACATCAAACTCGTCAGCGATCTTGAGCGGTCTGCCAAGAGTGGAGCGGTGCCTAGGGAGTACCTACCATGGGCCGCAGTTCATCAAGGATCCGCCAGCCTCGGAGTGTTCTTACTCATGTCCGATTCGTCAGACCGCCTGTATCTGGACCACAATGCCACGACGTTCCAATGTCGGGAAGTGACCGATGCGGTTGTGGCAACCATGGAGCATGCTTGGGGGAATCCTTCGAGCATTCACGTGTCCGGGCAGCGAGCTCGCCGCGATGTGGAAAAGGCCCGGATGCAAGTCGCTGAGTTGCTTGGCGGCAGTCCCGATGAGATTGTGTTTATGTCCGGGGGCAGCGAGTCCGTCAACGCGGCGATCTGTTCGGCAGTGCATGCGACTCCGGAGAGGCGGGTCGTCATCACCAGTGACGTGGAGCATTCCGCGGTCCGAGAGATGTTGGAGCGGCTCGCTGGCGAGGGGATCGAAACGATTCATTTGCCGAACAGCGAGGCAGGGTGCGTAGAGCCTTTGGCCCTGCGGGAGTTGCTCCAGGCCCGTGGAGACTCGGTTGCCCTTGTGTCGGTGATGTGGGCAAACAATGAGACCGGTGTGATCGAGCCAATCGAGAAACTGTGCCAGATTTGCGATGAGTTCGGGGTTCCGTTCCACACAGACGCTACGCAATGGGTCGGAAAGATGCCTACTGACGTGTCTTCGCTACCGATCACCATGCTGAGTTGTGCCGGGCACAAGTTTCATGGTCCGAAGGGGACAGGCGTGCTTTGGATTCGGCGGGGCGTTGTGGTGCAGCCACTCATCATTGGCGGGGGTCAAGAACAGGGCCGGCGGGGGGGCACCGAGAATGTTCCAGGAATTGTCGGTCTCGGCGTCGCGGCATCGCAGGCCAATGCTTGGCTTGATGCAGGCGGCCACACGCAAATGCCATCCCTCCGTGATCGATTTGAAGAAGGGCTCTTGGAAGCAGTTCCAGATGCCTGTATTAACGGTGCGACGGCGAGCCGCATGTGGTCAACATCCAGTGTTGGGTTCCCCTCTATCGAGGCCGAACTACTGCTGCTGGTGATGTCGGAACGAGGTCTCGACGCCTCCGCAGGCTCGGCCTGCTCCTCCGGCGCGATCAAGGAGTCGGCTGTACTCGAGGCGATGGGGCATCAGCCATGCCAGATTCTCGAAGAGCCGTACGGATCGGTCCGATTCAGTTGGTGTCGTGAGACCACATGGGCGGAGTTGGAACTCGCAATTGAGATCATTGCAGAGTCAGTGGAGGCCATTCGGGGGCTTCGGCCACCGAGCGATTCCATCCCCTCGCCCGAATCACTGGCTGGGCTCGGGAGAGACCAGCAAGCCGATTCCTGACGATCGGCCCCGAAAACTCGCCCGATTGTTGGAGCCGATACCATGTGCCACTCGCCCTGTTAGCTCAGTTGGCAGAGCAGCTGACTCTTAATCAGCGGGTCGCAAGTTCGAGTCTTGCACAGGGCATTTTCGCGAGACTCCGCGCCACGATGCGCGTCCTTGTCTTGCGCTGTTGGTGACAACGGCTTACGCTCGCAGAACGGAAGCAGATCGTCGCTTGCCGTCGCTGCACGC
>PVBE010668862.1_pt1 | contig 33876 bp, 31 predicted proteins | sample 1631181 | NCBI WGS metagenome assembly PVBE01 (sample SAMN08397723, study PRJNA350692) | Marine metagenome, whole genome shotgun sequencing project. | isolation source: water | place: Pacific Ocean | collected 2012-04
ATACCAACGGTCCTTGATATTGATCCCTTGTAATCGCTTTTCCCGTTCTCTCGGCAAGAGGGGAGGTGCAGGCGATGCCAGCGCATCGTCAAGCCTTCCCGACGCTCCGAGGGGGTGGAAAATGCGACCCGGAGGGCAGCCTTCCGAGGCCTCCGGACGTCGTCGCGCACCGGCTTGTGGTGCTCCAGCATCACGGCGCGGCACACTTCTAGCCGGAGACCTCGGAAGGCCGTCACAAGGGGTCAATATCAAAGACCATTGGTATCAGTACCTGCCGCGGGCGTCGATGGGCCAGATGTCGACCACCGTATCGCCACGGACGCAATGGTAGAAATCGTGGAGGTTCACGGTGGGATCGCAATGGGGAACGATGCATTCGACCACGTCGCCCGGGGTCAGGCCTTGGCCGCTGTCGGCGAAGACGACGCAGCCGAACTCGTCGCCGGTGAACTCGTAGGTGGCGCCGGCCGGCGCCCCGGCGGCGATGACGGGCGCCGGACCGTCGGTGGCGAAGACCTTGAGGCCGCCGTCGGTGGTCGCTTGGCCCGCCCGGTTGGCGCTGATCACCGTGCTCTGCACGAAGAGCGAGACGGCGAAGGGTCCGGCGCCGCCATCCTTCTGCGACACGGCGCCATACTGCGCGTCCATGAACAGGTAGGAGCCCACCTGCAACTCGGTATAGACGCCGGCGGCGGCGTCGAAATCGTGGGTGCCGGTGCCAGCCCCGGTGATCATGGGAACGCCGATACCGTCGGCCTCGAGTCCGGCAGCGACCGCCCTGGTCTCCTCAATGGCGGCTGTCGCGGCGACTTGGCGGGTGCCATAGTCCTCGATGTGCTGGATGTGCCCGGCGTAGGCCTGGATGCCGGCAAACTCGAGAAATTGGGAGTCTCTGACACGGTGCGCCACCACGAGGGCGCCCTCGATACCGACGGCGCCGGTGCGGCGCTGGCCGATGTCGATGTCGACCAGAATCTTGAGCGCCTTGCCGGCCTTGGCCGCGGCGGCATCCAACCCGGCGACGACGTCGGCGGCGTCGGCCACCGCCATCAGCCCCTCGGCCCTGGCGTTGAGGGCGGCCAGGCGCTGCATTTTCCCCGCTGCCGTAATCGGCGAGGTGACCAGCACATTGTCGATGCCGCCGCCGACCATGACCTCGGCCTCGCCGACGGTGGCGCAACAGACGCCGAGTGCCCCGGCCTCCACTTGCAGGCGCGCGATGGCGAGCGACTTGTGAGCCTTGGCGTGAGGCCTGAGCGCCACGCCGCGCTCGGCGGCGAGACGTACCATGGCGTCCAGGTTTTTCTCCATCAAGTCGAGGTCGAGCACCAGAGCCGGCGTATTCAGCTGCCAGCGCGATCCCTGAGCGCCGATCAACGCCTCGTTGGCGCCCCGGCCCGGCGCGCCGCTCATGCCAGGTCGGCCCGTTTGCGTCACCGGCCGGCGGCGTCCGCGTCCCACCCCGGCACCGGGGTCCCGGCGCATCTCTCGGCGGTTGCCCGCGGGGTTTCAAGCGCCTTGATGTACAATCCGTCCTCCGGCTTGGCCAGCAGTCGATTTTCCTAACATGAATATGATAACCAATCATTGGACAAATAAGAAAGCCATCGGACCGTGGCCGCGGTGCTCGACCTCTTCCTGCAGTTGGCCGAGCGCCTCTCCAACGCCGGCAATCAGTTTTCCGGCGGCGAGCAACAGATGCTCTCCATCGCCGGCGCCGGTGGTCGTCGAGGACCTGATGCGGGCCATGGAGAAGCTGCGCGCCAAGGACGAACTGGTGATCCTGCTTGTCGAGCAGAACACGCGGGTGGTGCTCGATTTCTCCTAACGAACGGTGGTGCTCGACAGGGGCCGCGTCGTCTACGACGGCGACAGTCGGACCCTGAGGGACGATGAGCAACTTCTCGTTTCCCTGATCGGGGTCACTGGATGACGGCGCCTTCAGGCCGTCGCTACATCCTGCCGGGGGCGGTGTTCGAGACCCTGTCGATGGTCACGCCGACCGTGTCGGAGCCGCCCGGGTTGATCCATGGATAGAACCCGGTCGGTTCAGAAGGCCGCCACGACGCCGTCGCAACGCGGATCGGTGGCTCCCTCCATGACCCCGCTGGGGTGCAGCACGGCGGCCCCGGCATGGCCCATGGCGTCTTCGAAAGGGCCAACCACAGTGACGTCGTGGCCGGCCGCCCGCAATGCCTCGACGACACCGGCGGGCATGCGGCTTTCCACGCGCAAGTCGGTGCGCTCCGCCCCCCAGGTACGGGCCAGTACCCAGCGCGGCGCTGTGATGGAGCGTTGCAGGCCCATGGCAAAATGGACGTAGCGGGTGAACAGCGCGGCCTGGGTCTGGGGCTGGCCTTCGCCGCCCATGGCGCCGTAAGCCATGGCCCGGCCGTCGTCGAGGATGGCCATAGCCGGGTTGTTGGTGTGAAAGGGCAGGCGGCCAGGGCTGATGGGGTTGAGGGAGCCCTCCTCCAGCGAGAAGCTCGACCCCCGGTTCTGCCACTGGATGCCAGTGTCGCGCAGCACGACGCCGGAGCCGAACTCCCAATAGATGCTGTGGATGAAGCTGACGACGCGCCCCTCGCTGTCGATGGCCCCCAGCCACACGGTGTCCCCCGGCGCCGAGGGCACCGGCCACGGCAGTACCGCATTGGCGTCGATCCCGCTGGCCATTTCGTCAAGGGCGGCGTCGGTGAGGAAGTCCTCGGGCTGAACGGCCATGTGGGCGGGGTCGGTAACGTGCGCGTTGCGCACCAGGACGGCGCGCTTCGAAGCCTCGACCACGCCATGGACGTGTGCGAAGCCATCCGCCTCGGTGCACCAGCCGAGGCGGTCGAACAGCCCCAGGATGATGAGCGACGCCAGCCCCTGCGAAGGCGGCGTCACGTTATAGACTTTCCCGGCACCGAGCTTCACCGACAAAGGCTCGCCGGTGACGGCGCGCTGGCGCGCCAGATCCTCGGCGCGCATCGGGCTGCCGGCGCGCTCCAGGTCGGCGCCGATGCGGCGTGCCAATTTGCCCCGGTAGAAATCGTCGAGACCGGCCGCAGCCAGGCGCTCTAGCGTGTTGGTCAGGGCCGGCTGCTTGAACACAGCGCCAACCGGCCGCGGCTTGCCGCCGTCGAGGAAGACGTCGGCCCACCCGGGCACGTCCTTGAGCTCGTCGAGCTTTTCGGTGGTGAGCTTGTTTTGGCTCTCGGTGACCGGAAAGCCGGTGCCGGCGTGGTAGATGGCGTCCTCCAGAAGCCGGGAGAGCGGCAGCTTGCCGCCCCACCGGGCGCTGATCTCGAGGGCGTCCTGCCAGCCGGAAATGGTGCCGGCCGCCGTGTTGGCGGCGAGCGGGCCGCGCGACGGGATGGCGTCGACGCCTTGGCTCCGGAAGAACGCCGCGTCGGCCGCCCCGGCGGCGGCGCCGACGGCATTGATGGCACGCGGCGGGCGGCGGCCCGGCTCGCTAATCAGCCAGAAGCCGTCACCGCCGAGCCCGTTCATGTGCGGGTAGACCACCGAAATGGCGGCGGCGGCGGCGATCATCGCCTCGATGGCGTTGCCGCCCTCGCGCAGCACGCCGAGCCCGGCCTCGGCCGCCAGATGATGCGAGGAGACGACCATCCCCCGCATCGTTTTCGTCGATTGCAGCATCGCGCTCTCCTCATTGAATTCGCCGCCAGAGGGTTAGCCCGTCTGGCGCGCCGTCACAAGGGGTCAATAATCTAGGACCGTTGGCATTAGCCGCGGTGCCGCGTAACATTGTCGTTGAGCACTCCAGTTGCGGGGGCGCCACAAATAAGGGCACCGAGAACCCACCATGTCAGAACCGAGCCCAGCCAACGATGATGTGCAAACCGACGTGGCGATTGCGCCGGTGCCGGGCGAGACAGCTTCCGGCGGCGCCTGGGACGAAGAAACCAACGGAAACCAGCCCAGAAAGGCGATGACGCGCCCATCCGGGCATTGCATCAAAAGGGAGATAACAGCCATGGCAAGCAACGGAAAACCGCCCTTCCGGGCAGATCAGGTGGGAAGCCTGCTCAGGCCGGCCGAACTCAAGGACGCCATCGAGAAGAGCGAAGCGGGCGAGATGGCCGATGAGGTGCGCCGCGAGATTGAGGATCGCCATATCCGCGAAGTGGTCAAGCTGCAGGAAGAGACCGGGATCCCGACGATCACCGATGGCGAGTTCCGGCGCTACGAGTTCCACACCCCGATCCTGACCAAGATAGAGGGAGTCGAGCTCACCGGCCGCATCGAGTTCCACATGCACAACGACGACGGGGACATCGAATACGCGCCCCCCGTTCTCGAAGTCACAGGCAAGCTGGGCTGGCCCAAGGAGGGCCTGCTGGTGGAGGACTTTAAGTTCACCCAGGCTCTCACCGACAAGACGGTCAAGGTGTGCATGCCCTCGCCCGTCTACATGTATGCGCGCGGCGGCTGGGCCGGCATCAAAAAGGACATCTACTCGGACAAGGACGCGCTCATCGCCGGTTTGGCCGAGGTCTACAACGCGGAACTCCACGCCCTGTGGGAGGCCGGCTGCAATTTCGTGCAGATCGACGACACCAATTTCGCCCACATCTGTGACCCCAAGTTCCAGGAGCGCTACCGCGGCATCGGCGAGGACCCCGATACCCTGCCCAGCTTCTACGCCCAGATGATCAACGAATGCATCAAAAACCGCCCCGACGGCCAGGTGGTCGGCATTCACATGTGCCGCGGCAACGTGCGCGGTGCCTGGGTGGCGGAAGGCGGCTACGCCCCCGTTGCCGAGGCCCTGTTGGGCGAGATGGAGGTCGACTGCTATTTCATGGAGTACGACGAGCCGCGCTCCGGCGATTTCTCGCCCCTGCGCTATTTGGAAGGTGCCGACAAGCGTGTCGTGCTCGGCCTCATCACGTCGAAAAAGCCGCAACTCGAGCCCAAGAACGAGATTAGGCGCCGCATCGACGAGGCGGCAAAGTTCGTTCCCCTGGAACAACTGGCGCTGAGCCCGCAGTGCGGCTTCGCCAGCCTCTACCAAGGCAACCCGGTGACCGAAGAGGACGAAAAGGCGAAGCTGCGCCACGTCGTCGAGATCGCCGAGGAGGTGTGGGGCGAGATTTAGGCGTGTCGGCCCGGTCTCCAGCGACAAAGGAGGCATTCACATGACACAAAGGAACTACGTATTCACCAGCGAATCCGTTGCGGATGGGCACCCCGATAAGGTTTGTGACCGTATCTCCGATGCCGTGGTCGATGCCTACTTGACGGCCGATCCCTTTTCCCGGGTCGTGGTGGAAACCCTATGCACGACCAACCGAATCGTCCTCGCCGCTGAGGTTCGCGGGCCGGAGACGACCACCCATGGTGATCTTAAGGACATTGCCCGCCAATGCGTCAGGGATATCGGATTTGAGCAGGAAGGCTTCCACTGGCGCGATACCCAGGTTGAGGTTTTGCTGCACTCCCAGTCATCCGACATCGCACAAGGTGTCGACTCATCGGGCAACAAGGACGAGGGCGCCGATGACCAGGGGGTAATGTTTGGTTGCGCCTGCCGGGAAACCGAGGACTTGATGCTGGCTCCCATCCAATTCAGTCACGCCATCCTGCGCTCCCTCGCGGAAGCCCGCCGCTCTGGGGACGGCACGTGGTCGGTTGCGCCGTCATTCTGTGGTTCATTATCGACCTCAACGGAATGGCGTTCTGGGAATATCTGCTCTATTTTCTGTACCCTGGGTTGAGCACTGCAATGTTGCGGGCACTGATCGAGCATCGTTGGGGCGAAAGACCCGAACACCGCATCGCCCTGATCGAATCGAACTGGGTGTTCAGACTGCTCTATCTTTGGAACAATCTCCATCTGGCACACCACCTCTATTCGGCGATGCCGCGGTTCTATATCCTCAATTTCTATAGGGAGAACAAGGAAGTTTTGTTGGAGACCAACAAACATTTTCACTTTAAAGGCTATGGTGAGTTGGCGCTCCGCTGGGGGGGCATCCCGGTTTACGTTCCCAGCTATCCCGTCGATTGGCGGTTCGCAAGATGCAGGACTTGAGCCGCACCTGAAGAGGTCAAGGGTTATTCGCAAATATGCTCATTGCAAACGCCCGCATGTATGCCATCACCCCCGATGCCACCGCTGCATGGGATGACCTCTTTCGTTGGTTGGTCGAGCGCACGGGGGTGGGCCTGAAACTGTTCGACTATCCGCTGCCCCAGCCCTTGTACGAGATGCGGGCCCAAAACGACACGGGCTGCGTGTTCATGTGCGGTTGGCCCTTCGGCCAAACCCAGCCACCGTCGCACTTGCTGGTGGTGCCGGCACCGTCGCCGGAGCGCTTCCTGGGACGGCCGATCTCGTTCACCGACCTCATCGTCCGTGCCGAAAGCGCCTTTCAAGAGATCGAAGATACCTTCGGACACCAGGTTGCCTGGACCAAGGAAGACCCCCACTCGGGCTTCAACGCCCCCAGACATTATCTTCTGCAGTTTTGCCGGCCGGACCGCCCCACCTTGTTCGATCAATCGGTAGGTCCCGTCATCAATCCGATGGGGGCATTGCGTTCGGTCGTCGAAGGGGAAGCTGACGTGGCGCCGGTAGACGCCTTTGTTCATGACCTTTTCAATGCTGCGGACCATGAGCTGACGCGCCAGACGCGAACCATCGCCTCGACGCCACCGACGCCGTTTCCGCCCTTGGTCGCTTCCCCTGATGTCGATCCGGATATCGCGGATCGATTGCGCGAAGCGCTCAGTTCGGCGCACGATGACGCCGATATCCGGCCGGTGCTCGGGCGTCTTCTTATCGAACGCTTCGTCGTCCCCGAGGTGGCCGATTACGCCCTTGGCGTCAAACTCGGCCAGGAGGCCCTTTCCGCCGGCTATCCGATGCCGGCACGAGGACGGCGGACGCTGGCCAATTTTTGAGATAAAGATCGTTCATGAAATTGGATTTGAACGTTAACGGAGAAGACCTCGAAGTTGACGTATCGGGCAGCGAACTCCTTTCCGATGTCTTGAGGAGCAAGCTCAATTTGACCGGCGTCAAGGAAGGTTGCCGGGAAGGCGAATGCGGCGCCTGCACGGTCCTCATGGACGACATGGCCGTGAACTCATGCCTCGTTCTAGCTATCCAGGCCACGGGCCGTAAGACCGTCACCGTCGAAGGTTTGGCGCGACAAGATGCTCTGGACAAGATCCAGGAGGCCTTTGTCGAGCACGGAGCCATCCAGTGTGGCTATTGCTCGCCGGGAATGATCATGGCCGCCAAGGCGCTGTTGTTGCGCGAGCCGCGCCCAACGCGCCACGCCATTCGTGATGCATTGGCTGGGAATCTTTGCCGCTGCACCGGCTATCTCAATATTATCAAGGCGATTGAGGCCGCTTTACTTCCGCCTCGGGACCGGGAGGAACGCCTATGACGTTGGCCCGCGAAATCGCCAGCCCGGCCAGTCTGAAAGAGCTCTCGCATCTGATCTCAAATCGGGACGGGCGGATATTGTTCGTCTGCGGTGCCACGGATTTCATCATCAATTTGAAAATCGGCCACCTGTCGAAACCGGATTTGGCCGTCGACATCTCGCGATTGCCGGAGTTGTCCTACATCGAATCCGACACCGATTGTTTTCGAATTGGTGCGGCAACGAGCTTTACCCGGATCTTGGAGAACGCCGTGCTGGGGCGGCACTTCAATTGCCTCGTTAAGGCGGTCGAAGTGATCGGATCGGTGCAGATCAGGAATCGCGGCACGATCGGCGGGAATATCGCCTCCGCCTCACCCTGCGGCGACACCCTTCCTGTTTTGTGGTGTCTCGACGCCGAAGTGTCGATCCTTGGCAAGGATGGCCAACTCAGAAAGGTGCCCATCAACGAAGTAATCACCGGCGACCGGCAAACCTGTCTTAGCAACGGCGATCTGATCATCGAAGTAAAAATTCCGAAGCTGAATAATGGAAACCACCTGAGCGCCTTCCAGAAGGTCGGTCGGCGAGGGGTGATGACCATTTCCAAGCTGAACCTTTGCGCGGTCGTAAAGTACGACGAGAGCAGCAATCGAATAGATGCCGCTAGGGTCGCGGCGGGCTCGATCGGGGGAATACCGCTGCGGCTGACCTCGGCGGAACAGATCCTTGAACGACGGCGCGTCGATCGCGAGCTCATCCGTGACTTCGTGGACCATTTACCGGTTGTGATCGATCAGGCAATATCGGGCCGAATTTCCCGGCCCTACAAGCGTCACGCGATCAAGGGCCTGGGAGAGGACGTCATGCACGACTTGTTTGCCGAGAAAATCGGTCTTGAACGAGAAGACGCCGTTCCAGCATGACGTATATAGGGACCAGTCTGCCGATCTCCAACGGCACCCCGAAGGCTAGCGGAAGCCTGGCTTACACCGGCGATATGAAGTTGGACCGCATGCTTCATGCGAAACTTCTGCTCAGCCCGCATCCTCACGCCAAGATCAAATCCATCGACACGGCCAAAGCCGCCGCCGTGCCTGGCGTGATCGCTATATTCTCTCACGAAAACACGCCGGCCACGTATTACAACAGCGCTCTGTGGATTGCCGACCAGGACTTTGTCCCCGATGAACGGTTGTTTTCGCCTGTTGTGCGTTTTGTTGGTGATCGCGTCGCCGCGGTGGTGGCCGTAGACGAAGCCACCGCCGAACACGTAGTCGCCCTGATCGAAGTCGACTACGAGGAACTGCCTGCCGTCTTCGATATCGAAGAGGCCTTCGCGGCCCGAAATGTCAACCGGGATCCCGAGACGCTCCCCATATACGAAAATCCGATCAGCGACATGACCGTCGAGTACGGCAACCCCGACGAAGCTTTCGCTAGGGCGCACTTGGTCGCGGAGGATCGCGTCAAGACGCCCAAGACACATCATTGCGCGATCGAGAATCATGTCTGCCTCGCTGCCGCGGAGAGGGACGGAAGCATTACCGTCCACACGCCGTGCCAGAGCGTGTTTGCGGTCAAGTTCATCGTGGCCAAGGCGTTGAGCCTTCCCGACGACAGAATCCGCGTCATCAAGGCCCCCACGGGCGGCTCTTTCGGGGGCAAGTCGGAGCCGGTTTTGGAGCCGTTGTGCGCCTTCTTCTCCCGGGTGACTAAACGGCCGGTCATGCTCCAACTCGACCGCTACGGATCCATCGTTTCGACGCGAACCAGAAACGCCGCGGTCGGGTGGGTCAAGACCGCGTTCGACAAGGACGGGATGATCCTGGCCCGCGACATTAAAGTGATCGGTGACGCCGGCGCCTATCGGTCCGGCGGCAACATGGTGGTCGGCGCCATGGCGCGGCGACTCGGCCGGCTCTACAAAATCGGTAACCAGCGCTTTCGCGGTTGGTCCGTCTACACCAATACACCAGTCGGCGGGGCCTACAGAGGCTATGGATCATCACAGATCCACGCGATCACGGAGATCAATCTCGAACATGCGGCGCGGGGCCTTGGCATGGACCCGGTCGAACTGCGTCTCAACAACCTCGTCGAGCCCTTCGATGACGACCCCGCCGGAGGACCATCCGTCGGCAACGCGCGGATTATCGAATGCGTCAAGGAAGGCGCCGAGGCCTTCGATTGGAAGAACAAGCGCAACCGGCCCAGGAGAGACGGGCGGCGCAAGCGGGGGGTCGGGATGTCCTGCGCGACCCATGGCAACGGGCACTTCGGCGCTTTCCCCGAGAACGCGGCCGCCACCCTGAGCCTGCGGGACGATGGCGGCTTGCTTCTCGTTTCGCCGCTGCACGACCTCGGTTGCGGAACGGTCACGATCATGCAGCAGATCGTTGCCGAGACCGTGGGCGCTTCCCCCGAAATGGTCACCATCCCGGAAGGGGATACCGGCACGTGCGCATTCGACCCGGGTTCACGGGCGAGCCGCGTGACCTATATCGTCGGCGAGTGTGCGCAAGGGGCTTCCCTAATGCTCAAGGCAAAAATTCTCGAAGTGGCGGCTCTCGCCTTCAATAGTTCGCCGGAAGATCTGACCCTGGTAGACAATCAGATCCGCTCGAATTATGGCAGCGATCGCCAGATGAGCCTAAGAGAACTTGCCGGTTTCGCGCGGCAACGCTCCCCGGAGGACATCTCCGTCACGCACCATTTCAAGCCACGGGCCAATCCCGGCTCGTACGCGGCCTGCTTCGTCGAGGTCGAAGTTGACACCCTGACCGGCTTGACCAGGGTCATGGATGTGGTCGCCGTGCACGATATCGGGCAGCCCATAAACTTGACGTTAGCCGAAGGGCAAGTTCATGGCGGTATCCATATGGGGATCGGTTACGCCCTGTTGGAAGATCTGGATATCGACCCCGATACGGGCCAAACCAAGGGCAATAGCTTGAGCCGCTATCAAGTGTTGAATGCCCCCGAAATGCCGCGCGTCCAAGTGCTGTTCGTCGAATCCAAGGAAACGACCGGCCCGTACGGCGGAAAGGCTCTGGGCGAGGTGGCGACGGTCCCGATGGCGCCCGCCATCGTGAACGCGGTCAATCATGCGTTGGGCACCGAACTCACCGAGCTTCCCCTGACGCCGGAAAGGGTCGTCGCGGGTCTCGTCGAACAGGACGGACTGGCCCAAGCCTAAGGCCACGGTAGCTTTCGGTTTCCATTTTCCCTTTGCAAGGCCCAAGGACAACGCTTCGCGGCGCGGCCTTCCACCGTGTCGGTGACGGCCGGCAGATCCTCGAACTCGACCAGCACCTTGGCAGCGATTTCCTTGGGGCAAATCCTATCGGCCACCCGGGCGCAAAACAATAAACGCTGGTGGGCACCTTACGTCCGGCGACCGGCGCGCCTTTCGTGGGGCACCAGAAACCACAGGAAGGCCAGGACCTCGAGGCCGAGCATAGCGCCGAAAGCCACCCGGCAGGTCCGCGTTGCCCGTTGTCTTGGTGCCGGCCATCTGACAGGATGGCGCGGCGATCATCGGACAACCGCGGGGCATCGGGGCCCTTGCGACACGTCCGGCAACCGACAGCGTAAAGCAGGGGAGGTTCCATGAATATCGTCACAAACATCACCCTGCCCGGCCGCGACGGTGGCGCCTGGGTCGTCAAAAAGGACCAGCACATCCGCGTCATCGACGTGGAGGGCGGCCCTATCGGGGATTTCGTCGCCTTCAACGCCAACGACCTCGATGAGCGCTTCAGCCAGGCGCGAACCAAGGCCAACCAGGGCAAGTTCTTGCTGTCCGTGGGGGACCATCTGTATTCCCGCGACAACAACCCGATCCTGTCCATCGCCGAGGACACCTACGGCATCCACGATTTGCAGTACGGTATGTGCTCGGCCTGGGTCTACGAGAACTTCGCGAACAAAGACTACCACGGCTTTTCCAAGTCGGACATGGGCGTCGGCGGCCCCCTCGGCGTGCCGCCGTTCGGCTGCTATGAGGTGCTGCAGAAGGCGCTCAAGGAGTGGCCCATCGCGCCCCACAACATCCCCGACCCCATCAACCTGTTCCAGACCCTGGACTACGACTGCGACAAGGGGACATTCGTGCTCGAGGACGGCCGCAGCAAGCCCGGCGACTACATCGACTTCGTGGCGCGCATGGACGCGCTGTGCGCGCTCAGCGCGTGCCCGTCTATGGGCCGCGCCTTGCAGGTCCAAGTGTACGACGAATAAGGCACCCCGGGCACCGGGTGGCAAAAGAATCATGTCTCCTCCCCTGAAGGCGGTCGAACGGGTCGAGGTCCAGGTGTTGGTGGACAACGTCACCGATAACTTGTCGACCCTGCCCAAGGGCATAACCCATGAGTGGGCCTACCTGTTGCGCGGCGGCTTCCTCAAGGAGATTGCCGGCGAGCACATCTGCTGCGCCTGCCACGGGCTGTCGCTGATCATCACCGCCAAGTCCGGGGACACCACGCACACGGTACTCTTCGACAGCGGGCCGGAAGGGTACGCCGTCATCCGCAACGGCGCCCGGCTCTACGTCGATTTCGGGGTGATCGAAGCCATCGTGTTGTCGCACGGGCACTGGGACCACGCTGGCGGCATGCTGGCGGCACTGGACCTCATCCGCAAGAGCAACGGCGGCCAAGAGGTGCCCTTCTACGCGCACCCCGAAATGTTCCGCAAGCGCGCCGTGCAGCGCCCCGGCGGCATGCTGGTGCCTTACAAGCAGATCCCCGATCCGCTCACCCTGATCAAGAACGGGGCGGGCGTCATCAGCTCAGCCGCAGAGCAGGTCTTCCAATTTGACATGTTCTACGCGAGCGGCGAGATCCCCCGCGTCACCCCCTACGAGACGGGCTACGCCGGCCACGTGCGCCTCTCCGAGGACGGCAAGACATGGGATCCCGACCCGTGGATCATGGACGAGCGGTTCCTCGCCGTGAACGTCAGGGACAAAGGGGTCATCGTCTTTACCGCGTGTTCGCACGCCGGCGTCGTCAACGTGCTCCGCCACGCCGCCGAAGTTTTTGACGGCATCCCGCTCTACGCGGTGATGGGCGGCTTCCACCTGTCCGGCCCCGGCATGGAGGAACGCATAGCCGACACCGTTCACGACATGAAGGAATTTGGCCTGCCGCGCATCGTCCCCGGCCACTGCACCGGCTGGCGCGCGGTCACGGCGCTGGTCAACGAATTCGGCGAGGACATCATCGTGCCCTCGGCGGTGGGGCGGTATCACGTGTTCTAGCGCAACCCCCGGTTAGTTTTACGCGGCGTAATGCCTATTCGACACGGTTGGGTCCAAGACCCGCCCCTACATTCAGCAAATAGCGTAGGGGCCGGTCTCAGACCGGCCCGCTAGCGGTGATTACATCTAAACGGATAAGGCGCTAGGCGTCGGGATCAGCGGGCAGCAGTTTGCCGTCGATCTTCCACAGGCGCGCCGCGTTCTTCCACATGATCTTTTCCATGTCCCCATCCGGGATGGGCTCTTGGCCGAGTTCACGCGCCGTATCATCCATGCCCTTCATCATCTCGATGCCGGGGGCAGTGTGGGAGTTCTCGGACCCGTAGACCAGCTTATCGTAGCCGCACAGGCGCCCGAACTGCTTGAGGATCTTGAACACGTACTCGGGGCCGAACCACGCCCAGTAGGCGAAGTCGGCGTGCAGGTTCTCCCACTTGGCGATGAGGGCCATGCACTCCTCGTAGTTGGGCCAGCCCATGTGCGAGATGACGGTGCGCATTTCGGGATAGCGCAACGCCACGTCGTCGAAGAGGTAGGGCATCTGGTATTTCATGGGCGCGTTCTGGCACGGCGTCCAGCCCATGTGGATCTGCAGCAGCATGTCGTGCTCGATGAGCTTCTCGTAGATAGGGAAGATGCGCTCATCACCGGGATCGAAGTGGTCATAGGTGGGATAGAGCTTGCACGCCGCGAAGCCCTCCTTGGCGCACTTGTCGATTTCCTGGATGGCCTCGTAGGGGTCGCGCGGCGGATCGACACTGCAGGTGAGCGCGAAGCGCTCGGGTGCGGTGTCGCGCACCTCGAGCAAGTATTCGTTGGGCGTGAACGGCCCCTTGTCGTCGGCGTAAACGCGCCGGTGGTCCGAGGTCATGATGCACATCATGTCGATGCCGAGTTCGTCCATCTGATGGACGAGGCGCTCGCCGACGGTCATGTTGGGCCGCCCGCCGTCCCATTGCGGCATGCCGCCCCATGAGCGGTAGAGTTCCTCCACCCACCACTTGGGGTAATGCTTGCCGATCTCGCCGGCGTGGATGTGGCAATCGATGATCATGGCTGGTGCTCCCCCCTGGCTATTTTCCTGGCCTGCGTCGCGGTCCCGGCGCCGACGATAATGGGACGACCCGGAGCGGGCAAGGGCCGACGCGGCGGTGGAAAGAGGGGGGCGCCTGGCTGCGCGGCTAACCGGTTCTCATCTCAGCCGCCTTCAACACCGATTCGATGATCTGCTGATATCCGGTGCACCGGCAAAGGTTGCCCTCGAGAGCTTCTTTGATTTGCTCCTTGGATGGAAACGGGGTTCGATCAAGCAGCGACTTGGTGGCGAGAACCATCCCCGGCGTGCAGAACCCGCACTGGGTCCCGTAATTTTCCAGGAACGCCCGTTGAATAACGTCCAATTCTCCGTTCGCGCCCAATCCCTCGAGCGTGGTCACCTCTTGGTTCTCCACTTGCACGGCAAGCACGAGGCACGAATTGACCGTCTCTCCGTTCAACAGGACCGTGCAGGTCCCGCATTCGCCTTCGTCGCATCCCATTTTCACGCTGGTCCGATTAAATTTGTCGCGCAGAAATTCGAGCAGGGTTACGTTGGCGGCGACCTCCTCGTCCATGACTTTGCCGTTGAGGGTGAATTTCATTGCCCCGCCCCTTCGCCGTTAAGGATTCTTGTCAGGACTCTGCGAGCCATGATTTCCGAGATTTCCACCCTGTAAGGAGAGCTCGCCCGTCTGAATGTCGCGGTCCCCCGGTCGTAGGAAAACGACGCCTCCCGGATATCGGCTTCCGCCTGAACGTCCTGCCTCACCAGTTGCGCCGCCCTGTCGATTGCGGCCTCGCTGATCGCATTGCCGCTGAGTTCGGCCTCCGCCTTCGTGCTGCGAATTGGCGTCGGAGCAACGGCGCCAAGCGCCACCTTGATATCCTCGACCTTCCCGTCCACGGTCGCCCCGAAGGCGGCCACCGATACGATCGAAAGGTTAAACCCCTTTCTTCGCCCCAATTTTAAGTATCCAGAGCGGCCATCGCGGCAGGGAACCTCGATTCTCTGTAGCACTTCCCCCGGCCGCAAAACCGTTTCGCCCGCACTGACGAAAAATTCCGTGAGCGGGACCAAGCGCTCGCCGTCCATCCCCCGCAGGAGCACCGAAGCGTCCAGCGCCAATAACGGCGGGGCAAGGTCGGCGCATGGCGAGGCGTTACATAGGTTACCGCCAACCGTCGCCCTGTTTCGGAGCATGTGGGAGCCGAACTCCCTGCTGGCCTCCACAACCAGGGGGGCCCTCTGTTGGACGTCCGGAGAATTCTTGATCTCATTGAGCGTGGCGGTGGCCCCAATATGCAGGGTATCGCCCTTGATCTCGATGAAGGACAATTCCTCGACGTTTCTCAGATCGACGATGGCTTCCGGCCGCACGACGTGGTCTTTCAGTTGCTGGATCATGTCGGTGCCGCCAGCAAGCAATCGGACGCCGGCACCGAGTTCCCGCAACAGCGTCAATGCCTCCTTCACCGATCCAGGAGCAAAATACTCGAATGGCGCCAATGGCCTAGTTTGACTTTGCATCTCTTATAGCCCCCGCAGGGCAAAGAAGGTTTTTTCGCGGTTGAGGGGCAGTTCGGAAAATTGGACGCCGGTGGCGTCATACACCGCGTTGACGATTGCCAGTGGCGTGGCGATGAGGACGAGTTCCCCGACGCCCTTGGCCCCGAATCCGGAATATCTGTACTCTTCCTCGACGGCGACATAATCGGCGATTTTCGGCATGTCCCGAATGGTGGGGACCAGATAATCGGTCAAGGAATCGTTGAGCATCCTTCCCTGATCCCTGACCACGGCTTCGGTCAGGCCATAGCCTATTCCCAGCATGCAGCACCCGTTAATTTGCCCCCTGACCACCTCGGGCTGCAGAATCTTTCCGGCCTCCACACCTGGATAGAGCTTAGACACACTGATCTGCCCCATATCCATGTCCACCTCAACTTCGGCGATGATGCAGCCGAAGCTGTAGCTCCCATAGGTATCCCCCTGCCCTGTCTCGGCATCGGCAAACCCCCGGTTCGCCAATATGAAGCCGTATTCGGACGGCGGAGATCCGCGTTTGTACATCTCCCTGGCGATATCACTGAACGGGATTCGATAGTTGGGTTTTCCCACGTCAAAGACGAAACCGTCCTCGATGCTGATGTTGTCCTCGGCGCATTCCAGAACTTCCGCCGCCGCGCCGTTGATTCGTTTTCTCAACTTCAAGGCCGCGTCCACGGCGGCTGTTCCCCCGATGCTGGTCCCCCGTTGGGCATGGGTTTCTCCGCTGTCGGGCATGCGGCTGGTGTCGTTGCCAACGACTCTGACCAAATCGAACGGGATGCCCAGGACTTCCGCCACCATCATGGCGTGGGCGGTTATGGTCCCTTGTCCGATTTCGACGATACCCGTGCAATAGGTGGCACTGCCGTCGGGGTTGAGAATAAGGGAGGCACCGGCCCAGTCCTGCTTGTACCCGGTCGTGCCGTTACCGTGCCAGCTGCAACCGATTCCGATGCCGCGGCGTATACGACCGCCATTCGATTTTGACGAGGCCGCTTTCTTGCGGGCCCACTCGGCCTTTGCCGCTACCTGCTCTATCAACGGCTTTATGCCCACCGAATGGTCCAGCAACTGGTTGGTCCCGGTGCGTGACCCGGGAACCAGGGCGTTTTTCAACCGGAACTCTACCGGATCCATGTTCAGGGCCTCGGCCAACAAGTCCATCTGGCTTTCCGTGGCCAAGCCCATCTGGGGGTTTCCGAATCCGTTGAAGGCCGCGCAGGGAAGGTTGTTGGTGTAGACGGCAACACCGGTGACCTTGCAGTTGGGCACCTCGTACACACCGGTGGCGTGATAGGCCGCCCGCTGCATCAAGTTGATCGCATGGGCCGAGTAGCCCCCGATATCGACGGTGTACTCGACCTCGATGGCCTTCAGCTTGCCGTCCTTGGTGGCCCCCGATTTAAACCTCATATCGAAAGGACATCTCTTGTAGCGGTGTGTGAGGGATTCCTTGCGTGTGAATACCATCATCGCCGGCCGGCCGGTGGTTATCGCCGCGATGGCCACAAAGCTGGAAATGATCGGACCATAGGTGTCCTTGCCGCCGAAACCGCCGCCGATCATGGGGGTCACGACCTTCACGTCGGCTTGTGGTTTGCCAAGCACCCGCGCCACCACATCGCGCACCCTGAAGGGGCTCTGGTTGGTGCTGATCACCGATATCGACCCCCGTTCCTCGGGGATTGCCACGGCGGCTTCGGGCTCCATGTAGGCGTGATCCTGGGAGCCGGCCTTGTAGGTCCGCTCAATGACCACGTCACATTCCCGGAAGGCCGCTTCCGCATCGCCCTTTCGGATCTTGACCGTCTCCGGGGATTTGGTGTCATGGATCTTGAAATCGCCATCGAGCGCTTCCTGCGGAACGAAGACCGCCGGCAGTTTGTCGTATTCCACGACCAGCTCATCAACCCCGGCCCAGGCCGCCTCCAGGTCCTCGGCAACGACCAACGCGACAATTTCCCCGACATGCCTGACCTTGTCCGTGGGCATCAACGGCTGGTCGTTGATGTAGTATCCGCATTCATTCTTGGCCGGGATGTCCTGGCCAGTGATGACACTCACCACGCCGGGGACGCCGAGGGTGCTGGACTTGTCGATATTCCTGATCCATGCGTGGGGATGGGGACTGCCCACCGGGCGGACGACGAGGGCGTTTGGGATCAGGAGGTCGGCGGTATATTTTTCCCGGCCGGTCACTTTGTCCAGCCCGTCTACCCGCCTTACATTCTTCCCAACAATACTGTAGGGCTTTCCTTTTAGGAGTTTCTTAACCTCCGCTAAATATTCTGTGTACATTTCCGGTCTTCTTGTTTGGTTTTTTGCTGCATTAAGAATTTCTCACTATCTATTTATTATGAAAGTCCGTGGTCGGACGCCCTGAACGGGGAACATGCCGTCATCGATTCAAGCCTGATGTTGAATGATGTGCGAGCCCCGTGTCAACAAGACAATCAGTGTACTGATAAACATGTCGGGTGTCGAGGGTGGGCCGCACCCTCAATGCATGTGGGAGCCGCCGTCGACGACCAGATTCTGGCCGGTGATGAAGGCCGATTCGGGCGTCGCGAAAAAGATAACGGCACCGGCGATGTCGTCGGGGTGCTGGTCGCGCATGAGCGCCCTGCCTTTCATGGAAAGGTCGCGGAAGATCTCGAAGCGCTCCATGTTCTCCTCGATGCCCTGGCTCAGCGTAAAACCCGGCGCCACGCTGTTGACCAGAATGTTGTCGGTGCCGAGTTCGCGAGCCATGGCGCGTGTCATCGACACCACGGCGCCCTTGCTGGCCACGTAGTGGAGCACCATAGGATTGCCCTTGAAGGCGACCCCGGAAGAAATGTTGACGATGCGCCCGCCGCCGCCCTTTCGCATCACCCCGACGACGGCGCGCGACGCCAAGAAGACGCCGAGCACGTTGATATCCATCACCTTGCGCCATTCGGCGGCGTCGATCCCATCGAAGATCTTCGGGGTCAGCCCGGCGAAGATGCCGGCGTTGTTGACCAGGACGTCGGCGGTGCCGAAGGCTTGTACCGTCTCGTCGACCATGCGCGCCATATCGTCCTCGGAGGTGACGTCGACGGTCACCGCGAGGGCCCGGTGGCCATCCTCACCGAGCGAATTGGCCGCCTCCTCGGCGCCCGCCACGTCGGCGATGACCAGCGCCGCGCCCTCCGCCGCCAGCCCCTTGGCGATGGTCCAGCCGATGCCCTTGGCGCCGCCGGTGACGATGGCAACCCTGCCGTCCAGCTTCATAGTCTCTTCTCCTTGGTTGTCGGCGATCGCTCGCCCCAGTCGGGAATCAGCCCCACCGCCTCGTTTCCAGCCACGGCGCACGCCTCGTCGTTGTCCGAAGTGTCGCCGGTGACGCCGACGGTACCGATGATCTCGCCGTCGCCGTCACGGATTAGCACGCCACCGGCCACCGGCACCAGACGGCCGCCCGACGCCGCCACCAGGGCCTCCACCAGATGGGGGCGCTCCAGCGCCCGTTTTTCCAGAGAGCGCGAGGACATCCCCATACCCACCGCACCCCACGCCTTGCCGATGGCGATGGCGGGCCTGAGCGCCGCGCCCGGGCCGTCCTCGCGCTTGAAAGCCTTTAGGTTGGCGCCGTCATCGAGCACCGCCACCGAGATCGAACTCAACGCCAGGACGCGGCCCCTGGCCAGCGCCGCGTCGACGATCACCGATGGCTGCTCCAGGGTCAGTTTGGCCATGGGTCTGCTCCCCTATCTCTCGTCACTGGGGCGCGGCGACGTCTTGCGGCGCTCCAACTCCTTCAGGTCATCGACGCGGTCGCGGCGCACCATGAAGTCGAGCTCCTTTTTCACCAGGCGTTCCATGAGCGCCGGCAGGTTGCACTCCAGCCACTCGGTGAGCATGGGGCGGAGCATGTCCTTGATCGCCCCGTCGAATGTGGCGCTTCTGGCCCCCACAGACAAGTCGCGCCGCGCGTCGTGGACGCGGGCCAGCGCCGCAAGGACGTCCGCCGATTGGCTCGACGTCGGCGCCGAGACGACCCTCGAGTCTTCGGAGAAAGACATTTTCGGGGTTAACTGCAAAACATCTCCGTCCTCGGGCTCGGGCCCGGGTTTGGGCGGTTGATCCACAGGAACCACCATGAGAGCCCCCGTTGGAGCCCCCGTTGGAGCCCCCGTTGGAGCCACCTTGGGTTCGGCGTGGGGCTGCAGACGCAGGCGCACAAACGGCCCCGGCTCTTTCGTGGAGCCGAAATGGGGCCGTGGGCGGTGGCGGGCCAGCGGTTCCAGCGGCTCCACCGCCGGCGGTATGACGGCGGACGATGGCGCGGCAAATGGCGGCAACTCTTTTTCGTCCTCGTCCTCTTCCGCCGCCGTCAGCGCCTCCAACTCGGCGAACGGCCGCGGCACCGGCGCGGCGACGGCGCGTAAGGCACTCATGTACAGATAGATGCCGGCGAAGATCAGCGCCGTACCCACGTAGTGGAAAAACCGCAGCTCCTCGCCCAGGAAGCCCACCGCCAGAACCGCGGTGAATACGGGGATCAGGTAGACGAACTGGCCCGCCGTGTTGGCGCCGACTTCGGCGACGCCCCGGTTCCAGCAGATGTAGGAGATAAGCGAAGGGAACAGCGCCACGAATAAGATGCTCGAGAGGCTGGCCTCGTTAACCTCGAAGGCGCCGGTGGCGGTGAACTCCCAGGCGTAGAGCGGCGCCATGATGGCGACACCGAGTACGATGATCACCATGAGCGTGGCCATGGCCGGCAACCCGTCCGGCAGCATCCTGAGAAGCGGTGAATAAAGCGAAAACGCGGTGATCGCCACGACCATCCACAAGTCCCCCGCCGTGAACTGGAAGTCGGCGAGCACGCCCGCATCGGCCCGCGTGATGATGGTCACCATGCCGACCAGAGAGATGACGATGCCGATCATCTGGCGCGGCATCACCAGTTGCCGGTGCAGGAAATACGACATGGTGGGGATCAGCACAGGCGCCGTGGCATAGATGAGGCCGACGTTGATGGCCGTCGTCGTGTTGAGGGCGAGATAGGTGCACGTGTGGTAGATGACGACACCGGTGAACGCGAGCATGATCATCAGCCGCCAATGGCGCACGAAAGCCGTTCGGTGGCACCACACGTCGACGGCGGTAAACGGCAGCAGCACCAGCCCCGCCACGGTCCAGCGCCAGAAGCTGAGCGCCATCGGCGGGATGTTCTCGTAGATGGCGCGGCCGACGACGAAGTTGCCGGCCCAGAACAGGATCGCCACCACCAGAAGCACATAGTGCGAAAGCAGGTAGCGCGTCATCCCACCTCCCGCCGCAGTTTGGTTTTCACCTATGTTCGCGCGTTCCTCGCGCCATCACCCGGCGACGAGGACGCGGCGTAGAATCTTGCCGACCGGGTTCTTGGGGATGGCGTCGACGAAGTTCATGGCCTCGGGCACCTTGTAGCGGGCCAGCTTCTCGCCCGCGAACTCGACGATTTCCTGGGCCAGCGCGTCGGAACCTTCGTTGCCCTCGGTCAGCACGACGAAGGCGGCGATGGTCTTGCCCCGCGTCTCATCGGCGATGCCGGTCACCGCCACCTCGGCCACCAATGGGTGCTTGAGCACCACGTCCTCGATCTCCTGCGGCGCGATGAGGTAGCCCCGGCTCTTGAAGATGTCATCCTGGCGCCCGTGATACCAATAATAGCCGTCCTCGTCGCAGTGCATGACGTCGCTGGTGTAGTACCAGTTCCCCCTGTGCTGCTTGCGCCAGCGTTCCACCTGCTTGTAGTAGCCGAGATAGAGCCCCGGGTCGGAGCGGCGGATCATGAACACCCCGGGCTCCCCCGGGCTCACCTCGTTGAGTTCGTCGTCGAGGAGCGCCACCTCGTAGCCGGGCAGGACCCTGCCGATGGATCCCGGCTTAACCGGGTAGTCCGGGCCGTTGCCGATGAGCACCTCGACCTCCGCCACCCCGTAGGACTCGTAAAGTGGGATGCCATAGACCTCGGCCCATTGTTCGCAAACCGTGGTCCCCAACTGCTCGCCCATGGTGCACATGAACCTGAGCGAGGAGAGATCGAAACGGTCCTTGAGACCGGGTTCGGCGAGAGCCATCCGGTAAAACGTGGGGACAAACGAAAAGATGGTGACCCCTAAATCCTCGACGAAGGCGAAGGCATTCTCCGGCGTTCCCCGCTCGCTGAGCGTGGCGATGCTGGCACCCCCGTACAGGGGGAACATGAAGGCGTGCCCGAACGCCCCCATGAAGCTGTATTCGCCCGGCGACAGGACGATGTCGTCATGGCGGTACTTCATTTGCACGAGGATGGGATCGCCGACAGTGATGATCCACCGGTGAGCGTGCAGGATGCCTTTCGGCTTCCCGGTGGTGCCCGAGGAATAAAGCATGAAGGCGGGGTCCATGGCGTCGGTGTCAGCGGTGGGAATATCTCCGCCCGCCTTCATCACGTCCTGATAAGCGATAGCGCCGGCGCCGGCATCGTCGGCATCAACGATGATCAAGTTCTCGAAGACGCCCTTCGCCTTGAGGCTCCTGAGCGGTTTGCAAACGGCATCCATGGCGAATACCGTGCGGGCGCTGCTGTTCTCGAGGATGTATTCGATCTCGGGCTCCTTGAGCATGGAGGCCGACAGTGTCGGCACCGCGCCGAGCTTCAAGGCGGCGAAGAGGGCGGCGCAGGAGCGCGGATGGTTGCGGGAATGGATGAGGATGAAATCGCCCTTGCCGACGCCGAGGTCCGCCAGACCCGCCGCCAGGCCGTTGATCTCGCCCTGGAACTCCTGGTAGGTCCAGCTTCCCCCCGACCAACGCACGGCGGCGTTGCCGCCGCGTCCTTCCTCGACGTGGCGATCCACCACTTCGGACGTGATGTTCATCCTCGGCGGATAGACCCGATAACCGTCGCCGACCATCCATCCCAACATGGCCCTCTCCATTACTTGGGCCCGGCGGCCCCTACCACTCCTCGTCGGGGGTGGGGTACTGGACCGGATTCCCCTCGTGATACTGCGGCGTGCGTTTTTCCAGAAACGCGGTGACCCCTTCGGCGCACTCGCGGGTGCGCGTCAACTCGAGCACGCGGTCAAGCTCGAGGCGCATATCGTCGAGGTTGCGGTCCTTGTTCCTGTAAAGCCGTAGCGTCTCCTTCGCGAACTTCGTGCCGCGTGCCGGATAGGCCGCGATGCGCCCAGCCCACTTGAGCGCCGTATCCATGAGTTCGTCGGCGGGCACCACCTTGTTGGCGAGGCCGATGCGGTACGCTTCCTCGGCCAGTACGAAACGTCCGGTGAGGACCATTTCGGCGGCGCGCGCGTAGCCGACGATTTTGGGCAGTACCCGGGGCGACGCCCACTCGCTCATGAAGCCGGCGGGTACGGCGATCTCCGAGAGTTTCACCCGGTCCGAGACGATGCGCAGGTCGCAGCACAGCGTGAACTCGAAGCCCATGCCGACGCACACCCCATCGATGGCGCCGATGGTCGGCTGCGGCAGGTCTTCCCACTTGCGGCAGACCTGCTGGGCGACGACGTGGTAGTGGTCGTTCATCCACCAGATAACCAGGTCCTTGTAGGCGCCCTCGAGGCCGTGGGTCTCCTCCTCGCGCTCCAGCGGCGTGGTTTCGAATTTCAGGTCGCCGCCGCCCGAGAAGTGGTCGCCGGCGCCGGTCAGGATGACGACGCGCGTCCCCGATTCGCGGATATCGTCGACGATGCGGTCGAGCTCGAGCGCCATGCGTGGGCTGATCGCGTTTATGCGCTTGGGTACGTTCAGCGTCAGCACCCCGATGGCGTTGTCGCCGGGGCACTGAGGAGAAGACACCACCTCCCATTTAACGGTTTCGTATCTCATAATCGGTTTTCTCCTTGTTTCGAGGTCTTTGGTACCAGCGGGTGGGTCCCGCGCCAACCGCCGGCCCGGCGGTCAAGTCACACAATACTACGAGTTACGCCGCGGCGCCGTTCCCCGCAAAACCCGACTAGGAAAATATCCCCTTCAAGGTGAAAAATATGATTGCGGCCAACACGCCGGCCACGGGCAGCGTCGTGATCCAGGAGACGATAATCCTCGTCACGACGGCCAGGTTCAAGGCGGCGATTCCCCTGGCCAGGCCGACCCCGATCACCGTGCCGACGACGATGTGCGTCGTTGAAACCGGGAGCCCGATACGGCTCGCCAGAATCACCGTCAGGGCCGCCGAAATGGTCCCGCAAAAGGCCCGAGTCGGGGTCAGGTCGGTAATCTTCCTGCCGATCGTCTGCATGACGCGATAGCCGTAGGTAGCCAGACCGAGGACGATCCCAACGCCGCCGAGCACCAGTATCCAGATCGGAACCGCGGACTTTTGCGCGACCTCGCCGCCGGTTTGCACCAGTCCGTAAACCGCCGCCAGGGGGCCGATACCATTGGCGACGTCATTCGACCCATGGGCGAATGCCATGGCGCACGCCGTAAAAATAATCATCGGCGCGAATATCTTTTCGACCTTTTCGTGTTGCGAAACCTGGTCCTCCGTGTCGTCGATCCCGACGTGGCGAATGCGCGCCTTTCCGATCGCCAGCACGGCCAACCCGATGAGGACCGATACGATCAAGCTCCCGGTAAAGTCGAGTTCGAGCTTCAGGTGTTTCAACCCCTTGATCAGGGTAACGAGGGAGACCACGAAACCGACCATAAACAGATATACCGGCGTCCACTTGTGGGCGTTTCTCAGTGGTGTCGGCGTATCCAGTATGAGTCGGTGAAGACTCATCATCAGCAGGAAGGCAGCGGCGCCCCCGAGGACCGGTGAAATCACCCAACTGGCGACGATCGAGCCGATCTTGCTCCATTGAACCGAGTCGAAACCGATACCGACGATACCGAAGCCGACGATCGCCCCGACGATGGAGTGGGTCGTGGACACCGGCCACCCCTTGACCGACGCAATCAACAGCCAGATCGCAGCCGCCAACAATGCCGCCAGCATGCCGTAGACCAAGACCTCGGGATTGGATTCGATGCCGCTCGGATCGATGATGCCCTTGCGTATCGTTCGGGTCACGTGCTGACCGGCAAGCAGCGCTCCCAGGAACTCGAATATCCCGGCAACGGCAATCGCCGTCTTTATGTTCAACGCCCTGGAACCAACCGACGTGCCCAGCGCGTTGGCCACGTCGTTGGCGCCGATTCCCCACGTCATGAACAGGCCGAAGACGATGGCTATGATCAAAAAGATCGCGCCGTACTGATGAATGATTTCCATCGGTGCGGACGGTGATCAGGGTTTCGGTGGGGGACGCTAGCGCGCGATCAACAAACGGTGCCTGTTACCCGTTTTTTCCGCAAAATTTGCCAGGTCGCCAATCAAACGGCCGAGGCGGAGCCACAGGATGACGGATACGGGATCCAATTCCTGTTCGTGGGTGAATAGCTGTTTTGTGAAGTACATGCCCTTCTCGTCGGTATCGGTTTCGATCTTGCTCAGGTCATCGATCATCAGCAGCACTTTTTCCGATTCGGGCCCCCGGAAACCATGCTCGACGAGGCTGTCGAACTCGTCCATGATTTCCCCGAGTTGATTGCACGCCTCGACGCTGCGACCAACTAGGGCCATCAGGGGATCATGCATCGGCTGCGGGCACTCCAGTTCCCTTATCACCAGCATTCCGGCAATATCCTGCGCCACGTCGGCGATGGAATCCTGCATATCCAGGATATCCAGCAAGTCGCGACGGTCGACCGCCATGAAGATGCTCTTGGGGAGATGGGATCGAAGCTCGTTCTTGATCTTGTCGGCCTCGTTCTCCAGCTCGAAGATGTTCTTTCTGATTTCTTCAAGGCCGTCCCTGTCTTTCTCGAAAAAGACCTTCATGAGCCCCGGGACCTGATTGGCGCAGTTCAGGACGACACGCAAGTGCTCCTGCAACGGCTTGAAGGGCGAGTGCGCGAACAATTGCATGATGGGGTTGGCGATCATCTTGAAAGTCTCCTGCCTTGTGAACCCGAGAATAAGCGGTCAAAACGCGCGAGTCGATTTCTACTTTGGGCACGGGGGTGGCCGGCGCCGTCAGTCGTGCGACGGCAATACGGCCGACTTGCCGAACACCTCGCGGTCGATGAGTTCTTGCAAGGCTTGCGGATACTCCTTGAGCGGGCGTTCGGCATGGATGATGGGGTCGAGCCTGCCCTCCGAGACCATATCCAGAAGCTCAGCCTGGTCCTCGATGTCCCAGCCGTTCGAGCCGATGATTTGTTGCTCGAACGACCAGATGTATCGAAGATCGACGGTCGCCTGGTAGCCCGCCGTGGCACCGCAGACGGCCATCCGCCCATGACTGGACAGCGCCTTCTGACTCGGCTCCAGGGTGTCACCGCCGGTATAGTTGACAACGATGTCGGCGCCGCCGGTGCCCTTGACCTTGTCTCCTACGGTGACCCTGGGCCTGCCGAAAATCCTTCGGGATTCCTCCAGAAAATCCTGCTTCGACACGTTGACCACGTGATCAGCGCCGAGTTCCTTCAGCCTTTCCACCTTCCACTCGGAGCTGCCGCAGGCCAGAACCTCGGCCCCCGCCATCTTGGCCAACTGCACGCAACAGGTACCGACGCCACCGGTGGCGCCGAGGATAAGGACCTTCTCGCCCGCCTGCATTCGGGCCCGCTTGACCATCATGCGCAGTGCCGTGCCGTAGGCCACCGGCAGGGCCGCCGCGTGCACGTAGGACACGTTGTCCGGGATCGGCAACAGGTTGGTCTGGGCCACGGTGATGTAATCGCAGCATGCGCCCGGTAGGGTCTCGCCCATCAGGCGAAACGCCTCACCCACCGGAATGATCCCGTAGACGCTGACGCGGTCGCCCACCGCCCACTTGCTCCCGTCGACGCCGTGGCCGAGGGCGGCGATCTCGCCGGCCGTGTCGATGCCGGGGATCATGGGCAGGGGAATGGTCAGGCCGGGGATACCCTCTACCGTCATGACGTCCGCCCCGTTCAGAGTCGTCGCCATGATTTTGACGAGGCAATCGCCGGGCCCGGGCTCGGGCTCGGGGATGTCTTCGTGCTTCAGGACCTCCGGTCCGCCGTGCTCGTGAAAACGGATGGCTTTCATTGATCTCCCCTCGGAATTTTGCCGGTCCGGCAAACGGCGTGGCGCCCCTGCCGCCTCGCCTCTCAGGGTGTGACGATGATCTTTCCGATGACCTGGCGGTCGGCAAGCATGTGAACGCCCTTCACCGTATTCTGCAAAGGCAGGGTCTCCGAGATCAGCGGCTTCATCTCGCCGCCGTCGATGTACGCCAAGAGCTTCTCTAGGTCGTCGACCGTCCAACTGTTCGATCCCCGGACATCGAGCTCGAAGGTCCAGATGAAGCGGAGGTCGGTCTCCGGCCCGTAACCGGCGGTGGCGCCGCAGGTCATCAGCCGCCCGCCGCGCTTGAGGCAGCGAAGCGACTTCACCCAGGTGTCGCCGCCGGTGAAGTTAACGACCATGTCGACGCCGCCCGTGTAGGCCCGCCGGTAGGGTTTGTCGTAGAGTTCCCAGATCTTCTTGACGAAATAATCCTTCGTGTAGTCGATGACGTGATCGGCCCCCAAGTCTTTGAGAACCTGAAGTTTCTCCGGCGTCGAGCCGCAAGCCACCACCTCGGCACCGACCATCTTGGCCAGCAGCACGCAACACGATCCGACGCCGCCGCTGGCGCCCAGGATCAACACCCTGTCCTCCTTGGCGATGTTGCCCCGCGTCACCATCATGCGGTGCGCCGTGCCGTAGGCGATGGGAAGGGAGGCAGCGTCCGCGAAGCTGACGCCGTCGGGGATGCGGATGAGCTGACCGGCGTCGGTCTTACACAGCTCGGCCGTGCCGCCGTTGACCATCTCGCCCAACAGCCCCTTCCCTAGATTCAGGGGGTTGACCAGGACCCGGTCTCCGACGCTCCACCCCTCGACGCCGGGGCCCATCCCGGCCACCTCGCCGGCGGTATCCAGCCCGATGACGATGGGCAGCGGGATCTTGATGCCGGGCATGCCGTGGCAGGTGAAGACGTCGTGGTAGTTCAAGGACGTCGCCTTGACCTCGATGATCACCTCCCCGGCGCCGACCTCGGGGTCGGGAAAGTTCTCATCGTAGACCAGGTTGTCGATATCGCCTTGCTCGGGCAGGAAAACGGCGCGCATGGACGGTTCTCCTTAGTTTTCTGACGGCTGTCGCCGCGATGGGCGCGCGACGTTACCATTCCCCAAAGGTGCGTTCCAGGGGACCGTGCCGGTCGGCGGGTTGCTCCGGTATTTGGCGGCGGCCAATGCTTCTTGGGGTTTGGTCTCGACCGTCGGAACGCTCCGGGGGAGGGCGGCGCCTCGCCTAGTTGTTCACCGAGCCGCCGTCGACAACGACCGATTGGCCGCTCATGAAGGCGCAGTCGTCGGATGCCAGAAACAAAAGCGCGCCGATGAGGTCCTCGGGTACCTGGTCGCGCTTGATGGCGCGGCTCGCCAGAACCGGCGCCTGAAGTTTCTCCAGCATCTCCTCGTTGTCGACGACTCCCTCGCTGAGGACGAGCCCCGGCGCCAGGGTGTTGACGCAAATGCCGTCGCCGCCGAGCTCGCGCGAAATGCAGCGCGTCATGGTCAGCACCGCCCCCTTGGAAACCACGTAGTGGAGGAAGTTGGGTGTCCCCTTGAACACCGTGCCCGACGCGATGTTGATGATGCGGCCCCACTTGTTGCGGCGCATCTCCGGCACCACGGCCTTGGCGCACAGGAAGACCCCGCGCACGTTGACGGCCATCAGCCGGTCCCACTCCTCGGTGGTAATCTCGGTGAACGGCTGCATCTTGAGCGACGCGAACATGGCGGCATTGGTGACCAGGATATCGACCTTGCCGAAGCGCTCCACGGTGCCCCGCACCATGTCGTCGACGGAGGCCTCGTCGGTCACGTCGGTGGTGATGGAGATGGCCTCGCCGCCCTGTTGCTCGATCACCTTGACCACCGGCTCCCCATCGAGGAGATCGGCGACCACCACCTTGGCGCCGTCGGCGGCCAAAGCCTTTGCGTAGACCGCCCCGATGCCTTGCGCGGCGCCGGTAACGATGGCGACCCTGTCCTCGACCCGTCCCATGATTTCTCCCTTGTCTCCGGTTCTGCAAACGTAGCGCGGCGCCGGGCCGGGCACCGCAGTCCGTGTTTCACGCCGGCATCGACGGCCGGCAAGCGCGTTTCGTTCAGCCCGTCTGTGCCGTCTTGCCGAAGCTGCTTTCGTCCGTGCCCCAGTCGGTGAACAGCGGAGGTTCGCCCTTCAGCACCGCATCCTTGCGCACGTATTCGTTGCTCTCGCCGTTGAACAATACGCCCAAGAGGCTCCTGTCCACGTCGCACGTTCCCATGATGGCGTCGGCGAGGGGAAAGGTCAGGTTGAAGTTCTGCGTCTGCATGTGGTCGAGCATGTGATGGACCCGGTGCATGCGGCGTACCGTGTTGGCGAGGGGAATGTACTTGAGATATGGGTGTTTGTTGTCGTCGAGGTGGGAGACCGTGTGCAAAAACTCATACACGAGATAGTTCGCCGCGGCCATGCCCACGATGACGTAGCCGGCATTGGCCGACCACAGATAGCCGACGATGAGCGCCGGTGGGATGCCGATGACGATGAACGCAACCACCGCATAGGGCGGAAAGAGTTGAGCCAACCATTCCTTGTGGCCCTTGAAGAGCATGTTGTGATGGGTGAAGAAATGGTGGTGCACCCCGGCGTGGCGCCAGTACGCGAGCTTCAAGCCCTTGACATCGCTATGCAAGAGATAGCGGTGTGCCGCCCACTCGGCGAAATTTCCGACGAGGAAGACGGGCACCACCATCGCCCACTCGAGCCAGGTGGCATCAACCATCTGGATCCAGCAGTAGTAAATGGTGCCCGCCGGAAGCAAAAGAAGAATCGCGACTTGCACCTCGCCCCGGTACCACGACGGAACGGAGGCCAGAAACTCCTCGCGGAAGCGCTCCTGCCTGAGCTTTTCTTGTTCTATCCTCGACGCGTCGTTTTGATCATTAGACATGACAAAGCCCTCTGTTATTCCCACGCCGACCGTTCCCCGTGGGCCCCTGTTCACCCTCCGCGGCGCGCTTCCAAACGCTCGTAATCCAGAAAATATTACATCAAACGCCTTCGCTGGTCCACGGTGCGCCCCGCCGCCGGTATCGGACTTCGGTCAAAGCGCCCGGCTACCTTGATGTGAATCAAGGCATTCCCGGACCATCGAAGGAATATGACGATTGCATGGAATGGTCCGCCGCCGTGCGAGGCGGTCCAACCATGATGAGGAAAGAAATCGGCGCGCGAACATTAATCACCGGGAGATCATCATGGCGGAACGGCGTCGGAAGTTCTGGGGCTGGGGGTACGAGGACGAACGCCTCGGCGACGACGAGGAGCGCCGCGTGCTGGAAGGATGGGCGGACCGTCTCGGCGTCGACGCCGAGGCCTTCGAGCGCCTGCCCGTGCCCGATGCCGGCGACATCAAACTCGGCGCCCCCCGGATCAGCCCGCCGTCTAGGGTGGCCGACATCTGCTCGACCGACACTTACGACCGCTTGCTCCACACCTATGGCGGATCGATTCCCGATTTGGCGCGCGCCTTCATGAAGGACTTCGCCAACGCCCCCGATTACGTCGCTTATGCGAAGACGGAAGAGGACGTGATCGCGGTCCTTGACTGGGCCACCGGCGCCGGCGTCGCGGTCATTCCATTCGGCGGCGGCTCAAGCGTGACCGGCGGGGTCGAGCCCGTCGTCGGCGATGGCTTCAATGGCGCCATCAGCCTCGATCTTGGGGGTCTCGACAAGGTCCTCGAGATCGACCGGACGAGCCGCGCCGCCCGCATCCAGGCGGGCATCTTCGGCCCCGCCCTCGAGGCCGCGCTCAAGCCTGAGGGGCTGACGCTCCGCCACTTCCCGCAAAGCTTCACGCACTCGACCCTGGGCGGCTGGATCGCTACCCGCGCCGGCGGCCACTTCGCCACCCTCTACACCCACATAGATGACTTCGTCGAAAACCTGCGCACGGTGACCCCGGCCGGCGTCATGGAGAGCCGCCGGCTCCCGGGTTCCGGCGCCGGGCCCAGTCCGGACCGCCTGATGTTGGGCTCGGAAGGCGCTCTCGGCGTCATCACCGAGGCGTGGATGCGGTTGCAGGACCGGCCCACCCAGCGCGCAGCCGCCTCCGTCTTCTTCGCCGACATTTACGCCGGCGCCGAGGCCATCCGCGCCGTCGGCCAAGCCGGGCTCTATCCCTCCAACCTGCGGCTCCTGGACCCCATGGAGGCGAAAATCACCGGCGCCGGCGACGGCACCCGCGCGCTCGCCGTGCTGGCCTTCGAGTCCGCCGACCATCCGGTCGATGCCTGGATGGGCCGGGCGCTCGAGATCGTCGCCGATCACGGCGGCGTATTCGACCCCGAAGAGGTCGCCAACCCCGACGCCCACATAAGCGGATTCGCCGGTGTCTGGCGCACCGCTTTCATCCGCATGCCCTACTATCGCGAGTTTCTGACCGCCAACGCGGTGATCAATGACACCTTCGAGACAGCCATCACCTGGGACCGCTTTCGCGCCTTCCACGACGACGTCAAGGCGGCGGCCGAGGCCGCCATGGAGGAAGCGACGGGCAAGCCCGGCGTCATCACCTGCCGCTTCACCCACGTCTATCCGGATGGCCCGGCCCCCTATTTCACGTACCACTGCCTGAGCCGGCACGGGGCGCTCCTGGAGCACTGGCGGTACATCAAGGAACGCGCCTCGGACGCGGTCATCGCCGGCGGCGCCACCATCACCCACCACCACGCGGTGGGCCGTGATCACATGCCGTGGTATGAGCGCCAGCGCCCGTCTCTGTTCGGCGAGGCCGTGGCAGCGGCCAAGGCCAAGCTGGACCCGGCCGGCATCCTCAACCCCGGGGTCATCGTGCCGGCGCCGGGAAAGTAAGTCGCTCCCGCCTAGGCCGCCGGGCGACCGGGGGGCGCCAGTTCCACGAGGCAATCGTCGGCAAGGCTCAGAACCCCAGGACCTCGCGCAAACGCTTAATCTGCAACATGATATACAATACAGGGGGGTGCAGGCCGTGCAACGGGAGGGGCCGAACGGGACTGAAGGGGAAAGGGATGTTGTCTTGCGGCGCGCCCAGGGCGCGTTCGGCCAGCAGCTTGCCCATGAGTGTCGCCGGCGCCACGCCGCGCCCGTTGTAGCCAAGCGCCATGAGCACGCCGGGCTCGGGCTCGTGCAGGTGGGGCATGTAGTCTCGCGTCAGCGCCAGCTTGCCGGCCCAGCGGTATTGCCAGCGCGCCTCGGCGAGTTGGGGAAAAAGCTTGGGAACCACCTCGTGGAGCACGCGGTAGAGATGTGGCCGGTCTGCCTCCGTGAAGGTGGCTCTTCCCCCCATGATGAGCCGGCCGCCAGCATCGATACGGTAGTAGTGAAAGCCCACCGAGCGGTTTTCCGTAACCACCTCCCCGCCGGGTAGGATGGAGCGCCGCAAATTCTCGCCAAGGGGCTCGGTTGCCGCCTGAAAGGTGTTCACGGGAATGATCGTGCGCCGCAGACCCGGCCACAAATGGTCTGTGTATCCGTTGGTGGCGAGGATCACCGTCTCGGCGACGACAGCACCGTCCGGCGTCGCCACGCGCCACCCCTCCGCTTCACGTTTCAGGGACAACGCCGGAGAACCGCCGTGAATGGCGGCCCCGGCGCCGAGCGCCGCGCGCGCTAGGCCGCGGGCGTAGCCGAGCGGCTGCAAACCCCCGCAGCGCGGATCGAGCATGGCCCCCACGTAGGCCCTGGAGCCGACGCGGCGGGCCGTCTCCCCGCCGTCGAGAACTTGCACGGCGACGCCGCGCCGCTGCCACTGCTCGGCAAGGACTACGTTCGCCTTCATGCTTCTGGCGTCAGGCGCAAGCTGCAGCCACCCCGTACGCACGGCGTCGCAGGCAATGGCGTGGCGTTCGATGAGCTCGAACACGAGATCGGCCGAACCGGCGAAGGCCTCGACAACACGCCGCCCCATCTCTCCACCAAACCGGGCCTCGATGCCGTCGGGGTCGAGCCGGTGGGAAGGGTTGATCTGGCCGTTGTTGCGCCCCGAAGCACCCCACCCCGGCTCCGCCGCTTCCAGCACCGCCACGTCGGCCCCCGCCTCGGCCAGATACAGCCCCGCCGAGAGCCCCGTGTAGCCGCCACCGATGACGGCCACGTCGGCGTGCTGTTCGCCGACGAGCGGTGGCGTCGGCGGTGGCGGAGCGGCGGTCGCGGCCCAAAGAGACTCGGGCAAGGGCACAGGCTCAGTCACGTCGGTCCTTTCGCCATGAGTTGTGGAATCGCCGCCAGCACCGCTCTGTGCGACCCGGTCCACCTCATCAAGGAAACCCATACACCGACAGCGCACATCAATGAAACTTCTTCATGTCGTGGCTTCACGCTTCATATTTGATAGTCTTTCTAAAGTGGAAGTTCGTACCGACACGTGAAGAGCCGATACACCCATGACGAACAATGAGTCCCTTGCGTATTTCATCGTCGTCGACGACGAGGACGTAATCGCCGTTTTGACGGCGGTGCTGGAGGCTGCGGGCCATCGAGTGCCCGGCGAGCGCCGTCGCGTAATCACCTTTCCGGTAGGCCTTGGAGGCCTTGCGGAAGGCGCTTTCGGCGGCTTCCGTGGGGCCGTGCGCCACCGCAACGCACAGTGCGAAGATCGGAGCGACCCGTCGCATGAACCCTTCCAACTTGCCTCCGGTGGAGGATACCATCTTAGACGGCCGAGAGGAGCGTATTAGCGTGTTTTGTGGCACCCCCTTGCGATTCCTCCGTTTCGACACTAAATGAATAACCCGATGACCGTGGAGTACCCTGTCAGGCATCGAGACCGCCCACGGGGCTACATCACACGTCGAGAGAAATGACCAAATCCTAAAGAGGCCATCGGGGTGCCGATTGCGGTAGTTCCGAAGACGCCTCGCTCGGACCGTTCAAGCACACGCGGCGAAGAAAGATGGATCATGACCAAACCTGAGAAGAATGCCCGACATTGCCAATGGCTGTATGGGGAACCCAGAGAGCGAAATTTCTGCGAAACCCCCATCGGGCTCGGTGAGGTTTGGTGCCAAAAGCACAAAGCATTGGTATATGTGCGCAAAGACCGCAATCGCGGCAAGCGCCGTGACATCAGGCCTTTCGGGGATGTCCGCAAAGCGGCTTGAGGCGGCCACTGGGGTGCGATCACATCAAATAATTAGGATTTTACCGTCTTAGATCATTTTGATTCAAGACGGCAAGACCCTAACGCTTTTCCCCCATATGTACTCCCAGCCTTGCAGATAGCGTTTGGTCACCCTCTTCTACCCTTCCGGGTTTACCGTCTTCGAGGTTGTCTCCCCGGTTAAGGGGGGCAGGTCGAACAAGTTTGCCGTCAGCGTCTCTTGCAAACGGGTCATCGGGGTTTCCACCGAAATCGGGCTGATAGGATTGTGCCATGGCTATTTAGCTGACATTTCCCAGATAGCCTTCAAATCCATGGCAATCATATCCAAATTGCGCCGCCGATGTAATGGTTGTCCCTCCGTTGCCTTCCGATAGCCTGATTTTGGTGAGTTGGCCGTGACCGGAAGGCCATTTGG
>PVBE010303364.1_pt1 | contig 33870 bp, 21 predicted proteins | sample 1631181 | NCBI WGS metagenome assembly PVBE01 (sample SAMN08397723, study PRJNA350692) | Marine metagenome, whole genome shotgun sequencing project. | isolation source: water | place: Pacific Ocean | collected 2012-04
CGTCCCCGGAAAGCGCAAGATCGTAGGACCGTCCCCGGAAAGCGCAAGATCGTAGGACCGTCCCCGGAAAGCGCAAGATCGTAGGACCGTCCCCTACAGCTCCACTTTCTTCCAGGAGTTGAGGCGGAACCAGGCTCCGGTGGCCAGGCCCTTGAGCAGGGTGGTGGTGCCGATGGCCCACCAGACGCCGCGCACGCCCAGATCCATGCTCTGGGCCAGCAGGTAGGCGGCGGGGATGCGGGCGGCGGTGAGGGGCACGCCGATGATCATCGGCGGCATGGAGTTGCCCGCACCGGAGAAGGCGCCCTCGAGCACCAGCTCGCCCACGAGGCCAACTTCGAAGATGGCGATGACCCGCAGGTAGTCGGTGCCGTGGGAGATGACAGCGGGGTCGTCGGTGAACACGGCAAAGATCTGCGGGGCGAAGGCGTAGAACAGCGCCGCCTGCACGGCCACGGTGAGCACGCAGGACCAGGTGGTCATCCAGGCTGCGCGCTCGGCCAGGCCCGGGTTGTTGGCGCCCATGTGCTGCCCCACCAGCGTGGACGCCGCGGCGGAGAACCCCATGCAGGTGAAGAAGACCAGCCCCTCCACCCGGTGGCCCACGCCGATGGCCGCCACCGGCGCGCTGCCGTAGGAAGCGATGATTGGCGTGAGGAAGAGGTAGATCACGGAGAAGAGCAGGCTGGTCACGGCGATGGGGGCGCCCACGCGCATGATGGACCAGATCACCTCCCCGCTGAGCCCGGCCCCGAGGTGGGGGCGCACCGGGCGCTTGAGCAGCAGCCACAACAGCAAAACGTCACCCACGGCGTGAGAGACCACCGTGGCCCAGGCCGCCCCGGCGATGCCCATGGCAGGCACCGGGCCGGCGCCAAAGATCAGCAGCGGGTCCAGGCCCGCGTTGAGCGCCAGGGTGGCGGCCAGCACCACCATGGGCGTGCGCGTGTCGCCGCTGCCGCGGAAGGTGGCCTCCACGGCGAACCAGAGGCTGATGGTGGGGAACCCCCACAGCACCGGCGTCATGTAGTCCACGCTGGCGGCCAGCACCCCCGGCGAGATGCCCAGGGCCGCGAAGAGCTGTTGCTGGAACGGCAGCACGCCGCCGGCCACCACCACCGCCAACACCAGGGCCAGCACCAGCCCGTGTCCGCTGACCCGCCCCGCCCCCGACGGGTTCTGCTGGCCCACCCGCCGGGCCACCACCGCGTTGACCCCGTACTCCAGCACCTGGGAAACCGAAAAGAGGCACCAGACCAGAAACGCCGAGGCGGTCATTCCGCCCAGGGCGTCTGTGCCGAGGCGTCCGACCCAGAAGGCGTCCACCAGGTTGAAGACGTTGACCATCATCATGGAGGTCATGGCCGGCCAGGCCAGCCTGAAAATGGCCCGCGGCAACGAGATCTCGGTCAGGGGAGCGTCGGCCAACAGGCCCTCCGGGGACAGTCATGTAAGTCCAGGAATATGTATAGAGTGCATTCATGTCAAACACGACCTCCGAGGACAAGACAAATAAGGGGGGGCGGTCGCGAAGGGAATCGGAGGAACGCATCCTGGAGGACGCCCGCACCAAGCGCGCTTACCTGGCCCACATGCGCCACGAGCTGCGCACACCGATCAACGCCATCATCGGCTACAGCGAGCTGCTGCTGGAGGACGCCGAGGAGTGTGGCTACCAGGACTTCGTCGGAGACCTCAACCGCATCCTCACCTCGGGCCGGCAGCTGCTGGACCAGGTCTCCGCCCTGCTGGATCCAGCCGCCATCGAGAAGCAGGAGAACCTGGATCTGGAGCAGTTCGGCGTCGAAATCCGCCACGCCCTGCGCACGCCGGTGACCACGGTGGTCGGCTACGCCGAGATGCTCATGGAGGACGGCGAAGAGCGCCGCCTGGAAGACTTCGTGGCCGACCTGGACAAGATCCACACCTCGGCCCGCAACATGCTGGAGTACATCAGCGACATCATCGGCCTCACCTGCCTGGACCGCGGTGACCTGCGCCACAGCCGCGAGACCCAGAAGGTGGTGCAGGTGATGGACGCCATCCAGCCCCTGGAGAGCGCCGAGTTCGCCGCCATCGCCGGCGGCCGCGTCCTGGTGGTGGACGACAACCCGACCAACCGCCAGTTGCTGCGCCGCCGCCTCTCCCGACAGGGCCACCAGGTCACCGAGGCCGAAAACGGGCGCGTGGCCCTCGAGACCCTCCGCGCCAACCCCGACTTCGACGCGGTGCTGCTGGACCTCATCATGCCGGAGCTCAACGGCTTTGACGCGCTGCTGCAGATCAAGGCCGACGCCGCCCTGCGCCACCTGCCGGTGATCATGCTCTCGTCCCTGGACGAGATCGACACCGTCGTCTCTTGCATCGAGATGGGCGCCGAGGAGTACCTGCACCGGCCGATCAACCCGGTGATCCTGCAGACACGGCTCGGCGCCTGCCTGGAGAAGAAGCGCCTGAGTGATCGCGAGCGGGAGTACCTGGAGCAGATCCGCGTGGAGAAGGAGAAGTCCGAGCGCCTGCTGCTCAACATCCTGCCGGGCCCCATCGCCGAGCGCCTCAAGGCCGGCGACGGGCTCATCGTCGACAGCTTCCCCGACGCCACCGTGCTCTTCGCCGACATCGTCGGCTTCACCAAGCTGTCGGCCCAGCTCCCGGCCAGGGAGCTCATCGACCTGCTCAACGCCATCTTCTCCACCTTCGACCGCCTGGCCGCCCGGCGCGGGCTGGAAAAAATAAAGACCATCGGCGACGCCTACATGGTGGCCGCCGGGTTGGTGGACGGCCACGAGCACCACGCCGAGCAGGTGGCCGGCTTCGGCCTGGAGATGCTCGGCGCCCTCAAGGCCCTCAACGCCGAACGCGGCCAGCAGCTTCACCTGCGCGTGGGCGTCAACACCGGGCCGGTCATCGCCGGTGTCATCGGCGAGAGCAAGTTCATCTACGACCTGTGGGGCGACACCGTCAACACCGCCAGCCGCATGGAGTCCCACGGCGAGGTGGACCGCGTCCACGTCACCGCCGCCACGCGCTCTCGCCTGCAGCACGACTTCGCCTTCGAGCCGCGGGGCGTCATCCCGGTCAAGGGCAAGGGCGAGATGGAGACCTTTTTTCTAACTGGGAGAAGAGCATGACCAAGCCGGACACCAAGGACTTGCTGCACTTCAACGGCATCAACGGCGCCACCGGCGTGTCGGGCATCCCGGCCATGAGCGCCGACCAGCTGGCCGAGTTCGTCCAGGGGCAGGCCGAGCCGGAGAACCTCTCCGAGCTGCGCTTCAAGCAGCAGCAGGCCACCACCGCGCACTACGGCGTCAAGGAGGGGGTGGACCCCTGCGACATCGGCCAGTCGGGCTGGGGCGTGATCTTCGCCGCCAAGGGCGCGGACCCCGTGGTGAAGGAGGCCCTGCAGCCGCTGCTCGACCTGCGCCAGGAGCAGGCCGGCGACAACTTCAAGGTCTACGAGGGCGGCGACGGCTACCGCCCCAACGAGCTGAAGAACAAGTGGCTGGCGCGCCACGGCATGGGCCCCGGCCCCGCCGATCCGGACAAGGTGCCCTACTACCTGCTCATCGTGGGCGACCCCGCCGCCATCCCCTACTCCTTCCAGTACCAGCTCGACGTGCAGTACGCCGTGGGCCGCGTCTGCTTCGAGGAGCCCGACGAGTACGCCCGCTACGCCGCCAGCGTGGTGGCCGCCGAGCGCGGCGAGGTGAAGCTGCCGCGGGAGATGACGTTCTTCTCCGTGGCCAACAAGGGCGACATGGCCACCATCCTCTCCAGCGAGTACCTCGTGCCGCCCCTGCTGGAGAAGATGCAGGGCGAGGCCGGCTTCAACGTGTCGGCCATCATCGGCGAGGAGGCGACCAAGGACCGCCTGGCCGAGGTCCTCGGCGGCGACAAGACCCCGGCGCTGCTCTTCACCGCGAGCCACGGCATGGAGTTCCCCATGGACGACTCGCGCCAGCTGGAGCACCAGGGCGCGCTGCTCTGCCAGGACTGGCCCGGGCCCGACGAGTGGCGCGGCAAGGGCGCCATCCCCCAGGACTTCTACCTGGCGGGCGACGACCTGGCCAGCGACGCCGGCCTCGCCGGCCTGCTCACCTTCCACTTCGCCTGCTACGGCGCGGGCACGCCCCTGCACGACGAGTTCTCCAAGCAGGCCTTCAAGGCGCGCACCGAGATCGCGCCGAAGCCTTTTTTGGCCCGGCTGCCCACCACCGCGCTGGCCCACCCCCGCGGCGGCGCCCTGGCCTCCATCGGGCACATGGAGCGCACCTGGGGCTACTCCTTCGTCTGGCCCGGGGCCGGCTCCCAGACCACCGTCTTCGAGAGCACGCTCAAGCGGCTGCTGGGCGGCCACCCTGTGGGCTCGGCCATGGAGTACTTCAACCAGCGCTACGCCGAGCTGGCCTCGGACCTGACCATGGAGCTGGAGGAGATGGAGTTCGGCAAGGCCGTGGACCTGCACGAGCTGGCCGGCATGTGGACCGCCAACAACGACGCCCGCAGCTTCGTGGTGCTGGGTGATCCGGCGGTGCGTCTGCCCGTGGGCGACGCCGACGAGACAACGGCGCGGCCGGTGCTGGAGCTGGCGGCGACCACGCCGTCGGAGCCGCCCCCCGAGGACAGCGCCGCGCAGAACTTTTCCGCCGGGCCGTCTGACGAGCCGCCACCGCCCAAGCCGGAGCCGACGATGGAGCTCAAGCCGGTGGCCGCAGAGCCCGCGCCTGCGCCCGCGCCGGCGCCCGCCGACCCGAACACCGTCACCGTCTCGACCCACGTGGCCGACGACCCGGCCACCGGCGCCGGCGCCTCCCTGGTGGCCCGCACCCGCGTCTCCCTGGAGGGGGACGTGGAGGTCTTCGTCACCCGCGACGAGACCCTGCTGCGGGACGGCGAGCTGCTACAGCTGCACCAGGAGACGTTGGCCCAGGCCCTGGAAGCGCGCCTGGCTTACCTCAAGCTTCAGGCCAAGAAGCGCTGAAAAGGGAAGACCCATGAGCGACTTCGGCGAGCTGGAGATCTGGCTGGATCGGGGCGCCTCGGGGCGCTACTCCATCCAGCTGCACTTTCGACAGGCCGGCAGCGAGGCCGACCGCGTGCTGCCCGCGGCCCCGGCCACCCTCAAGCTGGCCGCGCTGGCCGCCGAGAGCCTCGACCCCGCGGCCTACGGCGACGGCCTCAACAGCGTCTTCGCCGACGAGCAGGTGAGCAAGGAGCTGGACTCCGTGCGCGCTGTTTGCGAGGCGGCCGAGGTGCCCCTGCGCGTGCGCCTGCACATCGGCCCCGGCGCCCCGGAGCTGCACCGCGTGCGTTGGGAGTGCTTGACCGATCTGCGCGCCCCGGGCCAGCCCCTGCTGACCCAGGAGCAGTTCCACTTCTCGCGCTACCTCACCAGCCACGACTGGCGGCCGGTGAAGCTGCGCCCCCGGGCGGACCTGTCCGCGCTGGTGGTCGTGGCCAGCCCCTCGGACCTGTCGTCCTACCCGACCCTGGCGCCCATCGACGCGCCCGCCGTGGCCGAGCGGGCCCGGTCCAGCCTGGCCGGCATCCCCGCCACCTTCCTCGTGGGTCCCGGCGAGGCGACCCTGGACAACATCCTCGACGTCCTGGGCCAGGGCCACGACATCCTCTACCTGGTGGCCCACGGCGCCCTGGTGCGCGGCGACCCCTACCTCTGGCTGGTCAAGTCCACCGGCGAGACCGACCGCGTCAACGGCAACGACCTGTTGGAGCGCATGCGTGAGCTGGCCGAGCCGCCGGCCATGGCCGTGCTCACCTCATGTCAGAGCGCGGGCACCGGCGACTCGCCCCTGCCCAACGCCAAGGAGGCCGCCCGGGAGTGGGGCTCCATGTCGGCCCTGGGCCCGCTGCTGTCGTCGGCGGGCATCCCCTCGGTCATGGCCCTGCAGGGCAACTTCAGCATGGAGACCGAGGCGACCTTCATGCCGACCTTCTTCCAGCAGCTGAGCCAGGACGGCCGCATCGACCGCGCCATGTCCCTGGCCCGGGCCCGGGTCAAGGACCGCCCCGACTGGTGGATGCCGGCGCTCTTCACGCGCCTGCGCGGCGGGCGCATCTGGTACCAGCAGGGCTTCGGCGACTCGGGCGACGCCCAGGACCGCTGGCCCGCGCTGGTGCGCCACATCCAACGCTCCAGCGCCGGCGGCGGCGACGAGGGCGGCGGGCAGCGGCGCGGGCGGCGTCGGCGCCGACGCCAGGAGGGCGGCTGCACGCCCCTGCTCGGCCCCGGCCTGCTGGAACCCTACGTCGGCCGCCTGCAGGACATCGCCAGCTACTGGGCGGACCAGCAGGGCTTCCCCCTGGCCCACCACGAGACCGAGCAGCTGGCGCGCATCACCCAGTTCATCGACGTCAAGGTGGAGCACCGCTGGCTGCACAACGAGCTGGAGCGGCACCTCTGCCATCAGCTGGTCAAGCGCCACGGCCCGCGCGTCCCCGAAGGCGTACGGCGGGAGATGGAGACCGACCCGTTCCTCGGCGACGGCCTGCTGGAGGCGGCCAAGGCCCGGGGCAAGGAGGGCGCCCTCGGGACCCACGCGGTGCTGGCCGGCCTCGACCTGCCGCTCTACCTGACCACCACGCCGGACAACCTGCTAGCCGACACCCTCAAGGCCCAGGGCAAAAAGCCGGTGGTGGACATCTGCCGCTGGCATGACGACCTGGTGCACGACCGCGACCCGGTGTTCGAGCCCCTGGGCGAGCACCGCCCCACGCCGGACGCGCCGGTGGTCTTCCACCTCTTCGGCAACCTGGACGACCCCCAGTCCATGGTGCTGTCCGAGGACGACCACTTCGACTTCCTCACCGGGTTCTTCCGCTTCAAGGACCACATCCCGGGCGTGGTGCGCGCGGCCATGGCCACCACCGCGCTAATGTTCGTCGGCTTCCGCCTCGACGACTGGAGCTTCCGTGTGCTCTTCCGCGCCATCATGAACCAGGAGGGGCTGACCATGTCGGACCGCCTCTCCCACATCGCGGCGCAGATCGAGCCCGAGGAGGGGAGGCTCATCGACCCCGAGGGCACGCGCAAGTTCCTCAGCAAGCTCATGGGCGGCGCCAACATCAGCCTCTACTGGGGTGACGTGGACGTCTTCCTCAAGGACCTGCAGCGGCAGATGGAGGCTGCCCCATGAGCCCCCGCCGCCCGACCCCCTACGTGGGGCCCAAGCCCCTGGACAGCGACGACACCCTCTTCGGCCGCGACCGCGAGCTCAACGAGCTGATCGATAAGCTCTTCGCCGAGCGGATCATCGTGCTGCACTCGCCCTCGGGCGCGGGCAAGAGCTCGCTGATCAACGCGGGCGTGGTCCCCGAACTGGGCGAGCTGGAGGACGACGAGGACGACGACGAGGGCAGCTTCCACGTGCTGCCCGTGTTGCGGGTCAACGCCACGCTGCCGCCGGCGGGCGAGCTGCCCGCGGACGCGGCGCCCAACCGCTTCGCGCTCAGCGTGATGATGAGCATCGAGGAGCACCTGCCCGCGGCCCGACGCACGACCCTGGCCGAGCTGGCCACCCTGCGCCTGGAGACCTACCTCGACCGCGTGCACAAGGCCAGCGGCTCGTCGCTGCCCGATCTGCTGATCTTCGACCAGTTCGAGGAGGTGCTGACCATGGACAGCACCGACCTGGCCCAGAAGGTGGACTTCTTCAGCGAGCTGGGACAGGCCCTGCGCAGCCGCGACCGCTTCGTCATCTTCGCCATCCGCGAGGACTACCTGGCGGCCCTGGCGCCGTACACGCGCAAGGTCCCCACGGACATGAAGAACACCTACCGCCTGGATCTGCTGGGGGAGCAGGGGGCGCTGCAGGCGGTGGAGGGGCCTGCCCGCGAGGCGGGGGTGCCGTTCGCCGCCGAGGCCGCCCACCGGCTGGTGGACGACCTGCGCCAGGTGACGGTCATGGGCGAGGACGGCGAGCCGCGCCAGACCCTCGGACCCCACGTCGAGCCGGTGCAGTTGCAGGTGGTCTGCCACGAGCTGTGGCGCGACCTGCCCGAGGACGCGACGACCATCGAGCTGTCCCTGCTCAAGGCGGTGGGCGACGTCAACCAGGCCCTGGCCGGTTACTACGCCGCCGAGGTGGGGCTGGCCACCGAGCGCACCGGCGTCAAGGAGCGGCAGATCCGCGACTGGGTCAACAACCAGCTGATCACGGAGGCCGGCATCCGCGGCCAGGTGCTGCGCCTGAGCGAGGCGGCCCAGGGGCTGGCCCACGCGGCCATCGACTCGCTGGTGGACGCCCACCTGGTGCGCGCCGAGCAGCGGCGCGGCGCCACCTGGTACGAGCTGGCCCACGACCGCCTGGTGGGGCCGGTGCGCGAGGACAACGAGGCCTGGCGCAAACAGCACCTGGTGCCGCTGCAGATCCAGGCCGGCATCTGGGACCAGAAGCGACGGCCCAAGGACCTGCTGCTGCGAGGCGAGGCCCTGGATGAGGCCGAGGCCTGGGCGGCCAGCCGGGCCCAGGAGATCAACAAGGTGGAGGCCGACTTCCTCGAGCAGTCGCGCTTCGTGCGGGACGAGGACCGGCGGGAGGAGGAGCGCAAGGAGGCCGAGCAGCGCGAGCGCGATCTGGAGCAGGCCCAGGCCCTGGCCAGGAGCAGGGCCCAGGCGGCGCGGCGCCTGCAGGTCGGCCTGTTGGCGGCGGTGCTGCTCTTCACGGCGGCCCTGGCCGCGGCCGTCTACGCTTACCAGGCCAAGGCCGAGGCAGACCTTCAGCGCACAACGGCACAGCAGCAGACCACCCTGGCCCAGCAGCGGCAGAAGCAGGTGGAGGTGGTGCAGACCAAGATCCAGCGCCAGTGGGAGCAGCTGGTGGTCTTTTCGGCGGCCGGCCTGCGGGACGATCCGCTCACCGGCTCTCTGCTGCTCTCCGAGCTCAAGGGCCGCAAGGAGCCGATCCGCGGCCTGGCGACGGCCATCGAATTGGCCCAGCAGCCGGTGCCTCGGGCGATCCTCAAGGGGCACAGCGGACGCCTCACCAGCGCCCAGCTCAGCCCGGACGGTGTGTGGGTCGTCACCGCCTCGCGTGACCGCACGGCGCGCATCTGGCGCGCCGACGGCCGGGGCGAGCCGCGGGTGCTCGAGGAGCACAAGCGGCCCCTCACCGTGGCTTCCTACGGACCCAGGGGCGAGCACGTGCTCACCGCCTCCACCGATGGCACGGTGCGCATTCACAAGGTCAAGGGCGGCGGATCGCCGGTGGTGCTGCGAGGCGCGGGCAAGGAGCTGACCCACGCCGAGCTGAGCCCCACCGGCGCCCACGCGCTCACCGTCTCCGCGGACGGGCTGCGGATCTTCGCCGCCGACGGCAAGGGCGAGCCGGTCCACCGTCCGGACGACCTGCCGGCCGACGCGCACTTTTCACCCGACGGCGCCCTGGTGGTCGTGGCCAGCCGCGACGGCGTCGGCCGCGTGGTGCGCGTGGCCGACGGCAAGCTGGTGGCGCGCCTCAAGGGGCACAAAGCGTCGCTGACCAGCGCGCGTTTTTCACCCGACGGCAAGCTGGTGGCCACCGCCTCGCACGACAACACGGCGCGCATCTTCAAGGCCACGGGCAAGGGCAAGAAGGTCAAGCTCACAGGACACACCCGGCCCGTGACCGCGGCGCGCTTCTCCCCCGACGGCCGCTGGGTGGTCACCGTCTCGGAGGATCACACGGCGCGCATCTACCCCGTCACGGGCGGCAAGCCCGCGTTGCTGCGCGGCCACTCGGACGCCATCAGCACGGCGCGCTTCTCCCCCGACAGCAAGCTGGTGATCACGGCGTCGTTCGACGACACCGCCCGGGTGTGGCATGCGTCGGGCAAGGGCGAGCCGATGGTGCTGCGGGGCCACCAGGGGCGGGTGGTGGACGCCCGCTTTTCGGCAGACGGCAAGCAGGTGGTCATGGCCTCCTTCGATCAGACGGCCAGCGTCTGGAAGGTGGCGGAGCCGGACAAGTTCGTCACCACCTTGCGGGGCCACTCCGACGCGGTGCTGTACGTCGCGGTGGGCCCCAGGGGCCGCATCGTCACGGCCTCCAAGGACATGACCGCCCGGGTCTGGAGCGGCCGAGGTCAGCTGGAGGCGGAGCTCGAGGGTCACGAGGGGGCCGTGGCCATGGCGCGTTTTTCACCCGACGGCGAGCGCATCGTCACCGCCTCCCTGGACAAGACCGCCCGCGTCTGGCCAGCCAGCGGCAAGGGGCCCCCGGTGGTGCTGCGGGGCCACCGCGGCGACGTCTTGGACGCCCGCTTTTCACCCGACGGCCAGCGCGTGGTCACGGCGTCCATGGACAGGACCGCCCTCGTCTGGCAAGCAACCGGCAAGGGCGAGCCGCTGAAGCTCGACGGCCACACTCGCGAGGTGCTGGCGGCGCGCTTCTCCCCCGACGGCAAGCGCGTGGTCACGGCGTCGGTGGACGGCACCGCCCGCGTCTTCACCATGGTTGACGGCAAGGTCACCGGCGTCAAGGTGCTCAAGGGCCACGCCGACGAGGTACTGGCGGCGCGCTTTTCGCCCGACGGCCAGCGCATCGTCACCGCGTCGCTGGATCGCACGGCGCGCATCTGGCCCCTGGCAGGCGGCGCGCCGGTGGTGCTGGCCGGCCACCGCGGCGCCGTGGCCGACGCGCGGTTTTCGGCCGACGGCAAGCGGGTGGTCACCGCCTCGTTCGACAAGACCGCGCGAGTCTGGGACTCCGCGGGCAAGGCCGCGCCGGTGGTGCTCTCGGGGCACAAGAGCTGGGTCATGAGCGCGGCGTTCTCCCCGGACGGCAAGTACGTCTTCACCACCTCAGCCAGCCAGATTCACCTCTTCCACGCCACGGGCAAGGGCGCGCCGGTGGTGCTCGGCGGCCACCGCGGCCAGGTCAACGGCGCCCGCCTGATGGCCGGCGCCACGCGCCGCCTGGTCACCGCCTCGGACGACCGCACGGCGCGCATCTGGAACCTGGCGGTCTCCTGGGAGGTGCTGCTCGATTACCTGCGGGGGCGCACCACGGTCTGCCTCGAGCCGGCACGGCGCGTGCGCTTTTTGGCCGAGGCCCCGGCCAAGGCCGACGCCAGCTACAAGGCCTGCGAGCGCGGCTTCAACCGCAAGGGGACCACGGAGGAGGGCACACAACAGCGGGAGGTGCTGTTCACCCTCGTGCTGAGCCCGAAGCACGCCAAGATCCATCTGGACGGCAAGGTGGTCGAGACCAACCCCATCGTGGTGCCGGCCACGGGAAACCACCACGACCTCAAGGTCACCGCCCCCGGGCACCGCCCCTGGGAGCACGAGGTGATGGCCGACAGGAGCAGGTTGATCAAGGTGACCCTCAAGCGGCGCAAGGGCTCGTCCGTGCGAGCGGGCCGCAAGAAGCCAGCGCCGGCGGCGAAACCCACCACCGCGTCGGCGCGCAACAAGCCGGCCACCGCGGCCAAGAAGCCGAAGCCGGCGCCCAAGGCCAAATCGAAGAAGCCCACGCCGCCCAAGGAGCCGACCAAAAAGGCCATCTACTTCGAGGACGAGCTGTAGCCAGCGGAGCTAGCTAGAGCCACCCGAGGCAGCCCCCGCCGTGCTCAACATCTACATCAGTCACCTGTGGGACACCGGCGACGGGCGGCAGCGGCTGCGGCGGCTGCTCGACGAAAACCGCGCCGTCCCCTGGAGCGACCTCTCCCTCACCCGGGCCCAGGCCCTGGCGGCCCTCGACCAGGGCGACCACCAACTCCGCCTTCAGACCGATGACTTCTTCCGGCAGATCGGCGAGCTCGAGGAGCGCATGGCGGAGACCGCCGAGAGGCTGGCGCTGCAGCGGCGCGTCATGGAGCGCGGCGGCGAAGTGGGCGAGGTGGTGCGGCCGCTCCAGGCAGAGCTGCAGGAGCTGGAGCAGGCGGGCGCGGGGGATTCGTTCATCGCCTCTTTGCGGGTCAAGATGGAAAAGGAGGTGGCGGCGCTGCTGGAGGTGGACGAGGCCCTGGTGACACCGGAGACGATCTTCTCTCCGCGCGAGGCGCTGGACGACCTGCAGGCCTTGACCGTAAGGCAGCGCGACGAGCTCCGCGCCCTGGAGGCCGACCTGAGCCGCCCCTCCGCCAAGACCGAGGTGGTGGCGCGGCTCGACTCGACGGAGGGCGGGCGCGCCCGCGAGCGCTTCATGACGCGGCACCTCGCCGCCGAGCTCTCCCGGCGGATCCGGGCGGCCGACCTGTTTTTGTTGCCGCTCACCGGCGCGGTGCAGTACCTGCCGTGGCTGCTGGAGGAGCTGGCCATGGCCGGGCGCGCCGGCCTGCGCCCGGTGGCGGTCTCCTTCGTGCGCATCTCCTGGCTGATCACCCGGAAGCTGCGGCCCCACGAGGTCGAGGTGGTGGACGGCCGTGACCGCGCCGCCGCCGCGCGGCTGGCAAATCTGGCCACCGCCGCCGACAACCCCTATCGGTGATATCCTACCTCCACGCGGCGAGCGGAAACAACGTGTGAGGTGGACATGGAAGCGACGGAGCAGAACAGACCTGGCGCCTGGGAGCGGGCCCTGGCGTGGACCCTCGAGCGGCTGACCCTGCCGCTGGTGCGCGCCAAGCTGGGGGTCGTGGCGGCCATGCTCAACCGGCGGTCGGCCCTGCGACACCACCTGCAAGACACCCTGCCCTCGGGGGAGGAGGTGGTCTTCTCCGCCCGCATGCAGTGGACCACCTGGGACCGCAAAAGGGGCGTGCACGCCATCTTCGGCGACGGCCGCATGCAGGTCGGCCTCGGCACCCTCGACAGCGCCGACGTGACCTTCCGCTGCAAGCGGCTGGAGGACATGAAGAACTTCTTCGCCGCCGGCGCCGACACCCTCGACATGATCATCAGCAACCACGTGGCCATCGAGGGCAACATGAGCGTGCTGGCCAAGTTCGGCCACATGGCGGCCGCGGTACAGCAAGGCGGCGAGCGCCTGCCCCTGCACCCCAACTGGGAGACCAGCGGCTGGCCGGATCGCTGGCAGGAGCTGGTCGCCTTCCCCGCGGGCGAGCCGTGCGACGACGCTCCGGCGGGGGAGGTACAGGAGCTGGACGATCCGCACCTGGCCGACGTCACCCTGGACGACCTGCCGCGGATCAAGGAGCAGCTGTGGGCCTACCGCACCACCCTGGCCAGCTGGTGCCCCGAGCGGGCGGCGGCGCTGACAGAGTTTCTACGCCAGGACGGCGGCCTCTTCGCCGACGACGCGGCGCCGCTGACGGAAGGCGAGGGGGACGGCGCTGTGCTGCGCCAGGCCAGGGCGGTGGCGCACATGCTTCGCGCCAAGCAGCCCATCATCCACGACGACGATCTGCTGGCCGGCACCACCACCTCCAAGCGCATCGGCGTGCCGCTGTACCCCGAGCTGGGCGCCACCTGGGGCTGGGCCGAGCTGCTCACGACCCAGGCCCGTGAGCGCAACCCGTACCTCATCAGCGACGAGGAGGTGGACCTGCTGGATCGCCAGGTCTTCCCCTTCTGGCTGCACCACAACGTTCGCCAGTGGACCTACGACCACGGCAGCGATCCGACGCTGCTGGACCTGGACGCGCGCTTCGCCCTCTACTTCATGTGGAAGACCCAGGCCATCTCCCACACGGTCATCGACTTCCCCGCCGCCCTGGGGCGCGGCCTGCTCGCCATCCAGCGCGAGGCGCAGGAGAGGGTGGACGACGCCCCGGATCCCGAGGCCCGGGAGCTGTACGAGGCCATGGACGTGGCCCTCGGCGGGGTGATGGACTACGCCCGCCGCCTGGCGGAGCACGCCCGCCAGCAGGCGTTTTCGGCCTCGGGGGCGCGGCGCCAGGAGCTGCTCGACATGGCCCGGGCCTGCGAGCGCGTGCCGGCCCACCCCGCGCGCACCCTGCACGAGGCGGTGCAGGCGATCTGGATCCTCATGGTGGCGCTGCACCAGGAGAGCTTCAACGCGGCCATGGTGGTGGGGCGGCTGGACGTCTGGCTGGAGCCGTACTTTCGGCGCCACATGGCGGGGGCCGTGGCCCCGGGCCAGCGCCGCCGCCGCGTGCTGCGCGCCCTGGAGCTGTGCTGCGGGCTGATGCTCAAGCTCACCGATCATCTGCCCTTCGTCGAGAGCGCGGGCAACCGCATCTTCTCCGGCTCATCGGGCAACCAGGTGATCACCCTCGGCGGCGTGGACGACCAGGGCCGCTCGGCGGTGAGCGACATGACCTGGATCTGGCTCAAGGCCACCGAGGTGCTGCGCCTGCGCGACCCCAACGTCAACGCCCGCTTCGCCGCGGGGGTCAACTCCGAGGCGTACCTGCGCCGCCTCTGCGAGGTGAACCTGCTCACCGGCGCCACGCCGTCGCTGCACAACGACGACGCGGTGATCCCCTCCATGACGAACCGCGGCTTCTCCCTGGAGCACGCCCGGGACTGGACCGCCACGGGCTGCGTGGAGCCCACCAGCTGCGGCCGTCACCTGGGCCACACCAACTCGATGATGTTCAACATGGTGGCCGCCCTGGAGATGGCGCTGCACGACGGCGTCCACCCCCTCATCGCCGAGCAGGTGGGGCCGCGCACCGGCGACCCGCGCGGCTTTACGACCTACGAGGAGCTGGCCGAGGCGGTCCGCGCCCAGCTCTGCTGGCTCATCGACCGCGCGGTGGCGGCCAACAACATGCTCGGGCGCACCCACCAGCGGATCAAGCCCACGCCGCTGATGTCCGCGCTGTTCGACGGGCCCATGGACAGCGGCCGCGACCTGCTGCGGGGCGGCGCCCGCTACAACTCGTCGGGCACGGCCATGGTGGGGCTCACCGACGTGGTGGACAGCCTGGCCGCGGTCAAGACCCTGGTCTTCGATGAGGAGCGCGCCGACATGGCCACCCTGCTCGACGCCCTCGACGCCGACTTTTCGGGGCACGAGGCGCTGCACGCCGAGCTGCTCAATCGCGTGCCGAAGTTCGGCCAGGGCGCGGACCTGCCGCGGCAGATCGCGGGCCAGCTGATGGAGTGGATCGACGACCGCTACCTGGCCGGCGAGCACTACCGCGGCGGCCGCTACGCCCCGGGCTACTGGAGCATGTCCTACCACGTGGCCTTCGGCGATCTATCAGGCGCCCTGCCCAGCGGGCGGCGGCGCGGCCAGAGCTTCACCCCCGGGCTGACGCCCTCGCTGCTGTCGGGGGCGCCGCTGACCGAGCAGCTCCGCGCGGTGGCGTCTCTGGACCCGCGGCGCATGCCGAACAACATCGCCTTCAACGTCAAGGTGGTGCCGGGCCCCGACGACACCCACCGCCAGGTGGTGGACCGCATGACCGCATACGTCGCCGCCTACTTCGAGATGGGCGGGATGCAGATCCAGTTCAACGCCGTGGGCAGCGACACCCTGCGCCGCGCCATGGAGCACCCCCACGAGCACCGGGACCTGCTCGTGCGCATCTCCGGCTACAACGTCTACTTCGTCGACCTGACCCCCGAGGCCCAGCTGGAGGTGGTGGAGCGCATGGAGCACAGCCTGGCCTGAGGTCGGCTACTTCTTCTTGATCCGCAGGTCCACCACCACAGGCAGGTGGTCGAAGGCGATGTCGCCGCCGGTGCGCTTGACGATGACGTCGTCGGTCTGCAGGCCCGCGGCGGCCAGCTGCTGGTTCGACAGGGCCACGGTGTTGAGCACGAAGCTGCGTCCGACGCTCGCCGCGCTGTCGGTGTAGATGACGTAGTCGATGCGGCTCGGGTTGTAGCCGCTGCCGTCCCAGCGCCAGGTCCACTCCGCCGCGCCGCCGCCGGCGTGAGCCGGCCGCGCGTCGGTCAGCGCGCTGCCGTCCCAGTCGGGCGGCGCGTCCTTGCCGAAGGTGGCCTCGTCGGAGATGTCGCCGGTGACCAGGGTCGTCACGGGGTTCGGGCCGCCGACGGTGTTCAGGTCGCCGATGACCACCATCACGGTGCCGGCCGGCAGGTCGATGGTGCCGCCGGCGGTGCGGGCGTCGCGCATCCAGGCCACCAGGGCGTCGGCCTCCTTCTGGCGCCGGGCCTCGTTGGCCGCGCCGCCGCAACACGAAAAATGGTTGTTGAGCAGGTAGAGGTCCCGGTTGTAAGAGGCGTCGGGCAGGTCCACCAGGCTCAGCGCCGCGTTGCGGCCGCCCGATGGCACGGGCCAAAAGTGGTGTTTGCTGATCGGCCAGCGGGAGACGGTCACCGTGTCGCCGCCGTAGCGGGCCTGCCATTTCTTGCCAACGCCCAGGGGGAGCAGCTTGTCGAACAGCGCCGCCACGTCGGTGGACGGGGTCTTGTACACCTCCTGCAGCGCCCAGACATCGGCGTCCAGCGCCTTGACCAGCCGGGCGAAGCGGGCCGCCGCCGGCGAGCCGCTGACGAAGGCCGAGTCCATGTAGACATTGTAGCTCACCAGGCGCACGTCGTTGGGATCCTGGCGGGCCAGGTCGCCGGGCGGGGTCTGGTCGGGGAGCGCCGGGGCGGCGTCCGCGGCCACGGTCTGTTCCCGGCAGCCGGTGAACAGGAGGAGGGTGAGGGCGAGGGCAGGGGGTACGGCAAACGTCATCGAGCGGAGATGGTAGCACGCCGCCGGCTTCACGGCCTCCATTGGCGCTACTGTTGCGGCCCGCCCTCGGGCTTGGGCGTCGCGTCGGGCTTGGGCGTCGCGTCGGGCTTGGGCGTCGCGTCGGGCTTGGGCGCCACGTCGGGCGCGGGCGCCGTGTCTGCCGCGGGCGTCGCGTCGGGCGCGGGCGTCGTGTCTGCCGCGGGCGTCGTGTCGGGCGCGGTCGTCGCGTCGGGCCGGGGCCCCAGCGGGATGTCCGCCACGCCACCGTCGTATGTGATCCAGCCGCCGTCGGGCTTGTGGTCCGGCTGCTGCAGGATGAGCAGCAGGATGTCGCTCTTGCCAGCGGAGCTGATGGTCTGGCTACCCACGGTGGGCTTCTGGTCGAAGTGTCCCGCGATGTGGGCCGTGCCCTTGGCGTCCACGTCCAGGGCCCAGCCCACGGTGACACCGCCCTCCACGCCCGAGGGGGCGACCCAGGGGAAGGAGCCGTCGGTCTCCATGCGCGTGACGAAGAGGTCCTGTTGGCCCCTGGCGGCGAAGGTCAGCTCGCCGAAGGTGACCAGGCCCTGAAAGGAGCCGGTGAACTGGGCGTGGCCCGCGTGGTCCGCGGCCAGGCCGTTGAGGCTGTCCTCGCCCGGGCCTCCGGCGGAGGCCACCCGGGTGAAGGCGCCGGTGGTGGCGTCGAGCTGGGCCACGAAGATGTCGCTTGCTCCGCGGCTGGTCACCGCGCCCGACTTGCCGAAGGAGGCCTGGCCCTTGAACTGGCCGCCCACCAGCAAGAAGCCCTTTCTGCTCAGCCCCAGGGCACGGCCGCTGTCCGGCTCGGGGCCGCCGGCCGCCGTGGCCCACAACACCTTGCCGCCGCCTTCGATGTTGGCCACGAACACGTCGCTCTCTCCCCGAGACTCGAGCTTCAGTGAGCCGAAGGTGGCCTCGCGGGAGAACGAGCCGGTGACGAAGCAGTCCCCCTTGGTGCCGGCCACCACCTCGTGCACGCGGTCGCTGCCCTTGCCGCCGCCGGTGGCGATCCAGTTCAGCTTGCCCTTGCGGCTCATGCGGGCCACGAACACGTCCTCGGCTCCCCGGGTGGTCAGGGCCTTGGGGCCGAGGTCCTCGGAGTAGATGAAGGAGCCGGCCACGGTGAGCCCCCCTCCGGGGCCCACGGAGAGGCTCACCCGGCGGTCCTCGGTCTCCAGCCGGTAGGTGGCGGCCAGGCGCTTGACCCAGGCGAAGGAGCCGCCCGGGCCCAGGCGGACAACGAAGATGGTGTCCAGGGGGACCTTGCTCTGCAGCATGTAGGGCTTCAGCGTGCCCGCCTTGCCGAAGCTGGCCTCGGCGCTGATCAGCCCGATGATGTAGGCGTTGTCCTCGGTGTCCACGGCGATGTCCCAGGCCCGGTCCTCCCCGGCGCCCCCCGCCGATCTGGCCCACTTCACCTTTCCCCGGTGGAACCGGGCCACGAAGATGTCGGCGCTGCCGTCGCTGGATAGACTGGCGCTGCCCAGGGCCAGCTTGGCGCTCTTGAAGTAGCCGGTGATGTAGCTGCCGCCCTGGCTGCCGGCCGCGACGGCCAGGCCGCGGTCGTGGTCCGCGCCGCCGAAGCTGCGCGTCTGGTCGAACTCGTAGGGCAGGGCGCGGTCCAGGCTGGAGAGCCAGTCGCACCCGGCGGCCGAGGTCAGCAGCAGCGCCATCAGCATCACACGCCGCGCGGCCATCAGAACCTCCCCCTCAGAGTGACCCCGGCCCCGCCGGCGCCGGCCCCGATGCCGATGAGCGGCGTGAACCCGGACGGCTCCGGCTTGCGCTCGGCCGAGGGGCGGCTGAGCAGCTCGTAGAGGCCGTAGCCGATGACGCCGGCGGCCAGACCCATGACCACGTGGCCTCCGATGTAGATGCCCCGGGCCAGCTCCACGTCCTCCTCGGCGGTGGCCAGGTCGTCGGGCCAGACCGCGGCGACGTAGCGGTCGTGGGCCCTGTTGCCCATGACCCCGGCCACGCTGTAGAGCGCCACGGCGCCGGCGGCCAGGCCCGCCCCGACCCCCATCGCGATGTAGGCTCGCCGGGTCTTGGACTGCCGCAGCTCCAGCCGCTGCTGAAAGTCGAGGTAGCCCCTGGACTAGGCCACCGAGCGCAGACGCACGTTCTGGGTGGTGTGTTCGCCCGGCTGCAGCTCCACGGTCTTTGCAGAGAGGACGAAGCCCTCGCGGGAGACCTTGACCCGGTGGCTGCCCGGCTCGACGTAGTGGGGCAGGTCCATGGGCGTACGGCCCACGTCCTTGCCGTCCACGGAGATGACCGCCCCCGCCACCAGGCACTCCACGCGCAGGCTGGCCAGCCCGTGGCGCAGCCGGGCCAGGCGCGCCCGCGCAGCGCTGACGATGGCCGGCGGCGCGCCGGACGCGCTGGCCAAAAACCTCTCGAAGTGCGCGGCCGCCTCGGCTCGCCGCCCCATGACGTCCAGCACCCCGCCGATGTTGAGGTCGATCTTGTAGCTGGGGTAGAGGGCCCGCGCCGCGCGGTACTTGCCCAGCTACAAGATGTACAGCTTGCGCCGGGCCAGACCGTTGCCCTCCTTGAACAGGGCCGAGGCCCGGGCGCGGCTGTCCAGCGCGGGCGCCGACGCAGGCGCGACGGGCTGGGCCACGGCGGCCGCGGGCAGGGTCGCCATCAACGCGCACAAGATCAGGGGACGAGTCGACACGCGAACATGGTAGCTCAGATCTGGCGCCATCGCACGGCGGCCCGCCGCGACGCTACTGGCACTTGCCGTTGGCCATCTTCATCGCGCCGGGGTTACAGGTGCAGGTGCTGTCGTCGTTGCACTTGCCCCGCAGAGAGGAGATCTTCGGGTCGTAGTTGCACGTCTGGTCCATCTTCGGCACGCAGACCTTGTTCACCAGCAGCTTGCTGGCCCAGAGCCGGATCGGGTTCTTTTTCGGGTTGGCAGGGCCCAGGGGAGCCGCGTCGAGGCAGACCGTCACCTGCACCGCCGGCGCCCCGAGCAGCGACTGGTACTCCAGGTAACCCTTGAAGGCGTGGGAGGTGGTGTGGGCGATGCCGCAGACGCTGGAGGGGTTGCAGTAGACGCCGAAGTACCAGCCCTTGGGGGGCTTGGCCAGGTCGACCTTGACCTTGGGCCCGAGGGTGACGCCGGGGAAGCGCGCCACCTGCAGGCTGATCTCCAGGGGCTTGCCGTTGGCGGCGACGGTCTTGAAGGCCAGGACCTCACCCGGGCCGCAACAACTGGCCACGACGTTGGTGCTGGTGGCGACCTTGCTTACAGCGAGGGAGGAGCCCCCGGCGTGGGCCCTGGGCGCCCCCTGGCAATGTGTCAGCGGTCCGGCGTCGGGCTGCTTCGCCTTGTCCGGTTTGGGCGGGGGCAGGTCCGCCGGCGCCAGCTTGCGGTCGGGCCGCGGCAGGTCATTGACCTTCTTGCCGCTGTCAGCCACCTGCCGGTCCGGCTTCGCTCCGGCGTCCTCCACCCCGGGCGTGCTGCGATCGCCACAACCCCAGAGCAGTCCGAGCACGATGATCCACGAGACGTTGCGCATCGGTTCACCTCCGCGCCGACTATACCTCATCTCTCTTGCAGATCAGGCGGCGTCCGCCGCGCGCTGGCGGCCGTGGGCCAGGATGGCGTCGGCCGCGGCGAGGCCCGAGGTGATGGTGGGCTCGAAGCCGCCGCCGGGCCGGGTCCAGGCCCCGGCGAACCACAGCCCTTCCAGGGGGCCGCGCCGCTCCAGGCGGAAGGCCGGGTTCTGCGACGGCGTGTTGGCGAAACCGTAAATGGCGCCGCCGATGTTGCCGGTGTAGCGCATGTTGGTCAGCGGGGTGGAGACCACCGCCACCTCCACTGCCGCCGAGAGCCCGGGGTAGACCTCGTCGGCCCGGGCCACCAGCTCCTCGGTCCAGCGTTGCTTGAGCTGCGGATACTGCTCGGGCGCCAGCGCCATCCAGGGCCGCCCGTCGGAGAGCGCCACCAGCACCGCCACGGAGGTGCCCGGGGGCGAAAAGTCCGGGTCCGAGGCGCTGTAGGCCGTGATCAAATACGAGTCCGGTGGCTCCAGGGTGCAGGCCGCGCGGTACTGCGCCTCCATGTTCACCGTGTTGTTGACGAAGACCTCGTGGTCCACCATGCCGAGCACGCGGTTGTCGGCGTTCATCCCGAGGTGGACGCACACCGTGCCGAGGCTCGGCTCGGCCTGACCCAGCCCGTCGACGAAGGAGGGGGGCAGGTGCTCCTCGCCCACCAGGTCCAGGGCCACGGTGATCGGGTTGGCGTTGGCCACCACCGTGGGCGCGGTGAGGTGCTCGCCCTCGTCGGTGATCACGCCGGTGACCCGGCCGCCCTCGCAGAGGATGCGCCGCGCGCCGTTGCCGAGGCTCACCTGTCCGCCTGCCTCCTCGATGACCTGTGTCAGGGCGTTGGACAGCGCCTGGGACTTGCCCTTGATGTAGCTGGCGCCGTGGATCAAATAGGCCGAAAGCCCGCCGGCGTACAGCGCCGCCGACAGCTTCTCCGGGGGCAGGCCGAAGTAGCTCCAGATCTGCCCCGCCGCCAGCCGCGCCAGGGGATCGCGTACGTGGCGGTAGAGCAAGGCCGACAGCGGCACGCCGGCGGCGTGGGACACAGCCGGGAAGCGCTTGATCGTCTCGGGGATCGACAGGTCGCCGGCCTGGCCCAGGGCCTTGATCTCCCGCTGGATCTCGAAGACGCGACCGTACACACGCTTCAGCCCGCGCGCCTCGTGGGGGAAGGCGTCCACCAGGGCAGCCAGCGCCCCCTCGGGGTGGGCCGGCACCCGCAGGTCCAGGCCGTGCTCCGGCGCCAGGGTGCGGTACAGGTCTGTCACCGGCAGAAACTCCAGCCGTGAGGCCACGCCCAGCTCGTCCAGGTCCTGCCACAGCGGGCCGGGGGCGTCGGGGGTGCCGACGCCCGACAGCTCGTGCAGCGAGACCTCGAACTCGAAGGGCGGACGGAAGAAGGTGGTGGCGTAGCCACCGGGCTGCACGTGGCGCTCCAGCAGGCGCACGCCCTGACCCGCCCGGGCCAGCCGCGCGGCGGCGGTCAGGCCGCCGAGGCCCGCCCCGATGACGACGACGTCGTGTTTGCTCATCAGCGGTTGCTCCCGCTGGTCAGCAGCAGGCCGGCGCCGATGCCGAACACCGCCAGGGAGAGCAGCAGCAGCAGGAAGAAGCCGCTCCAGCCCACCCGCGACACCGCCTCCGGGCGCATGCCCGCGGAGCCCACGAGGAGAGAGAATGAGGCAAGGCCGCCCATGGTCACGACGCGGTTGATCCACCGCTTGCCGTCGCCCGGAGAAGGCTGCTCGCCGGCTCCGGCCGCCCCGGTCACCTCGCCGCTGGCCGCCTCTTCCCCGGGGGAGGCCTCGGGCTGCCGTCGCTGGGAGCCCTCGCCCGGCACCCGCAGCGTGGCGTCGCTGACGGGGAAGCTGACGCAGGCGTTGACGAAGCCCGCGTCGTCGTCGGAGGGTCGCCGCGGCGTGGCCTGAACCATGTCGCCCTGGACCACCTTCGTGCGGCAGGACCCGCAGCAGCCCGAGCGACAGATGGCGGGCACCGGCACCCCGGCGCGCTCCAGGCTGTTGAGCAGCGGCTCACCAGCGCGGGCCTGCACCACCAGGTCGTCCGCCAGGGTCAGCTTCACCTGCTCGTCAACGGAGCGCCCCGCGGGCCAGTCCGGCAGGATCGTGGGATCCGCGGGCGGCCCTGACGCCTCCGCACGAACCCGCGAGCGCGACACGCCCAGGCGCGTCAGGGTCTGCACCACGGCGCGCTCCATGGCCGGCGGGCCACAGACGAAGAAGGTCTTGCCCGACAGATCTTGGCCCAGCGTCTGCTCCAACAGCGCCGCGTCCAGGTAGCCGGTGCGCCCTCCCCACCCCGGGCTGCCGCGGTCCACGGTGAGGGTCAACGACAGCGCCTCGTGGTTGCGGGCCAGCTCCGTCAGGCGGTCGTGGAAGATGATCTGATCGGCGTCGACGTTGCCGTACAGCAGGTGGACGCGGGCGCCCGCCCGCCGCGCCAGCAGCAGCTCGATCATGGGCGCCAGGGGGGTGATCCCGCTGCCCCCGGCCAAAAAGACCAGGTCGTCGCCGTCGCGGAACGGCACGTGGTGAAAGTCTCCCTCGGGGCCGGAGATGTGCAGCAGGTCCCCCGGCTCCACGCGGTCCACCAAAAACGGCGAGACGAAGCCGCCCGGCTGGCGCTTGACCGTCAGCCGCAGCTGCTCGCCCGGCAGCGACGAGATGCTCATGGGCCGGCTGGTGCGCACGCCGTCGATCTCGACGAAGACGTTGACGTACTGGCCCGGCAGGTGGGCCGGCAGGTGACCACCGCGCGCCTCCAGCGCCAGGGTGTGGGTGTCGGCGGTCTCCTCCGCGACCTCCACCACCTCGACCTCGGCGAGGGCGGGGTGCACCGCGTCGACCGCGGGCTCCAGGCCGCCTGCCTCCTGGCGCCACCCCTCACGGGCCCTGGCCGCCCCGTAGGTCTCCCTGAGCGTACGGGCGATGGTCACGCCGTCTCTCAGCAGGGGGGTGTATTTGCCAGCGCTCAAGTGCGTCTCCTTATCAAGCCATCGACCCACAAAGGAGACAGCAAGGTCGGTCAGCAGCAAGGGTAGCGCCTGGGACTTCCGTAGTCATCCCTAAAAGACCGGGGCTATATCGTGACCTCTTCCCAGTCGCCGTCGCCGCCGGGCTGGCCCAGCTCGTCGTCCAGCCGGCAGGCCAGCTGGCGCAGTGAGGCGCACTGGAGGATGTAGACCACCGCCACGGTGACGCCGGTGTCGGCCTCCAGGCGGTTGCGCAGCTCCAGGGCCATGAGCGAGTCCAGGCCCAGGCGCGTCAGCGGGTGATCGACGGGCACCGCCTCGGGGCGGGCGCCCATGACCCGGGCCAGCCGCCGGCGCAGGTGGTCCTCCAGCAGCGTCCGCCGCGCCGGGGCGTCCAGACCCTCCAGCCGCTGGCGCAGACCGCGGCCGCGGGGCTCGCCGTCCTGGGCCGGATCCCCGCCGCCGGTGAGCAGCGAGAGGTAGCCTCCCCGGGCGGCCTCGGGGTGGAGGTCGACCCAGCGCGCCCAGTCCATGGGCATCACGCCCACCCGCCCACGGCCCAGGGCCAGCGCCCGCTCCAGGGCGTCCAGGGCACGGGACGGTTCCATGCCGCCCACGCCGCGGCCCACCAGCCGGCGCCCGGTGCGGTCCGCGTAGCGGCGGGCCATGCCGACCTCCTCCCACACGCCCCAGTCCACGGCGAGCACCGGGTGGCCGGCGGCGCGCTGTCGGCAGGCGAAGGCGTCGAGGAACGCGTTGGCCGCGGTGTAGCCGCCCAGCAGGGGAGAGTCCAACAGGGTGGCGGTGGAGGAGTAGAGCACCATGAAGTCCAGCTCGCCGCCCAGGGCGCGCCAGAGGGCGACGGTGCCTGCCACCTTGGGCCGCAGCTCTCGCGCCAGGCGTTCGGGGTCCAGCTCCTCCATGGCCGCGGGGTGCTGCACCCCGGCGGCGTGGACCACGCCGCAAATCGGCGGCAGGTGGTCTCGCGCCCGGCGGGCCACCAGCGCTTCCAGCGCGGCGGGCTGGCTCACGTCGCCGGTCACCAGCTCCACGTGGGCGCCCAAAGACTCCAGCTCCAGCACGGCCGTCGCCGTCCCGGCCTCGTCCGGGTCGCCCCAGCTGGAGCGCGGCGGCAAGGCGGTGCGCCCCAGCAGCACGAGCCGGCGCGCACCCAGCCGCACCAGCCGGCGAGCGGTGCGCAGCCCGAGCCCGCCGAGCCCGCCGCTGACGAGGTAGGCGCCGTCGGGCCGCAGCAGCGCAGCCGCGGCGGGCGGTCCGTCGTCGGTGATCCGCTGCAGGCGGGGCACCAGGCGCCGCGCTCCCCGCAGGGCCACGCGATCCGCAGAGGCCTCCCGCAGCCAGCCGGCGAGCCGGCCAGCGGCCTCGGCGGGCGAGTCGGCCGGGTCCAGATCCACCAGGCCCCCCAGCCGCGCAGGGTGCTCGGCGGCCAGGACCTGTCCCAGGCCCCAGAGGCTGGCCTGGGCGGGATCCACCTCGTCGTCGTCGAGGATCCGGTGCGCCCCCCGGGTGACGATCCACAGCCGTCCGCCCTCCTCGCACACCTGGCGGCACTGCCGGGCCAGGGCGCTGCAGCCGTCCAGCACCCGGGCCTGCACCTCCTCGGCCGTGGCGTCATCGCCCATGGCCGGAGTCAGGCCCGCCAGCCAGACCACGTCTCGGGGACCGGCGCCGGGCTCCGGGGTCGGCGTGTCGAGCTCCCCGGCCAGGTGCGCGGCCAGGCCGCCATGGTCGGGCACGATCTTTTGGGGCAGCTCGCAGGGGCGCGGCTCCCCGGGCTGCGCCTCGCTCCAGCCCACGTCGTGGAGCCACTGGCCCACCTCGGCAGGCAGGCGGTCCTGGTTCGCCTCGCTGTGCAGGAAGCGAACACAGAGCCCGATCATCTCTGCCACCGGCGCGCCGCGCGCGTCGTGGATGAGTACGTCGCCTGTCAGGTCGCGCCCACCCCCGCCCTCCTGTCCCCCCTCGCCCCGCGCCACGATGTGCGCCCACAGCACCCCCCGCGGCGGGGTGAAGGTCGCGGCGCGCTCCAGGCTGGCCAGCACGAAGGGCCCGGTGTGCGCCGGGCTCAGCTCCACCAGGGCCTGGCCGCAGGCGTCCAGCAGCGCCGGGTGAAAGAGGTGGCGGTCCACGTCGTCGGCGATGCTGGCCGGCGCCTCCACCCGGGCCAGCAGCTCGCCGGGACCGACCCACAGCCGGCGCACGCCCTGGAAGGCCGGCCCCCAGAGGTTGCCGGTCGCGTTGAGCCGGGTGTACAGCGCCTCGCCGGCGCGCTCGTCGGGGCAGCGGCCGCGCACGGCGTCCAGGTCCAGCGGGGGACCGGGCCGCGCCGTCACCACCTCGCCGTCCACGCGCAGCGTCCACCCGGCGCCCAGGCGCCCCCACACCTGGGCGGTCCGCCCGCGCAGGCGCACCTGCAGCTCGAGCACCTCGTCCGGCGGCAGCAGCAGCGGGCGGTGGAAGGTGAGGCCGACCAGGGCCGTGGTCTCGCCGGGCCACCGCGCGCTGGCCGCGGCCGCGGCCAGCTCCACCGAGCCCGTGCCCGGCAGCACCCGCTCGCCCTCCACCGAGTGGTCGTCGACGAAGGGCAAGGTCCGGGGGTCCAGGGTCAGGCTGAACACGGCCTGGTCCGGCTCGCCGGCCAGCTCCAGGGCCTCGCCCAGCAGGGGGTTGGCGCCCGGCGCCACGGGCCTGTCCCCCCCGCGCGGCGGCAGGTGGGGCTGGCGCTGAAAGGGGTAACGCGGCAGCGCCACCCTGCCCGGCGGGTCGGGGTAGAGAGCCTCCCAGCGCAGGGGAAGGCCGGCCTCGTACAGCCGGCCCAGGCTGGCCAGCAGCCGGGCGCGCTCGTCACTGTCCCGGCGCCCCGAGTCGAGCAGCAGCGCGTCCCGGCCCAGCCCCTCGGCAAGAGACGAGAGGAGCACGGGGTGGGGGCTGATCTCAACGAACGCGCGGTGCCCCTGGCTCCAGGCCAGCTCCACGGCCTCCCACAGGCGCACGGTGCGGCGCAGGTTCTCCACCCAGTAGTCCGCGCCGAGGGCCGCGCCGTCGATCTGTTCGCCCCGCACCGTGGACAGCAGCGCCACCTCGGCGGGGCGCGGCGCCAGGTCCGAAAGCTCCTGGCCCAGGGGCCCGGCGAGCGGGTCCACGGCCGGGCTGTGCGAGGCCACGTCCACGGCGATGGCGCGGCAGCGGACGCCCCGGGCCTCCAGCCGCTGCTGGACCGCGGCCAGGTCCTCGCGTTGGCCCGAGAGCACCGTGTCCGCCGGGCCGTTGAGCGCCGCGGCCGAGCAGCTGCCGCCCGAGGAGCCTGCCGCCGACGAAGATGTGCGCTACCTCAGCCTGACCAAGACCCACGTCATGCAAGGGTACGGCGCCTCCAGCCCGGGCAGCACCACGGCCCAGGTGGACCGCGTGACCGTGGCCGCCAGGCCCGACGGCGTGGGCGGCTACGACTACGATCTCAAGGAGATGACGCTGTGGGACCACTGCGCGCTCTCGACGGTCTCGTCCCAGCACAAGGCGCCGGCCGGCTTCGCCGTGGAGGCCGCCGACGACGGCATGGGCGTGCTGGTCTACCGCGACGCCGGCAACCCCGGCGCCTGCCCCACCGAGGTCAAGGGCGTGACCATCCGCTGGAAGGCGCCCCAGGACATCGAGTTCCCCGTGCGCGTCTGGGTGCACGCCATCGAGATGGTCTACATCCCCGAGGCCGGCTTCGAGCTGGGCGACCCCGAGGGCCTCAAGGGCCCCCCGGCCTGGTTCCACTCTTCCCGCCCCGAGGTGCACGAGGGCGGCGCCCGCTGGTGGACCTGGAACGTGGACTCCGAGGACGAGATCCCTGTCTGCGATCGCGTCGAGACGCCGATCAAGCCGAGCCTCACCTGGGACAACCGCGGCCAGTGGGGTGACTACGGCAACATCCCGGCCACCTTCCCCAAGGGCTTCGGCTCGTTCTACTGCATGCGCCGGCAGGTGACCCAGGGGGAGTTCGCCGACTTCATCAACAGCCTCTTCTTCCACGCCAAGAGCTGCCGCTTCCCCTACGGCGGCCAGGGCGACTACCGCTACACCGTGTTCAAGACCGAGAGCGGCCAGCGCGCCGCCACCCGGCCCAACCGAGCCAACAACTGGATGAGCTGGTCCGACGCCAGCGCCTACCTCTGGTGGGCCGGCCTGCGCCCCATGACCGAGATGGAGTACGAGAAGGCCTGCCGCGGCGAGGCCCAGGCCGTGCCCCACGAGTTCGCCTGGGGCAACACCGCCCTGGAGACTTCGCTGGTGATCAAGGGCGACGAGGCGTGCGACGAGCGCCTGCCGAGCAACTGCAACATCAACAACGCGCTGGTGCTCTTTCAGGGCGGCGACGAGGCGTCGGGCCCGGTGCGCGACGACGGCTTCGCCCTCCAGGGCACTGGCCTGGCCGAGCAGATCGACCAGAGCGGCTACGCCGTCTTCATCGACGACGGCGGCGGCAACGCCTTCGTCTCGGCCGAGACCGGCTCCACGCGCCAGAGCACCGGCTCCACCTACTACGGCGTCATGGGCATGTCGGGCAACCTCTGGGAGTTCACGGTCTGCGCCGGCAACCCCGTCGGCCGCAACTTCGCCGGCGAGCACGGCAACGGCAGGCTGGACGAGATGGGCCTGCCCGAGCGCAAGGACCCGGACAACTACCCCTGGCCCTGGACCGACGCCGAGGGCATGGGCTTCCGCGGCGGCTCCTGGTACACCAGCTGGCACAAGGGCCGCATGGCCGACCGCGTCTTCTCCTCGGGCATCAAGTACTACTGCGTGCGCTCCCACGACACCGGCGTGCGCGGCGTGCGGACCTGCCCCGGCAACGAGCACAACAAGAAGTAGCAATATCCTCCCAGACCCCGGCTGCCCGGTTGTCAACGGCGCGCCGCATCCGATACTCTCTTGCCATGCATACCCACCGTAGGTCGTCTCCAATGGTCCGCCTTATCACCTGTCTGCTCGCGCTGGCTTTGCCGGCTTCGCTGCTGGCCGACGTGGTGCGGGCGCCACCCAAGAACTGCCCCAGGGGCTACACCGCCGGCACGGGCCACAGCGGGCCCTACTGCGCGCCGCCGCCTCCCAAATGCAAAAAGGGCGAGAAGCCGCGGGTCATCCGGGCGCTGGCCTACTGCGAGCCGCCGCCCAAGACGCCCTGCCCCGCGGGCTCGTTTTGGACCTCCACCTCCAAGATCAGCGCCTACTGCCGGGGCGGCTACAGGTGCACCAAGGATCACCCCTGCAACATCAAGGGCCAGACCTGCCGTGAGACCTCGCTCTGCGTGCACAAGGTGCGCGTGTTCCGCGCCGGCCACTACGAGGTGGTCCACGGCCCCTGCAAGACCGACGCGGACTGCAAGGGCTTCAAGAACGCCTGTAACCCCGACGAGCCGGTCAAGTGCGTCACCTCCAAACGCTGTGATCCCGACGTCAAGCGTGGCCAGAAGCCGGGCGACAAAAAGGCCGAGCCGGACAAAAAGGCCGAGCCGGACAAAAAGGCCGAGCCGGACGAAAAGGCCGAGCCGGACGAAAAGGCCGAGCCGGACAAAAAGGCCGAGCCGGACGACAAGGCCAGCCCGGACAAGGCCAAGCCGGCCAATAACGCAAACACGCCCAAGTCTGGCGGCTGCGCCGGCTGCGCCGCCACCCCGGCGGCTGCCGGCTGGTCGCTGGTGGGGGTGCTGATCCTGGTGACCCTCTGGTGGCGCCGGCGGGGCACCCCATGACCCGGGCCCTGGTTTTGGCAGCGGCCCTGCAGCTGCTGGCTGCGTCCGTCATGGCCGACGCCATCGCCCCGCCACCGCGCAAGTGCCCCCGCGGCTACCGGCCGGGCTCGGATCACGGTGGCCCCTACTGTGCGCCGCCGCTGCCCAGGTGCAAGAAGGGCTACACGCCCCGGGTGCGACGCACACATCGCTACTGCGAGCCGCCGCTGCCCAGGTGCAAGAAGGGCCATCGGCCCCGGGTGGCGGGCGCCGACGCCTACTGCGAGCCGCCGCCGAAGAAGCCGTGCCCCCCGGGCTCCTACTGGACCTCGAGCTCCCGCAACGACATGTACTGCCACGGCGGCCGTTGGTGCGAGACCTCCTGCTCCAAGGGATACACCTGCCGCCGCAGCTCGCTCTGCGTGCGTTACCGCGGCGGCCGCGCCCGCTGGGAGCAGGTCCTCGGCACCTGCCTGCTCGACTCGGACTGTAAAAAGTTCGCCCGCACGGAGTTCGACAGCGTCTACTGCCGCAAGGGGTCGCGGTGCGATCCCAACGTCAAGCGCGGGGCGAAGGCGAAGGTGAAGAAGAAGGTGAAGAAGAAGGTGAAGGTGAAGAAGAAGAAGGGGAAAGGCTCGGTGAAGAAGTGAGGAGATGAGGAGGTGAGGATAGGCCGCAAGACCTGATCAGTAATCCCTCACTCCCTCACTCCCTGACCGCCTCCCCCGGCCGGATCGCCTTCATCACCCGCAGGTAATTGCCGCCCATGATCTTCTGCACCCGCTCGGAGCGCCAGCCGCGGTCGAGCATGCGCTGCACCAGCACCGGCAGCTCCAGCACGGTCTTCATGTCCCGGGGGGTGACGATCATGCCGTCCCAGTCGCTGCCCAGGGCCACGGCGTCCTCGCCGGCCACGTTGATCACGTGCTCCATGTGGTCCACCAGGCGCTCGCTGCTGGTGCCGAGCCACGAGCCGTCCAGAAACAGGCTGTGGAAGATGATACCGACCACGCCGCCCGTGCCGGCGATGGCCTTGATCTGATCGTCGCCGATGTTGCGCCACATGTCGTGTACGCCGCAGACGCCGGTGTGGGAGACGATGGCCGGCTGCGCCGGGTCGTGCACCTGCAGGGCGTCCCAGAAGCCCGGCACCGAGATGTGCGACAGGTCCACCAGGATGCGCTGGTCGTTCATCTGCGCCACGTAGTCCCGGCCCAGGCGGGTGAGCCCGCCCTCGCCGCTGGCCATGGGCGAGTTGGAGGTGCCGAGGGTGGAGCGCAGCATGTGCACCACCGTGATTCGGCTGACCAGCCTGTCCGGGATCTGCGCCAGGTCCACCGGCTCGCTGTCCATGCCGTTGCCCCCCTGGACGGCCAGCCAGCAGGCGACCTTGCCCTCGGCCCGGGCCGCCACGTAGCCGGCGTGGTCGGTGACCACCGCCAGCTCGTCGTGGGCCGACAGGATCCGCCGCAGCCGCTCCAGGTTCTTCAGGCAGACCGCCGTGCGGCTGCGCCGGGCCCGCGAGGGGTTGGTCACGATGCTCCACACCCCGCCGGTCATGCCTGCCTCCAGCAGGCGCGGCAGGTCCACCTGAGAATAGAGCCGCGCCCCGAGCAGCCCGTGGCCGTGGCGCCGGGTGATGTCGTAGCCCGACAGGCGCGTCCAGAGGTAGGACTCGATGTGCAGGTCGATGGTATCGCAGGCAGCGTACAGATCGATGGCCTCCCGGGAGACGCCGAGCCGCTGGGCCCACGCCGCGTGGTCTCGCCTGGGATCGTCGTAGTTTATCGACACGGTCATTCTCCCCTCGACGCGGGGGGCGAGCCCCGCGCTACATGGCTAGCCGAAGCCGCGGTCGCTTACTCACCGCCTGGCCCGCTCCGCCTTGCGCACCGCCATCTGGATCGTGCGGATCGCCTTGGCCTGGATCTGCCGCACCCGCTCCCGGGTGATGCCCAGCTCCTGGCCCACCTCCTCCAGGGTCTGGGCCGGCTGGCCGTCCAGACCGAAGCGGCGGGTCATCACCATGGCCTCCCGGGGCTTGAGGTCCTCCATGGCTGAGCGGATCTGCTCCCACTGGCCCTTGTTGCTCACCTCCTCGAAGGGCGACGGCGCCTCCCGGTCCGAGATGAGCTGGCCCAGCTCGGTCTCGCCGTCCTCGCCCACGGGCAGCTCCCAGCGCAGGGTCTTGCGCGAGGCCTCCAGGATCTCCTCCACCCGCTTGCGCGGGATGCCGAGCCGCTGGCCGAGCTCCTCGGTGGTGGGCTCCCGGCCGTGCTCCATGTTGTGGCGCCGGCTCTCGCCCACCAGGCGGCTGATCTCCTCGCGCACGTGCACCGGCAGCCGGATGGTGCGCGTCTGGTTGGCGATGGCCCGGCTGACGGCGTGGCGGATCCACCACGTGCCGTAAGTCGAGAACTTGTAGCCCCGGCGGTAGTCGAACTTTTCAACCGCGCGCATCAGCCCGAGGTTCCCCTCCTGCACCAGCTCGAGGAAGGGCAGCCCCCGGTTGCGGTAGCGGCTGGCGATGTGCACCACCAGCCGCTGGTTGGCCAGCACCAGCTCGTCCTTGGACCGCTGGTAGCGGGTCTCGGCGTTGCGCACCGCGCGGTGGGCCTCGGCCAGGCCCCTGGCCGTGACGTGCGCCCGCTTCTCCACGTTGCGGATGCGCCGCTCGGCGTTGCGGATGCGGCGGAAGAGGTTTTTCAGCTGGGCGCGGTTCAACCCGCAGGGGGGATCCACGTCGTCTTTCTCCGCCTTGATGCGGTTGCGCGACAGGGCCCGCAGCTCGGCCACCGGCATGCCCAGCTCGCGCTCCACCGTGGCGATGACCTCCAGGTTGTGGTCCTGGCGCGCGGCCAGCTCCTTGATGCGCGCCACCACGCGGCCGAGGTAGGCCTCGCAAAACGGGATGCCGCGCAGACGGGTGATCATCTCCTCGCGCAGCTCGGCGATGCGCTCCACGCCCTCGTCGGCGCGTCGCTCCTCGGCCGCCATCAGCTGGCCGTGCAGGGTCACCAGCTCGTTGCCGATGGCCGCGAACCGCTCCTGGTCCGCGTCCAGCAGGGGGCTGTCGTCGTAGGGCTCGTCGTCGAGGGTCAGGGGGTTGAGCTTGCCGGAGCGGCAGCGCTTGCCGTGATGCAGCAGCTCCACCATGCCGATGGAGGTGGAGAAGCCGACGCGCAGGGCGTCCAGCAGGGCATGCTCCAGCCGCTTGGCGGCCTCCACCTCGGCCTCGCGGGTCAGCAGCGGCACCTGCTTGAGCTGGCGCATGTAGATGGTCACCGGATCCGCGGTGAACGGCACATCGGCGGGTCGCGCCGCGGGCGTGACCGCGGGCCTGGGCTTGGGCACCACGTTGATGCCGTCGGCGTCCAGCTTGGCCAGCAGCGACTCCACCTCGTCGTCTGACTTGCCCACGGGCGACTCGTAGATCACCTCGTCCAGCGTGACGTAGCCCTTTTCCTTGCCCCGCCGGAGCACGTCGTCCCGCTTGCGCGTCTTTTTTTTGCCCGCCATGGAGGTTGGTATTTTGGGCCATCCCGCACGGGAAAACCACCCGGAAAGTACCATTTTTGGTTACAATGGCGATCCAAAGCAATGGCAAGCTCCAGGGAAAACAACAAGATCGGCGCTTGGATGGTCCGCACCCCGCTGCAGATCGAGCGCCTGCGCCGGGAGCTACCCCAGACCGACGGGCTGGAGAACCGGCTCAAGGACCTGCAGAGCCTGCGCGAGAACCTGGACGCCGTGGTCTACGCCCTGGGCAACCAAACCCTGGCCAACGATCGCCGCGAGCACCTGCTGGAGATCTTGCGCCGGCGCCGCGACGAGCTGGACGAGTGCCTGGGCGACATAGGCCTGCCCGCGTCCATCCCGAACCGCCCGCCGCTGTGGCACTTCGAGCAGCTGGATCCGCTGGCCCGCCGCCACCTGGCCTCCATCCTCGGCATCCCCGAGGAGGAGCCGTTCTACGAGGTGCTGGACATCAAGGCCGAGGAGTACCTCTCCCAGCACTCCGCCTTCCAGCTCCTGGGCGACGAACTCAACTTCCAGGAGGAGCGCATCCTGGAGCGTGACGCCAACCGCCCGGCGCTGGTGCTCAGCCTCAGCGGCTCGCTGATCCAGCTGTCGGCGCCCATGTCCGCCCGCCGGGATCGGCGCTACCTCTACCAGAACATCTACGGCAACACCCACCCGCCCGAGGGGGTGCTGGTGCTGGACCGCGACATCCGCGAGGGACACCGGCTGCGCTCGGTGGAGCTGACCACCTCGCCGGTGCGCCTGCTGCGCGTGCTGGACCGCTCCATCTCCTGGAAGTCCCAGACCCAGAACTTCGAGCGCGTGGCTCGCACCCTCTCGTCGCTGGTCAGCCGCTCGTCCAGCCACCTGGCCGAGTCGGGCCTGATCCGCAAGCAGACCGGGCTCATGCGCCAGGTCAACATCGACGCCGCCGAGCGGGTGTTGCAGGAGGAGTACGGCGACTCCATCGCCCGCTTCGACGAGCTGCGCGAGCGCTTCATCGTCGGCGAGGAAGACGACGACGGCGAGCAGGCGCGCAAGGTGGAGGCGGAGCTGCTCACGCTGTGCCACTACCTGCAGACCGTGGCCCGGGAGCTCGGCTTCGACGCCAAGCGCCTGACGGAGACCAGCGAGTTCGCCACCGAGGGTGACCTGCGCTACGTGGTGGACCCCGAGCACCGGGCCCGCATCACCATGGTCTCCCCGGGGGCCGGGCCCGACGTGGTCTTCTCCGGGGTCTCGGTGGGGCGGCAGCTGGTGACCCGCCGGGCGCCCCTGGCGCTCATCGGCTCCGACGGAGGGCTGGTGGAGGTGACCCGCCCGGTGGTGCAGTTCATCGCGAAATAGTTAAGAGTTATGAGTTATAGCGTTCTCTTTTTAGGTTGATCAACCTCTACACATGTAGCGCGGGGGCTCGTCCCCCGCGTCCGGGCCAGGCGGGGGATAGGCTTCGGCGCACGCGGAGGGTCCGAAGGAGCCGAGCACCGAAGCCCCCGCCCTACGTCTA
>PVBE011377805.1_pt1 | contig 33862 bp, 24 predicted proteins | sample 1631181 | NCBI WGS metagenome assembly PVBE01 (sample SAMN08397723, study PRJNA350692) | Marine metagenome, whole genome shotgun sequencing project. | isolation source: water | place: Pacific Ocean | collected 2012-04
TCCAGGGTCTGTAAAACTAGGGTTGGTACTGGACCAGCTCCAAGAGTAACCACCAGCACCACTAGTGGTATTTAAAGTAATGGTACCGTCAGCATCACCAAAGCAGACTACATCAGAAGGAGTACCATTAGCAAAGATTTCAGAAGGCTTAGTAATGATTAAAGTAGTATCGTACTGGCAGCCATTATCATCAATAACAGTAACAGAGTAAGAGCCTGAGTCTAGATTAACAAGGCTGGTAGCATTACCACCTGGATCAACAAAGTCAGGATCTGAGCTAGTCCAGGTAATGGAGCCATAAGGAGTAGCTCCACCAGTAAGGGAAAGTGTAATTTCACCATCTATTTGGTCGTAGCATGAAATGTTAGTAACCACACCATTGGAGATGATTGTATCGGGTTCATTGATGGTAATTTGAACAGAGTCCATACAGCCATTACCATCAGTTACAAGTAGCTGATACACACCACCATCTAGGGTATTTTGATCTTCAGAGCTAGGGATCAGGCCACCACCCGGGGTCATAATGGTCCAGGAAGGAGTAAGTGGAGCAGTACCACCTGAAAGAGTAGCATTTACAGTACCATTACCATTGCCATTACAATCTACATCAGTAATTACAGTGGAGATGTTAATTTGAGGAGGAGCACTTACCTGAGGTATTTGTAAACTTTGAGTACAGCCATTAGCATCAGTAACTGTAACATAATAGTCAGTATTAGGGCATACGGAGTCAATTGTTACGCCTGTAAAGGATGTTATAACACCACTTCCAATAGTACCTTGAAACCATTCTACCGAAGCATATGGAGTGGTACCGCCAATAATAGATACCGTTGTTGATCCATCGCATAAATATGAGCAAGTAGCATCTGCACTGTTTGTTACTGAAAGAACAATTTGTGTAGGTGTGTTAACAATAATAGTAGTGTCATCATTACATAAATTTGGATCAGTCACTGTAACAGTATAGGATCCAGTACATAAGTTATTAGCAATAGAAGAGTTACTAATTACAGTTGACGTTGAATTGTCAACCCATGAAAATTGATAAGGCGTTCCATTTCCACCTGATGGAAATGATTCAGCATCCCCATCACAAAAACCAAAGCAAGTAACATCATTAACAGTTACGTTGGGATAAATAGCAGTAGGAGTTGAAATTGCAAAAGTAGTGTCGAATGTACAACCATTTTCATCAGTAACGGTAAGCTGATTTGTGCCAACACAAAGGTTGGTAGCTAAGAAGCTTGTTTCGCCACTCCCCCATAAATAATCATATCCACCTGAGCCATCAGGAACCCCTCCAAAAATTTGAGCTTGTCCAGAACCATCACATGTGGTATTGCATGTTGGGTCACTAAGAAAAAAATTTACAAGTGTTAGCGGAAGGGGTTCGGTAACAATAACACTAGTGAAGCATTGTTGTTCAACACCAAAATCAAAATTTCCATCACCGTCTAAATCATCAAAAACAACTATAGTATAAGAACCTGCATCTACCCCAGTCCAACAAGCACTATTTGGTCCATTACCATTATTCCATTGGTAAACCAGGTTAGACCCTCCTGTTACAGTTACACAAACGGTTCCGTCAGAAGCGTCTGCACAACTAACCCCATAACCATTATAGTTAGAGCTTACAAATGCTGTACATGACAACTGTGTAGTAGCTTCTAAACTAAATAGAAACAAAGTCAAGAAAATAGCAATAGACCTTATTAGACAGAAAAGATATTTATCAAATAGATTCTTCATAAAAGGGTTGTGCATACGCAGAACAATATGTTAAGTTATATATTTTCGAGAAAATATATCTAAATGTTTCATATTTTTAATGGGTAATTATTAAATAAGACGAATTAATCTACTTAAGAGTTGTATAAAACAGTTATGTTATTTGATAAAGAGGCTATATTTAATGGTTAAATAAGTCATTTGATAAACCAATAAGCATTATTGAAAAACAGGACATATGTAGGTGCTTTTGTTGTTGTAAGGGCAAGCCGATAGCCCTAAAATAAACTCATGAGTGTTTGAGCTTACGGTATTTATTTTTGAAGTCGTCATATCAAAAGCATAACCTAAAGAAAAGTATTTAAAGAATTTTATATGCATTAATGCAGCAATGGCATCAGTATTTCTCCAAGAAACACCTAGGTCAAAGCGATTAGAAAATTCTAACATCAAATTCAGGTCTATTGTTGGAGGAGCATATCCAACAAATTTTAACATTCCTGAAGGAACAACATTGAAAACATCTGTTTTAAACCTCTTACCACCTACAAAATAATGATGAAACCTATTTCTAGAAAGGTTAGAACCTATTAATTTTGTCCATTTATTAAGCATGATTTGACGAATACTGTAGCCTAAAAACCAATCATCATGATTAAGAAAAACTCCAGGGGAAAAATCAGGAATTAAATATACCCTTCCCGTTCCATTGATTATTGGATCATTAGGGTCTTGGAGATTAAGCTTGGTAGCATCTACTCCCATTTGTGTAATTCCACCAAAAACACCTATTGATGCTGTTACGTTTCTTCCTACAGGAAAATGATAAGCGTATGCTAAATAGATAGTTGACCGGCTTAGTGGACCAGTTTCATCATTTTCAACATAACCGCCAATACCATGCTTTGTTCTTAGTGTCTGTATTTTTTTATGTTTTAGCTCAACAGAAACAGAGGCAAAAGTGGTTTCAGGAGCACCCTCAAAACCCATCCATTGACTCCGGTACCCCATTTTTACATTTAAACATTCATTACTACCGGCTAAAGCAGGGTTCAAAGCAAAATAATTATGAATATATTGTGTGTATTGTGGTACTTGCTGCGATGATGCAATCAAATTGAATAAGCTAATATAGAATATTAAAAGATATTTTTTTGTCATCTGATAATTGTTATAGAGCCATTATATAGCTTTGAAGTACCACTTGCTCTTAGCTCAATAATGTAGTAATAAGTAGCTGAAGGTAACCTTAAGCCATGATTTGTACCATCCCATTCTTTTCCAGGTGTATAACCAGTAATATGAAAAACACGTTGCCCCCAACGATCATAGACGGACACTTGGGCACCTGGATAATTTTGTATGTTATTTATAGTCCAGGTATCATTAAAACCATCTTCATTAGGAGTGATGGTATTAGGGATGAAAATCTCAGGCTGAACATACACTATTACCTGATCTGTAAAAAGACAGCTATTTTCATCAGAAGAAAGCGTATAGGTAGTTGTTGCTGAAGGAGTAGCAATTGGGTTTATTATAGCTGAATTAGACAACGAACTAGAGGGAGACCAATTTACAACTCCTGATGATGCGCCATTAAGAATTACGCTTTCTCCAGGAAAAATATATTGATCATCACCTGCGTTTACATTAGATTCTACAGCTTCTCCAGATATATTGATAGAAAAGCCACACTCGGCAGGGTCGGTAATTCCAGGACCAGACTCACCACCATCAACTTGAATATAATAGGTAGTATTGGGGGTTAAATTATTAGCAAGGAGAGTAAAGTTGTTGGAGGAGCCAGCCTCACAATTAGATACTTCAGCATAACTACTTTCATCACATGGAATGGCAGCTTCTATAATTACTGCTTGTAATTGGTTGGATGCAGTAGTAAAAGTATCCCCATTACAGACAATGTTAGTAAAATCAACCGTCATGCTACCTCCAGAAGAATTAGTGTTGAAATAAAACCAGACGGAATTGTTTAAGTCAAAACAAAAGTTCCCATTATTTGTTGCTCCATCACTACATCCAGAACAAACATCAATTGTGGCATTAGCATTGGAAAACAATTGACTTTGATCAGAACATAGAATAGTTGCATTTATACAATTATCGTTTGAAGGTTGACAAAAAACATCAAAATGACAAAAAATAAAAAGAAGGAATAAGAAATATTTCATTTTAAATAATCGCACTATTAACGATATAAAAGTATAAATTATTTCATACTGAAGATTATTGAGTAATGTATGTAGATATTTAATATTTTTGAAAAAGTGGCATGATTTCTGACATTGTCAATTTTAAAACACCTTAATATGAAAAAAAACATACTTTTTTTTACTACCATTATTATTTTATGTTTATCTGGACATTCACAGTTTATTAACTATGAAAAAGACTATGGATGGAATTTTGGATTTAACATGGGTGGCTCTTGGCAGAGACAGGAGGCTTTCATTAATCAAAACGACACTACTTTCACTAAACCCTATGCTGGCTTTTCAGGAGGTTTCACTTTTGGTAAGGCTATTTATGAAAAAGAGGGTAAGTTTTTTGCTTTTGACTTAAGGTTCAGATACTTAAAAGGTAAAAATTTTGGTTGGACTGCAGTGACTGATTCATTTGCATCTCCAAATGGTGTTTATGGAATGCCTTTTAGTAATGATTCTGTTTTTGCATATCATAATTATAAAATGAAACTAAATGAGTTTGACCTTGAGTTGGTTCTTACCTTAAATAAATTAAGAGAAAAAACAGGTATAATTTTATATGGATTTGGTGGAGTTGGTCTCACATATTATAATGTTAATAGAGACATTCTTAATGGGTCCAGTTCTTTTAATACAGGCGAGCTTTATGATTATGCTAGCATATCTACAGGTGTTTCAGATCAAGAAATATCCAGACAGCTTAGAAATTTAAGTGACCTTCATTTTGAAACAGAGATTGTAGACGACCAATTGAAATTCATGCCCTCGTTGGGTCTTGGTCTGGGTTATCAGCTTAATGATTGGGTGTCGGTTGGAATAGAGCATAAGATAACTTATGCTTTACATAATAATTTGGATGGAATATCTTCAGATTTAAAAAATGACAATTTTCATTATACAGCTATAAAGTTAGGTGTTAATTTATTTGGAGACGGAAATAGTAGTGGTGGAAGCAGCTATAATCATAATGATTATTCAACCGAACAAACAGCAACTAGTAATAGCTCACAGACAATTTCAAACAGCACCAATGAACAACAGAACAATAACAATATTAACCTTCCTCAAGGAAACCCTCCTTTAGTAAACATTACTAACCCTGCTAATAATAATACTATTGTTCATAATAGTTTATTTCATTTAAACGCAAAAGTTTATTATGTCTCTGGAGCTCAAGACATACAAGTGCTTCACAATGGATTTTTAATAACTGATTTTAGCTTTAATGTTAACACCAATGAATTAAAAGCAAATCTATCTCTTTCTCCTGGCGAGAATATAATTGAGATAATAGCTGCTAATAATTATGGAAGCGACCATGATGACCGAGAAATTATTTATGAACTCCCAGAGGTTGTTGAAATTCCTCCTGTAGTAGTAATTAATCACCCTCATAACACCCCACATGAGGCTGAGAATAAAGAGATAATTATTACAGCTAATATTTTAAATATTGAAACTGCTAGCCAAGTAGAATTTAAGGTAAATGGTATTAGTCATACTTATTTTAATTTTAACCCAGCAACAGATGCATTTACATCTGCAATTTTATTAGAAGAAGGTGTTAATAATATTATTATTACAGCTACCAATAATGCAGGTTCATCAAATGACTTTAAATCAATTATATATAAAAAAGAGACCCCTCCTGTTGTTGAAATTACATCCCCTTCAGTTTCACCTACAACAATTAATGTATCATTAATAAACATTAAAGGAAAGGTTCTTAATGTCCCTTCAAAAAGCAACATTACAGTTAGGCTTAATGGATATAATGTTGGTAATTTCATGTACAACATAAATACCAAGGAAATTGCCTTTAGCGTTAACTTAATAAATGGACAGAACATTGTAGAAATTTCTGCAAATAATTCTGCAGGAACAGCTTCAGATATATCTAAAATAATTTATAAAACCCCAGAAATAACACATCCTCCTGTAGTAAGCTATATTCAGCCAGCTACAGCCCCACTTCAGGTAGAAGTCAGTAATGTTACAATTATCGCACAAGTTCTTAATGTATCTAATAAAAGTCAAACATTAGTTGGTTTTAATGGATCTAATATTAACGGATATTCTTATAATAGCGTAACTAAATTACTTACTGTGAATCTCAACTTAAATGAGGGGTCAAACAGTTTAAAGGTTAGCGGTACAAACCAGGCGGGTAGTGATGTAAAGGAATTAAATATTATTTATACGATTCCGCAACAAATAGAAATGCCAAAAATCACCATCATAGAACCTAACACAAACCCATTCAGCACTTCAGTCAATACTCATACAGTTAGTGGGCTAATTGAACATGTGGAAATTGCATCCAATGCTAAGGCAACGATTAACAATCAACCAGTAAGTAATTTCACTTTTGACCCACAGACTGATAAATTTGTTAGTAATGTAACATTAAATGAAGGGGCTAATATTTTTGAAGTAGATGCTGTAAATAGCGCAGGAGCTGCTAGTAAAGCTACTACATTGATTTATGTGCCAGTTGAGTGTGTTAAGCCAACAATAACATTAATTTCTCCTAATAATTCACAGACAAACACCACAAACTCAAAGGGATATTTAGAAATGCAAATATCTAATGAAGAAACCTTAGTCTTTATAATAAATGGAGAAGAGGTTCCATCTTATAACTTTGAAAGTGGTAAATTTAGTTCCTACCTTCATTTAATTGAGGGGGTTAATAATTATGAAGTAATTGCTATAAATGAGTGTGGATCAACAAGTCAAAAAGTATCCATAATTTATGAGAAGGAAATACCTTGTAGTGAACCAGTAATTAATTTCATTAAGCCTTTAGGAACAGGAGTTGCGATTCCTGTTACAACATCTCGAAATTATCATTTAGCAATAAATTTTTTAGAGATTTCATTAAAAGGAGAAATTGTAATTACGCATAATGGAAAAGTAATACCGTTTAACTATGACCAGAGTTCTGGTGAGGCTCAAGCTAATGTAATGCTAAGTGATGGGATGAATACGTTTGAGGTAATTGCAAAGAATAATTGTGGAGAGGTATCTAAAACTGCACAAATTAAATTAGAAAACCCTTTACTTCCCCCTGTTGTTAAATTAACACAGCCAACATCATTTCCATATCAAACTCAAAATGATCAGGTTGATGTATTTGGGAAGGTTATCAACGTTGAAAACAAAAATGACATCCATGTATATCTTGATGGACAACCTATTAATTTTTCTTTTAATACAGCAACTGGAGTTGTAACAATTCAGGCTCAACTTCAAATGGGAGGTAATCAACTAATAGTTGAAGCTGAAAATAAAGCAGGGTCTGATCAAGCAAATGCTGAATTAATAAAACTTGGTATTCCTCCTAAAATACACTTAACTAACAGATCTGAAAACACGACAGCAAAGCAACCTGAGTATGTGCAGATCAACTCAAGGATCGCGATTATTGGTTATGTAAGTAATTTTGAAAATGTAGAATTTATAGCAGACCTAAATGGAAGTCCATTTAGTTTTAATTATAACTCTTCAAATGGTACATTTAGAGGGTCAGTAAACATTAATGATGGTGAATTACTCAAATTCACTATTAAAGCAATTAATAAATGGGGAACTGACACACAAATGCTTTATTTAAGTAAAGAAAGCAGTAATAACAATTCAGGAAATAGTGGTTCTGAGAATAATAATAGAAATGGATCGGGGAGTAATTCAAAAAATAATCCATCCAACAATACCAACACAAAAACATCTTCGTCTTCATCAGCTCAAGAGCAACAGATTAATAGTGAATATCAAAAGTTAATTAACAAGGCTAATATGTATTATAATGCTAAAAAATGGACTGAAGCAAAATCTTACTACAACAAGGCTTTGCAATTAAAACCTACTGATTCATATTCTAAAAGCAGATTATCTAATATTGATAAAAAATTAAAATTAATAGAACAAAACAAGTCTAAATTAAAGCCTACTGGAGGGTCTAATAAAGACATCAAAGTAAACCAGAACAAGGATAATACAGTAAAGCCAACAAACAATTCAAATCAAATTAAAACCAACGACAGCGACAATGAGTCCGAGCAACCATCAAAGTCAAATCAGAACACTAAGCTGAATTCATCAAGAAGCAAAGTAGGTACAAAGATCAATAACAAAACAGATGGGGGTAATTAATTTAGCTGTAATGGGTCTGAAGAAATTGATTTATGAATAATTCTGTTTTCATGTATATATACTGCTAAGTAGATGGCGTTTCTTAAGGAGTTACACTGAGCTATATTTTTACCAGCAATATCAAAACCCGTTCCATGGTCTGGCGATGTTCTGATAATAGGTAATCCAGCAGTAAAATTAACTCCATTTCCACTAGCAATTGTTTTAAATGGTATGAGTCCTTGATCATGATACATGGCTAAGACGCCATCAAAGTGATGATAGTTTCCAGAGCCAAAAAAGCCATCTGCAGGAAAGGGGCCAAAGGCATATAGGTTTTTAGATTTTGCCAATTCAATTGCAGGAGAAATGATTTCTTTTTCTTCAACGCCTAACATTCCGTTTTCTCCAGCATGTGGATTAAGGCCTAAAATGGCAATTTTAGGTTTTGTAATTCCAAAGTCACATTGAAGACTATTGTTCATAAGGTTAATTTTATCAAGTATTAAATCCTTTTTTAATGTATTACTGATATTAGAAAGGGGAAGGTGATTAGTAGCAATTCCAATTTTTAGTTTTTCATGTACCATAAGCATTAATGAGTCATCTGCATTTGATAGAGAGGTTAAATATTCAGTATGACCTGGAAATGTAAATTGATCACTTTGAATATTTTTTTTATTTATAGGAGCAGTAACCAGCACGTCTATTTTTGCAGAAGCCAAATCATTTGTGACAGCCTCTAATGATTGAAATGCAAATTTCCCACCATCAGTGCAGCTTTTACCTGGATTAACATCTATGTGCTCATCCCAAAGAGAAATAACATTTATTTTATTTAATGCGAGCTGATTTATATTTTTTATTTTATGCAGATGAATACTTGTAGGGCTTATAAGGTTTTTATAAAAGTTTAGCACTTTTGAAGAACCATAAATCACAGGAGTTATATGATCTAAAATTCGATTATCAGATAAAGCTTTTAAGATTACTTCAATCCCTATTCCATTTATATCACCTACAGAAAAACCAATCGTAATATTTTCCTTTTTCATTATTTATAGTGTTTAAGAAATTCAAAAAGTAAGCGAACTCCGTATCCAGTTCCTCCTGAGGTTAAGTAACCCTTGTTAGCATTTTTCCATGCTGGACCAGCTATATCTATATGAATCCATGGGTATTTTGTAAAATGCTCTAAAAACTTACCAGCTGTTATTGCGCCCGCATTAGCTCCTCCTAGGTTTTTTATATCAGCAATTTGAGATTTAATTTCTTCAGCATAGTCTTCCCATAAAGGAAATCTAACAATTCTTTCATAAGTATTTTCCCCTGCAGTTTCTAAGTCTAAAAACAATTCATCAGAGGCTGTTCCCATAACTACAGCTGCATGATCTCCAATTGCCCTCATAGCAGCACCTGTTAAAGTAGCAGCATCTATGACAATTTCTGGATTATATTTTTTAGCATAACTTAGGGCGTCTGCAAGTATTAGTCTTCCTTCTGCATCTGTGTTTAAAACTTCAACAGTAGTTTTATCATACATGGTAATAACATCTCCTGGCGCGTAGGCATTTCCGCCAGGCCTGTTATCAGTTGCTGGTATAAGAGCAATCACATGAACAGGAATATTTGATTTAGCAACTGTAAAAAAAGCTCCAGCAATTGCAGCTGCACCACCCATGTCACATTTCATAATATCCATTGAATTAGGAGTGGGTTTAAGGCTTAACCCTCCTGTGTCATAAACTACACCTTTCCCAACTAATATTATTGGTTTTGAATTAACAGAATTAGAAGGCTTCCATTCCATTATTGTAAAGGTAGGAGGATCAATACTACCTTTATTTACAGATAGTAATCCACCCATTTTTAAGGCTTTAATTTTTTCCTCGTTTAAGACCTCAATTTTTATTTCAGTATTTGCCGCATAGCTTTTAAACTCATTTGACATTTGAACAGCCGTTAAAAAAGAGGCGGGCTCATTTACAAGATCTCTTGCAAAAAACACAGAATCAATGAGGTTGTTGAGCTCAAATATTTGCTTTTTGTTACAAGCTGATGAAATTATATTGACATCCTTTAGAGCATTCGTTTTCTTTTTTTTATTGGTTACATATTTTAAAAACTGATAATTAGCTAAAGCAACACCTTCAGATAAGTCTAGCTCTAGATCTTGATGTCCAGATAAATTTTCTATAGTGATATTCTTAAGCTTATCTTGATTGATTTTTATAGTTATTTCAGAACCAAGCTGTCGTATTTTTTCTTTTTGTTTAAGGTTAGGGCTACCAACTTTAATTATATAGATTGTTACATCCAATCTTGAGAGCGTAAATAATTTATTTTTTGTACGGTCTTTTATGTTTAAAAAAGCCTTTTCCTTTTTTGAAAGGAGTTTGTTTAATTGTGCAACTTCAGAAATTATATAAGCAAAACAGCTTGAGTTTTGTTTACTATTTAATTTTATTAGCATTTTTTAAAATTTCAACTAAAATTAGTTATTAATTCATCATCCTTTTTTACTTTTTTTAAAAGGCTTATAAAACGACATAATTATATTGAGGTAGGTGAGCAACAATTTAAGTAATTTAGTGTTTTTAGAGAAAGCTTGAAACGTAAGGTAATCATATTGTTTATTTGTTTGCTTTTTGCAAATTATAAATACGCTACACATAATAGAGGTGGTGAGATAACCTATTTACATATTTCAGGTTTAACATATGAATTCACCATAACGACATGTACAGATATTGGCTCTAGCACACAAACTGATAGAGATGAGTTGTATTTAGACTTTGATTTAGGTACTTCTTATGCTCAAACTGACACATTACAAAGGGTTACAGAAACATTAATGCCTTTTGATCATCAAAAAAATATTTATAAAGGAATTCATACATTCACTTCTGCTGGAACTCATAGGATAACTATGGAAGACCCAAACAGAAATTCAGGAATTTTAAATGTCTATCCATCAGGCGGAAATAGTGATGATATTGTGTTCGCATTAGAATCTTATTTGATTATTGACCCTACCCAAGGTGTAGCTGGAGCTAATAATTCAGTTCAATTTGATAATTGTCCCTGTCCAGAAATAGCTTGTGTAAATAAACCTTATTGCTACAATCCATTAGGGTATGATATTGACGATGACTCCCTGTCTTATGAATTAGTACCACCATTAGGAGTTCAAGCTGTGCCTTTATCTATTCCTGCTATTTATATGTATCCAGATGATATAGGTGGAGGTAATATGATAATAGACCCCATTCACGGCACTGTATGCTGGAATAATCCAATGGTACAAGGAGAATTTAACTTTACCATAAAGATAACGGAATGGAGAAATGGAAACTTAGTAGGTTCTGTAATAAGAGACATTCAGCTAACGGTGCAATCTAACTGTTTAAATGACCCACCTGAAATTGACCCTATTCCAGATACATGTGTTGTTGCAGGTGATACTATTAACTTGAACATCACAGGAATAGACATAAATAACGATGATCTTGAGATGATTGCTTCTGGACTACCTTTTTCAGTTAGCAATGACCCTGCACAATTTTCTTATGTTACTAATTTTGGTGGAGTCAATGGTACTTTTCTTTGGGAAACCAATTGTTCACACATTAAAGCTGGAGATTATTCGGTGATGATCTCTTTAACAGATGATGGAAATCCTGTTTTTTCTGATTACGAAGCATTTTCCATAAGAATTATTCCTCCTATTGTAACAGGTTTGTCTGCTAATGCTTTTGGTAATGGAGTGAATTTAAGCTGGGCCCCATCTTCTTGTAGCAATGCGGATGGTTATAGGATATATAGAACTTTAAATCCTAATGTAACACTACCGGACTGCTGTACTCCATTTGATCTAGAAGATTATGGGTTTACATTTGTAGATCAAGTTGTTGGTCTAAACACAACATTTTATTATGATAACACCAGCCTTACTTTAGGAATAGATTATTGTTATGTAATAACGGCAATTTATAGTTTTGGACAGGTTGAAAGCTGCCCATCAGACACTTCATGTGCGCGTCTTATAAAGGAGGTGCCTGTCATTACTCATGTTTCAGTTATTAACACAAACAGCATATCTGGGTCTGATACCATTATGTGGTCTAAGCCTACTGAGCTAGATACCCTCCAATATCCTGGACCTTACCATTACAGAGTATACCATGGGCTATCTCAGATGACAGATACTAACCTAATAGGTCAGACCAGCTCTTCAATATATCTTGAAACAGCAGATACAGTGTTAATACATACTAATTTAGATACTGAAATTCAAACAAATTTTTATAGAGTAGAATTGTTTTATACAAATAATGCTGCTGATAGTTTAGTTGGAAGCACAAATACAGCAGGGTCTGTATTTGTTAGTACTATTCCAAATGACAATGAAATAAAATTAACTTGGAATGAGCAGGTTCCCTGGATTAACGATACTTTTGAGGTTTTCAGATCCAACTCATTAAATGGCACTTATACAAGTATAGGCTCAGTTACAACTCAAGAGTTTTTAGATACCGGACTGGTAAATGGTGCTGAATATTGTTATTATGTTGTAAGCAGTGGTCATTATACTTCTTCTAGCATAATTACTCCATTATTGAATAAATCCCAAAGAATTTGTGACACCCCAGTTGACCTTACACCCCCATGTTCACCAGATATATTTATAGAAGGAGATTGTATTGAGGGTGAAAACTTAATTAGCTGGACCAATCCAAATAATGATTGTTCAGATGATGTAATGTCTTATGGTATTTATTTTGGAAAAACAGACACTTCTTCATTAGAGTTAATAGCCGTTGTTAATGATAACATTGATACTACTTTTGTTCATAGTTATGATTGGAATGGTCAAAATTCTGTAGCGGGTTGTTATGCAGTTACAGCAACAGATTCAGCTCAATATGGAAATGAGAGTATTTTAAGCGACACTGTTTGTGTAGATAACTGCCCCGAATATTGGTTGCCAAATGTTTTTTCTCCCAATGGAGATGGAGAAAATGATTATTTTATGGCTATTGCACCATTTAATTATATAGAAAGCATTCATATTCAGATATTTAATAGGTGGGGTCAGGTTGTATTTGAATCTAATGATCCATATTTTAACTGGAACGGAGACAGGCTTGATAACAATGAAATAGCTCCTTCGGGAGTTTATTATTATCATTGTACTGCTAATACAATTAGGCTTTCTGGGATTGCACCTGTTTCAATTCAAGGATATTTACATTTATTTAGAGATTACAATTCTTTTGAGTAGTATAAAAAAATATGTTTACAGGAATAATAGAAACAGTAGGAACCATTACCGATGTCAAAAAAGACAGATCGAATGTTCATTTTACTATACAATCTAGTATATCAAAAGAATTAAAAGTTGACCAGAGTGTTTCTCATGAAGGGATATGTTTAACAGTAGTTGATGTTACGAAAGACAGTCATACTGTTACGGCAATTAGTGAAACGATACAAAAAACGAACATGCTTTTTTGGGATAAAGGATCTTGTGTTAATTTAGAAAGGTGTACGTTATTGGGCGGAAGACTAGATGGACATATAGTTCAAGGACATGTTGATGGAACTGCAATATGTATAAAAAAAGAAGAAGAGGAAGGGAGCTGGAAATTTACTTTTAAAGGCAGCAATCAGGTGAACAAGCTTACTGTAGACAAGGGTTCAATCAGTATTAATGGAGTGAGTTTAACTATTGTTGATTCAATAAAGGAGCAATTTAGTGTTGCTATCATTCCATATACATTTGAAAACACAACTTTTCAAAACATTGAAGAAGGAAGTAAAGTAAATATTGAATTTGACGTAATAGGAAAATATGTTGCTAAATTAATGACTTTGGATTGACAGCTATTTTTTTATAAGAGTTGTAAAAACTGTTATTTCCACGTTAGGCCACAATTTATTTTCTCCGTTCTTATCAGTGTGTTTTTTTAAACATACGTTATTTAAAATTTCTAAAGCTTCATCAAGGTCCCAGTTTAGTACATTTAGCTTAGTTTTTAGTATAAACTGATTGTTTTTCTCAATCTTCCATTTAAATGGAATTAATTTTTCTATACCATTCATTTTAATCAAAACATTACCATTTCCGTTTTCAGAACCTTCTATATCTTTTATTTTACCACAAATTACAGTAGGGTTCAGCATATTGCCAAAAAAATCAGCAACAACCTTCATATCTCTACCTTTGTCTTGTGTGTTTGTTGAAGAAGTGAAAATATTAAAGGAAACATTTTTAATAGCATCTGATACCTTATTAGAAGGCTTAAAACCATTAACTTCAATCCGTTCAAATTCTCCTTCAACCCCAACTTTAGCTACGTGCTTAAACGCAGTCCATTTCAATTTAGTTGAAGAGGGGTCATAGTTATAAGAAAACGAATGAGAGGGAATTGTTATAGCAGAAGAATTTTTTTCTAATTTATCAGCATCACTATTGTTGCAGGAAACAAAAAAATAGATTAACATGAAATAAGTTAATGAAAGTAGTGGCTTCATTTTTATTCAAATTTAATAAGTAGAGTGTTTTTTTCAACAGTATCTTTTTCAGCTACTTCAATAGAAGAGATAGTACCATCTAATGGAGATGTAAGCACATTTTCCATTTTCATGGCTTCAAGAATTACCAAGGGTTCTTCTTTTTGTATTTGATCTCCTTTTTTTACTTTAATTTCTAAAACTACACCTGGCATAGGCGCTTTCAACTCTTTTATTGATTGGTTTTCAGAATTGCCAATGCCAATTGTTTCTAGCAACACTTCAATGTCTTTTTTAATAGTAACTTTAACCAGCTTTCCATTTACTTTTAAATGAGCACAGCGACTAGTTAAGTCATAATGCAATAATTTACAATTATACTTTACACCTTCTTTTAATAATGTAATATAGTTTTCTGATCGGTGTAGAATTGAATAATCAGATAACAATAGATCATCAATTTCAATAGTGTGGTTATTTGATAAAGCTGTTTTCATTTCTTTTGCGAAGATAACTAAACAAATTGAACCATTAATCTATAGAGTTTGCAACATTTTTTCATCTTTGCTAAATATTAAATATATTTTCTATGAAAAGGAAAACAGCATACAAATTTTTAGTTCTCGTTGGTGTTGTCTTATTAGCATCATGTTCTATTATTAAGAATAAACCTATTGAAGAGCCTTTGGAGGTTATTGTTGAAGAGTCACCAGAAGTAAATAAACAAGAGATCGTATCGGTTTATAATCCCACCGAAAAACGAATAAACGACCTTATTCATACAACACTTAAAGTTGATTTTAATTGGGAGGAAATGAAAATGAATGGAGAAGCCTGGTTAAAGCTAAAACCGTATTTTCATAGCACTGATCAATTAATACTGGATGCAAAAAACATGGAAATTATAGACGTTCAATTAATTAGTGAGGTTGAAAATAAAAAACTAGAATTTGACTATGATAAACAATATTTAGACATACAACTCCCCAAGAAATTTAATAGAGATGAACAATATGAAGTATATGTTAAATATATTGCCTGTCCTGAAGAAGTAAAGCAACAAGGAAGTATGGCAATTTCTATGGCTAAGGGTTTGTATTTTATTAATGCAGATAGGTCAGACCTTAAAAAGCCTCAACAAGTATGGACACAAGGTGAGACAGAAGCTAATTCAGTATGGTTTCCTACTATTGATGATCCTATTGAAAAAACAACTCAAGAAATTTATATCACTGTAGAAGAAAGGTTTAAAACATTATCAAATGGCGAATTGGTTTATGCCTCATTAAATGGAGATGGAACTAGGACAGATTATTGGAAAATGGAACAACGGCATTCTCCGTACCTGTTTATGATGGCAGTGGGTGAATTTTCAATTGTAAAAGATTCTTGGAAAAAAGCTGATGGGTCATTAATGGATGTTCATTATTATGTAGAGCCAGAATTTAAAGAGCATGCGATGGCTATTTTTGGAAAAACACCTAAGATGATCAGTTATTTTTCAAAATTGTTAGGGGTAGAATATCCATGGGTAAAGTATCATCAGGTTGTAGTAAGGGATTATGTTTCAGGAGCTATGGAGAATACAACAGCAACCATTCATGGAGACTTTCTTCATCAAACTAAAAGAGAAATTATAGATGGTGGAAATGAATCTATCATTGCACATGAACTTTTTCATCATTGGTTTGGAGATCTAGTTACTTGTGAAAGCTGGGCTAACCTACCTTTAAATGAATCATTTGCTAATTATAGTCAGTACTTATGGGATGAAGAGGAATATGGAAAAATGGAAGCAGATATGAATGCATTTGACGAAATGGATGGGTTTTTTATATCTGCTCAGCAAAGAGGGCATTATGATCTAATCAGGTTTGATTATTTAGACAAGGAGGATATGTTTGATGGGCATTCATATAATAAAGGAGGAAGGATTTTACACATGCTTAGAGATTACCTTGGTGATGAGGTCTTTTTTGAAGGGTTAAAGCGTTATTTAACTAAGCATGCATACAGCACTGCAGAGGCTCACGATCTTAGAATATGTCTAGAAGAAGTTGCTGGAGAAGATTTAAATTGGTTTTTCAATCAATGGTTTTTCAAAAAAGGTTATCCAGTTTTAGAGTTTCAACATAAATATTATCCAGAAAAATCAGAATTAAAAATAATGATCACACAAAATCAGAATTTAGATGAATGGCCATTATATAGATTACCCATGTATATTGACATTTATACAAAAGAAGGCATTCAAAGAAAAAAACACATCTCAGTTAAAAGGTTTGATACTATAAGCTATTCAATAAAAGAAGCTCCTTTATTGGTTAATGTTGACGCAAATAAAGTATTACTTACCAAAAAGACAGAACTTAAGTCTGATGAGCAGTGGATATACCAATTAAATAATGCACCCTTGTGGCTTGATAAAAAAGAAGCAATAGATCAACTCAGAAATAATTCTAAAGCAGAAGTTATAAATGCGCTTTTAATTGCTTTAGACCATGATTTCTGGAATGTTAAAACTATGATCATGAAAAACTTAGATCTTGTTATTGAAAAAGAGCCCAATAAAACATACGATAAGTTGATATCTTTAGCTTTAAACGACCTTCATCCAAAGGTAAGGGCAAATGCATTGAAAAGCCTTTCTTTATTTAATAACCAAGACATAAGTGATGTGACTCATATTTATATAAAAGCCTTAGAGGACTCGTCATATAGAGTGATTAGCCAAGCATTAAATTCATTAAAAGAAGTTGATACTGAAAAAAGCTTAGAATTTTCGAAAGAAATGGAAGACGTTGAGAATGCTTTAATTAATATCACAGTAGCATCAATTTATGCTGAAGCTGGAAATTCATCACAGCATCAATATTTTATAAATACAGTAAAAGAATTAAATGGGTTTAATAAGTATAGCTTTTTGCAGCAATATTTGAAATTTATCTTGAGACAGGATGAGGAAGAGATAGATAAAGCCGTAGAAATTTTTATTGACATTACAAAAAATGACCTTTCGTGGTATGTGAAATTATCCGGATATCAAATGATATTAAGGGTGAAAAGTTTGTATCAAGAGAAAGGGGCAATAATAGAGGCTGAAATTTCTAAACTTAGGGTTAGTGGAAAAGAAGATGAAGCTTTTCTGCTAGAGACAAAACTAAATCACTTTAAAATGAAAGAAAACACGCTTAATGATGTTTTCAATGAGCTTAAAGAAGATGAAACAGATAAGCAAGTGTTACAATATATTAGAAACTAAGGTTACTTGTCCGGTATTTATTTTCATATTCCTTTTTGTCATAAAGCGTGTAATTATTGTGACTTTCATTTCAGCACTACTTTTGCTAAGTATAAAGGAGAGTTGTTGAATTGTATTTCACATGAAATTCAATTGAGAAACAAGGAGTTAACCTCACCCATTAGATCAATTTATTTTGGAGGAGGAACACCAAGTATTTTATCAGCTACAGAAATTAATAATATACTTAAGCAGTGTAAAAGGTTTTTTCAGTTTTCAGATGATGTTGAGATTACCATAGAGGCAAATCCCGAAGATATTTCTTTTGAAAAGTCTCTTAAGCTAGTAAACGTAGGAGTAAATAGGTTAAGCATAGGTATACAATCATTTCAGGATAATGTTTTAAAATGGATGCATCGTTCACATAACTCAGAAACAGCAATAAAATGTATTGAAGATGCTCAACGTGCAGGAATATCAAATATTAGTTTAGACCTAATTTATGGCCTACCTAAACACTTGAAAAGGAATCTAAAGAAAGACATCAATAGATTAATTGAATTAAATGTTCAGCATATTTCAGCTTATAACTTAACTGTTGAGGACCGCACAATGTTATCCAATTGGGTAAAGAAAAAAAGATATATAATGCCTGAAGAAGAGGTGTGTAGCTCAGAATATGAATTAGTATTAAAAACTTTACAAACGGCAGGTTACCAGCAATATGAGATATCTAATTTTTCAAAAAAAGGTTATAGATCAAGACATAACACCTCTTATTGGAGAATGACTCCTTATCTAGGTATAGGTCCTTCGGCTCATTCTTATGATGGTAAAAGAACTAGAAAATGGAATATTTCCAATAATCAACAATACATAAAGATGATAAAGGAGGATGATTTTAAAATAAAAAAAGAATTATTATCTGATGTAGATCTAGCTAACGAATTAATATTACTAGGATCAAGAACGACATTTGGGGTTCCCATAAATAAAGTTTTATCTTATTTGAATCAAAAACAAAAGAGTATGTTTTTAGAACAATTAGACCTTTTGAAGGTTAAAAATTTTATTTTTATTAAAGAGGAACATTTTTTTGTTAATGACAAAAAGCGATTCCTTTCTGATTATATTGCTAGGGAATTAATTATTTTATCATAATGAAAGTTGAAGTTAAAATAAATGAAGAGGTTAGGTATGCGAACCTTAATTGCCCTATCGATATATCAATTGAAACTTCTGAATTAAAAAGTCCATTAGCATGGAATGTAAGCCCAGTTAAAATATCACCTGTAATCTCAGAAAAATTTATAGGAAGTGTACAAAAAGGTGGACATGTTAATTTTAGAAATATTTTTTTTAATCCCCATGGAAATTGCACTCATACAGAAAGTGTTGGTCACATAACAAAAGAAATTTTTCCAGTAAATAACAGTTTAAAAAAAAATCATTTTATATCACAGTTATTAACAATTGACCCCATTAGGACAGATGTTGATTTTTCTGAGTTTAATAAAAAAGGAGATTTACAAATCACTGTAGAACATTTTGTTGGTAAGATTGAACCATGTACAGAAGCTTTGGTTATAAGAACTCTCCCAAACTTTAGTTTAAAAAAAACTAAAGATCACAATAATACAAATTGGCCCTATTTACTTCCTGAGGCTGCAAAATACATAAGAGACTCCGGAGTAAAACACTTATTAATTGATTTGCCATCTATAGATAGAGAGGTAGATGGGGGAGGTTTATTAGCTCATCGAGCATTTTGGAATTACGATCAAGAAATTGATCTAAACCGGACCATCACCGAATTAATTTTTGTACCTGATACTTTAAGCGATGATTTGTATTTATTGAATTTATCAGTTGCTAATATTGAAAATGACGCTAGTCCTTCAAGGCCATTATTGTTTAGGCTAAAAACATAAAACAAAATTTTGTTTTTTTGATAAATAGTTTATATTTGTTCCACTTTCTTATAAACTTATAAATAATTCACATGAAACTAGATGTAATAGATCTTAAGATTTTAAGAGTTCTTCAAGAAAATAGTAAAATCACTAATATTGAATTAAGCAAACAAATTGGTTTATCTGCGGCTCCTACTTTAGGTAGAGTGCAAAAACTAGAGAAACAAGGCTTAATATCTAGTTATCATGCTAAGGTAAACACAGCCAAGCTTGGCTTAGGGTTTATGGCATTAGTACAAGTTTCTTTGCAGCGTCAAGATAGCTCAGCAGTTAATAATTTTATAACTAAAATTAACGAAGTTGATGAAATTGTTGAATGTTTGCAGCTTACAGGAAACTTTGATTATCAGCTAAGAATTATAGTTAAAGATATTCCCGCGTTTGATGGTATTGTTTCAGATAAGCTTGGGTTAATTGATGAGATAGGGCAGATGCAAACTACGGTAGTTCTTTCTGTTAGGAAGGATACTCCTGTAATGCCGATGAATTATTCCAAAGGAATTAAGCTTGATTAAAAGATAGACCTTACAGAAATCATTATACTTCTTCCTGGATCACTAATTCCTGAAGCAAAGGATTTGTAATGAGCGTCCATTAAATTATAACCAGCAATTTGCATTTGTAATAATGGATGAAGTTCAATTCCTAATCTAATATTTAATGTATACCAAGGAGGAGTCCCATCTAAAGTTGCTTCATTTGGATTATCGATGCTCCCAGAAGCATAGTTTTCAATTTTTTTCCAGCCATTGTATTCAGAGTATAATTCTAAATCCCATTTATTTTTTTCCAGCAAGACCCTTGTCCTTCCAAAAACAGGAGGAATATGTCCAAAAGGCTCATTGTTATTAATAATGTATCCTTTTGTATAGTTTATAGATGAAGCTAACGAAAGAAATTTTGATAAATAGACCTGAATAGTTCCAGTAGCTCCATAGACCATAGCTCTTTGAGCATTAGAATTTGTTCTAACCTTACAGAGCACCCCATCAAACACAATAGAATCTTCATTATTTAAATTATGATCTACTCTAATTATTGCATTATTTAAAAGTGTAGCATATCCAGAAGCCCTTAGAGTCATTAATCTTTGATGATGAAGTTTTGATTTTTTATAGAAGACTTTTACTAAGCCCAATTCGCCACTATAAGCATACTCAGGCTGAAGCTGATCATTTGGAATTATGACATAATTATCTTTCTTAAAGACTTTTCCAAAGTCATCGATGTTTGGTGTTCTGTATCCTGAACTAAGGTCTAAATTGAGATGAAATTTCTTTGATGGATCGTAAGTTAATTGAATACTTCCACTCAGAGCACCATTGTTACTAGTGATTTGATTAAAAGGAAACTGAAAAAAGGTAGTGTCTTTAAATTTTGCATTTAATGTTGTATGACTATACCTTACGCCAGACTGTAAACTAAATTTTTTTAATTGCCAGTGAAAACTAGTATAAAAAGCTCCAGTCATCATATTGCTCCCATTATCAGGATAACGTGTTGATTCAGATGATTGGTTTGAGGTAATTATATTTTGAGCAAAAGCATTACTCCAGACATTGTTATAAGTGAACTCATTACCATAATACAATTGTTTAGTGGAGTCAATAACTTTAACAAAATCAACATTTAAAGCATAAACGTGAACGTCTTCTTCTCTAACGGTTTTTATATTACTTCTATAAGGTCTTGTTATCCGGTCTTCATCAAGCCTTTGAAATGAAGCAATAATTGACCCTCGATCATAAAAAGTGTTGTAATTGGTAAATTCCCCTGAGAGTGCCAATAAGAGCCTATTCTGAGGACCATAATACCATTCACTATATTCTGGCACACCGTTTTCAATATTATTTAATCGATCATACCTTGGTATATCTGAAGAGGTACTAAATTGTGAATTGAATTTTAAAGTAATTTTATCAGTAGGACAATAAATAAATTTTTGAAGTATATTATATTGCTGATATCCACTCCCAATATGAATATTGGAGTCTGAATTCACAAGCATAGAGTCTGAGTTGTTTATCCTAGTGACAACAAAAGGAACATAACCCCATTGTTCATATCCATGAAATCTATTAGACCCCATTTTTAGGTCTTTAAATTTATTATAGGAAATTGAAGTTAGGCTCCCAAAACTCTCCCCTCCCATTGATAGATTTATATGTGCTGTTTTTTCGTTATTAGCGCTGTTGTATCTAAATAAACTTGATCCTTTAATAAGTAGGCTATCATTAGATAAAGAGGGATCTTTAGTTTGGTAGTGAACTACCCCACCAATAGCATCACTTCCATAAATTACAGAGCCAGGACCATATTGAATATCTATTTGGTCTAAAGTATTATTATCCAATGTAATGCTATTTTGTAGATGACCATTTCTATATATCGCGTTATTCATGCGAACCCCATCAATTACAAGTAACACTCTATTGGCTTCAAATCCTCTAATAATAGGGCTACCGCCACCTAGTTGACTTTTTTGAATAGTAATTCCAGAAGAGGCTTTGAGAACATCTGCGCTAGTCTGAGCATTAAGCTCTATTAGCTTTTCTTCAGTAATGACCTCCTGATGAAGACTTTCATCAATTAGCTTTACTTTTTTGTTTCTTAGAGTTGTCATTTCAAATGAAGGCAGTAAATAATTTGATTGTTCTAAGAATACCCATAATTGATCAATAATTAATTGATCAATTGTAGTCCAGTAAAATTGATACCCTTCAGTATAGAAATAAAGAGTATCAGTTACATTAAAATTTGAAATATCAGCAACGCCCTTATAATTTGTTTTAGTTGATTTAGTGTTAGAAGGTGTGTATATGGCTACATTTTCGATAGGCTCATAAAATTCATTCACCACTTTTACCTGTTGAGAAAAACCAAAAGAAAAATAATATGTAAACAGCAATAATGTTTTAAGCTTAAGATGCATGTATCAGTTAAATATGGTTTTTAAAATTTTATGGGAAGTAATGTTTTTAGCATTGAACTGAAAGTGTATTTCTAAATACTTAAATAGTAACTCGATAAGATCATTTCTAAGCTTTTTATCTGTTTGTAAATTAGATAAAGCATCAATTTCCGTGCCTAAGAGGTTAAAAAATGTAGCGGATAATTTAGCTTCACATAGTAGACTATTAGAATCTTTAACAAACTGAGCTTCAGATATACTGAAGTATTGATTAAAGCTTGAATAATTATTTTTTGGTTGAATTCCTAAGAAAGAAAGTAGGTTTACTAGAAAAATTAGATGAAAATCAGGATAAAATGGTTGTTTATCAAAAAGGGTTATTGACCTTTCTAAATAAGGATATAAAAGAGGGGAGTAAGCCCCCTCTTTTAATAAATAATACATCACTTCAGTTAAAAACAAGGCGATACTTACTTTCCTTATATCATTTGTGATTTCATGAAATGGGATAATTAGCGCAGGAGAGCTACCAGAATTTAACGTTTTGTCAGGATCAAAATTTGATGTAAATTCAATTAAATGAAATGGCTGAAAAATGTAGGGATGATTTTTTTTCTTTACACCTTTAAAAAAAAATGATTGACGGCCATACTGTTTTGTAAACAAGTGTATTATCACAGATGATTCAGTATAGCTTTGAGCATTTAAAAATAGCCCTTCAATTTGTTGCTTCATTTTTCAAAATTGGTAATTGAATAAAAAAGCTTGTTCCTTTTTTTATTGATGAAACAAAAGAAATTTCACCTTGGTGAGAATCAATAATTTGCTTAACCATAGCAAGACCTAGTCCAGCACCTGTTGATTTTGTTGTAAAATTTGGCTGAAAAATTTTTTCTTTAATTTTTTCTGACATGCCATTTCCATTGTCCTGCACAATGATTAAAAAGTTGTTTTTTTCTTCTTTTAACTCAATATTAATGATTCCTTGCTTATCATCTGAAATTGCCTGTATTGCATTATTTACTAAATTATTAAAGACCCTTATTAGCTGTTCTTTATCACCATCTATATAAGCATTTATTAACGAATGGTCATTAAAATAAAATTGAATATGACTTACATCTTTAAATAATTCAATGGTTGTATTAATAAGATCTTTAAGATCAGTAGTTTTTAATTGAAGCTTAGGCATTTGTGCAAATCTTGAAAATTCATTTGCTATACTAGTTAATGTGTCAATTTGTTGAATAATTTTTTTTGAAAAATTAGAAAGGGCTTTTTTGAAATCTGGGCTTTGTGGATCTAAGGACCTTTCTAGATGTTGAATACTTAATCTCATAGGTGTTAAAGGATTCTTAATTTCATGAGCCACCTGTTTTGCCATTTCTCTCCAGGCACTTTCTCTTTCACTTTTAGCCAGCTTTAAAGCACTTTCTTCTAATTGAGAGATCATGCTGTTGTATTCATTAACTAGAGCGCCTATTTCATCATTTTCTTCCCATTCAATAGATTCATTTACAGCATTAATTTTTACTAATTTTAATTTTTCAGCGATTACGCGTAAAGATTTTGTAATATAATTTGATAAGAAATAGGCTATTAAGCTAGCTCCAATTAAAAGTAAAAGATAAACTTCTATCAACGTAGTTAAAAAGCTTGTAAGTTCATTTTTTTCAGGAGACAATTCAGTATTGTAGGGGATGTTAATTATAACAATGTTTTCTTCTGTTTCTTTGTTTTTAACATAAGTATATGTATTGATATTATGGTCATTAATTTTTTCAACTTGTCTATCTCCAGTTGATTTTAATTTATTTAAAATATGATCATCGATCTTTGTCCTATAGAATGAGGTATCAATATATGCAGCATCAGAATAATTGATTTTACTAGACATTAGTATTTCACCATTTAGATTAAAAACATTGATTTCAATGTTGTTTACATCTGATAATTCATGAATCTTATCATCAAAATCTTTTTGAAAAAAATCCATTTTTTGATTCAGGTCAAGCTCTTGAAATAAAATCCTTAATGATGCGATTACGGTATTTTCTTTCCTTTCAAGTCGTTTTTCATGATATTCTTTATTTTGGTTATTAAAGAAGACAATGGTAGTTATACCTATAACCAATAGAGAGATCAATATTAAAGCTAACATTGAAATGTAAATGCGCCCTCTTAAATTAAGGTTGAAAAACTTCATGATTAGTAAAAATAGAAAATCCCATTAGCCTAAGCTAATGGGATTGAAAAATATATATTATTATTTATTAGTTATTCAATGCTTCAGCACCACCAACAATCTCAAGAATCTCATTCGTGATAGATGCTTGACGAGCTTTATTATAAGTTAATTTAAGCTCTTTTATCATTTCAGACGCATTATCAGTTGCTTTATGCATTGCAGTCATTCTAGCTCCATGTTCTGAAGCATTAGAATCTAGCATTGCTTTATAAAGCGTTGTTTTTAATGAATTAGGAATAAGATTAGTAATGATTTCTTCTTTAGAAGGTTCAAATATATAATCAACAGCAGAATCTTTTACTGAATCCGAGTCATCATTAACAATAGGCAGATATTGTTCAGTTTTCAATATTTGAACCCCTGCATTTTTAAATGAATTATAAATTAAAACAATCCTATCATAAGAACCATCTAAGAAGCGAGCCATAAGGTTTTCAGCAAATGGCGATGTTTTATCAAAGGAAAGGTCATCCCATAATAATTCTAGATTATTAGGTAGCTCTTCCTGATTTGCTAAATGGTCACTTTTTTTAAATGCGTCATAAACTTTTTTCCCTACAGGTAGAATTTCTACTGTAGAAGAATTAGTTTCTTCAACAATTTTTTTTGCTTTTTTGATAACATTATTATTAAAGCCACCACACAATCCTCTGTTAGAAGAAAGAGCAACAAGAAGAATCTTTTTTTCTTCTCTAGGTTTAATAAAATCATTATCAGCTGTATCTATTGATGAAGAAACATTAGATAATATATCATGCATTTTTTCAGCATAAGGTCGCATTTGAACCACAGCATTTTGAGCACGTTTTAATTTAGCAGCAGAAACCATTTTCATAGCAGACGTAATCTGCATGGTGGAATTTACTGACGTGATCCTGGTTCGTATTTCTTTAAGATTAGCCATACAACAAAATTAAAAAGCTAATTAGTTATCATATTTTTGACTAAGATCATCTACTACTTGCCTAATTACTCTTGTAACTTCAGTAGATAATTTTCCTGTTTTCAATTCATTAAGCTCTTTACTATGCTTATTTCTCATATAGCTCAAAAACTCCTCTTCAAACTCTTTGATTTTTTCAACAGGAACTCCTGAGAGGATTCCAGTTGAACCACAATAGATGATAGCTACTTGCTCTTCAACAGTTAGTGGTGAACCTTCATTTTGTTTTAGAATTTCAACGTTCCTCTTACCTTTCTCTAACACTGCCATGGTAGCAGCATCTAGATCTGATCCAAATTTAGCAAAGGCTTCTAGTTCACGATACTGAGCTTGATCTAGTTTAAGTGTACCAGCTACTTTTTTCATAGATTTGATCTGCGCAGAACCACCAACTCTTGATACAGAGATACCTACGTTAATTGCTGGTCTAACTCCTGAGTTAAAAAGATTTGCTTCTAAGAAGATCTGTCCATCAGTAATGGAGATCACGTTAGTAGGTATATAAGCAGAAACATCACCTGCTTGAGTTTCAATAATTGGAAGAGCTGTTAATGAGCCACCACCTTTTACCTTTTCTTTAAGACAATCAGGAAGATCATTCATTTGAGAAGCTATTTCATCAGAGTTATTGATTTTTGCTGCTCTTTCAAGAAGCCTCGAGTGAAGATAGAAAACATCACCAGGGTACGCTTCTCTACCTGGAGGTCTTCTTAATAATAATGAAACTTCACGATAAGCAACTGCTTGTTTTGAAAGATCATCAAAAACGATTAATGCAGGGCGTCCAGTATCTCTAAAATACTCTCCAATGGCAGCGCCTGTAAATGGAGCATAAAACTGCATAGGAGCAGGGTCTGATGCGTTTGAAGCAACAATCACTGTATAAGCCATGGCTCCTGCTTCCTCTAATTTATTAACAATTCCAGCAACTGTAGATCCTTTTTGTCCTATAGCGACATAGATACAAAAAACAGGTTCACCTCTATCATAAAATTCTTTTTGATTAATGATCGTATCAATACAAACTGTAGTTTTTCCAGTTTGACGATCACCAATTACTAGCTCTCTTTGACCTCTACCTACAGGTATCATTGAGTCAATAGCTTTAACACCAGTTTGAAGAGGCTCATTAACAGGCTGTCTATAAATAACACCAGGAGCTCTACGCTCAATAGGCATTTCAAATAAATCACCATCAATAGGTCCTTTTCCATCAATAGGCTCACCAAGAGTATTTACAACTCTACCAAGCATTTTTTCACCTACATTAACAGATGCAATTTTACCAGTTCTTTTTACATTGTCACCTTCTTTAATATCTGTTGAAACTCCTAGAAGAACTGCACCTACGTTATCTTCTTCAAGATTCAAAGCAATACCTTGTAGTCCATTGTCAAACTCAATAAGCTCTCCATATTGAACACCACCAAGACCATAAATTCTAGCGATACCATCTCCTACCTGAAGAACTGTACCTACTTCTTCTAATTCAGCTTCAGATTTAAATCCCGAGAGTTGTTCTCTTAGGATTGCTGAAACTTCTGCTGGTTTTATTTCTGCCATTTTATATTAATTTAATTGCTAATATTCTACTATATAAGGGTTGTCATTAAATGCTTTTTTTAGCTCTCTTAATTCTTTGCTGATAGAGGCGTCAATTTGCTGATCACCTACTTTTACTTTAAAGCCACCAATAATCTCTGGATCAACTTTTTCTACAACCTCAAATGTGTTGTTACTGTTGTTATCAATGAGTGCTATAATTGATTCAAGTTGTTTTTTATCCAAACTGATAGCTGAAGTTATTTCAGCAACAACAATATTTTTTAATATTTTGAACTGATCGATAAAAGAGGCTGTAATAAGCTGAATTAAGGATTCTCTTTTTTTCGAAGAAATAAGTTTAAGGAAAATTACAGAAAGTTCAGTAATGCTTTTTCCAAACACATCAAAAAGAATTTTTTGCTTTTTATCTGTGTTAACTACAGGACTATTTAGTAGAAGTTGAAGGTCATGATTTTTAGTGATAGTCCCATTAATAAGAATCATATCATTATAAACCTTATCAAGAATATTTTTTTCCTGAGCTAAGTCGATCAACGATTTTGCATATCTTCTAGCAGCTAAAGAATTCTTCATCTTTTTAATTTAAATTCACTTCTTTAACAAGATTATCTACTAATGCTTTTTGCTTGTCACTTGATGTTAATTGTTCTTTAACGATCTTTTCTGCAATATCCAGAGATAATAATCCTACTTGATTTTTTAATTCAGTTATTGCAGCCATTTTTTCAGTTCTAATTACTTCTCTAGCATTGGTGAGAATTTTTTCCGTTTCTAGTTTTGCTTGACTTTTAGCACCTGAAAGTATTTTAGCTTTGGTGTCTGCAGCTTCTTTTAAAAGAGCATCCCTGTCTGCTAAAGCTTCTTTTCTTAATTTATCTTTTTCCTCATTAAGTTCAGTTAATTCTTCCTTAGCTTTTTTTGAAGCATTTAAGGCTTCCTCTATATTATTAGAGCGAGTTTCTACAGCACTTAAAATAGGCTTCCATGCAAACTTTTTGAGAATAAAGATTAGTAAAACGAACACTATTACTGTCCAAAATAACAATCCTAAATCAGGGGTAACTAAATCTAATGGTTTCATTTGTTAATTTTTTTAAAAGCTACTTGTAACCAACCGTTACAAGTAGCTTTTGTTAATTTAATTCGGTTTATTTTGTTGATTAACCTTGTAATAAAGCTACAACAACACCAAATAATGCAACACCTTCAACTAAGGCTGCCGCAATAATCATGTTGGTTTGGATCATGCTTGAATGCTCTGGCTGTCTTGCCATTGATTCAAGTGCAGAACCACCAATTTTTCCAATACCGATTCCAGCTCCAATAGCTGCTAATCCAGCTCCAATAGCTGCGATACCTGTTCCCATTTTAATTTAAATTTAAGTTAAACATATATATAATTAGTTAGTGGTCTTCCACTATTGCTAATCCAATAAAAAGTGAGGTTAATAAAGTGAAGATATATGCTTGAAGAAATGCTACTAGCAATTCAATCAAATACATAAACAACACAAAAGCAACTGAAACAGGAGCTACCCCATATGCTCCCCCAGTTCCTAAACCACTTTGAGCCATAAAGATCAAAGAGATTAAGCTTAAAATAACAATGTGTCCAGCAGTAATGTTTGCAAAAAGACGAATCATTAAGGCAAATGGCTTTGTTAAAATTCCCACCATTTCAATAGGAATCATAATTGGCATTAATGCCAACGGAACCCCAGGAGGTTTAAAAATATGACTCCAGTATGCTTTTTTCCCACTTATGTTGGTAACAAGCAAGGTAATAACAGAAAGAACAATTGTAATTGCAATATTCCCAGTAACATTAGCAGCCCCAGGTAAGAGACCCAATAGGTTGTTTACAAGAATAAAAAAGAAAAGAGTTAATAAGTAAGGTAAATATTTTTTATAATTATGACCAAGATTAGGTTTTGCTACATCATCTTTTATAAACAAAACAACAGGCTCAATAAATGCTTGAATTCCTTTTGGAACGCCATTATTTCGATTATAAGATTTAGCAACTTTTCTCAAAATTAAAACTAAAATAATAAGCGAAATAAACATAGAAGCAACATTCTTAGTTATAGAGAAATCTAGAATTTTTAAACCATTAGCTTCAGTAATGTTTCCATGATGATCTATTGTATATTCTCTATCACCTTTTTTTACTACTTTTTCACCATGCTTAAAAGCACTTGACATAAAAACATCTAAGTGTCCATCTGTATATAGTATTACAGGTAGAGGAATTGATACCGGATGATCATGATAGTCAAAGAAGTGCCATTCATGAGCATCTGAAATATGATGCAAGACATTTTCAACAATAGTTGGTTCTTTGTGGCCTTCTGCATGATCATCTTTCGCATGACTATTTTCTATATAATCGTCTTCTGCATGATCATTTTCAACATGATTATCTCCTGCATACGATACTATGCATAGCATAAAAAAAGCAAAAAGACTAACTGTTTTAAGTGATTGAGCCATAATTCAATGTTCAATTTTAATTTCGCGGCAAAATTAGATAAATAATCTTCTTAAGAAAATGATATGGTAAGTTTTTGATATTTATTTCACTTTATACCTGATAAAGAAAAAGAAAATAATTACGTATTTATCATAAGAAACTAATTTCTGTGATAAAGGATGTCTAAAAATAAATACTTTTATATCAAAATTCAGTGTCCATTCATGGAAAAAGTCATTCCAAAGTCATTTAAGATAGTTACCATCATCCTAATTTGGATGACTGCTTTGGTTCCATTTATTGGTTTGTATAGTTTATTATCTATAGCTGATGACGGCTCACTCCCAGGATTTGAAGAATTAGAAAACCCAGAAACTAATTTAGCTTCAGTTATTTACAGTGCAGACGCAGTTGATTTAGGTAAATTTTACCATAAAAATAGAACAAACGTAAGCTTTCATGAATTATCTCCTTGGTTAATTCAAGCATTAATAGCTACTGAAGATGAGAGATATTATGAGCATTCTGGTGTGGATGTGCGCGCGTTAGCAAGAGTATCAAAAGGGGTATTTACAGGAAACTCTAGCCAGGGGGGCGGATCAACTATTTCTCAACAGTTATCAAAGCTATTGTTTCCCAGAGAAAAGCTAAAAAAATGGGACTTAGTAAAAAGGAAATTTAAAGAATGGATAATAGCCTCTAGGTTAGAAAAGAATTATACAAAAGATGAGATCATATGTATGTACTTCAATAAGTTCGATTTTTTAAATAATGCGGTAGGCATTATGAGTGCATCAAATATTTATTTTAAAAAACACCCAAAGGACCTTGCCATTCATGAAGCAGCTATGCTTGTCGGAATGGCAAAGAACCCCTCTCTTTTTAACCCTTTAAGATATCCAGATAAAGTCATTAAAAGAAGAGAGGTTGTTTTAAAACAGATGAAAAAAAATGGTTTTATTGATCATTACATGTATGATTCAATAAGAAAAATGCCTTTAGGACTAAATTACACAAGGGTTGACCACCAGGTTGGTTTAGCACCTTATTTTAGGGAAAGCTTGAGAGCTGAATTAGGGAAAATTTTTAGTGAAAAGGATGAGAATGAAAATTATATTATTGCTAAAAGTGATGGCAGTCCATATGACATCTATGCAGATGGTTTAAAAATATATACAACCATTGATTCTAGAATTCAGGAATATGCAGAATATGCAGTTCAAGAACATTTAAAAGCTACACTCCAGGATGACTTTTTCAAGAATAACAAAAGATGGAAAAGGCCCCCTTTTTCTAATGACCTAAAGCAGGATCAGATAGATAATATTATGCTCAGAGCAGCCAAACAAACAAAAACGTATAAAAAGCACAAAGGTCAAATTTGCGGTTATTGCGAGCGCAGTAAAAAATACCTTTCTGAATCGAATAATAATTATCATTGTAGCTATTGTAATTACAATACCCCAATTATTTCTGAAAGTGAAATATTTGATAAATTAAACATTAAAAGACCCATCAGAATATTTGATTGGAAATCTCCTAATTTTGAAAAGGATACTTTAATGTCTTCTATGGATTCCATCAGATATTATAAGGGTTTATTACGAGCAGGCATGGTTTCTATTAACCCACATAATGGCCATGTGAAAGCTTGGGTAGGAGGTCCGCATTACAAGCATTTCAAATATGATATGGTTTACAACGGAAGAAGACAGGTTGGATCAACCTTCAAGCCATTTGTCTATGCTTCAGCTATTGAAATTGGCGCAATTCATCCATGTGATGAGATCCCTGACAATAAGCATTGTGTAGAGATTCCATACAATGAAAATAGAAATGATGTTTGGTGCCCAGAAAATGCTGGAGCAAAATTTACTCATGAAATGATTCCTGTTAGTGTTGCTTTAGCAAGGTCCATGAATAATATTACAGCAAGCATTATTAAAAGTGATGGACTAATAAATGAAGTATTTAATAGAATTTCACAACTAGGAATTGACACAACTAATTTTCTTCGAATTCCAGCAATGGCATTAGGCGTTTTTGATATTTCTATTTATAATATGGTTGGCGCCATGTGTTCTTTTGCAAATAATGGAATATATATAGAGCCTATTTTTATTACAAAGGTTGAAGATAAATATGGAAACATAATTTATGAACCTTCTTTGAAAGCTAAACAGGTTTGGAATCAACAAACAGCCTATACAATGCTACAGTTAATGAAGCAAGTCACGGTTAGAGGGACGGGAGCTAGAATAAGGTATAAGCCAACAGAAAAAAGACCATATAGCGGAATAAAACAACCTGTAGCTGGAAAGACAGGAACGACCCAAAATCAATCTGATGGTTGGTTTATGGGAATCACACCTGATCTAGTTTCTGGAGTTTGGGTTGGAGCAGAAGATAGGTCTGTCAGGTTCAAGAGGATAAGTGATGGAATGGGTTCAAATATGGCATTGCCAATATGGGCCTATTATACTAAAAAAATAAATTCTGATTCGACATTAAATATTTCGCAAGAAGATTTTGAAACCCCTCTTAATATAATTAGCGATCCATTGGATTGTTCAGATTATAATTTACATAAGAGTGTAGAAGAGGAGTTTAATGAAGAAAATGAGTCCGATAATATTTGGAATGACCAAGAGGAAGATAATTGGTAAGTTTGTAAAAAAGAGACTATGATAAATAAACAAGTTACAAATGCTCAGGAGGCATGTAAGGGAATAGAAAGCGGGATGACCATTATGTTAGGCGGTTTTGGATTGTGTGGAATACCTGAAAATAGCATCTCAGAATTAGTAAGGTTAAAAGTAAAGGACCTTACTTGTATTTCAAATAATGCTGGGGTAGATAATTTTGGTCTTGGATTTTTACTACAAGAACGTCAGATAAAAAAAATGATTTCATCATATGTCGGAGAAAATGATGAATTTGAGAGGCAAATGTTAAGTGGAGAGTTGGAAGTAGATCTTATTCCTCAAGGTAGCTTAGCAGAAAGATGCAGGGCAGGAGGAGCAGGAATTCCTGCTTTTTTTACACCAGCTGGACATGGCACTGAAGTTGGGGAAGGTAAAGAAGTAAGAGAATTTAACGGAAAGCCACATATTCTCGAGTCTGCATTAACGGCTGATTTTGCTATAGTTAAAGCATGGAAAGGAGATACTACGGGTAATCTTATTTATAAAGGAACAGCTAGGAATTTCAACCCAGCTATGGCAACTGCAGGAAAGATCACCATTGCTGAGGTTGAAGAGCTGGTAGAGCCGGGAGAGCTGGATCCTAACAGTATTCACACTCCAGGGATATTTATTCAAAGAATTTTTCAAGGGGATAATTATGAAAAGAGAATTGAGCAAAGAACAGTTAGGTCTAGATAATATTTAATGAAAAATATAATTAATAGTAAAGGCTCATTAATAGTTGCTATAGCTGTTATTATTTACTTTATTTCATGGCCTTTTATCTATAGTTTTTCTAATCCTTTTACATGGGATTCTTTTGGATACTATTTATACTTACCCTTAATTTTCATATATCAAGATTTAGGAATAAGCGAATATTCTATTATAGAAAATGTTCAGGCTAAACAATTTATATCAGACACTTTATATCAAATATATCAGACTGAAACCGGGAACATGCTCATTAGATATCCATTAGGGCTATCTGTATTAATGACTCCATTTTATTTATTGGGACATTTTATTGCTGGATTTACTCATTATTCTCAGGATGGGTTTTCGCTACCTTACCAATTAGCTATTATTTCAGGCTGTTTGTTTTATATTTCAGCATCAATAATATTACTTAGGAAAATTTTATTGACTTGGTTTAATGACAATATTGTTGCTATAATTATTCTTTTAATTTGTATTGGAACTAATTACATGAA
>PVBE012594646.1_pt1 | contig 33859 bp, 22 predicted proteins | sample 1631181 | NCBI WGS metagenome assembly PVBE01 (sample SAMN08397723, study PRJNA350692) | Marine metagenome, whole genome shotgun sequencing project. | isolation source: water | place: Pacific Ocean | collected 2012-04
TCGGCCGTCTGCAGGCCGCCAAGACGCGATCGGCGCCAGATTCTGTGCTGGCTGTGTCGGTCTCCCGGATGTTAGGGTCAGGGGCTTCGGGCAACACGCCCGCGAGCCCGTGGAACAGAGCACCAGCAAGGACCAGAGCCCCGAAGGGGCGACAGAATCTGTAGAACACTTTCCCGCTTTTCTGTCGCCCCTTCGGGGCTCTGTTTTACTGGAGCACAGTTCCGGGGCCTTCCGGACCCGGCTAAGATCGCGCCGGGCCTCCGGCCCTTCATGCGTCGAATCTGCAGCAGGGAGAATACAATCGAAATGCAACCGCTCGCTACTCGGCCGACTCAAGGACCGCCATGAATGCTTTCTGGGGGATCTCTACGTTTCCGACCATCTTCATTCGCTTCTTGCCGGCCTTCTGCTTTTCGAGCAGTTTGCGTTTTCGCGATATGTCGCCGCCGTAGCATTTTGCGGTCACATTCTTGCGGAGGGCCGAGATGGTCTCGCGTGCGATGACCTTGGTCCCGATGGCGGCCTGCAGGGGAATCTCGAACATATGGCGAGATATCTCCTTCCGCAGGCGGCGGATGAGCGCTCGCCCTCGAGCGTCGGCCTTGCTGCGGTGAACGATCACCGACAGCGCGTCGACCTTCTCGTTGTTGACGAGGATATCGAGCTTCACCAAGTCGTTTGTGCGGAAGCAGATGACCTCGTAGTCCATCGTTCCGTACCCGCGAGTGGCGCTCTTGAGCTTATCGTAGAAGTCGTAAATAATCTCGGCCAGCGGGAACTCGTAGCTGAGTATCACCCGGTCGGACGAGAGGTATTCGGTTTCCAGGTATATCGCCCGGCGATCGTCGGCCAGCTGCATAACCCCTCCGATTGACTCGGCCGGAACGATCAGGTCGACCTTCACGATCGGCTCACGCAGCTCTTCCAGGTAGTTCACGTCGGGAAGATCGCCGGCCGAATCGACCTCGAACACCTCTCCCTTTGTGTCGAGCACTTCGTAAGGGACAGTCGGGGCGGTCTGCACAACTTCGACATTATGTTCGCGTTCCAGCCGCTCCTGGACGATCTCCATGTGCAGCATGCCCAGGAAACCGCAGCGGAAGCCGAATCCCAACGCATCAGAACTGATCGCCTGATAGGTGAGCGACGCATCGTTGAGCTTGAGTTTGTCCAGCGCGTCGCGGAGGGTCGGAAACTGCGTGCCCGGTCCGGGGTAGAAGTCCGAGAATACCATCTGCTGGGGCGGTTGGTATCCGGGCAGTTGCTCGGCGGCCTGGTCGTTTTCCAGGGTGACGGTGTCGCCGACGTGGATCGCAGCGACGGTGCGGATGTTGGCCAGGATATACCCGACCTCACCGGCGCTCAGCGATGTGACCTGTGTGGGCTTGGGGCAGAACTTGCCCATGTCCGACAGCGTGTAAACGTCTTTGGTGCCCATCATGCGGATCTTGTCGCCGACCGCCAGTTTCCCGTCAGTCACGCGAACGTAGACCACCACGCCGCGGTACTCGTCGAATGAGCTGTCGAAGATCAGCGCCCGAGTCTTTCCTTCCGGATCGCCAGTCGGCGGCGGGAGCTGTTCGACAATGGCTCGCAGCATTTCATCGGTGCCCTCGCCGCTCTTTGCAGAGGTGTATATGCAATCCTCGGCCGGGTGCCCGATCAGCGTCTCGATCTCCATCGCCGTGTCGTCCGGACGGGCGGCGGGCAGGTCAATCTTGTTGACCACGGGCACGATACTCAAATCCCCGCGCGTCGCAAGGTGCGCGTTGGCCACGGTCTGGGCCTCAACGCCCTGGGCCGAATCGACCACCAGCAAAACGCCCTCGCACGCGGCGAGGGAACGGGACACTTCATAGTGAAAGTCAACGTGCCCCGGCGTGTCGATCATGTTGAGCATGTATTGCTGGCCGTCAAGCTCGTAATCAATGGTAACCGCCGAAGCCTTGATGGTGATGCCGCGTTCGCGTTCAAGATCCATCGTGTCCAGAAGCTGGTTGCGGAACTCGCGTTGGGTTATCGCCCCTGCGCGCAGGAGCATTCGATCGGCAAGAGTGCTCTTGCCATGATCAATGTGCGCAATGATACTGAAATTACGAATGTACTTCTGGTCCATCTCCCAATTGTATCCAATTTTCGCAAACTTACAACAGTTCGCTGGCCGCGGACATGACACGGGGGCGGCGATAGGTTAGAATCTCATGCGAAAATGACCTGCCCACAGCCCACCGACACGATCGAAGCCCCCGCCACAGCAGCAGGCAAAATATGCACGGTTGTCCAGTGGACGTCTCTGGCCGCGGCGATAATCCTTGGCGTAACGTTGAGTTGGCGCACGATCACCGGCGCCGACATCGGCTGCCATCTGGCCTACGGCGAGCATCTGCTGGACACCGGCCAGATCGTCGATTCGAACATGTTCATCTACACCGACGCAACGCCGCAAGGCGACTACGCGATGGACTTCGCGCCGTCCAGTTGGTTCGATCAGCAGGACCGCCTGAGATTCCCCAACGTCACCTGGGCCAGCCAACTCATACTCGCCGCCACCTATCGCACCGGCGGGCCGACAGGCGTTTGCCTGCTGCAGGCGGCGCTGGTGACAATATTGCTAATGCTCGTAACGACGGCCATGTTGAGAACGGGCGTGCGTCCCTGGGCTGCAGCGATCGGCGTGGCGATAGCGGCGCTCGCCGTCCAGGCAAGATTCATGCATCGCCCGGAGCTGTTCGGGTACGTAATAATGGCCGCCCAGTTATGCATACTGATCGGCCCCAGGATCGAAAAGTACTCGCTCATCGCCCTGCTGGCGCTCCAGTGCGCGTTCGTCCAGTTGCACAGTTCGTGGCTTCTGGGCATATTCCTGACAATGTGCTTTCTGGCCGATCGGATCGCCAGGGTGCTCTGGGCTCGCTTCATAACACGCTCCGATGAACCGGCCGACGGACAATGGAAATGGCTCGCCGGCGTGCTGGCGGGACAACTGGCGATGGCGTTCGTGAGCCCGTGGGGCTGGCGGACGGCGCTGCTGCCGCTGCAGATGATGTGGTATCTGAAGGTCAACAACCTCATGCCGGCCGGGCAGACCGGACACCCCTGGTCCCAAATCAGCGAAATGTACCCGTCTCTGGCTCCGATCTTCGCCGGGTCGGTCACGTCCGCGGCCTTCGTTGCGGCGCTGGCGACAGCGGGCCTGGCGGCGATCGGAGCGATATGGACCAGACGATGGAGCTACCTGCTGCTGCTTGGCGGCATGGCGTTGATGTCCATGCAGGTCAGGCGAAACATCGGACCCGGCGTGGTGATACTTGCGCCCGTTTCGATAGCGGCGTTGTGGGCCGCCGGCGCAAAGCTGCCGGGGCGATGGCGGCGCAATCGCATCGTCGGGCTGTACGGCGCGGCCCTTGTCTCAGCGGCGACCCTGCTGGCGTGCTCCTGGTTTATCTTCTCAGTAGTCACCAACCGCCTCTATTACAAACAGGGAATCGGCCCGCGATTCGGGTCGGGGATATCGAGAATCGACGTACCGACAGAAGCGGGCCGGTACTTGAAAACCCTTCCCCGGGGCACACGGGTGTTCACGACGTTCGACCAGTCGTCCAACGTACTTTATTTCAGCCGCAACGAAAGCGGATATCTCCAAGTCCCGGTCCTGGGCAACGGATGGGCCTGCCCACCGCGCAACATGGACACTGTCCGCCAGATCGCTGAAGGGAAGAAACCGTTCGGCCCGTTCGCCAGACGCTACGGGGTACGCGCGGTAGTGCTGAAAATAACAAGAAAATCGGCCTATCTCGCAAAGTTCCTGTACCTGTCCCCCCAATGGCGCCTGCGCAGCCTGGGCGCCAGAACCGTTGTGTTCGCATCGACGACGGCGGACCCAAGTGCGCCTATGATGATCGATGAAGAATCACTCGCCGAAAAACTCCGGGCGATGGACCCCATGCCGGTATACCCTCTACAAGCCGCAGCGCGAACACTTCAACTAATGGAGTTCTACGACCTGTCGATACAGATGGGACGGCGAGCCATTGAAGCAGACTCCGAATACAAGGGCCTGTGGGACGTGCTTGGCGTCAGCTACGCTATTCGCGGCAAACGAAAGAGATCACAACGGATCGCAGGCGCCCACGAGGACTTCCAACAAGCCAAACAGTGCTTCGTTGAAGCACTGAAACGCGATCCGGAGTCCAGGCAACTGGCCGCCAAACTCCGCCAGGCCGAGCTGGACCTGAAAAAAATCGATCGATAATTTCCGATCGGCGATGACACAACACCCGCCCAGCGTTATAATTACGGTGTACACTCGCTAAACCGCCATGCCGCAAGGGGCCTGCTATGACCAAACGTTTGCTTCTGTGTATTACGTTGGGATTCGGTATCTTTGCAGAACCATCCGCCGGGCAGAATGTCCGACCTTTCGTCGAGTCCGACGCGCAGGCCGAAACCGAGCGATCCATACAGACGACCGACAACTGTGAGTCCCTCGAGCGAATGCTCAAAAAGAACGGATTCGCCGTAACCGCCGCACAGTTCCCGCAGATGTTCTCGGCGTACATCCCGAGTTCCGGGTTTGTCAGTCGCCAGCTCCCCCCATTCATCACGACCGATTCGGCGTGGCACACCTATCACGTACTCCTGGAAAAAGGCGTTAAGCAGTTAGAGCACCGACAGGCCGTACGGTTGAAGAAATTCTCGCAAAGACTCCTGAGCCGCGCGACCCGGCTGGCTGGCGGCGGGCAGGCCGACTTCAGCAAGATCGTCGACTACGCATCTATCGCACTGGCTCTGCAGGACCGCACCCACGCGGCGACCCTTACCGGCAAGCAGAAGCAACTCCTGACCGCCCTGAAGAAAGCCCACGGCAAGGTCCGCGGGCCGGTCGGCTTTTCCCTTTTGGCGCCGGTGTTCCGGGCCAACAGTTTCTACACGTCCTCACCCAGACTGGCGGACTATTTCACCGCAAGACAGTGGTATGCACTCGTTGTTTTCCCGCTGATAAGCAAAGAAGACACGTCGCTGGCGTTACGGCTGGCGATGCTCATAGATTCTGACAAGCAATTGGGCGAGTTGTGGAGATCGCTGTCGGAGCCTTACGACTCACTGCTGGGCGAAACAGAAGACGGAGACGTCGTAGCGTACGCGTCGGCAGTTCGCAAGATCGTCGGCCCCAGGGCCACGCCCGCCCAAGCCGCTAAATCCGTAGAAGCGCTGCAGAAACACCTCCAGATCGCCCTGCCCGACCCGCAGGTCAACGACCAGTTGTTGTTGACGCCCGAAAGGTTCGCCGAGTTGACCAAGGGCTTCCGCCTCCTGCCGCCGAGACGCCTGACATCATCGGTCTGCTTCCAGAAGACAGGGAGTTCGAGCGGCGTTTCGGGTCTGCACTTTATGGTCGCATCTAAACAGATGCGATCGGACGCAGCGGCCAGGGCCCTCAAGCAGCACAGCGGTGTGAAAGAAACAATCCGGACCCTGGGGACCGATCCGGGCCCGCTGCCCGACTCCCTGCACGGGCGGGCGATGAAACTGATAGCAACCCTGCAGAAGCCCCCTGACGCCAATGCACCACAAGCCCTGAAGACCAAAGCATGGTCCGACAAGCAGCTTTGGACCCAACTGGGCGCCTGGGCCCAGCAGCGACACACATGGGCCCTGCACGCCAAGCTCACGTCGTACGGACTCTGCTCCAGCGGCCGGGGCGACGCGGGAATGGTCTCGCCCTATCCGGAGTTCTTTGAATCTCTGGGCGTGCTGACGCGCCAGACCGCGAAAGTACTGGCCCGGACGGGAGCGGTAAACGCAAGCAACGCCGAATCGGCGGCAAGGGATCTGCTGGTCCACCTCCAGGCGTATGAATGGTACGCTAAACTGCCCAACAAATTCGAGCTAACCAGCGAACAGATCAAACGCATCGCCGACCTCAAGCCGGAACTCGACCGCATGGCCGAGTTCATCAACGAGCGGGTCGATGGAGGCGACGGCCTGTTTAAACTGGCCGACGCCCCCACCGCCGACTCGCTCCTGAGCGAACTTACGCAAACGGCCCGGAGGAGCCTGAAGGCCCGGACCGTCACGAAGAAGGACATGGATATCCTCACCGCATTCGCCCAATCCGACGGCCAGGTCGTGGAGCGGATGGGCGAGTTCGCCGCGGTCTGCGACACGCTGGGATCGATAGCCCGCCAACAGCTCGCAGGTAAAAAGCTCAACGATCGAGACAACGGTTTCCTTCTGAGCTATGGACCGATCCTTGCCCGGTGCAGCTTTTACGAGGGCGATTCATGGTCGGACGCACGGGACGACTCGCCGGTAATCTCGCCGATATTCGTCAACCCGGCCCTTGGATTCACCATATACTCGGCCCTGGGAAGGCCGGCCGAACTGCTGGTCATGGGCAAACTCAACGGACAAGCCGCGCTGATGCGAGGGGCGGTCCTGAGCTACCGCGAGTTCGCCCGTCCGCTTTCGGAGCCTATGGACGACCAGGCGTGGCGGAAGATCGTCCGGAGGGGAACATCCGTCCCGCAGCCTCCGGCGTTCACAAAGAGCTTCATCGTCCGGCCGGACGATGAAGAGGTTATCGAACTGCTGGGCAAGGGCAAGGTATACCACAACATCGGCGCCATGACCGGCCGGAAGATAACCCAGACACTGATCCAGATGCTGGCCAAGACCAAGGGCGCCGACAGACGCATGATTATCGATCACCTGCGACACCGCTGCGGCGCCGAAGACGCCGGGGTGCTGATAAAGCTCATGCGCGATTCTTACGACAGCAGCGAGCCGGAGGGCTACTTCGACAGCTTCTCTGAAATGATGGAGCTGGCCGCCCGGACACCATGCAAAACCCAGGTCGCCGAACTGATGCGGATGCTCACCGGCCGGAATCCCAGACATGCGTACGCGGCGGCTTACATACTGTCCAATCAGCCCGCCCTTATCGATTCGACCACGCTGACGTCGCAGTATCGAAAGCTCCCGACCTACCGGCGAACGCTCTACTGCACAGTGCTCGGTCATCTGAGTAAACCCGACAAGGCCGCCCGCGACATAATGCTCGACGCATTGAACGATCGTGACGCCTGCGTAAGGTGGCAGGGCGCAGCGGCGTTGGGTCGAAGCGGCGCCAAAGACCAGACCGTTGTCCAATCGCTAACCGAACGCATGAACGATCCCAACTCGTATGTCGGCGGCGAGGCGTTGAGGTCGCTCCAGAAACTAAAGGCCCTGCCCAGCAGCGAAACTCTGGTAGAGGCGCTCAAGCAGCGTTGCAGGGGCGACAAGCAGTCCAAACTGATACGCTTCGCCCGAAACGCCGTAAAGACACCGTGGCAGGAGTGGGTTTTCTTCGTCCCCGAAACCGGTCTGTTCGACCCCGGGCTGAGCGGATTCATGAAACTGCAGCAGTACGATGAACGGGAAAATGACAAGCCGATAATGATCCGTCCGATCCCGGCCGACGAACTGATCGTCAACATTCTGGTCGAACTGAAGTACAAACCAGCGGCGCCGGTGATCCTGGAGATCCTGGCCCGAAACGGATTCGCCGCGCCGGATACGGGGTTCTACGGACTCCAGGAACTCAACGGCGAGAACTACCTCCAGCAGTTGACGACTCTGGCGTTGAATCGCAAAATCACGCCTGAATGTCGCGCCGCGGCGATCGCGAGAATATCCCACAGTCGCATGTCGAAAAGTTTCCGCCTTCGTCTGGCGGGCCTGCTCGATGACAAGACCCCTGTCGCTGTCGGCAGCAAGACCGCCGCCAGGACCATCGGCGAACTGGCGGTCCTTGCGATCGCACAAGAACACTACGTCAACAGCGACATTAGAACGACACCTGTTTATGACGGCGACGAATACCGCGATTCGTTCGAAACGCTTGAGAAGACCGTCCGCCAATGGTTGGCGGCGACCACCCGACCGGCGGACGTAAAGAAGCTGCAGGAAAAAACATGACCCGCGACAAACCGCCATGCTGCAAGGGGAGTTTTATGACCGGACGAACGCCGCCGTTGATCGTTCTTGTGTTCGCAATCGCCGCATGCACCCAGTCCGCTACGGCCGGTGCTGACGCCGAGTCATCGAACTCCGGCGATCGCTCGGACAAGGTGTTAACCGTCCATCTGAAAGTTGAAGCCAAAGACGCCAAGTGCCTTCTGAATCTCGATACCGAGCTGATAGACACCCCTGTAACCGACATCCATCCTCGTAGCGAGCAACTGCAGTGGTATAAACAGATCGGCCTGGACCTCATCTGCACCACCCGAAAAACCGACAAGGCGACACAAACCGTCCTGGAAGGCTTGAATCTCCAAACGGCGCCGTATAAACCCGCAGACACGAACAAACCGGATCCGTTTCCGGACATATCCGTCGGGCGGATGCGTGAATTGCTGCAAGGCTCCAAGGCGTCGCCTGAAACACCGCAGGATGCATTCGTTTTCAAGACCGACACCGGCAGAATGGGCGCCCTGAAGATAAAGAGCATCGACAAGAATGGAATCACTTTTCAATACAAGCTGGAGGAAGATCCGAAAGAGCGATTCAAGAGGGAATTGCTCGCTGATAGGAAACCCACAGGCGCCGGAAAACCAAAGAGGCCCGAGCGTAAGCTCAAAACTGTCCGGCGATTCAAGGCGTTTGACAAGATGCTGAAGAAAAACGGATTCGCCGTAACCGCCGAGCAACTCCCACAGATGTTCTCGGCGTACATACCGGTTTACATGCGCCGCAGCAGCGCCTTGCCTCCGTTCATCACGACTGATTCGGCGTGGCACACCTACCACGTGATTCTCGAAGAAGGCGTAAAGCGAATGGAGCAGAAACAGGCCGCCAGGCTCAAGACGTTCTCGAAAACGCTCCTGGCCAGAGCGGTCAAACTCGCCAGTGACGGACAGGCCGATTTCGACAAGGTAGCCCAATACGCATCGGTCGCCCTGGCGCTGCAGGATGAAGCGCACGCTCGGTCCATAGGCGATAAATACAAGGACACAATCACCGTCCTTAACAGCGGCGAGGGACAGGTCAGGGGACCGGTTGGCTTTCCGCTGTCGGCGGGAGCGTTTCGGGCGAGCAGTTTTTATACATCTTCGCCCGAACTGTCTCGCTACTTCACCGCGAGGCAATGGTATGCGAAGGTTGTTTTCCCGCTGGAGGACAAAGATGCGACCTCGCTGGCTGCACGACTGGCGATGCTGATAGATTCCGACGATGAACTTCGCTGTTTGTGGGGCGAGCTGTCCGAGCCCTACGACTCGCTGCTGGCCAAAACCAAAGACGGCGACGTCACAAGCTACGCCGCGGCGGTCAGCAGAATCGTCGGCAAGGATGCGACATTCGCCCAAACCGCCAAGTCCACCGAAGCGTTGCAGAAGCATCTCCGGGGCGTCCTGGCCGACCCGCAGGTGAACGACCAACTGCTCGACGACACGCAGTACGCAAATTTCCCCAAGCTCATAAAGGGCTTTCGCTTACTTCCGCCACGGCGCCTGACATCATCGGTCTGCTTTCAGAAGACCGCCCCGCCGGGCTCGGACTTCCCTTCAGGATTGCACTTCATGGTCGCCTGCAAGCAGATGAATTCCCCCCCAGCCCTCAGAGCCCTGCAGCAACAGGTCGGAAAGAAGAAGGCTCAGCAGACCCAGCAGATCGATCCGGGCAAGCTGCCCGATTCCCTGCACGGCCGGGCGATGAAACTCATCTCCACCCTGCAGAAACCCGTCCCCGCCAAAGCTCCGCGGGCTATGCAAACCGACGCCTGGGCCGACAAGCAACTCTGGACCCAACTGGGAGCCTGGGCCGAGCAACGCCACACATGGGCGCTGCACGCTAAACTGTCGTACACCACTTTCGGCTCCGACGGAGCCGGAGATCTGGGCATGGTCTCGCCCTATCCGGACTTCTTTGAATCGCTCGGAAAACTGGCGAAGGGAACTTCAGAGGTCCTGACCCGAGCCGACGCGGTAAATGACCGCAACATGAAACTCGTCTCGGCGGACCTGCTGAAGCACGCCGAAACATACACGTGGTTTTGTGAAGCTGTCGAAGGCGACCTGGAGTCGGTAGACAGGAAAAGACTGCGGGACTCCGAAGAGATCGTAGAGCGGATATCCGAATTCGTGGACGAGTGCGTCGAAGATCACAGATCGCTGTTTGGATTCGCCAAGCGCCCCACCGACGCCCAGGTTCTAAAACGTCTGACCGAATTGGCCCGGAGATGTCTTAAGACCGCAAAGGGCGCCGATGGCGACCTGAAAGTGCTGAATGCATTCGTCCAATCCGAAATTGGAGTCATAGAACGCCTGGAAGTGCTCGCCAGACTCTGCGGGGAGCTTTCATCGATCGCACGCAACCAACTCGCCGGGAAATCTCTGAACAAGGAAGAGAACGAGACCATTAGAATGTACGGCCCGACCCTGGGATACCTCCACTTCTACGAAGGCAACTCGTGGGATGACCCCGAGGACGATTCGCCGATAATATCGCCAATATTCGTGAACCCCAACCCCCGCGTCAGGCGCACCCTTTACGCCGCACTCGGCAGGCCCCACGCCATATACGTACTGGCGAAACTCAGCGGCGAGACGAGGCTGATGAAGGGCGCGGTGTTGAGCTATCACGAATTCACTGGCCCGACATCCCAACCGCTGGACGATCAGGCCTGGCGCCGAATCGTCCGGGAACAGAAGTCCGCGCCCCCGCGGCCGGATTTCACCAAAAGCTTCATCGTGGCCCCGGGCGAGGACAAGGTCATCGAAATGCTGCGGGACGGAAAGATGTACGTCGGCATAGACAGCATCGTCAGCCGGAAGATAACCAACACGCTAATCGCAATGCTGCCCAACATCGGAGAAGAGGACCGATACCGACTACTCGATCATTTACTGGTTCGATGCTCGGAGCAAGACGCTCCAACATTGCTGAAACTCCTGCGGGATTCGGCCCGAGAGGGTTCCAAACATGAAACCGATTCTCTGCAGGACATAGTCCGCCTGGTCGCCGAGGCTCCGTGCAAGCCCATCGCCTCGGAACTCATGAAAATGCTCGTCGCCAAGAACGACGACTATGCACACGCAGCGGCGTATATCCTGGGCAGGCGGCCGGAACTCATCGATGCAAAGCAACTCACGTCCGGCTACGACAAGCTCACGACGTCCAGACGAGGACTCTACTGCATGCTCCTGGGAGCCCTGCCGAACATCGACCAGGCCGCATCGAAAACAATGCTCAAAGCTCTTGATGAAACCGACGCATACCTGAGGTGGCACGGAGCGGTCGCCCTGGCCAACAGCGGCGCCAATTCACCGGCGGTGATAAAAGCTCTCACGCGACGAGTGGACGACAGCAATAGTTACGTCGCCAGCGCGGCGCTGAACGCCTTGAAGGAAATCGACGCACTGCCCAACACGCCAGACCTGCTCAAAACTCTCAAGCGGTACTGTCTCGACCACAGGCAAGACCCCAAAGCCGCCGCCGAACTCAAGGCCATTGAAGTTCCAGGACATAAACGGATAAACAGTCTGAAACCGAGAAGGTACTCCATGGTCCCGGAACCCATCCCGCTTGACACCGCCATTGTCGGCGTACTGACGGATATCGAGTGCAAGCAGGCGGCGCCCGTATTCATCGACATAATGATCAGCGGCGGATTTCCGATGAAGGATATCGGATTGTTCGAACTCGGCAGACTCGACAGAGAAAACTTCGACAAATACCTGACGGACATCGCGTTGAACGATAAACTGGATTTCACGCTTCGCTCTGAGGCGATACGCTACGTCCAGTTCGCCGATCACCCAATACGCGCCTGTAGGCGACTGGTGGTGCTGCTCGGAGACAAAACCAAAGCTCCCCCGGAATTCCCCGGTGCAAAATCACCCGCCATTGGCGATCTGGCGATCATCACCATGGGAAAAGTCCTCTTTCCCAAACCTCGCGACGAGTCAGACACCGGCCTGTTCGATCCCTACACACCTGTTGATGCCAAAGCCGAAAAACAGCGACTCAAGAAAGTCGCCAAGAAGGTCCGCCAATGGGCCAAGGCAACCACGCAGCCGGCGGACAAGTAGGCCCGGCAATTCATGTGACTGTGGATTTTTTCGGGCCGGTCGAGTACATTGGCCGCTCTTGAATGCAGGCCTTCCCGGCCTGTCACCGCAGAATGCATAATGCAAAAGACACGAAGGAACTCCCACGATGGGTAAACCACTGGTTTTAGTGATACGAGATGGATGGGGAATCGCACCGGACGCGCCGGGCAACGCCGTTACGCAGGCCGACACGCCGCGTATCGACAAACTGCTGGCCGAGCATCCCAACTGTGTGCTGGAGGCCTCCGGCAAGGCCGTCGGCGTGCGCGCCGGGTCGCAGGGCTCCTCGGAAGTCGGGCACCTGAACATGGGCGCCGGGCGAATCGTCAAACAGGAAGTTGTCCGCGTTGATGAACTAATCGAATCGGGCGAACTGTTCCAGATCCCCCGCCTGACCGAAGCGGTGGCGCACTGCAAGGCCACCGGAGCGAAGTTCCACCTTTTGGGACTCGTGCAGGACCAGGGCGTTCACGCGATGCAGGAGCATCTGTTCGCGTTGCTGGGCTATCTGGCAAGGCAAGGGCTGGAGAAGGTGTTCGTGCACTTCTTCGCCGACGGACGCGACACCCCGCCGCGAAGCGCCCTTACCTACCTGGAGCACCTGGAGGAAGTGATCCAGCAGTGCGGCGTCGGACAGATCGCCAGCGTCATCGGACGGTACTACTCCATGGACCGAACGGGCAACTGGGACCGGACCGAACTTGCGTATAACGCCCTTGTTCACGGAAAGGGTCGAACCGCCGGCTCACCCGACAAAGCCATCGAAAAAGCATACGAACGGGCCGACGCCGAACTCGAACACCGCAAGACCAGCGACGACGAAGACCGCCTGCTGGAGACCGATGAGTTCATAAGCCCCACTCTGATCGTGGACGCCGAGGGTAACTGCCCCGGCCTGATCGAGGCCGGCGATGTGGTGTTCCACACAAACTACCGCCAGGACAGGGCCATTCAGCTTACCGAAGCTTTTGTATTTGATGAATTCGACTACTTCGATCGCGGCGACAAGATGGACATCGAGTACATCGGCATGACGCGGTACTACGACGAATTCACCTGCGAACTGATCGAACCGATGAACATGGAGCATCTGCTGGGCGACGTGCTGGGGCGCAACGGGCTGCGTCAACTCCGGCTGGCCGAGTTCCAGAAGTTCAAACACGTAACGAGCTTTTTCAACGGTAAAATGCTGGCTCCGTTCGAAGCCGAAGATCGCATAAAGGTCGATTCGATCACCATACCCGAAGACCAGAAGCCCGAGATGAGCGCGTTTGAGGTCGCCGATCTGGCGGTCTGCGCGATCGAAAACGGGATATCTGCGGTCCGCAAGATGGCGGTTGACATGGATATCGCCCACCTGGAATCGCCCGAAACTCTCGACGCCGAAGAGCAGATCGACGACACATACGACGTGATAATCATCAACTACGCCAACGGCGACATGGTCGGTCACACCGGCGTTCTGTCAGCCGCGATCAAGGCGATTGAAACGGTGGACGAATGCACCGGACGCGTGGTCGATGCGGCGTTGTCTTGCGGCGGAACGGTGCTGATCACCGCCGACCACGGAAACAGCGAACAGATGGCCGACCACGACACCGGCGCCACGATGACCGCCCACACGCTCAGCGACGTGGAGTTTATAGTGGTCAGCGCCAACGACGAACCGATGCAGCTCAAACACCGCGGAAAGCTCTCTGACATCGCCCCGACAATGCTTCACCTGCTCGGCCTGGAAGTACCCGGAGAAATGACCGCCGACAACCTGATACTCACGCAATAACGACCAGTAGTCGGTTGATGACAATAGGAAACGGCTGGCGACAATGAAAACATTGTCGCCGGCCGTTTTGGTTTTAACGTTCGCCGTTACTGACTACGGATCACTATCCGCTACAGTTTGCCCAGCACGGGCAGTTGGCCGACCAGGGGTGTTGCGTAGGCGATGAACTTATCCGTAATCCCGTTGCCGCTTTCGTTTATAAACTCTCGGGGCAAGGGCTTGGTCACGCGGGCCACGTCGCTGAGTTCGGCACGCACGTATTCGATCTGGTATTCCGCCGAGTCAACGCGCTTCATGGCGACTGACCCGTCCAGGTCGCCGCTCATGGCGAATTCCGCGGCTTTACGTCCGCACTGGCGGGCTTCGATCCGGTCAACCTGCGAGGCGTAACCGGCGAAGCTGCGCTGGAGGTATCCGAACGTATCGGCCCGAACTCGCAGCTGCTTCCGCGGTATGCCCATGTTCTCCTTGAGGTATTCCGACAGGAAATCGCCCAACGCGCCGCTGCCGGACAACTGCGGATTCTCGTGATCGTCGTATTCGACCGTGTGCCCAAGCTCTTGGGCCAGAGCGACGATTATCGACGTTTCATTATCGTCCCTGATGCCTTCGGATACGGCGATCTGGCAGCGCCCCAGCCGCGAATACGTTTCCTTCACTTCGGCAAGGAACTTCTCGATTGAGAATACTACTTCCGGAACGTAGACAAGATGCGGTCCGTCGACCGGATCGGTCTTTCCGAGCACCGAAGCAGCGGTCAGCCATCCGGCGTCGCGACCCATTACAACATTGATCTTGATGCCAGGCAACGCCGCTGAATCGCGGTCGTCGCCCATGAACGCCGAAGCGACAAATTTCGCCGCTGATCCGTAACCGGGGCAATGGTCGGTGACCCGCAGATCGTTGTCGATGGTTTTGGGAATGTGGAAAGTTCGCAGTTCGTGGTTCGCAGTGGCGGCCATTTCATTAACGATCCGGGCCGCGTCGGCTGAATCGTTTCCGCCAATGTAGAAGAAGTACTTAACATCGTTCTTCTTGAACACTTCGAAGATATTGCGGCAATACTCTTCATCGGGCTTGTCCCGACTTGAGCCCAGGGCGGCCGCCGGCGTATTTGCGACAGTTTCGAGCAAGTCGGCGTCAATGTCCTTCAGATCGACAAAGTTCTCGGCCACGATTCCCGCCACACCGTGGCGAGCGCCCATGATTCGCCCAACGGCGTTGCAATCTCTCAGCGTCTCGACAGCACCGACCAGCGACTGGTTTATCACCGCCGTCGGTCCGCCGGACTGCCCTATTACTACGTTACCTTTACTGATATCACTCATGATAACTCCTGCTATAGTTTTCTGGATTCCCCCCTGCTTCTGCGAGCCGACATGATATTCGATATCCCCATATTTCGCAAGTCGCGTTGCGTCGCGGTAGAAGATCACAAAACAGGGGACAGGCTACTTTATTTGTATTCTAACTCCATATTGGAATGGCGGGGTTGTGTTCTGGCGCTTTATTGCCTGCTTTTACGGAGGGGTTTACGATTGCGTTCTGGCAGTGCATTGGTCATTCCTTTATCATGAATTTGAGGAGTTTTTTCCGCACAGGGGTAACCCTCATGAAACAACTGCCATATCGGGTAAGAAGATGAGTTATGAGAGCAACATCGATGATGCAGCCGTTGATAAGGCGGTCAAACAGGTACAGGCTGGCAAGACTGCGCCCTTCGAAGTGGTTGTGCGCCGGTATGAAAGGCCATTGCGTGCATGGCTGGCTGTGCAGGCTCCGCCCGGTATCGACGTTGAGGAGATCGCTCAACGGGCGTTTGTGGCTGCGTACAGCCGTATCGGCGACTATACGGTCGGCACGAACTTCGGAGCATGGCTGTTCACAATTGCCCGGTACCAGCTAAAGACAGAAACAACGCGTTTGCGCCGAATTGCGGACTACCATGCGCGCTACGAACTGAATTTGCTCGAACGCGAGCAGGACAGACGGGCCGATGAGCCGCCGGAGCACCAGGTGATGCGGTTGGATCATCTGCATACATGCCTGGGGTCGCTGGGAGAACATGTGCGGAGGTTTGTTACCTGGCGCTACGATGAATGCATCCCGCTGGAAGTAATGGCCGAGCGTTCGGGACGCTCAGTGGCGGCGGTGAAGAAACAATTGTGGAAGCTGCGCAGGACGCTCCGCGACTGCATTGAAGGCAAGATGACAAGGGAGGTCGACCCGTCATGAATACTGAAGAACGGTTCACAGTCCTCTGGACTGACTACCTTGAAGGCGAGCTTGATGAAACGGGCCTCGCCGAACTGCGTGAACTGCTGGCAGGCGAGCGGCGATACGTCGAACTTGCAACCGACAGCTTGAGGACGCACCGTCTCCTGGGTATGGCCGAACAGGAGAAGGCATGGCGGCAGGATGCTTTCGTGGCCGACACCATGGCTAAGCTCCCGGCCAAAGGTGAGGAGTTCGTCGATACGGTAATGCACCGACTACCGGGTTCTCCGCAGAAGACAGAGCCTGCCGGGCCCCTCAAGCTGAAGGCCTGGCGCCTGCCCCTTGCCGCCGCCGCAGTCGCAGCCGCTGTCCTGGCGACAATCATTATCGCCCGCGTGGATCCGAGCCCGAGGACTATTGCCCGCATAACAGCATTGAACGGATCGGTGCAATGGACCACCGACGGCGGGCATGTTCGGACCGATCTGGAGATCGGTACGCCGATCCACGGCGGTGTGCTGGAAACACTGAACCACGACTCCTGGCTCGAGTGTGAGTTTCTCGACGGCACGAAGATCTCTCTTTCAGGCCATTCACTGGCGACTGTCTCTGAGCACGAACGCCAGAAGGTCCTGCACCTGCGCGAGGGCCACATGTTCGCGGACGTTAAGCCCCAGCCGGAAGGCGAGCCGATGCGCGTGATAACGCGGACCGCAGAGGCCGAAGTCCTCGGAACCAAGTTCCAGGTGGCCTGCAAGCAGCAATCCACCAGTCTGAGGGTCAAAGAGGGGCTGGTGCAGGTTCGACGGCTTGCCGACGGCAGCACGAGCAAAGTTCCGGCCGGCCACGTCATCGTGGCGGCATTGGAGCAGCAGACAGAGTTCAAGTCCGAGCGGCACAAGGAGTTCGCTTCCTCCTGGGAGGCGACCGTCAGGCGGGATATCGGCTACGGGGAGTTGCACCATGCTTCAGAAGGAAGACCCGACAGTGTTTACGCAAAGCCGCTCCTCTGGAGGGGAGACGACGGTAAGCAGAAGCCCTCGCTGATCTACGTTGCGGCTCTTGACACCAGGACGGCGACACCAATTCTCCAAGCCGGGTCCAGCATCAGAGTCAGGGGCCGGTTGCGCCAGGACGCCCTGGTGGTCTTCGGGTTCACCGCCCATCACAGCAAGGGCGGCTTCGCAGGAAAATACTCGCACGCGAAGAGACACATGAAAGCGAGCCAGGGCGAAGCAGAGTATTTTGAAGTGGAGATACCGCTCAAGGAGTTCGGCAGAGACAGGGGTCTTAAACACTACACTGAGTCGCCGATCGGGCTCGAGCTGCACCAGTGCTGGATTCTTACACTCAACAAAGACTACGGGTTGGAAGTTATTGACGTTGTACTGCAAAACTGACCCAACAAACATGAAAAGGATAATTCAAATGGAAGCAAAAGGCAGACACATGACGATGATGGCGGCGGTACTACTTTCAGTGGTGTCAATCGCCGCCGAACGGGCCAGCGGGCAGAGCGACTACAGGTTCTCCTACTACGCCGGCGGCAGGATCTGTGTGGACAAACTTTCCGAGATTGACGGAAAGGAGCCTATCATGACGCCCCCCAGGCAAGGCTGGGAGGACTTCAAACCCTCCTGGTCGAAGACAGGTGACATGCTGGTCTTCTTCCGCAGGGTCAAGAACGATCCGGTCGTTGTCAAATGGAAGACCATTCTCTGCATCGTCAAGGCGGACGGAACCGGCCTGCAGAAGTTGACCGATGACAAGCACACGAATTTCAACCCGACCTGGACAAGGGATGGGAAGAACTCGCCGGTCTGGAACCGGAAACACCCCAAGGGACACTTCATCGTGATGCGGAGCGAGATCGGCAACAAGCCCGAGCAATGCGTCGCCCTCACCGACGAACGCTATCACAACTGGATACACTCCTGCCTGACCGATGGCCGCATGCTGGTGGAGTCCGCGCACCCGACGATGGGTTATGGCTACTACCTGATGACGCCAAAAGCGGGGGGCAAATCCACGTATCAGCGGATTAATGACGGCGGTTTGCTGAAGAAGGGATTAATGGCCCGGATAAGCATCTCGCCGGATGAAAAGATGATCTGTTTCGGTCACATCCTCGGCCACAAGTTCAAGGAGCCGGGACACGCCATGACTATTGCCGACTTCGATGTGAAGAGACTAAAAATCACGAATCCCAAAGTGATCGCCAACAAAGAGCACAAGCCCGCCTGGTATGCCTACCCGCGATGGACCAGGGATGGCAAGGCCGTGATCTACCACGCCAACACCACCGGTAAGGGAAGGCTTTTTCTCTACACACTGGCTGACGGATCGACAAAGCAGGTGTCCAAGAACAATGCCGTTGACTTTCGTTACCCTCACGTGGAAGATACCCCGAAATAACAAGGAGTGGAAATGCAGAACCTGAACAGACGTGACTTTATCGGAGCAGCGGCAGGCGCCGTGGCCGCCCTGAACGCCCCGCTTCTTTTCGCCGCAAACAAGAAAGCTCCAGGCAAATCCAAGGTCTCGGCCGTGAGAGGGAACGACCTGGCCAAGATGACCCTGGACTCACTGGAGGCCCTGGGAGGCATGAAGACCGTCGTGAATGAGGGCGAAACGGTCTTCATTAAGCCCAATTTCGTCAATGCTCCCTGGGCAAAACACAACAAGTGTTTCGCAACGGGCGAATGCACGAAACCTGAAATCATTCTCGCGGTCACGGAGGAGTGTTTGAAGGCCGGCGCACGGGAGGTCATCATCGGGGACGGCAGCCAGCTCCCGAAATATGAGTGGAAACACCTAACAACCCTGGACGGCAAGAGGGACATGGTCACCGAGGCCAAGCGCCTGAGCTCGAGGTACAGCGGAAACATCAAGCTGGCCTGCCTGGAAGTCGACTCCCCTGGCTGGGTGGAGATTCCCTCAAAGTGTAAGCAGAAGAAGATATTTATATCGGACATGGTGACGAAGGCCGACAGGATCATCACGATCCCGGTCGCCAAGACCCATTCATGGGCCCAACTGACGCTGGGTCTGAAGAACTTTATCGGGATCACCCCGCTCAAACGATACGCCCAGCTTGTCAACAAGACCTGGTGGAACCGCGGGAGTCTCGATCACAGCAGCCCCCGGGCGATCTCGCAGATATACCTCGATATAGTCAAAGCCATAAAGCCGGACCTGTCGATCGTGGATTTCTCCGTCTGTCTCGAAAGCAACGGTCCGTCCATCGGTCAGGGCGGAAAGACCGTCGATGTCAAAAAACGCATTGGCTCATGGGCGGTCATTGCCAGTAAAGATATCATGGCCGCTGACGCCACGGCCGCGAGAATCATGAGTCACGATGTGAAGAAGATGAAGCAGCTTACGATGGGCTACAAGATGGGACTGGGGCAGATCGACGAGCGTTCGATCGAGATCGTTGGCGAAAAGCTGGACAAACTGGCCATGAAATGGAAACCGGCGCAGATCAAGGGACGCAAGTAAGGAAGAAGACCGCTCGATGAACGACAAACTGGAGACGACAAACGGGTCAGAACTGCTCTGTAGAAAAGCTTCGCAGGCATGATGATTATTATATTGTGTGTGATCACCATGCCTGCGAAGCTTTTCTACAGAGCAGGACAGGCTACTTTATTTGTATTCTAACTCCATATTGGAATGGCGGGGTTGTGTTCTGGCGCTTTATTGCCTGCTTTTACGGAGGGGTTTACGATGGTGACGGGAAAAGGGGACAGGCACTTGCGCTTCGCTCCAGAGCCAGTACCCATTCCCCTGCGCGATTACGCTTTGGGCTCGCCGATTCGCACTGGTTGGCCGGTTGACGCCAGGACGCTGCGCCACAACTCGCTCTCGGGCGACATCTGCTTTTTATCGCTGGTGACCAGCGAAATCGGGACGTGTATGAACACGTCGTAGCGGTATCCGATCAGCATTTCGGTGCGCCCGGCCATGCCGGCGTGTGCGGCGTTGCGGCCCATCTGATCGCAAAGCAGAGCGTCCTCGCAGTTGGCCGGGATGCTCCGGAGAATGTAACTCGGGTCGATATACTTAACTGTGGCCTCGGTGTCTGAGCCCTTGAAATACTCCTTGATCTCGCCGGCCAGGAAAACTCCGATATCGCTGAGCAGAACGTTGCCCGAAGCGTCGCAATTGCTCGGGTCCTTCGGCAGCAGGTGCTGGCCGGCGCCCTCGGCGACCACAACAACGGCGTGTCCGCGGCCGGCGATGCGTTCTTCGAGCAGATCAAACAGGCCGCCGGGGCCTTCAAGTTCAAAATGCAGTTCGGGCACGAGCGTTATGTTCACGTCCTGGCTGGCTACGGTCGCTCCGGCGGCTATGAAACCGGCGTCGCGCCCCATGAGCTTGACCACCACCAGTCCGCCGCGAGCGCTGCGGGCCTCGTTATGGGCGCAGTCAATAACCTCGCGAGCCTTGTCAATGGCGGTGTAGTACCCGAAGGTCTGGCTGACGTACGGGATATCGTTGTCGATCGTTTTGGGTATCCCGATGACCGACAGCGGGTATCCCTGGCGTCGGGCTTCCTGCGACAGGCACAGGGCCCCTCGCTGCGTTCCGTCTCCGCCGATGCAGAAGAGGATGTTAACCCCGCGGTCCCTCAGGAATCCGACCGCTCGATCGAGGTCCACCGGCCCGCGAGAACTGCCCAACACGGTCCCGCCGTCCTTGTGGATATCCTCCACGAACTCGGGGCTCAACGCTATCGGCTTGAAGTCGGAATCAGGATCGAGACCGCTGTATCCGAAACGGACGCCGAGAATATCCGTCACACCGTACTGGTGGTGCAGTTGGAGGACCAGCGAACGGATCACATTGTTCAGCCCGGGACACAGGCCCCCGCAGGTCACTATCGCCGCGGTGGTGTCGGCCGGGTCGAAATATATATTCTCACGGGGTCCGGCTTTTTCGAAGAATACGCCCTCGGCCTTGGGATCGTGGGACGACAACTCGACTGATGCGGGCATCCTGGCGTCATCCGGCACGTAGTTGACCACGCCGTCGCCCAGAACGGTCGACAGGCCGACCGGAGACGGAATTTTGCATTCCCCAAGCGATTTGACCTTGACGTCTTCTGGCCTGAGCAACTGTTTCTCCCTTCAGGGCGGCAAGCGAGGGGCTAGTCTTCCAGCATCTCGCGTTCGATATATTTCGTGTCCCACTGTGCGTCTACGAATTTCTGCTCGGACATGACCCGGCGACAGAGCGGGACGGTGGTTTTGGTCGGCTCGATAACGAACTCATCCAGAGCCCGCTTGGTGGTGGCGATAGCTTCTGAGCGGGTCGGCTGGTGGACGATGAGTTTTCCGACCAGCGAATCGTAGGTCGGCGGGATATTGTATCCCTGGTAGACGTGCGAGTCCCAGCGAACTCCGAACCCGCCGGGGGCTACAAACGCCTTGACCTCGCCCGGGGACGGACGGAAGTTGTTGGCCGGGTCTTCAGCGTTTATGCGACATTCTATCGCCACGCCGCTGGGCTTTATGTCGTCCTGCGTGAAGGTCAGCTTCTCACCGGCGGCGATTCGCAACTGCCATTTGACCAGGTCAACGCCGGTGACCATCTCTGTGATCGGATGCTCGACCTGGATTCGCGTGTTGACCTCGAGGAAGTAGAAGTTGTTGTTCTCGTCGAGCATGAACTCGACCGTACCGGCGTTATAGTAATCGCACGCCTTGGCCAGCCTGACCGCCGCTTCGCACATCTGTTTCCTGAGCCCCGGATCGAGTCCGGGGGCGGGAGTCTCTTCGACGACCTTCTGCTGGCGCCGCTGGACCGAGCAGTCGCGTTCGTACAGGTGAACGACGTTTCCGTGCTTGTCGCCGAGCAGCTGGACCTCTATGTGGCGGAAGTTCTCGATGCACTTTTCCATGAAAAGCGTACCGTCGTTGAACGCGATTTCCGCCTCGGCCTTGGCCTGTTGATACATGCTCTTGAGGCTTGCGGCGTTGTGTGCGAAACGTATTCCGCGTCCCCCGCCTCCGGCGGCGGCTTTAATCGCCACGGGATAACCAATGCGTTCGGCGATATCCAGGGCGTCTTCAACGCTCTCGACGGCGCCTTCTGAGTCCGGAGCCATCGGCACGTTTACTTCCCTGGCCAGCGCCTTGGCGCGGATCTTGTCGCCCAGCAGGGTCATGCTTTCGTGGCTGGGACCGATGAATTCGATCTTGCAGTCCTGGCAGACCTCCAGGAAATGGGCGTTTTCGGCCAGGAAACCGTATCCAGGGTGAATCGCCTCGACGTCAGCAATTTCCGCGGCGGCGATAATCCTGGGAATATTGAGGTAACTGTCGGCTGACGGAGCCTTGCCTATGCATACGCGTTCATCAGCCAGGTGCAGATAACTTGCGTTGCTGTCAGCCTGGGAGTAGATCGCAACTGACTCTATACCGAGTTCCTTGCAGGCTCGTATGATGCGCAGAGCAACTTCGCCGCGATTGGCAATAAGGATACGAGAAAACATTCAATGGTTCCTTGGTGTGTCTCAGGCGGGCGCCAGACGGAACAGCACCTGCCCGAACTCCACCGGCTGGGCGTCTGTGACGCAGATCTCGGCGACTTTTCCGCTGCATTCGGCCTTGATCTCGTTCATCACTTTCATCGCTTCGACGATGCAGACAACCGTGCTGTCATTGATTGTGTCGCCGACTGACACGTACGCGCCGCTGTCGGGATTTGAAGAGCTGTAGAACGTGCCCACCATGGGGCTGGTGACGTCAATCATATTGTTGGCGGGCTCGGCGGCGGCCGGTTGGTCGCTCTGGACCACCGGGGCCGGGGCCTGGACAACTGCCGGAGCCGACTGGACGATCGCGGGCTCCAAAATCGCCCTGCTCTGGTCGCCCGGACCTCGTTTCAGAGATATCTTCTCATCTCCGTCAACGATATTCATTTCGGTCAGGTCATTGTCAATCATGAGCTTGACCAACCGCTTGATTTCCTTGATGTCCATGAACAACTCCTGTCCCTGACTCTACGTGAAACTATCGATTCTTCGCCTGAGCGTTATTTTTTGAGCATCATCGCCTCGATGTCCGTAGTGAGCGTGCTCAGACGCTTTGGTCCGTTCGGCGTTACGAGAATATCGTCTTCGATTCTCACGCCGCCGACTCCGGGAAGGTATATTCCCGGCTCGACCGTGACCACCATACCGCTTCTCAAACGACCCGGCCCTTTGGCGCCCAGACCCGGAGCCTCGTGTACTTCACGACCGAGCCCGTGCCCGAGACCATGAACGAACCTTTCGCCAAATCCGGCGTCGGTGATCACCTTGCGAGCCGCGGCGTCAGGCGTTTTCAATAACGTGCCGGCCTTCAGAGCCTTAATGCCCGCAGTCTGTGCGTCACGTACGATCGGATATATCTCACCGATTTTCGGCGGAATTTTACCCGTAAAAATGGTCCGCGTCAAGTCGCTGCAGTATCCGCCCACTCTGGCGCCCCAGTCTATGAGCACCGATTGACCGGCGCGGATCTTCGTTGAATCAGGTTTGTAGTGGCAGTCGCAGGCGTGAGGGCCGGCGGCGAGAATCGTCTCGAAAGCCGCCGCATCGGCGCCCTCGAGGCGCATCAGGTATTCAAGTTCCGCGGCGACCTGACGCTCGGTGCGTCCTACAAAAGCCTTGGGACCTTGCGACGTCAACCGCAGGAAAGCTTTCTGTGCGATCGAGGCCGCTTTGCGGATCATGCGGACCTCCTCTTCGTCCTTGCAGGCGCGAAGCGGAGCGACAACATTCGTAAGCGTCTTGATCCGCCGTTGGCCCAGGATCTTAGTATAACCATCGACCGCCGCTGCTGTCAGATCACCGCCCTGAAGCCCAAGCCGGCGGACCTTGCGCCCCTGCAAAGTCTTCTTGACGGCCTCGGCCATACCCTTCTTGCGAATGATCACTTCAATATCGGGACACTCGCGCGGAGCCTGCTGGCCGAAGCGTCCGTCGCTTATGAGCACGGCCCAGCGCGGGCCGACGATAAGCGTGGCGTCCTCACCGGTGAAACCGCAGAAGTATCCGACGTCCTCATGCTTGGTGACAAGCATTGCGTCGACCTTCTGCTCGCCGGCGGCCTTGGCGACTCGTCGCCTGCGGGATGCGCACGCCTTTAATCTGGTATTTTTGCTAGTCATGGGCATAAGGATATGTAACTGCGGCGGTTCTGGCAACTGCTAGTCATATTTTTACCCGGCCCTAAACCGCTTGCTCGACAGTTAATCCTTCGCTAAAATGTACTTATGGAATCGCAGAACAGTACTGTATCCCAGCGACTCTCACGCCGACGAACCGTCAGAATACTCTTGCTGGCCGGTATCGCGCTGGTGTTCATCGCCTCGGTTCGCTGCTTTATCGTCAGCAGTTCGCTGGCCGCAACGCCTGACGACCTGGCCCGCGCCAAGCGACTGAAGACCGCCATAAAGAAGCTCGAACCGATCCATGAGACTATCAGGAAAACCAAACGCGGCGACTGGCTGGAGACCCACTACGAACCGGGCCAGACCTTCCAGCGATACCTCAACAGCAAGCCCGTCCGCCCGATCGGCGTGCGGAACGTAATCTACATCCAACCGCTCGGCGAGTTCACCAAACCCGAGCGGAAGGCGGTCTTGCTGTCGGCCGAGTTCATGGGACTGTACTTCAATACGAAAGTCGTGATCCGCAAGGACCTGCCGCTGAAAGTGATCCCCGCCGCGGCCAGGCGCGTACATCCGAAATGGAAGGTCAAGCAGATACTCAGCACCTACGTCCTGGACAAGATGCTCTACCCGCGACTGCCGAAAGACGCCGCGGCGTACATCGCATTTACGGCTTCTGACCTCTGGCCGGGGCAAGGCTGGAATTTCGTGTTCGGCCAGGCCTCGCTCCGCAAGCGCGTCGGCGTCTGGTCGGTCCATCGCAACGGCGAGCCCGACAAGTCCCCCGCCGACTTCCGCCTGTTCCTGCTGCGAACGCTGAAGACAGCCACGCACGAGACCGGTCACATGTTCACGATGCTCCACTGCACCGCATACGAGTGCAACATGTGCGGGTCGAACCATCGCCAAGAGTCCGACTCGCGCCCGATCGCGTTGGGCCCGCAATGCCTGGCGAAAGTCTGCTGGGCCACACGGATCGATCCTATCAAACGATTCGAGAAGCTCTACCTGTTCTGCGTGAAGACCGGCCTGAAGCCCGAGGCCAGATTCTACGCCATATCCATAGTAACGCTCGGCGGAAAACTCCCGACAACGCAACCGGCCCCGAAGGCATCGGCTCGAATCAACCGGTAAAACACCTGCAACAATCCCCAACGATCCAACCGACTATTTCGGCAGTTGCTCACCTTCGTCCCAGTCAATATACCGCACAGCAAACGCCTTCCTCTTGACCGCGCCGCCGGCCTCCCTTCTTCGCACCCGCATATGAAGCTGTTCCGGCGTCGGATACAGAACGATCACGGAGAACTCCGGACTCGTCCCGGATGGCGCCTCGATCATGACCATGAAGACAGCCCCCTTTACCGAAGAAGGATAATTCTCGCTGACTTCATACAGACCAAACACCTCGTCGCGCCCGGTGTCAAGACGCTGCAAAGCCTTCTGGGCCGTGTCGCACTTGGCCAATCGGTCCGACATCTGCTGCGTAAAGGCCTTCTGGGGCGGCGAGGAGGGAAGAGGCATTAGCAGTAACTGCACGGCGCCAACCACTAGAACGCCCAAGACGAATACAGATATTACGTACGGCGTCAATTTGAGACACCAAGCAATTTTGGCCTTTTTGGCATTCATAGTGTCACCGCTTTACCGACTGCCACGACTGCTGTTCGTGTTATCAGTTCAGGGTTTCGTCTCGCTTATATCGTGCACGCCTCTGTTTTCCCTACCCATCTTCTTGCATGCAAATCCTATTATGGAAAAAACGATGAAACATGACACTGATAGCACGAAGGCAACCGAGGCGATTTTTGAAACGGATCCTATTTTGCGATCCAGTCCCGGCTCATGCATAATAATGAACATGAGTCCTAAGCTTAGAATATTTGCTGCCGCCAAGCCCAGGAACCCTCTCAAGTCTTTCAAGAGGGCATGCCTGAGATAACCAATCCCAAACCACACAGCCAGAACTAACCATATTAGAAAAAGGCCCCACATATAGAGCATATCCTCGATGCCACCCAACGGAAACACCACAGCAACGAAGACCACTGACAAAGAGATAGGATATGACAGGAACGCCCACAGCATTCTATTCATAATTGCTCCCTGATAGTCATACTTTAGGAATTTCTCTATCGGTACAAATCGGATTTGTAGTATGATTGTAGATAGAAGCCATCTCTGCGCAGCTTATCCATATCCCACATTGCTGCAAACCAATTTGCAACATTTGTATCCTTGCCCACACCATCGTGGTCGGTTTGAAGCGTCATGAGCCCAGGTCTATTGCGGAACAGTTCCACCTGATTCACAATTCCACTTGTATTTGCATAAGCCTGAGGATCTTTAGCCGCATACCAAGTTTGTAGCAGCCAACTCTCACCTTTCGGATTAACGGCCTGGATTTCAGCGGTATGCTGACGCATCGTCACTGCTTCATGGTCAGGGTAGACTATGTAATTACTGTGGCGATTACTCCTGCGAAACGTACTATAGAATCCACCAGAAACTACATGGGTTACAACAACGCCATCTGGTAATCGATGATTACGGTATCTACCTCCGTATATTGGATTACTAACTCTTTCAGTCCATCCTACACTCGGATCGAAGGCAATAGCACCCCAGTTATAATCATACAGCAATAGTCCTTCGACTTTGAAGTACTTCCCATGGTTCTTGTCGCTCACCAAATCATTCGCTAGCACCAACGCAGCCCTTGCTCCAAGACTGTATCCGGCAATATACACGGATTCCGGTTTACAATTGCGTTCTCGGTATGGCCTTTCCATCTCGGAATACTTCTTAACAACGGCCTTAGCCACATCGACTTTGTCATACCCAAAAACAAAACCAAGTTGGCGAGTCTGCTTGACAAGTGTTTTTATGTTGTTGGAAGGGAACTTAGGCAAGTATTTCTCATAGCCTTTGAATCCTATGACAATACGCCCACTTGGATCAAGATGTCTTACGGGATTACTTCGCACGTATTGATACAGATTCATCCCATCGGCATACTGGTTATTCAGACCGGCTTGGTCAACGCGCTGAGGGGCTGGTGGTTTGGGTCTGTAGTCGTACATCGCCATACCGACGCCACGCGCAGGACCGGGACCCGGGCCGGGGTCTCGCCCGGCCATGGCGGGACTGGTTGTCGCAAAGATGGCGGCAAGAACGAGGCTGGCCAGCAGTGTTGTTCGGTTCATGATACGACCCCTTTGGTATTTCATTGGTTATGGTCTCCCTGGTTGATGCGGAAGTTGAGGGCTGTATGGTCTCGGCGGCGTGTAAGGCGACGGCGCCTGCGGAGGCCTCGGTGTCGACGGTTGCGGGGGCAGACCCATACGCTGCATGTTCGCTCGATTCATCGCGTTGATGCGCTCTATGTCCAGGATCGGGGTGCGACGTCGACGTTGGCGCGGTATGGGGAAACCGTCGTCTAAGATACTGGTCCGACCCCCGCGGCCGGGTCGGCGATAGATCGGCCCGCCTCCCGCAGCGGCGCAGGCGATCTGCTGAGAGCCCAGCGGGTTCTGCGGGGCGAGTTGGTAACTGCGGGTAAAGGCGAGTTTGGCCTCCTTGAACCGGCGGTTGTCCATCAGGCAATTCGCGCGGTTCTGCAGGAAGACGGCCAGTTCTTCGGCGGGTGTCAGGGACTTTAGATACCAGCGTGCTTTCAGTTCAGCGTCGCTGATCGGATGGGGCCACTTGCGGTAGTGGGAGTCCGGATAGTCATTGAAACGATCCCCGGTGCCTTCGATATTGAACCGCTCGTCTCCGTCGTCCCAGCGGGCGAAAATGTGCGTCTTGGCCAATACGATACTCATCGGGTAGCCCAACCTGCGGCCGACCGCAACGTACATCACCGGCATCGAGGCGCACGTTCCGCCGTTGGTGTCGTCGATCAATCCGTGGAGGAACGGATTCTTTGAATCGCTGAAGTCGCAGTTGCGCTCGCCGCGGTGATTGTAGTGGACGCCGAATTCCTTCCGGAGAACGGAGATCAGCAGCAGCACGCGGAACTTGGCTTGGGAGTTCTTAGATATGCCGGGGTTCCGGCGGAATTCTGGCATGCTCTGCTCTGTCCAGTATCGCACGGTGCTGGCGTACTCGTCTAAGCGTAAGAGAGCTTCATGCGCGTCAAGCTTTTCGGCGCCCGGCAGACCAGTAGCACAGAGGAGGTTCATCTCGGCGATGTCAACGTCGGCCAGTTGCGCCGGCGACATGGCCAGCAGTTCAGCCAGCGACTTGGCCTTCGGCGCGATCTTGCGCGGAGTGAACGTGCGGCCGGAGACATCGGGCCTTGCCGGCGGTTTGCCGGTGAAGAAGACCAGATAGGCAACTATGCCGATGACGGCAACCGCCGCCACGGGTAACGCTATCGCCAGAGCCCTGGCGCCGCCACTTGCTTTGACAGGCTTTCGCCGCCGCTTTCGCTGCTTTGATTTCCCTTTTCGTCTCGCCAAATCCCACCTCGCACAACACGTCGAATTAAAGAACGTCGGATGCCTGACATTTGTGCGACATCACACAAGGCGCCGAAGCATAGTCGACGCTGGAATATAGAACACCTCAGGCCGAGATAGCCAGGAAAAACTTGTAAAAGTTTGCCAACAGTGAAGTTGTGGCATTCTTGCGAGCAGAACGACACAAGGCGACGGAGACACAACACCTTGTCGCCCAGGCACATACATAATTCGCCACACCCGGATATGCGGTTTCTCTTTACCCTTCTTTTACCTTTTTTTCTCCAAAATCATCTGTCGTAGCTGCGACGCCGTCGGGGCCGCGCCGAATTAGCGGTCAGCCAAAAAGTGCAGCATTTTTGCGATCTTGCCGATAGATTCACCTGGAGTTTATATGCGCAAGAAAACGAAAATGCGACGAGCGGTTACACTGACGTTCCTGACGGTATTTTGCATACTTACGTGTGTCGGGATAATCCTGGAAGTAGCCGGTTCGGCCCGCGGCGAAGAGCTGGCGGTCAAGAAACCAGGATTGCGCCGCCTTGTGAAACCGACACGAGTCCGGGCCAGCGGCTACAGGTCCAATCGCATGTCCTCGTACTATGGACGCCCCGCTGCTTACGGATCGAGCAGCGCCAACACATCCCGGCCGCCCAGCGCCTACTGGGGCGATCAACATCCGGATAACAAGGCGGCGATGGCCCGCGGCGTTTACGACCCGCGAGGCGGGATACTGACATCCCTGAACCATCCAAGGCCCGCCGGCGACGCGGGCCTTTCTCTTAGATTCGATCCGAGGGGCTGGCTCCCCTATCGCAGAGAAGCGCAAGTTCTGGCTCTCGGCGACAGGGACAGCATACTGGCCCACTACGTTCGCGGCTTTGACCTCGGCGCCAGCGCATCGCTGGGGTACAACCGGCGAGACAACGTCTTTAGCGTCGGCGGGCGATACGACAAATCGCTGGTCGACTACAGCATGGCCGTCGCCGCCAACCCGCGGCAAGTTCTGCACCAGAACAAACGAGCCCTCAACGGAATGGCCGACATCGCACGCGACAGGGCTATCGCCGACTACAGCCGGATAATCCAACTGCGGCCCAAAGACGTCGCGGCGTATCACAAACGCGCCGCGATCCTGAGGGCTCGCGGCTGCTACGACAAGGCCGTCGCCGACTATGACCGGATCGTAGAACTGGACCCCAAAGACGCCGGCGCCTACTGGCTCCGCGGCCAGACGCACTTCGACGCCGACAAGTTCGATCGGGCCGAGAAGGACTTCAACGATTGCCTGAAACTAAACCCCGACAACATGCACACAGCCGTGTGGCGATTCCTTTCCGTCCGCCGCGCGGGTCGGCAGGCCGACAAGGAACTCCGCGGTTTCATCTCCCAGCAGGTCAAAGACATCTCGATCTGGCCCGGTCCGGCGTTGGCCCTTATGAACGGGACGATGAAGCTGGACAAGTACCTCCAGGCCTCAGAAGGCAAAACACATCACACCAAGGCGCCGGGACTGTCATACCTCGGCCGGGCCGCCGGAATGCGAAACCCGATCGCCCCGCCGCAGCAGCTCAGCGAAGCGTATTTCTACGCCGGCCAGTACCAACTGCTCAAGGGACGCACCGCACAGGCCCATAGATTCCTGCAGGAATCGAAACGAATAGCGGTCTTCGCCGCCCCGTTCGTCCATCAGCGCCGCGCCGCAGTCAGCTACGGCGGCGCCGCGTTGCAGATAAAATACTAACGCTAGCGCGACGAGGTCGGTTTTGCGCTGGCTACCGCGCTTCGCTTTTCTACTCCGGTGAAGTTCTTGGGGTCTACGTCGAATTCCGGCCAGACGATTTCGCCCTTCTTCTGGGCGTCAACGTCCTTGTAGGCGACCAGTTCGTTGGAGTTCATGTCGAGCCACATGAAGACGCTCCGCCGGTCTTCGTCGGTGAACTTGCCGGCCTTCATCGCCTTGATGTGTCCGGGGTTCACCAGCGCCTTGCCCATCTTCGAGAACATCGCGCCGAACTTGCCGGGGTACGTGCGAGATCCGCCTGACATGTTCCTGTGGTATCCGTGGCCGAAGTAGAACGTGTACTTGCCCAGGGCCCCGAACGTCATATTCTTCGGGCCGGCGTCTTTCTTGGCCTGGTGGCACTTTACGCATTTGGCTTCAAAGACCGGACGAACGTTGCGATGGAAGCTAAACATCACGTTCTTCTTGACCTCTTTTCCAAGCTCCGACGGCGCCCTTCGCATCGCCACGGGACGCGCCGCTGACGGCGGAGCGCCCCACTTGTCTTCGTGGCAGCCGATACACGACAACCGCTCGCCGGGATGAACGTACGTGACCGATCGCATGGACTGTACGGCCATCCCGTTTTCGTCAATAAGCTGGAAGTAGATCGCCTTGCCGACCGGCGCCTTGCAGAAGACGCTTCCGTCCGGCTCGACAGGGACCACGCCGAGGGGGATCCTCCCGAGGCTCTGATCGCCCCGACCCATTCTGGGATTGTTGGCCCGCGGCGTGGACTTGGGCAGAACCTGTACAATTCGCATCTGTTTGATCTTGGCGCCCTTGGGGAGCTTGCCGAACTCGTCTGTCACGTACACGTTCATCACGCTGATAGTCGCGATCGGCGAAGTGGATTTGAGTCTTTCGCCCTGGTGGGTCTGCGTGGCGATAATCGGCGGTTTGGTCCGGGCTCGCACCGGCGTCGGGTCGAGTATTCGCAGCCCGTTAGTGGTCTTGCAGAGAATCTCCCGGTTGCCCATATCGTCGATCAGGCTGGCGGTGTCCTTGTAGTTGCACAGGTAGAAGCTCTCGCTCAGCGGCCAGGCCGTGCCGTACGTCATGGTCTCGAATCCTCGGCAACGAGACTCGGATTCAGGGAACTTGGCATCGGGAGTTATTCGCTTTACTTGCGACATCTTGTTGTCGTCAGGCACGCTTATGTCGATCAGGATCAGCGATCCGAAGGCCTGTCCGTGGTGCGGCCCGGCGGTGGCGACATACTTGCTTGACCCGGGAATCGAGCGGCAGTTGAACTCGGCCCAGGGGCGCATGTTTATGCCGCGCGGCTTTTTGGCCTTCGGGTCGAGCGTGCTGAGGGGCAAGGCGTAGTTCGCGTGGAAGGATCGCGGGTCGCGCCCGTCGGGATAGCAGTGCCACATGTGATGGGCCGCACTGTGATCGCGATCCACGTAGTCCCATCGCGTGTAGACGATCATGCCGCGATTGTCGACGCTGGGATGGAATTCGTTGGTCTCGTGGAAGTCGATGGAGTACATGTCGCTTCCGTCGGGCTTGATCGAGAACATCGTGAACGCCGGTACGGGCCGGCCGTGGCAGCGACCAAAACCGTATCTGCGAGTGGACATGAAGACGACTCGCCCGTTAGGCATCCAGATCGGATCGAAATCGTCGTAATCGCCGTCGGTCAAGCGCGTAAGCCCCGAACCATCGACGCCGACCTTGAACACGTCGAATCGGTTCCCGGGACTCCATTTCTTAGGATCGCCGCTGGACCATGAAAACAGGATCGTCTTGCCGTCGTAGGACAGATCCGGCGAGATGAATGTGCCTTCGGCCATCAGCTTGCCTTTGTTCGTGCCGGTCGGGACCTTCAGGCCCGACATGACGTTCACGAGCTTCGGCGCGTCGGTCCTGTAGTTCTTCAGGATGAACAGTCCGCCGCCCTTGCGGCCGTTGTGTCCGTAATACTGATCGCAGAAATGATCGCCGTCGTATTCGCTCTTGCGCTTCGAAGCATCGTTGAGAACTCCGCGAGCGACGAACATCAGATCGTCAGCCTTCAGCAGCGGATTGGCAAGCATCGCCTTGCGACCGGCAGCCCGGAGCTTCATGTAGAGCGCCTCGACGTCGGCGCCGCTCTTGGCGCCGGCGGCTTTGGCTTCGGCGATGGTCTTTTCGACTGCACTCAGATCGCCGGCGCCGCTTAGCCCTTTGAGCTTCTTGACGACGGCCGATATGCGGCGCAGCGCCACGTCCAGCGGAGTCTTGTCGGTGCTCAGGATAGTAGCCTGGGCGTTGAGGATCTGCTCGGCGGGGAACGAGAAGCGTCCCCGGCCGCCGATCTGGGCCTTGGTCTGCTCGAACTGGACCTTCCAGTCGGCCTTGACGACTTCCGGCGTGCCGCCGACGACATTGTCGGCCTGCAGCGTCGAAAGCTGCGAACAGATAATCGAAACGAGTATTATCGCCAACACTTTTCGGAAATGCGCCATTTTCATGCTCCTGATCAGAATGAACGAATATCTACTTACCGTAGACAAAAACGTATTTGAGGTCGAGGTATTGCTTTTCAGTCAGGCCGAGTTTCACGTACCGGGCCTTCGGAGTTTTCGCCAGCTTTACACGCCATTCGGCCTGGGGGCGTCCAGCGGCGGACCAGGTCTTAGTCCAGGCCTTCTGATCGCTCGAAACCCACATCGTAAGCGTGCGTGCGAACTCCTGGCAGGACCCGACGCGGTTTACGATATGCACTTCATCTATCGCGTAAGCCTTGTCCAGCGTGATGATTATATACTGGCTGTCGGCGTCTTCGGTGCAGAAGGCCCAGTTGTTTGAGTACGGAGCTCCGGTAAGCAGCTTCTCTTTGTCGGTAGTCCATCTCGGGATTATCGAACTGGCTGTGTAGCTGGCGTTCTTCGATATCCACCCGTCTTTTCGGGTCCGCCACGTGCCGGCCTGCACGCTCTTGGCGAGAGCCTTTTCGAGGTTCTCTTTCTTCAGCGCCTCGGGCATGTCGATTCGCGGATCGGCCAGCAGGGTGTCGCGTCCCTTCTGGAGCGCCTTGAGCATCGCCTGGTAGTCCGGATCGGTCTTGTCCTTGAAGACCGCAGCGCCGTCGGCGGCTTTGCACAGTTGCATTCCGCCGGCGGACTTCGCCAGCGGAGCGGTGAGCATTTGGGACCATTCCGGATGGGTCAAGTTGATCCTGTGGACCGGTCCGATTTGACCGATCATCGAAATGCGCCCGTGTCCCAACTGGAACGAACTCAGCGCGATGTCGTTCCATATCTTCGAGGTCACCGTAATCTGCCCCGCCTATCCCGGCGAGCCCACCCACGAGTTCATGGATGGAGGCGTGGAGTGCCTTCGCTTCCCCTCTACTGCTACCGAA
>PVBE012515586.1_pt1 | contig 33852 bp, 28 predicted proteins | sample 1631181 | NCBI WGS metagenome assembly PVBE01 (sample SAMN08397723, study PRJNA350692) | Marine metagenome, whole genome shotgun sequencing project. | isolation source: water | place: Pacific Ocean | collected 2012-04
CAACCGCCTGAAGCACTGCCGGCGCGTCGCCACCCGATACGAGAAGCTCGCCGCAAACTATCTCGCCATGATCAAGCTCGCCGCCATCCGCATCTGGTTGCGCGCTTATGAGTCCACAACCTAGCCCCATTCGATCACTCTCTTCGTTGACACCCCCCATCCGTCCCTTGACGATATCGCGGAAATGGGTGTTGATCGCGCCCTCGGGGGATCGATGGGGAAATCGGGATGCGGATCGAGCGGTTGTCGGACGCCTTGGGGGCGGAGGTGGTCGGGTTGGATGTTTCGGTGGCGCTGGACGATGCCACGCTGGCGGCGCTGCATGAGGCCTTTCTGGCGCATCACCTGCTTTGCTTTCGCTCCAGGCCGCTGACGGCGCCCGAGTTCGCGCGGCTGGCGGGCCGTTTCGGCACCCCGCAGTTGCAGCTTCTGCGCGAGCAGCGCGACGGCGAGGCGCCTGAGGTTTCGATCCTGCGCAGCACCTACGTGAAGCCCGAGGACAAGCCGGCGGATCTGACCCAGATCCGTCTCAGCGGCTGGCACACCGACGATTCCTACTTCGCCGAACCGGCCAAAGCGACTCTGCTGCAGGGCCTGGCGCTTCCCAGTAGCGGTGGCCAGACCAAGTTCGCCAATACCAAACGGGCCTATCTGGACCTGCCCGAGGCAGAGCGCGCCCGCCTCGACGGCCTGCATGCGGTGCACGGCTACGACACCATGCGCGCACCGGCCCGGGCCAAGACGCGGACCGACGTGGAAGCCGCCGAGACCCCGGACGTGGTGCACCCGCTGATTCGCACCCACGACGAGACGGCCGAGAAGGCGATCTACTTCAACCCGAACCGCACCGATCGGATCGAGGGCATGGGCCGCGCCGAGAGTGATGCCTTGCTGGACGGGCTTTATGCCCAGATCACCCGGCCCGAATATCAGTATCACCACGCATGGCGCTTGGGAGATATCGTCTTCTGGGACAACCGCTGCCTGGTCCACGCCGTCAACACCGACTACCCCGTCGGCCAGGAACGGCGCCATCAACGAATCCTGCTGCGAGGCGGTCGGCCGGTCTGAGCGGGGTAAGGCCATGTTCCGGTGGGAGAATCGCCGGCCCTGTCGATTTCGCGATGGCGCCGTGATGGTTGCCGGGCGGCCTCACTCTCGTCCATAATAGCCGCCGCTGTTGCAACCGGCTTCGAGTTGTGGAGGGTTCGGGCATGAGACATCTTTTGTTGGCGGGCTTGTTCCTGTTCGCCCCGGCCGGCCAGGCCGTGGCCGGGGCAACCGACGACATCAACGCCGGCTACGACGCCTTCCAGCGCGGCGACCACACCCTCGCGATCGATTTCTACACCCGCGGCATCGAGTCCGGGCAGTTGACCATGTCCGAACTCGCGATCGCCTACGGCAACCGTTGCAGCACGAATTACTCGTTGGCGAAGTACGAGCGAGCGGCGCTGGATTGCGCGACCGCGATCGAACTGGACGCGGAAGATGCGGTGACCCACAACCTGCTCGGCACCGTGCAGGCGGCGCAGGAGGATATCGCGAGTGCCGCCGCCAGCTTCGATACCGCGATCGAGCTCGACCCCGACTACGCCGAAGCCTACAACAACCGCGGTCTGGTGCAGCGTGGCTCGGGCGAGGTCGAGAAGGCGGTCGAGGACTTCGCCACCGCGATCTGGCTGAAGCCGGACTACGCGCAGGCCTATCTGAACCGTGGCGAGACCTTCCGCCGGGAAGGGCTCTACGATCGCGCGATCGCCGATTTCGACACCGCGATCGGTCTCAGCCCACGCTACCCCAACCCCTATATCGGTCGGGGTGCGGCCTATCAGGCCAAGGGCAGCAAGGACCGAGCCATCGCCGACTACAAGAAGGCGCAAACCTTGGCCCCCGACGATCCCTTCCTGAAGCGGAAGATGAGTGAGCTCGGGCTTTCGAAGTAGACCGGCGGCGCGCCGGTCGAGGTTGCTATCGTCCCATTCTGAAGTTCACGGCCTCATTTCCTTCCCCTCGATGGGCTACGGGATGCACACATCTCGTTTGGACGTGAAGGTGTGTGGTGGTTGCGTTTGGTGGCGACCTCTGACTCGCTGTGTAGTTATACCGACCTGCGCTGACAGGGACCCATTTGACCGGTTTCCGGCACCCACTGGCTAGGCGCATGTCGCGCCGTGGTACGCGCTACCACAAGCGGCATGCAACGCCGTCCAGTGGGTGCCGGAAACCGGCCTTCGGTGGGGAATAATGGCCCATCCAGTGCGTCGCACCGGGTCGCAGCCTTTCCGCCCCCGGCAGGCCCGATCGAAGCCTACTCAAAGTCTCCGGCGGCGGCTAAGCTCGGCGCCGTCCAACGGAGCAGCAACCCCGTGCCCACGAGACCCGCGACCGAGGCGACCGCCGGCGGCGGCCGCGCCAGTATCGAGACGGCCTACGGCTGGTGGGTGGTCACGGCCTCGACGTTGATCCTCGCCGTCAACTTTGGCGGCACCTATCTCGTGGTGGTCGGGCTGAAGCCGATCGCGGCGGATATGGGTTGGCCCCGCAGCATCCCCTCGCTCGCCTATACGGTGATGTATATCGGCGCCGGCTTCGGCGGCATCGCCATGGGCTGGTGGTCGGACCGGCGCGGCATGTTCGGCCCGGCCGTGCTGGGCGCCGTTGCGATCGCTCTCGGCTCGGTACTCACCGGTTTCAGCGCTGGCCTCGTCGGCTTTCTCGTCGCCCAAGGCCTCCTCGTCGGCCTGATCGGCAATGGTGCCATGTTCTCGCCGTTGATGAGCAACGCGACCCGCTGGTTCGACCGCCGCCGGGGCATGGCGGTCGCCATCGTCGCCAGCGGCCAACCGCTGGCTGGCGCGATCTGGCCGCCGATTTTTCGCTGGACCATCGACGACTACGGCTGGCGCGAGACCATGATCGGCTACGGTCTCGTCGCCATTGTCTTGATCCTGCCGTTGACCTTGGTGCTGCGCCGGCCGAGGCCCGCCGCTTTGGCCACCAGCCCACATGATCGCGGCGAGATCGACGCGAACGGCCGTGTTCTCGGCTTGCCGGCGAACCTAGTGCTGGCGATGCTGGGGCTCGCTATTGTCGGTTGTTGCATCGCCATGTCGATGCCGATGGTGCATATCGTCGCCTATTGCTCGGACCTCGGCTATTCCAGCCAGCGGGGTGCCGAGATGTTGTCGCTGCTGTTGGCCTGCGCCTTCTTCAGCCGGCTGCTCTTCGGCTGGACCGCGGACCGGATCGGCGGTCTGAAGACGATCCTGTTGAGTTCGGGCCTGCAGGCGATCGTTTTGTCGTTCTACACCCTCTTCGACGGCATGTTTCAGCTCTACGTGCTGTCGGCGCTTTTCGGCTTGGTCTTCGGCGGTATCGTGCCGTCCTACTCGCTGGTGGTGCGCGAATTGTTCCCCGAGGGTCAGGCCGGCTGGCGCACCGGGGTGGTCTATCTTTTCGGTACCATCGGCATGGGCCTCGGCGGCTGGCTCGGTGGCCTGATCTTCGACCTGACCGGCGGCTACCAGCTCGGCTTCATCACCGGCGTCGGCTCGAACGTGGTCAATCTGGTGCTGATCATGGTGCTGGTCTGGCGCAGCCACACGGCCCCCGGGTCCGCGTCCTGGTCCCGACCTGAACGTTACCGCTTGCTCGGCCGCGATTCCTTGCGATGGGCGAGGCTGGAGGAGGCGTCGTAGGCCTGCATCAGGTCGATGCCCTTGGGCTCGCCGGCCTCGGCCTTGATCAGCGCCGCTTCCAGGCGGCCGACGACGTCGTCGAGTTCCGCCTCGGTGATGATCAAGGGCGGCACCAGCCGCAGGCAGTTCTGCGAGGTCAACATCAACAACCCCTCGGTGACGGCGTTGAAGCGGATCCGCTCGGCCATCTCGAAGTCGGGCTTCTTGCTCTGCCGGTCGGTGACGATGTCGAGATATTGGTACATGGCGAGGCCGCGAACGTCGCCGATGAACTCGAAACGCTGTTGCAGGGCCCGTAGGCGCTCTTCCAGATAGGCGCCCAGACGCGCGGCCCGTCCGGCCAGGTCGTCGCGGATCACGATCTGCAGCTGCTTCAAGGCCACCGCCGCCGGCAGCGGGTCGCTCGAATAGGTGCCGGCCCAGGGCACGCCGGCCTTGCCGCGGGCCCGTTCGGCGATCTCGGGCGTCGTGGTGACCCCGGTAATCGCCATGCCGGCGCTCATCCCCTTGCCGAAGGTGACGGCGTCGGGGACCACATCGTAGTGCTCGAAGGCCCACATCCGGCCGGTCCGGGCCGGTGCCAGCTGGGCCTCGTCGAGGATCAGCAGCGCATCCCACTTTTCCGCGAGCGCCTTCAGCTTCGGCAGGTATTCCGGCGGCGGCACGTTCATGCCGCCCGGCACCTGGACGCTCTCGGCCATGATTGCCGCCACTTCCTTGGTCGAGAGGTGCTCCAGTTGCGCCTCGCTGGCCTCGATGCAGGCGACGCCGCAATCGGGATATTTCAGGTTGATGGGGCAGCGATAGCAGCTCGGCCCATAAATCGCGTTCCGCGCCGCCGGGATCATCAACGGCCCCAGGCCCTGGCGCCGCGCACCACCGACGGTGGTCAGCGATTCCACGCCCAGCGTGCCGCCATGCAGCCCCTTCACGAGCGAGATCAGCTCGAACTTGCCGGTGCCGCCGATCGCCATCCGCATCGCGATCTCGTTCGCCTCGGAGCCGGTGACGGCGAAGTTGGTGACTTTCAAATCGCCCGGCAGCGTGCTCGCCACCAGCTCGGCATATTCCAGCGTCCAGGGGTTGGAATACCACGAGGCCTGGTGCATCAGGCGGTCGGCCTGCTGGTGCAGGCAGTCGACCAGCTCCGGGTGGGCATGGCCCAACACCATCGACATCATGCCGGAGCTGAGGTCGTAATAGGCGTTGCCGTCGACGTCGATCACCTTCACGCCCTCGCCGCGGTCGAAGACGATGGCCGGCTGAAAGCGCCAGCCCAGCACGTATTCGCCGTCGCGCGCCATCAGATCCAGGTGGGAGGGGGAGAAATCGAAGCGGTCGGTCAATGAAGTCGACATCGTGCGGTCCTCCTCGGAGCAGCCGCCGAATTATGTCGCAAGCCGAGCCGGAACCCAAGCTGGTCCGGGCGGCCGAAGGAGAAGTGGTGGAGCGGGCGAGGGGAATCGAACCCCCGTCTCAAGCTTGGGAAGCTTATGCTCTGCCATTGAGCTACGCCCGCCCGCGCCGTCTGTTCTTAGCATGACCAGCGCCTTTTCGAAACGTCTCGAGTGGCGCCACCTCGGGCCTGTGGGGCGCTAACGGGAAGTTTACCGGCGCGCGGTTGACAAGGCGGGGCCCCGGAACCAGTCTGCCGCGAAGCTTGGCGAGGCGGCCACTTTCGCGCTTCGCGGAGCCACAAAACAACAGCGCTTCGAGCGCGGGTATCGGAGAGCATGGAGAGATCAGCCTTGGCCGAGACGGCGCTTCTGCCTGAGTTCGACCCGACCCTGGATCCGGTCGTCCGGCCGATCTCGGCACCGGCCAGGTTTCGCGATCCCGAGGTCACGGCCGACGGCCAGCGCCGGGCCTCGGTCCGGCTCGACGATCTGGTGACGCTCTGGTTCAACACCGGCACCCTCTGCAATCTCGCCTGCGCCAACTGCTATATCGAATCGAGCCCGAAGAACGACCGCCTGGCCTATCTCACTCGGGCCGAGGTGGCAGGCTTTCTGGACGAATTGAAGCGCGATTGGCGGGCCGCCGATATCGGCTTCACCGGCGGCGAGCCGTTCATGAACCCGGAGCTTCCAGCGATGCTGTCGGATGCGCTCAGGCACGGCTATTCGGTCCTCGTCCTGACCAACGCGATGCGCCCGATGCTGAAGCGGAAGGCGGATCTGCTGGCGCTGAAGGCCCACCACGGCAGCCGCCTCAGGCTTCGCGTCTCGGTCGACCACTATGCCGCCGCCCTGCACGAGGCCGAGCGCGGCCCGCACAGTTGGCGGCGGATGCTGGAAGGGCTCGGTTGGCTGGCGGCCGAGGGCTTCTCCTTGGCGGTCGCCGGCCGGACCTTCGGTGCCGAGGACGAGGGCGCGCTCAGGCGCGGCTACGCCCGGCTCTTCTCCGAGCTCGGCCTCGCCCTCGACGCCGACGACCCGGCCCAGTTGGTGCTGTTTCCCGAAATGGATGGCCGGGGCGACGTACCCGAAATCACGGAAGCCTGCTGGGACATTCTGGGCGTTTCGCCCGGCGCCATGATGTGCGCCACCTCCCGCATGGTGGTGCGGCGCAAGGGCGAGACGGCTGCGAAGGTGCTGCCCTGTACGTTGTTACCCTACGATGCGGCGTTCGAGATGGGCCGGTCCCTGGTGGCGGCGAGCGGCGCGGTCAAGCTGAACCACCCCCATTGCGCCGAATTTTGCGTTCTTGGCGGCGGCTCCTGCGGTGCCGGCGGATAAAGCGAGGGAGAGCCCGAATGAGCGATGGTATTTTCGACCCGGCGGCGCACAAATATGCCGATCAACGCGCCTTCGAGGAGCTGGTACTGGGCGAGACCTTCTATATCCCGTCCAGGACCATGACGGACGCCCCCTTCGCCGCTTTCCAGACTGCGTCCGGCGACAATCATCCGATTCACTACGACGTCGAATATTGCCGTGCCCGGGGCCATGCCGGACTGTTGGCGCACGGCTACCAGGTCGCGATCCAGACTGCCGCCGGCGCCGGCGTTTTGGCCCATGTCATGGGCGACGCACTGGTCGGCTTCCTCGAGCAGTCGAGCCGTTTCCTGGCGCCGGTCTATGCCGGCGACACGCTCTACCCCCTGCTCACCATTACCGAGCTGAAGCCGCAGCGAACCACCGGCGTGGTGACGGTGGCGTCGACGGTGCACAACCAGCGCGGCGAACTGGTCCTGGAGGGAGAGCAGAAATACCTGCTGCGCCGCAAGGGGTCCGCCGCCTGAGGGCCCGCTCGACTGGACAAGCGGCGGTGGCGGCGGGATAGTCTGGCTACGAGCGAATCGCGCCACCTGGAAGGTGTTTAGCGATGTATACCGAGACCACGCACGATATCCGCATTGTCGTTCGGCCCGTCTTTCTGGACGAGCAGTCCTCGCCCGAGGAGGACCACTACGTCTGGGCCTATCAGGTCATGATCGAGAACCAGGGCGGGGAGACGGTACAGCTCCTGAACCGCTATTGGCACATCACGGATGCCGGCGGCCGGGTCCAGGAGGTGCGCGGTCCCGGCGTGATCGGCGAGCAACCGGTTTTGCGACCCGGCGAGAGCTTCGAATACACCAGCGGCTGCCCCTTGCCGACACCGTCCGGCATCATGGTCGGCAGCTATGAGATGGCGGCCGGGGACGGCCGGCGGTTCGATGTCTCGATTCCCGCCTTCTCGCTCGACAGCCCGCATCATTCGGGCAGCGTGAATTGACCGGAGGCTCGAGGCCGACCCCGTGTTCGACCTGCGCCCCGTCCTACTGATCAACGGCATCCTGGTGGCGACGCTGGGGCTGGCGATGCTGATCCCGGCGACCCTCGACGCGCTGAGCATCTACGGCACGCCGGACTGGGACGTCTTTTTCGGCGCCTCCTTCGCGACCACCTTCACCGGCGCCTTGTTGGCGCTGACCAGCCGCAGCCGGTCGGCCGAGATCACCGCCCGTCAGGCCTTCATGCTGACCGCTTCCAGTTGGTTGGTGCTGCCGGCCTTTGGCGCCCTGCCGTTCGCCTTCTCCAGCCTGGACCTCAGCTATACCGACAGCTTCTTCGAGGCGATGTCGGGGCTGACCACGACGGGCTCGACCGTGATCGTCGGGCTCGACGGGGCGACGCCAGGAATCCTGCTGTGGCGGGCGATCCTGCAGTGGCTGGGTGGCATCGGCATCATCGTCACGGCGGTGGCGATCCTGCCCATGCTGGGGATCGGCGGGATGCAGCTCTTTCGCATGGAATCGTCCGACCGATCGGAAAAGGTGCTGCCCCGCGCGGCGCAGATCTCGGCCGTGATCGGCGTCATCTATGTCGTCCTTTCGGGCCTCTGCGCCACCGCCTACTGGCTCGCCGGCATGACCGCTTTCGAGGCCGTCGCGCACGCCATGACCACCATCGCCACCGGCGGCTTCTCGACCTCGGACCTTTCCGTCGGGTTCTTCGACAGTGCCTTGGTCGACTACATCGCGGTCCTTTTCATGCTGATCGGCAGCCTGCCTTTCCTGCTCTATTTTCAGCTGCTGCGTGGCCGGCCGCTGGCACTTTGGCGGGATTCGCAAGTCCGGGCCTTCTTCGCCATCATCGCCGTCTCGGTCGGCGTCATGGTGCTGTGGCGGATCGTGGCCGGCGAGGCCGAGGTCGCCCAGGCCTTCCGCTATACCGCCTTCAATGTCGTCTCCATCGTCACCGGCACCGGCTATTCGACGACGGATTTCAGCCAATGGGGCGGTTTCGCCGCGACCGCCTTCTTCTTCTTCATGTTCGTCGGTGGTTGCGCCGGTTCGACCTCCTGCTCGATCAAGGTCTTCCGCTTTCAGGTCCTGGCGGCGACGGCCCGAGCCCAGCTCGGCCAGTTGACGCGACCGCACGGCGTCTTCGTGCCGCACTTCAACCGCCGCCCGATACCGGATTCGGTATCGCAATCGGTGATGAGCTTCTTCTTCCTATTCATCGTCTCCTTCGTCGTTCTGGCGGTGCTGTTGACCGCGCTCGGCCTCGATTTCATGACCGCGGTTTCGGGCGCGGCCACCGCCATCGCCAACGTCGGACCGGGTTTGGGCGAGGTGATCGGGCCGAGCGGCAATTTCTCTACCCTACCCGACGCGGCGAAATGGGCGATGTCGGCCGGCATGTTGTTGGGCCGGCTGGAACTCTTCACCATCCTCGTCCTCTTCACGCCCGGCTTCTGGCGCGGCTAGCGGATTCTATATACTTGAACGGGGCCGCTGGACCTGACGCGGGGCGCACGCTATACCCTGCCTTTTTCCGGGGAAGGCGGCCGAGAGCACCATGACAGCGACGGAAAGCACGTCCGAGGCGATGCCCAAGGAGATGATCGAGCGGCTGGTCGGTTTCGATACCACCAGCCGGGGCTCCAACCTCGAACTCATTCATTTCGTCCGCGATTATTTGGCCGGGTTCGGTATCGAGGCGACATTGATCCACGACGAGAGCGGCGCCAAGGCCAACCTCTTCGCCACCGTCGGGCCCGAGCGGGATGGCGGGGTCGTGCTCTCGGGCCATACCGACGTGGTGCCGGTGGATGGCCAGGACTGGTCCTCCGATCCCTTCCGCGTCGCCGAGCGCCAGGGCCGTCTCTACGGCCGTGGCACCGCCGACATGAAGAGCTTCATCGCCGTCGCCCTGGCGCTGGTGCCCGAGTTCCTGGCCGCCGGACTGAAATGGCCGATCCATTTCGCTTTTTCCTACGACGAGGAGGTCGGCTGTCTCGGCGTGCACGGCATCATTCGCCATATCGAGGGGGCTTCGACCCGCCCCCGCGCCGTCATCGTCGGCGAGCCGACAGAGATGAAGGTGGTCGATGCGCACAAGGGCGCGACCTCGGTCGATACCTGGGTGAGCGGTCTGGAAGCGCATTCGAGCGCCACGCATGAAGGCGTCAACGCCATCGAGTTCGCCGCCGAGTATGTCCACCACCTGAACGCCATCCAACGTCGCAAGCGCGAGCAAGGCCCCTTCAACGAGCGCTTCGATCCGCCCTACACGACGATCGCCGTCGGCACTTTTCAGGGCGGCACGGCGCGCAACATCATCGCCGGCGAGGCCCGGGTCGGCTGGGGCATCCGCGCCATTCCGGGCGATGACGATCTCGCCGTTGTGGACGAGATGCGCGCCTTCGCCGAGACCGAGCTGCTGGTCCCGATGCGCCGCGTCCACCCCGGCGCCGAGATCCGCACCGAGATCGGCAATCGGATCACTGGCCTGGTGCCGGAGGACGGCTCGGACGCCGAGGTGCTGGTCCTGGCCCTGGCCGGCTCGAACCGGACCTACGCCGTCTCCTACGGTACCGAGGGCGGGGTCTTCCAGGCCGCCGGCATTCCGACCGTGATCTGCGGCCCCGGCAGCATCGGCCAGGCGCACAAGCCGGACGAATTCATCGCCGAGTCGGAAGTGGCCGCCTGCACCGGTTTCATGCGCAAGCTTTGCCACCGGCTGGCGGAGGGCTGAGCCGAGGCGCTCCAACAAAAAAAGAAGCCGGACCCGAAGGCCCGGCTAGTCTAACAGAGAGGCTAAACGTCTCAGAGACGTCGTAGGTCGGGGTCAATGCGCAACTTGGGGGGCGTGCGGTGACCCGAGACCTGACGGTTCCTTGGTACGCAGAACCGTCTGCCGACGGATATTGCAGTGCAACAACCGTCAAACCATATTTAGTCGCTGGCGGCTTCGTTGGGTACCCCCAATAGAGCAACCGAGCCATGCGTCCATTGCATGGCTCGAAATCTCAAAACCGCCAGTGCTGTACGGCCTCGGACAAAAAGTCCCGGAATACCTGAATTTTCTTCATGTTGCGAAGCTCTTCGGGGTAGACGAAGAAGGCATCGAAGCTGGGTCCTTGCAGCTCCGGCAAGACCCGGACGATGCGGTTGTTGCCGTACACCATGTAATCTGGCAGCGCGGCGATGCCGAGGCCACTCTCGGTCGCGAGCAGGAGGCCGTAGATGTTGTTGACCTGCAGTTTCGGCTGGCGCCGGTTGTGCGCCTTGAGGCCGACGAAGAGGGGCCAATTGACATTCTTGAGCGAAGGCGGGGCCTCGTCGCCGTAGACGATGAGGTCGTGTTCGTCGATCTCCTCGAGTGCTTCCGGGGTGCCGCGGCGGGCCAGATATTCGGGCGCGGCGTACAAGTGGTTGTGGATCGCGCAGAGGCGCAGCATCACCAGATCGGGTTGCGTCGGCATGGTCATGCGGATCGCCACGTCGGCCTCGCGCATGCCGAGGTCCAACTCGCGGTCGTCGCAGATCAAGCTCACCGCGATCTCGGGATAGCGATCCATGAACTCGCCGATCCTGGGCGTCAGCCAGGTCGAGCCGAAGCCGACCGTGGTCGTCACCCGCAACTCGCCCACCGGCTCGGCTCGGCTGTCGCTCAGGATTGCCTGTACGGTCGCGAGTTTACCGAAGACTTCGTGCGCGGTGTTGTAGAGAAGCTCGCCCTGCTCGGTCAGGATCAGGCCGCGGGCATGGCGGTGGAAGAGCGGCACGCTCAGGTCTTCCTCCAGCGCGCCGACCTGACGGCTGACGGCCGACTGGCTGAGGTGCAACTCCTCGCCGGCATGCGTGAAGCTGCCGGCCTTCGCCACCGCGTGAAAGATTCTGAGCTTGTCCCAATCCATTCTTCACCGAAAGCGGACCGCCGCCCGACGGGCCGGCCCGCTTCTCCTTCCGATTACTTGCTCCCCCAAGCGGCGCGATGGCGCCGGCGGTTTGGGCCACGGCTTACTCGGCCGCAGCTGCCGTCTCTGCCTCGATATGGGTCAGATACCGCTCCGCTTCCAGTGCCGCCATACAGCCGGTACCGGCCGCGGTCACGGCCTGTCGGTAGATCTTGTCCTGCACGTCGCCGGCGGCGAAGACGCCCGGAATTTCCGTCGCCGTCGAATTGGCCGCGGTGGTGAGATAGCCGTCCTCGTCCAGCTTCAGCCAGCCGGCGAAAAGTTCGGTCTCGGGCTTGTGCCCGATGGCGACGAAGACGCCGTCGACGCCGAGTTCGCTCACCGCGCCGGTCTTGACGTTGCGCACCCTGACGCCGGTGACGCCGGGCGGCTCCCTCTGGCCCACTATTTCCTCCGGGACGTGGTCCCAAAGGACCTCGATTCCGGCGTGCGACAACAGCCGCTCCTGCAGGATCTTCTCGGCCCTGAGTTGGTCGCGGCGGTGGATCAGGGTCACTTTGCTGGCGAAGTTAGTCAGGTAGAGCGCCTCCTCGACCGCGGTATTGCCGCCGCCGACCACGGCCACCGGTTTGCCGCGATAGAAGAAGCCGTCGCAGGTGGCGCAGGCCGAGACGCCGAAGCCCTGGAAGGCCTGCTCGCTCTCCAGCCCCAGCCATTTGGCCTGGGCGCCGGTGGCTATGATCAGCACGTCGCCCGTATAGACGTCGCCCGAATCGCCGATGCAGTGGAAGGGCCGGGCGGCGAGATCGACCTCGACGACGATGTCCTGGAAGAAACGGGTGCCGACTTTTTCGGCCTGCTCCGTCATCTGCTCCATCAGCCACGGGCCCTGGACGACCTCGGCGAAGCCGGGAAAGTTTTCCACCTCGGTGGTGATGGTCATCTGGCCGCCGGGCTGTAGGCCGTGTAACAGGGCTGGCGCCAGGCCGGCCCTGGCGGCATAAATCGCCGCCGTCAGCCCGGCCGGGCCCGAGCCCAGAATGAGAACGCGGTGGTGGTGCGTTTCCGCCATGCTGCTTCCTCGTATCGAGAGATCGTTCCGGTACCGGCCCGTCGGTCCGGCGCGTAAATTCGTTCCAAGATATGTATAGCCGCCACCCCGCCCCCGCAAGGGCCGCCGCCGCGCTTACCCCCGCGCCGCCAGGCGGCGTTTCAGCTCGGCGGCGACGCGGCTGGTTTCGTCCAGGGGCTCGTAGCTCCAGGTCTCCAGGCGGCCCTGGAAGGGGCGGGTGTAGCCGGCGGCGCGCATGGCCTCGTGGAACTCGGCGAACTTGGCGTTGCCGCCCTCTAGTTCGACCACGTGCACCGGCTTGCCGGTTGCCGCCGCCTCCGAGACCATGTTGGCGGAATCGGCCGTCACCACGATATGATCGGCGAGGCCGAGGTAGCCGAAATAGGGGTTCTCGGCTTCCAGGTCCGCGATCACGGCCGGGCTGTCGGCCAGGCGTTCCTCGAGGACCCGGATGTTGTCGGCGCCGGTGCGCCGCGACGGCGTCACCGCCAGGCCGGCGCCGTGCCGGGCCGCGAGCGCCGCCAGATCGTCGGCGAGGCGCGCCATGCTCGCCGGCGTCAGGCGATAGCCGCGATTGCCGCCGCCGATCAGCACCGCCACCAGCGGTCGCGGCAGGTGGGCCAGCGCTGGCGCCAGCCGGGCCGCCGCCCGGGCCAGCCGATCAGGCGTGACGCGGCCGAGCGAGCCCAGCGTCTCGATCACGCTGGCGCCTTTGAGATGATCGTGCCGGGGCGCCACCACCAGGTCGAAGCGCTCGGGCCCGGTTCGGGGGTTTTGAATGTGGACCGCGAAGCTCCGGCCACGACTGGCACGCTTGATGAAAAGGCCATAGGGCACGGCGCGACGGCCCGATGTGATCACCACCTCCGGCCAGGGCGGGGCGATGGCATCGCTCGCCGGCCCGAGTGCGCGAAGCGGTGCTGGCCAACAACCGGGTGGCAACCAGGTCCAGGGTGCCCGGGGGTGTACGCGCAGCACCCGGAAGGGCAGGCCGAGCCGCTCCGCCAGGCCGACGCATTGGTTTTCCATGCCGGCATGGCCAGGGCTCAGGGCCCAGCAGCGGGCCGCCCCGGGCGCTTCCGTCTCTTCGCGCATCAGGCGGGCAAGATGGACGGCCGGTAGGCCGGTGACAAGTCGCTTGCACCTTTCGTATTCGGTAATATTATTGCGCACGACGGCGACCGAGGGCCATTTTCATGCAACGCGTCAAGCTGGACGAGATCGACCTCCGAATTCTGAGCGAGCTGCAGGACGAAGGCCGGATCACCAACGTCGAGTTGGCTCGCCGGGTCGGGATCTCGGCGCCGCCCTGCCTGCGCCGGGTCCGGGCGCTGGAAAAGGCCGGCTACATCCGGGGCTATCACGCCGAACTCGCCGGTGAATCGCTCGGCTACGGCCTCAGTGTCTTCGCTCTCGTGGGCCTGCACAGCCAAGCCGAGGCCGACCTCGAGGCTTTCGAGGCCCTGGTCGAAAGCTGGCCCATGGTCCGCGAGTGCCACATGCTGACCGGCGAGGTCGATTTCATCCTGAAGATCGTGGCGCCGGATTGGGACCGCTGGCAGAGCTTCCTCAGCAGCGAGCTGACGCCGGCCGCCAACGTCGCCAGCGTCAAGACGGCACCGGTATTGCGCCGCTCCAAGTCGCTTCCCGGCGTGCCACTCGATGCCACCGGTAGCGGTCGGGATCGAGGCCCAGGGTTTCAGACGTAGCGGACTTTGGTGAGTTCGTAGACCTTGTGGCCACCGGGGGTGGTGACCTCGACCTCGTCGCCGACTTCCTTGCCGATTAGTGCCCGGGCCAACGGCGAGGTGATGGAGAGGCGGTGCTTCTTGATGTCGCCCTCGTTCTCGCCGACGATCTGGAACTTCACCTCGGCGTCGATGTCTTCGTCGATCAACGTCACCGTGGCGCCGAACTTGACCGATTTACCCGAGAGCGTCGACGGCTCGATCACCTGAGCCCGGCTGATCATGTCCTCCAGTTCGACGATGCGGGTCTCGACGAAGGCTTGGCGTTCCTTGGCGGCGTGGTATTCGGCGTTCTCGGAAAGGTCGCCGTGCGCCCGCGCCTCCTCCAGCGCCTGTCTGATCGCCGGGCGCTCCTCGGACTTGAGGCGCTTCAGTTCTTCCTCCAGCTGGGCGAAGCCCTCAGCCGTCATCGGAGCTTTTTGCATACAACGTTCCGATCCTGCCCGATCCTTGGCACACTAACACCCTGTCGCCCGGCTTCGACCGGGCAACGGATGTTAGAAGTAAGACTGTAGCGGGGCCACTTCAAGATTGCCACGTTTCAGGCTCACGATCGCTTGAATTGCGGCCCGCGTGCCCGCGACCGTCGTGTAATAGGGGATCGCGTTCAGAAGTGCGGCGCGCCGAAGCGTGAAACTATCGCGAATCGCCTGCATGCCCTCGGTGGTGTTGAACAGCAGCTCGACCTCGCCGTTGGTGATCGCATCGACGATATGGGGCCGGCCCTCGAGCACCTTGTTGATCTGCTCGACGGCAATGCCGGCGGCTTCCAGGTGACGGGCCGTGCCACGCGTCGCCACGATCCGAAAGCCGAGCTCGATCATGGTCCGGGCCAGCTCCTCGATCGCCGTCTTGTCGCCGTCCTTGACCGAGAAAAAGACGGTGCCGGCCTCGGGCAGGTCGACGCCGGCGGCGAGTTGCGACTTGGCGAAGGCGGCATCGAAGCTGGGTGCCAGGCCCATGACCTCGCCGGTCGACTTCATCTCCGGCCCCAGCAACACGTCGACGCCGGGGAAGCGGGCGAAGGGGAAGACCGCCTCCTTGACCGCGACGTGATCGTGGGCGGCGATGGCGAGGTCGAAGTCGGCCAGGCGCTCGCCGGCCATCACCCGGGCCGCGATCTTGGCGATCGGCTGGCCGATCGCCTTGGCGACGAAGGGCACGGTGCGGCTCGCCCTCGGGTTTACCTCGAGGATGTGGATCTCGCCGTCCTTGACCGCGAATTGCACGTTCATCAGTCCGACGACGTGGAGCGCGCGCGCCAGCGCCTCGGTCTGGCGGCGGATCTCGGCCACGGTCTCGTCGGGCAACGAATAAGGCGGCAGCGCGCAGGCGGAATCGCCGGAATGGATCCCGGCCTCCTCGATATGCTCCATGACCCCGGCGACGACGACGTCGTCGGCGTCGGCGATCGCGTCGACATCGACCTCGATGGCGTTCTGCAGATAGCTGTCGACCAGCACCGGGCTATCGCCCGAAACTTGCACCGCCTTCTCCATGTAGCGGGCGAGTTGCTCGCCGTCGCGGACGATTTCCATGGCCCGCCCGCCGAGCACGTAGGAGGGCCGGACGACGACCGGATAGCCGATCCGATCGGCTTCGGTCCGGGCCTCCTCCAGGTTGTTGGCGGTGCCGTTCGGCGGCTGCTTCAGGCCGAGTTTCTGCAACAGCTGCTGGAAGCGCTGCCGGTCCTCGGCGAGGTCGATGGCGTCGGGCGTGGTGCCGAGGATCGGCACTTCGGCCGCCTCCAGCGCCTTCGCCAGCTTCAAGGGCGTCTGGCCGCCGAGCTGGACGATGACGCCTCGTAGCTTGCCCAGGCGCTGCTCGACATGGACGATCTCCAATACGTCCTCTTCCGTCAACGGCTCGAAATAGAGCCGGTCGGAAGTATCGTAGTCGGTCGAGACGGTCTCGGGATTGCAGTTGATCATGATCGTCTCGAGGCCGGCCTCGGCCAGCGACAGGGCGGCGTGGACGCAGCAATAGTCGAACTCGATGCCCTGGCCGATCCGGTTCGGGCCGCCGCCGAGGATGATCGCCTTGTCGCGCTCGCTGGGCCGAGCCTCGCATTCGATCTCGCTCTCGCCGTTCTCGTAGCAGGCGTAGAGGTAGGGGGTCTCGCTCTCGAACTCGCCGGCGCAGGTATCGACCCGCTTGTAGACCGGCCGGACCTCCAGCGCGTGGCGCGCGGCCCTCACTTCGCTCTCTTTCCGGCCCGATAGCAGGGCCAGACGGGCGTCGGAAAAGCCGAGCTGCTTCAGACCGCGAAGACCGTCCGCGGTCGCCGGCAAGCCGTCCCGGCGAAGTTCGCCCTCGACCTCGACCAGATCCCGGATATGGGCCAGGAACCACGGGTCGTATTTGGTCAGCGCGTTGATCTCGTCCGCCTCGAAGCCGGCGCGGAAGGCTTGCGCGATGACCAGGAGACGGTCCGGTGTCGGCGTCGAGAGGGCGGCACGAATGGCGTCGGGATCGCTTTCCTCGCCATCGCCGATCGCGACCTCGTCGAGGCCGGTGAGGCCGGTCTCCAACGAGCGCAACGCCTTCTGCAGGCTTTCGGGGAAGCTGCGGCCGATCGCCATCGCCTCGCCGACCGACTTCATCGAAGTGGTCAGGGTCGGCTTCGCGTCCTCGAACTTCTCGAAGGTGAAGCGCGGAATCTTGGTGACCACGTAGTCGATGGTCGGCTCGAAGCTGGCCGGCGTGGCGCCGCCGGTGATGTCGTTGTCCAACTCGTCGAGGGTATAGCCGACGGCGAGGCGGGCCGCGACCTTGGCGATCGGAAACCCGGTCGCTTTCGAAGCCAAGGCCGAGGAGCGCGAGACCCGTGGGTTCATCTCGATGACGACCATGCGCCCGGTCGCCGGGTCGACCGCGAACTGGACGTTGGAACCGCCGGTGTCGACGCCGATTTCACGCAACACCGAAACGGAAGCGTTGCGCATGATCTGGTATTCCTTGTCGGTCAGCGTCAAGGCCGGTGCCACGGTGATCGAATCGCCGGTGTGCACGCCCATCGGATCGATGTTCTCGATCGAGCAGACGATGATGCAGTTGTCGGCCCGGTCGCGCACCACCTCCATCTCGAATTCCTTCCAGCCGAGCACCGATTCCTCGACCAAGACCTCGGTGACGGGGGAAGCGTCGAGGCCGCCCATGACGATGTGTTGGAACTCCTCGCGATTGTAGGCGATGCCGCCGCCGGTGCCGCCCAGCGTGAAGGAGGGCCGGATGATCGCCGGCAGGCCGACCGAATCGAGCGCCGCCAGCGCCTCCTCCAGATCGTGGGCGAGCTCCGAGCGCGGCGTCTCCAGACCGATCCGCCGCATCGCCTCGGCGAACAGCCGGCGGTCCTCAGCCTTGGCGATCGCCTCGGGCGAGGCCCCGATCAGCTCGATGCCGAGCCGCGCCAGGGTGCCGTTCTCGTGCAGTGCCATTGCCGTGTTGAGGGCGGTCTGCCCGCCCATCGTCGGCAGCAGCGCGTCGGGGCGTTCCCGCTCCAGGATCCGGGCCACCACCTCGGGCGTGATCGGCTCGATATAGGTGGCGTCGGCGACTTCCGGATCGGTCATGATGGTCGCTGGGTTGGAGTTTACCAGGACCACCCGGTAGCCCTCCTCGACCAGCGCCTTGCAGGCCTGGGTCCCGGAATAGTCGAACTCGCAGGCCTGCCCGATCACGATCGGCCCGGCACCCACGATCATGATGCTCTCGATGTCGGTCCGTTTAGGCATCGCGGGCCTCCATCATCCCGACAAACCTTTCGAAAAGGTGGTGGCTGTCTTGTGGGCCGGGGGAGGCTTCGGGGTGGTATTGCACCGAGAAGACGGGGCGGCCTTCGACGTGCAAGCCTTCGAGCGTGCCGTCGAAGAGGGAGACGTGGCTTTTGACGACGCCCGTCGGCAGGGTCGTATCGTCGACGACGAAGCCGTGGTTCTGGCTGGTGATCTCTACCCTGCCGGTGCCGAGATCCTTGACCGGCTGGTTGGCGCCCCGGTGGCCCATGTGCATCTTCCGGGTCCGGGCCCCCAAGGCGAGTGCCAGGATCTGGTGGCCGAGGCAAATCCCGAAGATCGGCAAATCGGTCGCCAGTAACGTCTGCAAGACCGCCACCGCGTATTCGCCGGTTGCAGCCGGATCGCCGGGGCCGTTCGAGAGGAAGATGCCGTCCGGGCGATGGCCCAGGATCTCCTCCGCGGTCGCCGTCGCCGGCACCACGGTCAAGCGGCAGCCGAGCCCGGCCAGGCTGCGCAGGATGTTGCGCTTGATGCCGTAGTCGATGGCGACGACGTGGAAGCGGGGTGCCTCTTGCCGGCCGAAGCCCTGGCCGAGGCGCCAGCCGGTCTGGTCCCAGGCGTAGCTCTGCCGGCAACTCACTTCCCGCGCCAGGTCCATGCCCTCGAGCCCGGGCCAGGCCGCCGCTTCGGCCGCGAGGGTGGCGAGGTCGAAGTTTTGTTCCGGGTCGTGCTCGATGATGCCGGCCGGCGCGCCGCCGTCGCGAATCCGCCGGGTCAGCCGCCGGGTATCGATGCCGGCGATGCCGGCCAGGCCGTGGCTTTTCAACCAGCCGTCCAGATCGCCCGCCGCGCGCCAGTTCGAGGCGGCGCCGATCTCGGCACGCAGCACCAGCCCCCGCACCGCGGGCGTCGTCGTCTCCAGGTCTTCGTCGTTGGTGCCGACGTTGCCGATATGGGGAAAGGTGAAGGCGATGATCTGGCCGGCATAGGAAGGGTCGGTCAGAATTTCCTGATAGCCGGTGATCGAGGTGTTGAAGCAAACCTCGCCGATCGCTCGGCCGACGGCGCCGATCCCCCGGCCCCAGAAGACCTCGCCGCCGGCGAGAACCAAACGCGCCGTGGCCCAGCCGGGTGGGTTGGCGCTTTCGGTATCGCTCGCTCGCATCGACGGACGCTCCCGGAGGTCACGGTGCCCGGAGAAGGAAGCACCGAGCTTGGAAATCCGCCGGAAAGTAAGCAAATCCCCTGCCGGCGTCAAGCATCGGGGATGGATATTAATTGTTTAAAATCAATATGTTATATAATCTCGAATTGTTGCGTCGAAATCCTCTTTGGGTTAGCATCCCGGCTCGGGTGCACGAGCGGAGGGAAAGCGCATGCTACGTGCCCAGTTCAACGAAGCGCTGAAAACGGCGCTCAAGGCCAAGCAGGTCCGGCGGGTTTCGACGCTGCGGCTGATCCTGGCGGCGGTCAAGGACCGCGATATCGCCGCCCGTCCGGAGGGCAACAGGGACGGGGTCGACGAGGCCGAAATCCACGCCATCCTGCAAAAGATGGTGAAGCAGCGCCACGAGTCGATCGGCCACTACGAGGCCGGCGGCCGCTTGGAGCTGGCCGCGCAGGAGGCCGAGGAGATCGAGATCATCCACGAGTTCCTGCCGCACCAGCTCGACGAAGCCGAGATCCGGGAGGCGGCGACCTGTGTTATCGGGGAGTTGGGCGCCGGTGGCCTCAAGGACATGGGCCGCACGATGGCGGCCCTGAAGCAGCGCCATACCGGTCGCATGGACTTCGCCAAGGCGAGCGCCGTGGTCCAGGAGCTGTTGGGCTGAGACGGCGCATCGAGGCTGTCCGAATTATCTAGGCGGTGCGAATCGGTTAGACTGCAGCAATTGGATAGGTTGGCCGGTCGATGTCCGCTAGGCGGTATCGGCGGCGGAGAAAGCATGGCGTTCGATCCTGGATTTCTCGACGAAGTGCGCGCTCAGACCGGCCTGGCCGAGCTGATCGGCCGCCGCGTCGCCCTGAAGCGGCGCGGCCAGGAATGGACCGGTCTCTGCCCCTTCCACAAGGAGAAGACGCCCTCCTTCACGGTCAACGAGGCCAAGGGCTTCTACCACTGCTTCGGCTGTGGCGCGCACGGCAGCGCCATCGATTACGTGATGAACACCGAGGGCCTCAGCTTTCCCGAGACGGTGGAGAAATTGGCCCGGGAGGCCGGTATGGCCGTGCCGGCACCGAGCCCGGACGCGGCCCGGGAAGACCAGCGTCGCAAGGGCCTGCAGGAACTGATGGAGGCGGTCGCGGAGTGGTTCGGGTCGCACCTGGCGGGTGCGGCCGGGGCCGAGGCGCGGCGTTATTTGGTCGGCCGCGGCATCGATCAGGCGACGATCGCGACATTTCGCCTCGGCTACGCGCCGAACCGGCGGGAGGGTCTGCTGCAGGCGATGCAGGCCCGCGGCTTCGAGGAGGCGCGCCTCTTCGAGGCCGGCCTCGTCAAGCAGCCCGACGACGGCCGTGAGGCTTATGACTTCTTCCGCGATCGCATCATCTTCCCGATCGCCGACCGGCAAGGGCGCGTCGTCGCCTTTGGTGGCCGCGCCCTCGGCGAGGCCCGCGCCAAGTATCTGAACTCGCCCGAGAGCCCGGTCTTCCAAAAGGGCCGCATGCTCTACAATCTGGCCGGCGCGCGCCGGGCCGCGCACGAGACCGGCCAGGTGGTCGTCGCCGAGGGCTATATGGACGTGATCGCGCTGCATCGCGCCGGCGTCACCCATGCCGTCGCCCCCCTCGGTACCGCGGTGACGGAGGAACAGCTCGACTTGCTCTGGCGTCTGGCGCCGGAGCCGGTACTTTCCTTCGACGGCGACGCGGCGGGCCAGCGGGCGGCGCTGCGGACCGCCGAGCGGGCCTTGGCACGGCTGGCGCCGGGGCGTTCGCTCGGTTTCGTCGAGCTGCCGCCGGGAGAAGACCCCGATAGCCTGCTGGCCAGTGCCGGCGCTGGCCAGCTTCGGGCGCTGTTGGAGCGGCCGACACCGCTGGTCGAAGTGCTGTGGCGCGGCCAGGTCGAGGGCCGCGCTTTCGATACGCCCGAGCGCCGCGCCGGCCTGCGCCGCGATCTCGGCCGCCTGACGGCGCAAATCTGCGACGAGACGGTGCGGGAATATTACCGCCAGCACTTCCGAGGGCTCTTGGATAGTTTCTTTGGTGGGCAGAAAGCGGGAGGTTTCGCACCCCGATCGCGAAACGACCGCGGTTTCGCCAACAAGCGCGCCGAATTCGCCCGCCCCCTCGCGGGACACCGTGGCCTGGGCAGCGAAGAGGGTCGCACGCTGCAGCGCGAGCGCTTGATTCTGGCGATCGTGCTGAACCATCCCGAGCTCTTGGACGAGGTAGACGAGGCGTTGGGACTGCTCGACTTCAACGCGCCGGCGCTTGACAGGTTGCGCCAGCAAATCCTAGAACACTTCGGCTCGCGCCGTGCCCTTGACGTTGCCGACTTGAAAGACAATCTCACCGACAGTGCCTTGTCTCACGCGATCGACCAATTGACCGGGCTAGAGGCGGCCAAGTTGGCACCATTTGCGCGCGCGGAGGCGTCGTTGGAGGAGGCCCGTAAGGGCTGGATCGGGGTCTACGGAATGCACCGGCTGCCCCGTTCGAGGGCGGATATGCAAGCGGCGGAGGAAGCTTTCGTAAACGATCCGACGGACGAGAACCAGGCGCGCTTCCTGGCGTTGCAAGCGGCGTATGACCGGGAAAGGCGCGAAGTGACGGGATTTGGCGAGCGGGACGGCGACGGCCGGGCCTGAAGCCTGAGATTCCGCGGGACCGAACGGGGTGGTTAGGCCCTCGTCGACGATTGATCGGAGTAGGAAATCCATGGCGAAAAGCGCAACCGTGGCGGAGCCGCGGCAACGAGGCGAGACGCAGGATAAGCCGCTTCTCGATACTCATAACGCGGCCCTGAAGAAAGTCATCGCCAAAGGCAAGGAACGCGGCTACGTCACCTATGACGAGCTCAACGCCGTGCTGCCTCAGGATCAGGTCTCGTCCGAGCAGATCGAAGACGTGATGACGATGTTCTCGGAGATGGGCATCAACCTGATCGACGGCGAGGAGAGCGAGGAGATGCCCGAGCCCGAGCCGAAGCAGGAAAAGGCGGTCGTCGAGAAGGGGGCGACCGAGGAATACGAGCGCACCGACGATCCCGTCCGGATGTACCTGCGCGAGATGGGCAGCGTCGAGCTGCTGTCGCGCGAGGGCGAGATCGCCATTGCCAAGCGCATCGAAGCCGGCCGCGAGACCATGATCAACGGCATCTGCGAGAGCCCGCTGACCATCCGCGCCATTATCGAGTGGCGCGACATGTTGGTGAACGGCGAGGCTTTGCTGCGCGACATCATCGATCTCGACGCGACCTACGGCGGCGGCGAGGAAAACACCGAGACCAAGTCGGACAACGACAACGACAAGCCGGAGAATCGCGCCAACGGCAGCGACCAGACGCAGAGCGGTGGCAGCGATAACGGTAGCGGCGCCAACGGCGCCGCCGAGACCGAGGCTTCGGGAGAGGGTGGTGAGAAGGCCAACGGCGAGGACAAGACCAACAGCGAGGCCGACGACGACGAGGAGGAGGAGGCCAGCATCTCCCTCGCCGCGATGGAGGCGGCGCTGAAGCCGATCCTGCTGGGGGTTTTCGACAAGATCGCCAAGACCTACAAGCGCTTCAAGAAGGTCCAGGACCTCCGCGTCGAGGCGGTGCTGAAGAAACAGGAACTGACACCGCAGCAGGAGAAGCGTTACCAGAAGCTTCGCGGCGAGCTGGTCGAGCAGGTCCGAGGCGTCCAGCTGCACAACAACCGCATCGAGGCCCTGGTCGACCAACTCTATGGCATCAATCGCCGCTTGATCGGCCTGGAGGGCCGGCTGTTGCGGTTGGCCGACGCCAACGGCGTCTCCCGGGCCGACTTCATCAAGAGCTACGTCGGCCGCGAGACCGATCCGCGCTGGCTTTCCCGTGTCCGCCGCCTCAAGGGCAAGGGCTGGGCGGAGTTCGCCACCAAGGAACGCGACGAGATCAAGAACATCCGCGAGCGCATCGCCTACGTGGCGAGCGAGACCGGGCTGCCGATCGGCGAGTACAAGCGCACCGTCACCACGGTGCAGAAGGGCGAGCGCGAGGCCGGCCAGGCCAAGAAGGAGATGGTCGAGGCCAACCTCCGCCTGGTGATCTCGATCGCCAAGAAATACACCAACCGCGGCCTGCAGTTCCTCGACCTGATCCAGGAAGGCAATATCGGCCTGATGAAGGCGGTCGACAAATTCGAATACCGCCGCGGCTACAAGTTCTCGACCTACGCCACCTGGTGGATTCGCCAAGCGATCACCCGCTCGATCGCCGACCAGGCCCGCACCATCCGGATCCCCGTGCACATGATCGAGACCATCAACAAGCTGGTCCGCACTTCGCGCCAGATGCTGCACGAGATCGGCCGCGAGCCGACCCCGGAGGAACTGGCCGGCAAGCTCGGGATGCCGCTCGAGAAGGTCCGCAAGGTCCTGAAGATAGCGAAAGAGCCGATCAGCCTGGAAACCCCGATCGGTGACGAGGAAGACAGCCACCTCGGCGATTTCATCGAGGACAAGAACGCGGTGCTGCCGATCGACGCCGCCATCCAGGCCAACCTGCGCGAGACCACGACCCGGGTCCTGGCCTCGCTGACGCCGCGCGAGGAGCGGGTCCTGCGGATGCGCTTCGGCATCGGCATGAACACCGACCACACGCTGGAGGAGGTCGGCCAGCAATTTTCGGTGACCCGCGAGCGCATCCGCCAGATCGAGGCCAAGGCGTTGCGCAAGCTGAAACACCCCTCGCGCAGCCGCAAGCTTAGAAGCTTCCTCGACACCTGAGCCCCAACCGCCCAGGATGCCTGGCCACCCGAGAATGCCGTCGGCGTCGCCGGGCCCGTAGCTCAATTGGTTAGAGCCGACGGCTCATAACCGTCTGGTTGTAGGTTCGAGTCCTACCGGGCCCACCAACAAAATAAATGGGTTAGCTGGAAACGGCTAGCCCATTATTTCTTTCGGGTATGCGTCAGTTAAAAATGCTGCGGAATTTTTTAGTCCTGTAGAAATAGTTCACCGTTAAGGACGCCAAAGCCGTTGGCTGGGCTTGACCTTTCGTGCTGAAGCAGGCTTTGGAATTGCAAGATACGGCCTGATGCCGGGTCGTTTTCTTGCAATTTGGAATTCACTTTCGAGCCCATTCATGATTTCCTCGAAGCATCGATTTCGGGGGATCTCATGCGACCGAAGATGCCGAAGAAAGCCGGCCACGACGATCTTTCACCGGCGAGGATTCTTTCCAGCACGAACTGGTCCACGAGCGTTCCGGGACGTACCCAGATCTGGCGGCCTGGCTCGGGCGCTGGCAGGGCAATTATCTGAAATTCACCGACTGGGTCGAGGACACCATCAAGGAAACCCTGGCCTTCTACCGGCTGCCTCTGGCGCACCACAAGCATCTCAAATCGACCAACATGCTGGAGCGCTACAATCAGGAGATCAAGCGGCGCACCCACATCGTCCGGGTCTTTCCCGACGGCGAAAGCTGCCTCAGGCTGATCCACGTGCTTGCTGTCGAGACCCACGAGGATTGGCTGGAGGCCAACCGCTACATCAACATGCAACTACTCGAGGAGCACAAGCGCGAGCTGATCAAGCAAGCCGCCTTACGGCGGCTGGGCATGGCCGGCGCTGCGATACTTGACGTCTACGCGCCAACCATGCCCGGAACCACACTCGGCAACAGGGTCAAAGCAAATTGCAGAAGACTCTGGACGTAACTCATTCAAAATTGGGACTATCGGTAGAGCCGGTCGCCGAGCTTCATGCCGTCGTAGAGCCCGGCGACGTGTTCGCCATAGCCGTTGAAGATCTTGGTCCGGGTACGATCGGGAGTGCCGAGCATCTCTTCCGTCGCCTGGCTCCAGCGGGGGTGGCGGACCTCCGGGTTGACGTTGGCCCAGAAGCCGTACTCGCGCGGCTGCACCTCTTCCCAGAAGGTCTTCGGCCGCTTCTCGGTGAAGCGGAAGAGGACGATCGACTTGATCGACTTGAAGCCGTACTTCCAAGGCACCGCCAGCCGCAAGGGCGCACCGAACTGCTTCGCCAGCGGTTTGCCGTAGACCCCGGTGACGAGAAAGGCGAGGTCGTTCGCCGCTTCCTCGATGGTCAATCCCTCGACATAGGGCCAGGGGTACCAGAACTGTTTCTGGCCCGAGGCGATCTCGGGGTCGAGGAAGGTCTGCATCTCGAGATACTTGGCCGAGCCGAGGGGGCGGGCCAGATCCAGAAGCGCCTTCAGGGGAAAGCCGGTCCAGGGCACCGCCATCGACCAGGCCTCGACGCAACGGTGACGATAAAGCCGCTCCTCCAGCGGCATCCGTCGAATCAGGCTGTCGATGTCGAGCGTCTTCTCTTCCTCGACGAGGCCATCGATGCGCACCGTCCAGGGCCGGATCGGAAGCGCCTGAGCCGCTTTCGAGATCCGCTTGTGGGAGCCGAACTCGTAGAAATTGTTGTAGGTTGAGGCGATGCTCTCCTTGGTCAACTCCCGCTGAAGGGTGAACTTCGGATTGCGTTTCGCGGGATAGAGGTCGGCCGTCGGATCGCCGGCCGCGGCCCGTGCCACGCCGACGGCACCCGGCAACGCCACGGCGCCCAGCGCCAGGGTGGCGGCGCTCAGAAACCGGCGCCGGTCCAAAAAAATACTCTCGGGCGTCGCCGCCGCTTCCGGCATTTCCCAGCCGGCCCGCTTCTTGATCAACATGGTCGTTCCCCGATGGTCCCCTGGAATTCAACAGATGGACCGATCGGGTGCGCCCGACAAGGGCCGCGGCGTCACCATTGCGCGAGGAAGCTCACAAATCTCTCACCAACGCCGTGACCGGGCGCTGGGGAGGTGCCGGTCCGAGGCTCAGGCCGCCCGCTCCTCCTCGCGATCGGAGATCACCTGGTCGGCGAGCCGGCCGGTGAGTTCCTGCAAGTGGTCGAAATCGGCCTTGAAGGTGGCGACGCCCTGGGTCAGCGAGCGCAGCTCGACGATGATGTCGTGCATCTCCGATTCCGGCATGTTGGCGCTGACCACGTCCCAGCCGGTCCAGCCGGGCCGCGCATCGAAGCCGAGTACCTGGCCCCGGCGGCCGCTGACCACCTGGTTGACGCGGGGGGTGTACTCGGACGGCACCATCACTTGTACGGTCAGGAACGGCTCCAGCAGCACCGGGCCGCATTTCGGCATGCCCTCCGACATGGCGATACGGCCCGCTGTCTTGAAGGCGATCTCGGAGCTGTCGACGGCGTGGTGCTGGCCGTCGTAGAGCTCGACGAAGACGTCGACCACCGGGAAGCCGAGCGGGCCGCGAACGAGGAACTCCTTCACGCCGGCCTCGACCGCCGGGATGTACTGCCTCGGGATGACACCGCCGACGATCGAGTTCTTGAACTCGAAGCCGCCGCCGCGCGGCAACGGCTTGATCGAGAGGTGCACGTCGCCGAACTGGCCGTGGCCGCCGCTCTGCTTCTTGTGGCGGCCGTGCTGCTCGACACTTCTGCGGATCGCCTCCTTGTAGGGCACGCGGGGCCGGCGCGAGGTCACGCCGAGGCCGTATTTGTTCCGCAAGCGATCGGCGGCGAGCTTCAGGTGGATATCGCCCTGGCCACGCAGCACTAATTCGTGCGTCGCCTCGACTTGCTCGTAGATGGTCGAGGGGTCCTCGTCGGCGAGGCGGGACAACGCGCCGGACAGCTTGACCTCGTCGTCGCGTTTCTCGGCGGCGATGGCGAGCGAAAAGACCGGCGTCAGGGTCTCGGCCTTGGGCAGCTCCGGTGGCTCCTTGCCGTCCGACAAGACGTCGCCGGTGGTGGCGGAATCAAGTCGCGACAGACCGACGATGTCGCCTGGGCCGGCCGCCGAGATCTTCTCGGTGTTGTGGCCCACCATGCGGAACATGCCGGCGATACGTTCGCCATTCATGCTCATGCCATCCTTGATAGTGTCGGTCCAAACCCGGCTGATCGACAGCTTGCCGGCGTGCTGGGTGTGGTAGGTCTTCAGCACCTGGGCCACGGTGCCGTCGGTCGGCGCCTCGATCCGGGCCGCCGCGGCCGCCGCCGTCGGGACTTCGTGGCGCAGGAACTTCAACAGCCGGCGAACGCCGTGATCCAGCTCGCCGGAGCCGACCAGGATCGGCACGATCAGTCCAGCCTGGAAAACGCGGGTCAGGTTGGAATAGACCTCTTCGTTTTCCGGGATCACATCCTCCAGCACCTTTTCCATCAGGTCGTCGTCGAAATCGGCCAGGGTTTCCAGCATCTCGTAGCGAGCGGTCTCCAGCTCGTCCGAGGCGTCGCTGGGCGTCTCGATTTGCTCCGAGGCCGCGTTCTCCTGGTAGGAGAAGGCGCGCCCGCTGGGCAGGTCGATGTAGCCGCCCACCGCTTCGCCGTTTCTGAGCGGCATGTGGCGCAGGACCAGCGGCGTGCCGCTCATCTGGCCGATCGCCTCGATCACTGCCGCGAGGTCCTCCGGTCCCTTGTCCATCTTGTTGATGAACAGGAGACGGGGAATACCGCGATCCTCCAGCGCCTTGAAGACCGGTGCCAGCGCCAGCGCCTTGTCGGCGTCGGGCTCGGCCACGATCACCGCGGCATCGACCCCGACGACGGCGTTCAGCGTCTCCTGCAGCAGCTCGATTGAGCCGGGGCAGTCGAGGAAGGTGAGCCGGTCGTCGAGGAAGCTGGTCGAGGCGACGTTGAGCTCCGAGCTCATGCCGCGGTCACGGGCCTCCTGGGCGCTGTCGCCGACGCTATTCCCGGCCGTCACCGAGCCCTTGCGGCCGGTGGCGCCGGTGATGAAGAGGATGCTTTCGAGGAGCGTCGTCTTGCCGCTGAGATAGGGTCCGACGACGGCGACGCTCCTGGGTCCAGTGGGTTTAGCATTGGTCATCTGATCGCTCGCTCCAAAGGCGTTGTCCCGGATCTTCGGCGGGTCTGGGCCCGCTTGCTGCCCCTATGTTTCAGCACTCCGCAAAGCGGTGCAAGGGGAATTCGAACTTTCAGTCCGCGCCGCCGGCAAAGGGCTTTAGGGCAGCCCAGACGGCGCGGTGGATCGGCACCGGGACGTCGAGGGCGTCGCCGAGCCGGGCCAGATGCCCGGAGAGATGCGCCACCTCCAACCTGCGCCCCGATTTGAGGTCGTTGTGCATCGAATTGGTGAGGTCGGGCGGAAAGCTTTCCGCCAGTAGCATGGTGCGGGCGACCAGGTCGTCGTCGAGGCGAATTCCCTTGGCCTGGGCCACCTGGATGGCCTCTTCCATCGCCGCTTCCAGGAGCGGGCGGAGATCGGGATCGCGATAGACATGGGTGAGATTGAGCCGCGAAAGCGTCGACAGCCCCGCGTTCGAGGCCAGTTGGGCGAATTTGCTCCAAAGCTCTTTTTCGATCTCGAGCGACAGCCTGGCCTCGATGCCAGCCCGCTGGGCCGCCGCAGCGAAGGCCCGTGCCCGCGGGCTTTCCCGGCCGTCGACCTCGCCGAAGACGATGCCGCTCTTCTCGCTGGTGCAGCGGATCACGCCGGGCGCCTCGATATGGGCGTAAAGCCAGGCCGCGCCAGGCAAAATGTGCTCTGGTGCCGCGAAGCGGGCCAGCCGCTCGGCGCTGTCGACCCCGTTCTGCAGTGGTATGATTATCGTCTCCGGCCCCAGCAGGGGTGGCACCAGGGCGCCCGCCGTCTCGGTGTCGTAGAGCTTGACGCAGAACAGCACGACGTCGACCGGGCCGATTTCGGCTGGATCGTCGGTGGCTCGGGTCGGGGTCAGGTGGATGTCGCGCTGGTGGTTGGAAACCCGGAGGCCTCGGTCGCGCATCGCCCGGAGGTGGGCGCCCCGGGCGATAAAGCCGACATCCTCGCCGGCCGCCGCCAGCAGGCCACCGTAATAGCCGCCGACCCCGCCGGCGCCTATGACGGCGATTTTCAAGCGGCCGGTCCGCCCTTGTCCGCCGCCAGCGGTCCCTCGGCCCAAGGCTTCAGGGCGGCGTGGATGACCCGGTGCGTCGAGGTCTCGACGCCGAACTCGCGGCCGAGCCGGAGGACCGCGCCCGAAAGCCATTCCAGTTCCAACCGGCCGCCCTTTTCCAGGTCCATCAACATCGAGGACTTGCCTTCGTAGGGGAACTCGTCGACCAGGTGCATCGTCTTCTCGCGCTGATCGGCGATGTCGATCCCCATTGCCGCCGCTACCGCGACCACTTCCTCGACCGCGTCCCGCAGCAGCCGCCGCATGTCGGGGTCCTCGCGAATGGGCCCGAGCGGCTGTCGGGTCAGCGTGGTGACGCCGGCCATCGGTGCCAGCATCGCAAACTTGCCCCAGATCACCGATCGGATATCGTCGCTCACGGCGCCATCGATTCCCGCCGTTAGCACCGCCTGGTGGAAGGCGCCGAGACGCGGGCTGGACTTGCCGTCGAGTTCGCCATAGGCGATCCGGGCGAAAGCGGAATGGTGGCGGATCAGGCCGGGGGCGCCGATCTCGGCCGAGATCCAGGCGACGCCGCCGGCGACGTGATCGGGGCCGAGGAAGCCGGCCAGGCGGTCGCCTGAATCGACGCCGTTCAGAAACGTGATCACCGCCGTGTCGGGGCCCAGCAGCGGCCGGCAGGCCTCGCCCGCGCTTTCCACGTCCCAGAGCTTGGTGGCGAAGAGGACGATGTCGACAGGGCCGATCTCGGCCGGATCGTCGGTCGCCCGGGCCGGTTCGACCAAAACGTCGCCGAGTTGGCTCTCGACTCGCAGACCCCGGTCTCGGATCGCTTCCAGGTGGGCGCCCCGGGCAATGAAGGCGACCTCGGCGCCACCCTCGGCCAGGCGAGCGCCGTAATAGCCGCCGACGCCACCGCTTCCCATCACCGCGATCCGCATGGCCTCTCTCCGCTATTTTCAGGCGAGGCTGGCGCAGAACCTCTGGATGCGCCGGCAGGCTTCCTCCAGGACCTCGGTCGAAGTGGCATAGGAGACCCGGAAATGCGGGCTGAGGCCGAACGCTTCACCATGCACCACGGCGACGCCCTCGGCTTCCAAAAGCTCGGTGCAGAAGTCGAGGTCGCTCTCGATTCTCTTGCCCTCGGGCGTCGTCTTGCCGATGACGCCGGCGCAGCTCGGGTAGACGTAGAAGGCGCCCTCGGGCGTCGGGCAGCCGAGGCCGGTCGCCTGGTTCAGCATCGAGACGACGAGATCGCGCCGCTCCTTGAAGCTCAGGTTATGTTCGGCGATGAATTCCTGTGGACCGTTCAGCGCCTCGACCGCCGCCGCCTGGCTGATCGAGCAGGCGTTCGAGGTGCTCTGCGACTGTAGCTTCGCCATCGCCTTGATCAAGGCCACCGGGCCGGCGCCATAGCCGATCCGCCAACCGGTCATGCAATAGGCCTTGGAGACCCCGTTCACGGTCAAGGTTCGCTCGTGGAGCGCCGGCTCGACCTGGGCCGGGGTGACGAAGCGGAAGTCGTCGTAGACCAGGTGCTCGTACATGTCGTCGGTCATGATCCAGACATGGGGATGGCGCAGCAGAACCTCGGTCAGGGCTTTCAGGTCCGCTTCCGAATAGGCGGCACCCGACGGGTTCGAGGGCGAATTGAAGATCAGCCACTTGGTCTTCGGCCCGATCGCCGCCTCCAGCTCGTCGGCGGTGATGCGAAAGCCGTTCTCGGCCTTGGCCGGCACGATCACCGGCACGCCGCCGGCCAACAATGCCATGTCCGGGTAAGAGACCCAGTAGGGCGCCGGAATCACCACCTCGTCGCCCGGATTGATCGTCGCCATCAGGGCGTTGTAGAGCACCTGCTTGCCGCCGGTGCCGACGATTACCTGGTCGGTCGCGTAGTCGAGGCCGTTCTCGCGCTTCAGTTTATCGACGATGGCTTGTCGGAGCGCCGGGGTGCCGTCGACGTTGGTGTATTTGGTGTCGCCCCGCTGGATCGCCTCGATCGCCGCCTGTTTGACATTCTCGGGGGTGTCGAAATCGGGTTCGCCGGCCGACAACGCGATGATGTCGCGGCCTTGGGCCTTCAGGTCCATGGCCTTGCCGGAAATGGCGATGGTGGCGGAGGGCTTGATCCGGTCGAGGGCTTCGGAAAGGAACGCCATGGTCTTGCGCGGCCTCTCATGCTGGTGGGTTGCGGGGTATCGAAATGCCGAGCCGAACCTAGTCCCAGCCGCCCCCGCGCGCAACGGCGAAACGGGCCAACGGTATCGACCGCGTTGACAGATGCGGTTGGAGCCCTTTTGCTCTTCTGAGGTAGGATCTGGAAATCGGATCGGGGGACAGGATGCAAGAGGAGCCTCGACGGATCGGCGTGATCGTGCCGCCGGCCAACGTGGCGGTGGAGGACGAATACCGGCGCTACCTGCCGGACGACGTCCAAATGCACGTCGCTCGCCTCTACCGGCGGACCTACGACCTCAACAACGCCACGTTGGCGGAGCTGGTGGAATCGACCGAGGCGGCGGCCCGCCAGGTGATGCAGGCTGCACCCGAGTTGATCCTCTGGGCCTGCACTTCCGGCAGCTTCCTCGAAGGTCATGGCGGCGAGGTCGTGATCCAGGAGCGGATCACCCGGGAGAGCGGTATCGAGGCGATCACCACCTCGGCGGCGCTGCAGTGCGCGCTTCGTCAGGTGGCGGCCCGCCGGATCTACCTGGTGACGCCCTATATCGACGAGATCAACCAACGCGAGGTGCGCTTCTTCGAGGCTGCCGGCTTCGAGGTCACGCATACCGCCTCCTTCCGTTTCGCCGATACGCGCGAAATTCGCGCCACGCCGTCCGACGCCGTCGCCGATCTGGTGCTGGCCGAGCGGGCCGCGGCCGGAGACGTCGATGCGGTTTTCGTCAGTTGTACGGCAATGCACTCCATGGACCAGATCGAGAGCCTGGAACAGGCGCTCGACGTGCCGGTGATCAGTTCCAATTCAGCGACGCTCTGGGCCGGCTTGCGGCGCTTGCGTCACCCGACCGAAGGGATGGCTCTGGGCCGCCTCTTCGAGCAGGAGATGACCGAGGGCGCCGCCGCCTCGGGCTAGCGATATCGGGTCGGGTCGGTCCGGCGCCGTCTATTTTCCAATCGCCCTCAGCACTTCCTCGGCAAAGAGGTAGTCGGTCTCCTCGGCGAAGGCGTGGCAGAGGAAACAGTCTTGCAGCTTGCCCTGCCGCTTCGCCTTCCTGCCCTCGGCGTCGTAGGTCCCGTACCACCAGTCGGCACGGTCGGAGTGGTAGCCGGCTGGCATCTTCACCATGACGCTCAGTCGTAGGACTTCGCTGCCATCGGCGACGCCGTAGATCGCCTTCACGATTGCGGCGCATGTCGGATGGGGCGCCCCGGCGGCCAGATAGACATCCCTGGCCAGATCGTTCAGGTAAATGCCGACCCAAATACCGCCGTGGCCCGGCGAGAGGATCGGCTTCGGCGTCGCCTTCGTCCAACTCGGCCAGTCCTCGAAGGTCAGCGTCTCCGGGGCGCCGCAGGGCGCCTTTTTGGTCTCGCCAGCAGCCGGCCCGAGGCCGAGAATTACGGCAGTCAAGACACCGACAATGACGCCAACGGACCGGACCATCAGAGGACTATATCAAGATTTCCGGTGAATTCGGAGCATGATGGTGCGATGTTTCGCCGCGCCCTTGGAGACGCAGTACAGTCTGATCGAGGACTTCGCGCCGCGCGCCGTCTCGCGCCTCCGAGACGGCACCTTCAGCCCGCCTCGACGGCTTCTCTCAAAAGACCGCGAGGTGTTTCGACCAGCGCTCCAGAATCTCCAGGCCGAAGGCGGTTGGCGCCTCGGCCGGAGTGCGATCGTAGACATCACCCAAGCCGATGCGCCGGGCCGCCAGGCGCTTGCCATAGCAGAGCAGGTGGTCGATCGACTGCATCAGGTAAGACAGCAGCGGCAGAATTTCGCGGAACTCTCGCTCCGCCGCCGCATCTTCGCCGGCGCGCACCAGCTCGTAGATCCGGCTTTGCACGTCGACCGTTTCGACGCCGGGAATCATGCCGTGACAACCGGCGTGTAGTGAATCGACAAGATCGATGCCGTCGCGTCCGTTGAACAGGCGGTAGACGCCGCCGGTCGCCTCGGCCAGCCCGGCGATATAGGTCGCCGGTCCTTCCGCCTTCAGAACCTTGACGTTCGGGTGGCGGCGGTTGAGCTCGGCGAAGCCGGCGTTGGAAACCCCGATGCCGATATATTCAGGCGCGTTCTGGATCCCGACGGGCAGTGGTGCCGCGTCGGCGACGGCGCCGTAGAAGCGGATCAGTTCGGCCTCCGAGGCGCCCTTGACCGGCGGTGGCTGCAGCACCACCCAGGCGGCGCCTGCCGCGGCCGCGGCCTTCGTCATCGAGATCTGGCCCTCGATACTGCTCTCGGCGATGGTGACGGAAAGTGGCAGCCGGCCGGCAAGGGCCTCGGCCGCCGCTTCCATCAGGGTCCGCCGCTCCTCCGTCGACAGCTTGTTGGTCTCCGACGCCAAGCCACCGACGGCGATGCCGTGGGCGCCGTTCGCCACGCAGGCGTCGACCTCGTCCCGGATCGCGGTCTGATCGAGGCCGCCTTCGGCATCGAAATAGGTATAGAGCATCGGGTAGATGCCATGGATTTCCCCGGTTCCGCTCATCGCCGTTCCTTCCCGCTGTCCTGCAGTCTGGCACGTGTTATCTCGCATGAGGTGGATCGAGCAACGATGCCGAATCGAGGCTCGATCGAAGACTACTCTAAACCGACATTCCCCGGATGATCGCCGGTTCCGGCCATCAGAGTAGCCATTTCGGCCCTTGACGGCAATTTCGAAGTCGATGGGCTGAGGCAAGACGCTCCGCCAGCCTCCCGGACCGGCGCCGACCGAGGTCTCGTCGTGC
>PVBE010061572.1_pt1 | contig 33851 bp, 32 predicted proteins | sample 1631181 | NCBI WGS metagenome assembly PVBE01 (sample SAMN08397723, study PRJNA350692) | Marine metagenome, whole genome shotgun sequencing project. | isolation source: water | place: Pacific Ocean | collected 2012-04
AATGATGCGGGATGAACCCGCCTAGTGTTCGGATTTAAAGGTAAACAACCCCGAAAAAGCTTGGAAAACCAAGACAAAGCGTCTCAATATGGCTCAATATTGGGCTACCTTGCGTAACTAAAGAGTTTTAGTGGTGCCCTTAAGTTATTTCGTTCCCTCAACAGTAACGAAGGCAAATCTTTGTGAAAAGAATCGATTTGTGGTGCGGGTTCACTTGACTCAAACCGATCAAACGTTATCACTCGTTTAAGGGTTAAATAACAAGGTGATGCCATGACACGCGCATTCGTTTTTCCGGGACAAGGTTCGCAATCTGTCGGTATGGGGCAGATGCTTGCCGGGGCATTCCCGGTAGCCAAGCGTTTGTTCGAGGAAGTGGACGATGCTCTCGATCAGCATCTCAGTAAACTGATGTTTAACGGTCCTGAAGAGGAATTGACCCTGACGGAGAATACCCAGCCGGCATTGATGGCGGTCAGTCTGGCTATTATGCGGGTGCTAGAATCCGAAGGGGGGATTGATCTTACCAATGCCGGCAAATTCGTCGCCGGTCATTCTTTAGGTGAGTACTCGGCGCTGACGGCGGCGAAAACTTTTAGCATCGCCGATGCGGCCAGGGTGCTGAAAGCCCGTGGCAACGCCATGCAGAAAGCGGTGCCGGTTGGCGAGGGCTCGATGGCGGCCTTGATGGGCGTGGATTTAGACATTGCCGAAGAGATTGCCGCTGAAGCTTCGGCCGCCGGAGTGTGTATGGCGGCAAACGACAATGCGCCCAGCCAGATCGTTATCAGTGGCGCCACCAAGGCGATCGAAAAGGCGGTCGAAATCGCTGCGGAGAAAGGTGCCAAGCGGAGCGTTATTCTGCCGGTCAGTGCTCCATTCCATTGTGCTATGATGGCGCCCGCCGCTGAAGTTATGGCAGAAGTCCTGGCTGATACTCGGTTGGAACGGCCTTTAGTTCCGGTGGTCACCAATGTGACCGCAGCGCAGGAAGACCAACCGGATGAAATTCGTCGGCTCCTGGTGGAGCAGGTAACGTCCCGGGTGCGGTGGCGCGAATCGGTGGTTTATATGAAGGAAAATGGCGCCGATTCGTTGGTCGAGGTTGGCGCGGGTAAGGTTCTTACTGGACTGGTGCGCCGTATCGACCAGGAATTGACCGGTATTTCCATTCAATCGCCGGAAGATATCGAAGAATTTTTGAAATCAGTTTAAGCTGTTAGCTCGGGGTAAGGGTATGTTTGATTTATCGGGTAAAAAAGCATTGGTAACAGGCGCTTCGGGTGGCATTGGCGGGGCCATCGCCAAAAGCCTTCACGATCAAGGCGCTGCCGTAACGTTGACAGGAACCCGGACGGATGCCCTCGACGCTCTGGCAGGCGAACTCGGCGACAATGTGCATGTCGTGCCTTGCGATTTATCGGACGCTGTCGGTGCCGGGCAGCTGGTGGAAAATGCTTCCAAGGCGATGGATGGCCTGGATATTTTGATAAATAACGCCGGCCTCACACGCGACAATCTGGCCATGCGAATGAAGGACGAGGATTGGCAGTCGGTGCTAAATGTCAATCTGACGGCTGGTTTCCGGTTGGCTAGGGCCAGTTTGCGGGGTATGATGAAGCAACGCTGGGGACGAATTATCGGCATTACGTCGATTGTTGGCGTCACCGGCAATGCTGGCCAGGCGAACTATGCGGCATCAAAAGCTGGCATGATTGGTATGTCAAAGTCCCTGGCTGCTGAAGTCGCTTCCAGAGGAATTACGGTTAACTGCGTGGCGCCTGGATTTATCGTGACGCCGATGACCGATGAGTTGACCGATGACCAGAAGGAAAACTTGTTGGGTAATATTCCGTCTGGCAGGCTGGGGGAAGTAAGGGAAATCGCCGCTAGCGTCGTCTATCTCGCTAGTGAAGAGGCCGGTTTTGTTACCGGTCAGACCTTGCATGTAAATGGCGGAATGGCGATGATTTAGGCGCAATCAGGCAGCCCGAATTAACAATTCCGTAGACCTGTTTCGGGTGCTGGTCAAGCAATTCAAAGTATGTTAGGAAACGCGCGAAATTCGATTATATAAAGATAGAGATTAGTTAATCGCCGACGAGCGATGTGAATTCAAACAATTTTAGTTAGGGAAATAAAAATGAGCGATGTAGCCGACCGCGTAAAAGGAATTATTGTCGAACACCTAGGCGTTGATGCTGACAAAGTCACCGACACAGCCAGTTTTATTGATGATTTGGGTGCTGACAGTCTTGATACCGTTGAACTCGTGATGGCCTTTGAAGAAGAATTCGAATGCGAAATTCCGGACGATGCGGCCGAGAAAATTCTTACAGTAAAAGACGCCGTCGATTTCCTGTCCTCCCAGGACTGATAAATCTGACAATTTAGTCTGCCCGGCCAGAATAACACTAAGTTGGTCGAGCATTCGCTGACTGTTCTAACCGGAGTTTTGCCGCTAATCCCATGAGACGTGTGGTAATAACAGGTATTGGTTTGGTCACGCCGCTAGCTTGTGGTAACGACCTGACTTGGAATCGGTTGATTGAAAGCAAATCGGGTCTTGGCCCGATCACCACTTTCGATGTCTCTGATATTTTGTCGAAAATTGCCGGAATGGTCCCACGTGAAGAGGGCGCTGAAGGCAGTTTCATTGCCGATGATTGGATGTCCCCCAAAGAGCAACGTCGGATGGATGATTTTATCCAATTTGGATTGACCGCAACCGACTTGGCCATCGAGGATGCCGGGTGGCTGCCGGAAGATGAGGAAAGCCTGGAGCGGACCGGTGTGCTCATCGGTTCCGGGATCGGCGGACTGCCCGAAATTGAGAAAGGCGCCGCCACGATCAGCGAAGGCAAGGTCCGACGCCTGAGCCCATTCTTTATCCCCGCCAGCTTGATCAATTTGACGTCGGGCCAGGTCGCCATTAAATACGGCTTCAAGGGGCCCAACCATGCAGTAGTGACTGCATGTTCCTCCGGGGCGCATGCTATCGGAGACGCCGCTCGTATCATTATATGGGAAGATGCCGATGTTATGATTGCCGGTGGGACAGAGGCGGCTGTTTGCCGGCTGGGGGTTGCCGGGTTTGTGCAGGCCAGGGCATTGTCGACGGGATTCAATGATACTCCTGAAAAAGCCTCCCGGCCCTGGGACAAGGACCGCGACGGTTTCGTGATCGGCGAAGGCGCTGGGATCGTTGTTTTGGAAGAACTCGAGCATGCCAAAAAGCGCGGGGCGCAGATTTATGCGGAAGTCATCGGCTATGGTATGTCGGGCGATGCCCATCACATTACAGCGCCGGCTGAAGACGGTAATGGCGCTTTCCGCTCTATGAAGGCGGCCCTTAACCGGGCCCAGATTAATCCCGAAGACATTGACTACGTCAATGCTCACGGTACTTCGACGCCCCTTGGCGATGAAATTGAATTGGGCGCCATAAAAAAGATTTTTGGTGATGCCGCGTATGATATGGCCATGTCATCGACCAAGTCGTCTATCGGACACCTTTTAGGCGCGGCGGGCGCGGTTGAGGCGATCTTTACCTCCCTGGCCATCAAAAACAGTATTGTTCCGCCGACATTGAACTTGGACAATCCTTCTGAAGGATGTGATTTAAACTTGGTCGCGCATACGGCTCAGGAAAGAAAAGTCCGGGTAGCCTTATCCAATTCGTTCGGATTCGGCGGCACCAATGCGAGCCTCGTACTGACAGAAGTATCCTAGAACCCGATGGGACGCGTTCTGCGTTGGCTGTTTGGGGTATTGATATTTTTGGCTGTCGGCAGCGTCGGTGTCTGGGGTTATACCAATTACATTAGTTTGGGACCTCTTAAATCCACAGTATCCGTGGTTATTCCAGGGGGGGCCAGCATCAATAATATTGCCAAGTTGCTTGCCCGCATCCAGATTATCTCTCAACCCATCGTATTCATCATTGCGGCGCGCACGGTTGCTTCCGACAAAGCGCTCCGGGCGGGCGAGTTCAATTTCCCGGCAGCAGTAACCCCACGTGAAGTTTTAGATATTCTGCAAAACGGCGAAACGGTGGTGCGGCGGCTGACGGTGGCTGAGGGGCTCAGCACCTCTGAGATTCTCGAGCGATTGAGCAAAACAGAAGGTCTTTCGGGAGCCATAACGTCACGTCCCGCCGAAGGCGATATTTTACCCGAAACCTACCATTTTTCTTTTGGTGATAGCCGCGATGACATTATTCTCCGCATGCGTCAGGCCATGAAGGATGCCCTGTTGGAATTGTGGCCGCGCCGGGCCGCTGATTTGCCCATCAATACAATTGAGGAAGCCTTGATATTGGCGTCGATCGTCGAAAAAGAAACGGGCCGAGCCGATGAGAGGGCGCGGGTTGCCGGCGTTTTCGTTAACCGCTTGCACAAAATCATGAAATTGCAATCGGATCCCACCGTGATCTACGGACTGACGCGCGGTATTGCGCCCCTGGGCCGGCCGCTGTCAGGAAAGGACTTGGCTCAGGAGAATCCCTACAACACATATGTCGTTCGCGCTTTGCCACCGGGGCCCATCAGCAATCCGGGGCGTGCCGCCATCGAAGCCGTATTAAATCCTGCGGCAACCGGTGAGCTTTATTTCGTTGCCGATGGTAAAGGTGGCCACGTCTTTTCCCGCACGTTGGCCGAGCACAACAGAAACGTTTCTAGGTGGCGGAAGTTGATGCGGCAGCGTAAGTCTGGAGATCAGTGATCAGGATATAAAGAGATTAGGCTGGCTGTCTCTTTCGGTCAAACTGTGTTCATTCCCATTCCCATTGGTTCAGCCCTGTACGGGAAATCTTCGGTTCTGCCCATTGCACTTTTAATATCTGTGGAAACCGGAATTATCGTAACCCTTGCCATTGTCCTGCTGGTAATCGAAAGCGGGGAACGAAACAACTTTATGTCAGTAGTCCTGACGGCGCTCCGGGCGATATTTATCAATCCTATCGTTCTATCCATTTTGTTCTGCGTAGCTGTAGCATTTATGGAGATTGAGTTGCGGGCCGTTTTGGACGACATCGTCAATTTGATTCAGGGCGCAACAATACCCTGTTCTCTCTATGCCACCGGCGCCTCTCTCGCCGGTCTTTTTTTCCAGTGGACAGATGAAGGAAACCGGTTTCATGGCGCTCAGTAAACTTTGCTCTACCCGGTTTTGGTGTTTGTATTTATGTCGATGTTCTCCGGCATTCCATCAGAGTGGATCAATATAGCGGTTATTGCGGCTGCGTCGCCGATCGGTGCAAGCTTCTATTTGATAGCTTCCACGTACAACACCTATGTTGAACGGTCCTCCGTAGCCACCTCGGACCCCCGTTCTATTCCTTGTCCGGTAGATTACGAGATAACCTGTCCACCAGCCACGACGGCAAGGCTGATATCAGCCACATCAACAAATACATTCTGAACGGGAAGGCGATCAGGCTTTTGTTACGGGCGAGCCCCTTGGCGATGATGCGGGCGGCATCCGAGGCTTCCATGAACATGGGCATAATGAACTGGTTGCCGTCGGTAATGCGGCTTCTGACAAATCCTGGGCAGATGACCGAAATGCCGATGCCGTCTCGCCACATTCGACCGCGCAGGGCTTCGCCCCAGGCTTTGACCCAGGCTTTGCTGGCGCTGTAAGCGGGACTACTGGGCAGACCGCGGAAGGCCGCCATCGATGACATCAAGGCGATTTGGCCCGATTTTCGTCGTGTCATGCGGGGGAGGATGGGGGCTACAGTGTTAGCTATACCACCGATATTGATCTCTCTGATTAAGTTTCTTATATCGCCGGTTTCTTTGGCACCGGACGTATCACTAGATACGCCGGCATTGGCAATCACTAGATCCAGTGGAAGGGCTTCATCCGCTTTTTCAATCCAGTCCGCCATTTCGGCGGCGTTTCGGACATCGATAATTTTCGCTTCCACCGATGCGCCTATCGAACGGCATTTTTCGGCCACACCATCCAGTCGATCTTTGTTGCGGCCACTTAGATGCAACTGCACCCCATCGGCGGCATAATGCAGCGCTAGCGCTTTACCTAGGCCACTGGAAGCTCCGGTAATAAGGATGGACCTATAAATTCTACCTGTCATGCAAAGGGTTTAGCAGAATGGCCGTTGATTTCCTATCCTGACTACTTGGAGTGCAGAAATTGGTCAATCAACTTATCGCTTTCCGTATACGGATCGGAGTCACCATTCAAAATAGCATCTACGGATTTTTCGATCGTCGAATCGTTGTCGATGAATGCTTGGCATTTGTCGACAAGGGATGCGTGAATTGTTTCGACGATTTCGTTGCTGATTTTGTCGTGGACTTTTGAATGGGCAATTTTATGGTCGACAGATAGTCCGTGCTGCCGGTGCTGTTCGATGTACTCCAGCAATTCGGCGATACCTTTACCGCGGGTCGCTTCGACCAACAGAATTGGCGGTTTCCAATGGTTGTTGTCGAACTTATCCGCATTGAGTTCCAGCAAGGCGGTTAAATGATTGACGGCCTGATCGGCGCCATCAAGGTCTGCCTTGTTAACCACGAATATATCCGCGATCTCCATGATACCGGATTTGATAGCCTGAATGTCGTCGCCCATTCCGGGTGGCATGGCAACAATGGTTGTATCTGCACAACCCACAATATCTACCTCATCCTGGCCAACACCGACCGTCTCGACGAGAATATAATTTTTACCCATGGCGTCCATTACATTGATGGCGCCTTTAGTCGATCGGCTAAGACCGCCAAACGCGCCTCTCGTTGCCATCGACCTAATGAAGACGCTCTTGTCTGTGGCATGGCGCTGCATTCTGATACGATCACCGAGAATAGCGCCACCAGTGAAGGGACTGGTAGGATCGATGCTGAGCACACCGAGCGATTTCCCGTCTTCCCGAAGATGGCCGATCAACTGATCGACGATGGTGCTTTTGCCCGCGCCCGGTGAACCAGTAACGCCCACCACGTATCCGTTGCCCGTGCGGGTGTACAGGTCTTTTAATATCGATCTGACACTGGCAACACCATCGTCAATATCACGAATGAGGCGTGACGCGGCCCGAATATCACCCTCAATTATTTTTTTGGTAATTTCGTGCATAGAGCTAATGTAATTCGGCGAGCCCTAGACCAAGGTGAAGAAAAACAATACCCGGTCCCGGGGAGCGTCGACCACTTTCAGCGTAACTTCGGCACCAACGCTTACTTTGGCTGGGTCGGTGTCAATAAGGGCGCTGATTAATCTTACATCATTGTCAAAATCTATCAGGGCAAAGACCAGAGGAGAGTCGAACCCAGGTGGAACACCTGCTTCTTGGGTGGTAAAGGCGTAGATCTTTCCCGTTGGCGGAAAGTCGATCCACTCCATTTGGTCGGACATACATTCATTGCATACGATTTTCGGCGGCCAAGCAATCTGACCGCAATCCTGGCATTGGGTCGTAGTCAGTCGGTTCTCGCGCAGATGATCATAAAACGGGTAGACCATGTTCTGATCTTCGGTCTGCTGCGGTACCGGATCGCAGACATAGACGTTCTGGTCGATGACATAGTCTAGGTTGCTTTTAGCGTTCATAATCAATGATTTCCGTAAATTAGAATATGATGTTCGCCAAGGCCGCTTAAATTGTGTCCCAGAAAGATGTCGGCGTCTTTAACTTGCCGATCGCCGGCATCACCCCTCAATTGGATGTAAGCTTCATGGGCCTGGCGTATACCGGTGGCGCCGAAAGGATGGCCGCAAGCGATCAGGCCGCCGCTGGGATTGACAACGACATCGCCACCAAAGGTGGCGCGGCCGTCTTCGACAAAAGCGCCGCCTTCTCCCTTTTCACAAAAGCCTAGTTCTTCATATTCGACAATTTCGGAAATTGTGAAACAATCATGGATCTCGGCGACGTCGACATCGGACGGACTAATTCCGGCCATTTCGTAGGCGCGTTTGGCGGCATACTCCAACGATGGCCAAGTAGACCAGTCCTTGGGATAATTGGCCCAGGGGTAGCCGTCATTTATCTGAGCAGTACCACGAATATAAATAGGATTGTCGCAGAGTTCCTTGGCGCGCTCTTCCGAACAAACGATAGCACCAGCCGCCCCGTCGGTATTGGTGGAACAATCGTACAATTTAATCGGATTTGAAATCATCCGAGAGCTCATGACCTTATCCAGGGTTGCCCCTTTTTGGTGGTGGGCGTTGGGATTGTTCAAGGAGTGGTTATGATTTTTCACCGAGACATGGGCGATCTGTTCTTCGGTGGTGTTGAATTTTTGCATATGTGCCTGGGCCACCATGGCAAATAGGGGCGGTGGCGTAATGCCGTAGCAGCTTTCCCATTCACGGTCTGAACCGGCCATGGCGTTGAGGAAGATTTCACCATGAGACGGCACCATAATTTTTTCGACCCCTAGCACCATCGCCATATCGGTCATGCCCGATTTGATAATGGAGTAGGCAGTGCGTATGGCGGAAGTCCCACTGCCGCACTGGTTTTCAACCCTTACATGGAAGTCGGTCGGCCGCACACCGCACCACTCCGCCGCCAACGGTGCTGGGTGCCCTTGGAAGGCGGATCGTTCCGGGTACACGGTCGAGAGGATGAAGGACTTAATGTCTTTCGGCGTTATCCGGTCATTGCTGTCAAAGGTTGCTTTGGCAGCTTCCGAAATCAGGTCGCGAAAAGTCGCTTTTCTAGCGCCGAACTTAGTGGTGCCAGCGGCGACGATAGCTACCCTTGTCTCACTCATAACGCTCTCCTAACACTTTCCCAGCTCAATTAAATTGGAGTCTACAGCATTCTTCAGATGAGAGTCCATTTTTGCCTTTGCAAACGCATGTCTCTTTGATACCATACGTAATAGTATGGTCAAGAAATTTGTTGGATTAGACCTGGATGTAATTGCTCAACCTGACCACCCGCACGGTCAAGCCGTTTCCAGATCCAAGTAAATTATTAAAACAAGTTCAGGATTAAGACATTTCAGATGGGTGCCATCAAGAAAAACAACATAGTTAAACGCCGAAAATTGACCAAACAGGATTGGCTCAAAGAAGGTATGCGCGCTCTGGGGGAGAAGGGGATCGAATCCATAAGGGTTGAGAATCTCTGCGAACGGCAGAATGTTACCCGAGGAAGTTTCTATTGGCACTTCCAGGATCGAGAGGATTTCCTTAACGGCGTATTGTCCCATTGGATGGAGCATGAGACCTACGGCATTATCCATAGGGTAGAGAAGCTCGGCGGAAACACCTACCAAAAAATGGAGAATCTATTTGCTGAAGCCAATTCTGGGAAGGTTGATTTTAGTGCTGAATTAGCAATTCGACTCTGGGCAAGATCGGATAAAGAGGTGGCCAGGTTGGTTGAAAAGGTTGATGAGGACCGTTTCATTTACTTGGTCGATCGGTTTTTGGAAATGGAATTATCAAAAAGTGCCGCTGTTCAGAGATCATTTTCTATATATTCACTGATATTCGGCGAAGCCATGATTCGTCGCCGGGAAGGGCCGGCGAATCGACAAAAGCGCCAATGGGCCTGTTTTCGCCAGGCATTTGACGGTATTGATATTGCTCATTTAATCGAAGAATTCTGACAGACAAGACGTAATTATATGATAGGGATAATATTTTACGGAGTTTGGGCAAAGGCAAATTTGACGGCATATTCTCAGCGAATAAATTTAGTAACCATACAATAAAGTATAGTCGTATTATAACTAAATTAGGGTGGTAGAATTGAATTACTCTCGATTCGAGTTGGATTTTGAAAAGCGGACCTTGCCGGCACTTTTGAAACGACGAGCAGAAGAGCTCGGCGACATGCCGTATGTCAAATTCCGCGGCCAGACCGTGACCTTCGCGGAGATGAATGAAACCTCCAACCGGGTGGCTAATTCCTTGGACGATTTGGGCGTTCAGCACGGCGATAAGGTATGCCTGTTGATGAAGAATTCCCTGGAATTCATATACGCCTGGTACGGGTTAGCGAAACTTGGCGCCGTTATGGTTCCGGTTAACCCCAACTTAAAAGGAAACTTGCTGCGTCATATCGTTACTAATTCGGAAGCAACGATATTGTTTATCGACAATGATTTGATCGAACGCATCAAGTTGATTGAAGACGAGATTAGTGATGTCTCTAAGATGATCTGGATAGAGGAAAACCCAGATGTTCAATTATCTGATCAATTCGACTCGATTGAAATTATTGAATTTGAGACTTTACTGGCCAGTTCTCCTGACCAGCCAGAAGACAAAGTCGAACCGATCGACGCCATGTCCATCCTCTATACTTCGGGGACTACAGGTCCTTCCAAGGGCGCTATGTTGAGCCAACATTACTATTACGATAATGCGCTGATGGCGATTCATTTCCAGAACCACACAGAAGGTGACGTTCTGTTTTCCTGCCTCCCCATGTTTCACGCTAATGCCCAACTCACCTCGTGCTATACGGCTCTTTTGACCAAAGGGACGTTCGTCATGAGCAAGATGTTCAGCCTGTCGACGTTCATGGATGAAATCGCAGAGTGCCAGGCAACCCATACCAATGTTATGGGCTCAATCCTTATTTTGTTGATGAAACAGGAGCCCAGTCCTGATGATGCTAAAAATTCACTCAGGGTGATCAATTCGGTTCCACTCATTCCGGAAGCCCTGGAATTTGAAAAGCGCTTCGGGGTCAAGCTAGTCAGCATGTTCGGGGCCACGGAGACCGCCATTTGCATGGCATCGCCTTTCGACGAGGAAACCAAACCGGATTCCTGCGGTAAGGCGCTGCCGCATTTCGACTGCCGTATCGTTGACGACAATGATCAGGGGGTTCCCCGGGGCACTAAAGGAGAAATTGTTGTTCGGGGTACTGTACCGTTCGTTCAGATGGCGGGATACTACAACATGCCCGAGGCTACTTTAGCGGCATTTCGCAATCTCTGGTATCATACAGGTGACTTTGGAATCCAGGACGAACACGGGTATTTTTATTTCGTCGATCGGAAAAAAGACGCTATTCGGCGGCGTGGCGAGAACATTTCCTCCTACGAAGTGGAGGAGGTAATCAATTCTCACCCAAGCGTTTTGGAATCAGCGGCGGTAGCCGTTAAGGACGAGGTGATGACCGAGGATGAGGTTAAAATCTTTGTCATTTTAAGAGACGACGAATCTCTAAGCGCCGAGGACTTGATTTTGTACAGTAAAGACCGCATGGCCTATTTCATGGTTCCTAGATATGTGGAATTTGTCGATGAGTTTCCCAAGACGCCCAATCAGAAGGTGCAGAAATTTGCCCTTCGCGACATGGGAAATACTACGGCGACGTGGGACCGGGAAAAGGCTGGTATTAAAATTGAACGTTAGAGGGGGCGACCGCCGATAGTAAACGGCAAAACCTGCGAGGACATCATGTTTGATAAAGAATTTTTGGAACGTTTGAAAAAATCTCAAGCCCATTGGGAGACCGAAGTTCTTAACGGCAAAGAGAACGACCAGAACGGCAACGGCCATTTCACGGATTCACGAATACCGGTGAAATCACTCTATACGCCGCTGGATTTGGAGGATTCCGGTTTCGACTATCTGGAGGATCTCGGGTTTCCCGGTGAATTTCCGTTTGCCCGCGGTCTTGATCCGGCGGGATACCGGAACGAACATTGGATGATGATGCAGTACAGCGGTTTTGCCTCGGCGGAGGAGACCAACAAGCGATTTAAGTTCGTGCTCGAGCAAGGCGCATCCTCCTTATCCATCGCGCTTGATCTGCCTACCCACAAGGGATTGGATTCCGATGATCCCTTGGCCGAAGGTGAGGTGGGCAAGACCGGCGTTCCCATCGATTCGCTCCAGGATATGGAAATTATTTTTGATGGTGTTCCTTTGGATATGGCCAGAATGTTTGTTTGTGTTGGCATGTCGACGGGCCCGATTATCCTCAGCCTGTTCCTCGCATTAGCGGAAAAGAAGGGAATCGATCCCAATTCATTCGGATTGTTCCTGACTAACGAAGCACTGATGGAATTCGTCTGCCGCGGGACCCAGTTCACCACGCCCGCCGGACATCACAAGCTGTCGTCGGATGTCATTGAATACATTTCCCACCATCACCCCGGCTATTCGCCCATGCAACTGTGTGGCTACCACACGCGGGAAGCTGGCGCCAATGCTATCCAGGAACTTGCATTTCCGTTGGCCATTGCCATCACCTATATTGAGGAAATGGAAAAACGCGGCTTTACCATCGACGATTTCGCCGGCAAATTTTCCTGGTTCTTCTCGTCAACTCTGGATTTGTTTGAAGAGGCAGCTAAATTCCGGGCCTTTAGAAAAGTGTGGGCGAAGATCGCCAAGGAACGTTTCGGTGCTAAAAATCCGGATACTTGGAACGCCAAGATTATGATCTATACGGGCGGAAGCAATCTGACCCGGCAACAGCCTTTGATCAATATCGTGCGGACGACCATCCAGGCTCTGGGCGGTGTGCTGGGCGGTGTGCAGTGGGCCAACCTGTCTTCGTTCGATGAAGCCTATCAAACACCGACGGAGCAGGGTGCCACCATTGCCTTGCGGACACAGCAAATCCTGGCTCACGAAACCGGGGTCACCAATACACCGGATCCGCTGGCCGGTTCTTATTTTGTCGAAACACTTACCAAGGAGATCGAAAACGAAGTCTTCGATTACCTGGGAAAGATCGAGGATATGGGCGGCGCCATCAAGGCCATAGAGAAGGGTTTTTATCAGCAGGAAATCAACGAAAACGCCTTCCGGCAACATCAAGATATTGAGAACGATGAAAAAATTAAAGTCGGCTTGAATAAATTCACGACCGACGAAAAGGTCGATGTTGCGCCGCTGAAATACGATCCGGAATCGGAAGAACGCATCGTGACGCGGTTGAAGAAACTCAAATCGGATCGCGATAACGACGCTGTCACGGAAAAGGTCGCGGCGTTGCGGGTGGCCACCGAAGCAGGTGAAAATGTTATTCCCTATATTCTGGAGGCGATCAAAGTATACGCCACAGTTGGCGAAATCGGAGCCGTCTTCAGAGACGTCTACGGCGCTTATGCCGAAGACAAAATGTATCTATAGGAACGATCAAACATGTCTGCAAAATCAAGAATTGTGATTGCTAAAGTTGGCCTGGACGGTCACGACCGGGGTGCCAAACTGGTTGCGAAAATACTGGCGGATGCGGGATTTGAAGTTATCTATACCGGCAAGTTCCAGACCGCCGAACAGATTGTGGCGACAGCCATCCAAGAGAGCGCCGATGCAATTGGTATTAGCATTCTGTCAGGTTCCCACAATACCCAGTTTAAAAAGGTGATGGCACTTTTGAAAGATGAGGAAGCCGAAGATATTGCTGTCTTCGGCGGGGGTGTTGCGCATGACGATGATATCGATAGCCTCAAAGACATGGGTGTCCGCGAGTTTTTCACCCCGGGCACCAATGCTTCTGAAATTATCGAGTTCGTCCAGAGGCTTCGACAATAATTTGCCGCCGAGCCAACCCCGTACACTGCAACCGGATTAAATTAACCTGCAGCCGCCTCGATTCCCGAGTCGCTCTCACCGCCGCTCGTCGCCATCATAAAGCCGTTCAGGAAGGCGACTTTCTTGTCTACGGCGTTTTGGATGTGTTCCAATTGAGCTTCATCTAAATGCCGATACTTGCCGGAAAGATCGAGATATTCCTCAACGGGTAGCGGATTGTCCGGTGACCTCGTGAATCTCAATCCTTGCTCCGGAGTGTAATCCCACAGCGTGGCAAAATTGGTTTCAATGGCCTTGCGGCAGACCTCATTGGTCGACGCCGACGGAAAGCGCCAGCCGGTCGGGCAAGGCGAGTAAACGTGCAGATAGGCCATGCCCCGCTTGGTGGCATCCATGGCGTTTTGAAGTTTTTCATAATAATCATCCATGAAGGCCAGCGACGCTGTCGCGACATACTCGCAATTATGCATCATCATGATAACCGGCATGTTTTTGGCATCCTGGGTCTTGCCCTGCAGATTGTCGCCAACCGGCGTGGTTGACGTCCAGGAGCCGAACGACGTGCTGCCGGAACGCTGCATGCCGGTGTTCATATAGCCTTCGTTATCGACGCAGATAAACAGCATCTGTTCACCCCGTTCAGCACAACCGGAGAGGGATTGAAAGCCGACGTCAACGGTGCCGCCGTCACCGGCCAAAGCAACCATGGTTACATCGCGGCCAATGCGGTTGTAATACCGCTTGGTACCCGCCAGCATGGAGGCGGTGTTGGTCAGAAGGGGATGGAACACAGGAACTTTAGTTCCGGTTTTACCGTTGTAACCCACCGTACCCATACCGGCGATGCAGCCGGGCGGCGTGGCGACCACGACGTTGGAGCCCATTTTCCGCATGGTATGACGGATCAGTAGTTCTGAATTACAGCCCTGGCAGGCGGTCAGACCCGGTACAAACATGTCCTCAAATTCACCGTACGTATTGTAAATCTCGGCTGAGGTGTTGTATTCCAAGGCTCCTGTCGGACAGGATTTAACGCAGACCGGATCGCCGTCGCACATGTCGCACTTCATGACATGGTCTTCGGCAGCGTTATAGGTTATGCCGCCATAGGCGCAGCCGACGGTGCAGAGCAGGCAATCGACGCATTTATCTTCCTCCCAGGGAACGAGCCCGGTTTCCTGATCTTTGGTCAAAGATCCTGATGGGCAGTTCAGCACGCATTTTGGATCGCCGCATTGCCGACAAAGCGCCAATTCAAAACTGTCATTAGCGGCCACGCTAGGCACAATTTTGATACGGGAATTTTCGATGTTGTCATTGCTGGATTTGACTTCGGCGCAGACCGTCATGCAGTCGCCGCAGCCGTCACACTTATCCTGATGAAAAGCAATTGTGTTGTGACCAATACCCAAGGGATCGTCCTTTCCTAAATTCGCTTGCTTAACGCCAGATCCGCGACATCAGGTCGCGGCCGGTGTTGGCTGGATTTTCAAAAAATTCGTCCTTCACCGCCGTCAAATCGCTGCGCAAGAGAATCAGTTGCCACATTACGCCTGGATCAAAATACGTGTTAATGCCGGAAATGCCGAGCAATCGTCCATCGCCGATGAGGATCTTCTGGTAAAATATTTCATCCTCATTAACCTTCAGCGATACTTCGGTGCCGTCCGGAAGCACGTTTTCATCGCTGACACCGACCGAAATGGCTTGGTTGCCGAAAAATCCATAGGTGTTGAGCGGCACGCTACCGGGATAGGGGTTTATGGCTGGATCATCAATCATCGCCATGCCGGCAATACGGCCTTGTTCCACCGCGGCCGGCAGAATTCCGCTAAGCGATTTCTCACCGTTGTAGAAGTTCAGGGCCTGGGCAACGTCGCCCGCCGCCCAAATATTTTTAACATTGGTGGCCATGCATTCGTCGACCAGAATTCCGTGATCGGTTTCAACCGGGCTGCCGTCGAGGTAGTCGATAGAAGGCGCGACGCCGGTGCAGACTAGTAAAAGGTCGGCGCTGATTTCATCGCCGCTGTCCAAAGTGACTTTACTGCCGTCGCTATTTTTCTTAAACCATTCGAGGCCGCGGTCGCCGCCAAAATTGATTTTGAGATCGGAATCGCAGATTTCCTCCTGTGCAGCACCAATGACCGTGTCGCCAATCCTCATGGTGACGCCAATATCGGCAAATATCTTTTCGATGATTTTGGCGGCCTGCTGATCGAAATAACCGGGCAGGACTTGGGGGCGCATTTCAATAATGGTGACCTGAACGCCGGCCTTGATGAGATTTTCCGCCGCATGCATACCGATCAATCCGCCGCCCAAAACAACGGCTGATTTCACGTTATTCAAGGCAGCGTTGAGATTGACGGCATCGTCCATGGTGCGTAGGACGTAAAAGGAGGTACCCATCAGTCCCGGAATTGTCGGAATAGTGGGGGAGGCGCCTGTTGCCAGCAGCAATTTTTCATACTGCCATTCCTGGCCGTCCTGCAACGTGACTTTACTATTGTCGGCATCGAGATAGCTTAATCCGGCACCGCTGATAAAATTCACTTTGTTTTTGGCGAAAAACGCATCGTCTCGCAGCTGTACCTTTTCTGGTTTAGATTTTCCCGACACGATATAGGGCAGCACGGTGGGGGAATAGGGTAGGCGTTCATCCTTGGTGATCAAGGTGAGGCTGCTATCCAGATCCAGCATACGGATGGAGTTGAGCGCCGAAAGTGCCGCATGAGAACTGCCGGCAATGAGGTATTTTGTCTGTTCCATAACTGTCATTGTCCGTTTACTCGTTCTCGTTCAGCCAGACCGGGCCGTCGATCGTCTCACCGGTAAGCTGATTACCGGTTGCTTCGATCACCTGGGCGAAATGAACGCCGGTGATATCCGAACCCGCCAGTCCGCCGATAAAGCTGGCCGCCGGGATGCGTTCATTCAATTGATACAGCACTGCCTGTATTTCCTGGAAAACCGGACCACAGTTCCAGGCAAAGCTGACCGACCGGTCTACCACGCCGATGGCCTTCACTTTCTCAAGGGCGTCGCGTAAGGCATCCACCGGAAAGGGCCGGAAAGTCTTAATGCGGATCAGACCGACTTTCTCGCCTTGCTCACGCGCGACGTCGACGGCGTCCTTGCCGGCGCCCGCCATGCTGCCGATGGTGACAATGGCGTAATCTGCATCATCGAGCCGGTATTCCTCTACCAGTGGCGCATAGGTACGGCCAAATTTCTGTTCCCACTCATCATGGGCTTCGGTGATAACGCGAAGCGCGTTCTGCATACCGGCGCAATGGCCTTTGCGGTACCTAACGAACGTCGACGGTCCGCCGGGGCCTTCACCGCCGGTCAGCGGATCCACCGACATGGGTCGGTCGGGGTCGAGGGCAACGTGCCAATTAGTGTCTTTTTCGCCGAGGAAATCATCCACCATATCCTGCTCCGGCAGAATCACTTTGGTAACGCCGTAGGACAGGTAATTGCCATCATGGCAAATATTAACCGGCAGCATAACGTCCCGGTCTTCAGCGATGCGAAAGGCCATGATCAGGGTGTCCAAGACTTCCTGGACGCTTTCGCAATAAATCTGAATCCAGCCGGTTTCCCGCAGCATCATGGCGTCCTGCTGACCGCCCCACACACTTTGCGGGGTCAGACCATCCCGGGTGACCACTGACATTACTATCGGCAAGCGCAAGCCCGGTGTCCGAACATAAGGTTCGAACATGAAATAAAGCCCCGGGCCGCAGGTTGCCGTATAGGCGCGGGCGCCGGCCAGACAGGCGCCGTGCAGAACTGACATAACGCTGTGCTCGCCTTCAACATCCATCAAATCGGCGTCGATCTTGCCGTCAGCGATGAATTGGGAAACATATTCCACCAGAGAGGACTGGGGCGTGATGGGATAGACCGCCACCATATCCGGCCGGGCCAGGGATACCGCCCAGGCGGCGGCTTCGTTGCCGTCACAAACAATGATTTTGGGTTCGTTGGGAAGTGTCGTATCGGGCATAGTCAGTCTCCCTCTTCCAGGACCATGACGATGGCATTGTGGGGACATTCCGTGGCGCAGATGCCGCAGCCTTTGCAGGACTCATAAGTGATATCAAACCAGGCAGGCATCTCGACGATGCACTGGACCGGGCACTGCAGCCAGCAGGTGGCGCATTTGACGCATTTATCACGATTGACGACCGGTCGTTCCGACCGCCAGTCGCCGGGCAACATGGTGGTGAGCTCAGTGCCGATCGGGCAGAGATCATCCGGTATGGTTGCTTGATCAAAACGGGGTCGGGCTTGTTTTAGCATACTAGTCATTCCCAGAGCGTTACCTTTAGTTGATCTGATGAACGGTGGTTTCGTTGTACCCACGTTCGATGGCCAGCATATTTTGATCTAATCCGGCGTCGCGGAAATTCGCCGTCTCCAGTCCATTCTTGAGTGAATCGAGGGATACCATTCCCGAGGTTTTGGCGAACGCGCCCAACATGATGGAGTTGGTAATCGGTTTTTTGAATATATCGAGGGCAATACCAAAGGCGTCACAGAGTCCCAGCTTGGATACATTATCCGGTATCTCAAGCTCATCGAGGCTTTTTTTTGTCGCCTGTACCCAGGTACCACCGGCCTGGAAACCCTTGAATATATCGACAGCCCGGGAGACCGTGGGGTCGATACAGATGATATTGTCCGGATGATAAATGTTGGTGACAGTTCTGATCTCTTTGTCATCAACGCGCAGAAAGGCTGTTACCGGCGCACCCCGGCGTTCAAAGCCAAAAGAAGGAATGGCGAGCGCATACTGACCCTCTTCGATAATTGCTTTGGCCAATATCTTTGACGCCATGACTGTACCTTGGCCGCCACGGCCATGAATACGTATTTCCTGGATGGGTCCCCTCCCTCACATGAAATAACCGGGCACACATACCTTTATGACGCTATTGAACCATATATTTGCCTGCACATGGTTGATTTAGATCAATGAATAGCCTATCCAGAGAAATTAAAATCTCGCAGGTAAAGGTTGCGTAGGCGGGGCAATATTGATCGTACGATTAAGTTCAGCAGAAATTAGATGGCAAAGAAAACTAAAATTTCGAGCATGACGGGATTCGCTCGAGCTTCCGGGGGAAACGGCACCTATAGCTGGAACTGGGAAGCCAAAAGTGTCAATGGCAAAGGGCTTGATGTCCGGTGCCGGTTGCCCCAGGGCTCAGAAGAACTGGAGATCAAATCCCGCAACCGCACCGGCAGGTATTTCAAGCGCGGTAATATCAATCTTTCCCTGGCGGTTCAGGAAACCGACAAAAAAACCAAGTTTCAGGTAAATCGAGCCTTACTAGATCAATTAGTGGCAACAGCAGCTGAAATTAACGCCGATTCCGACAAAATCGCCCCCCCCAGCCTTGATGGATTGCTATCCGTCCGCGGTGTTATTGAAACTGTGGAAGATGAGGAAGACGAGGTGGCAACGGCAGAGCGAAACGTCAAAATACTGGATGATTTAACGGTGTTGCTTGAAGGATTGAAGGTGGGGCGGGCTGAAGAAGGTGAGCGGATTCGTCTTGTACTGGATGATCAACTGCAACGAATTGACGGTCTTTGCGGCGACGTCGAGCGATTGGCTGCTCTCCAGCCGGCGGCGCTTACCGAAAAACTTAGGAATCAGGTGGTGGAACTACTTGATGGTATGCCAGCCCTGCCGGAAGAGCGCTTGGCGCAGGAAGCGGCAGTGTTGATGACCAAGGCGGACGTCCGTGAGGAGCTAGATCGGCTCAAGGCACATTTGGACGCTGCCAGGCAATTGATGAAAGAAGGCGGGGTGATTGGCCGCAAACTCGATTTTTTGTGCCAGGAATTTAACCGAGAGACCAATACCATTTGCTCCAAAGCGGCAGACGTAGATTTGTCGCGTATCGGTCTGGACTTAAAGGCGGTGATCGAACAATTCAGAGAACAGGTGCAAAACATTGAGTGACAGCGGGGGAACTAAATCCTTTTCACGCAGAGGTCTGATGCTCGTGTTGTCTTCTCCCTCGGGAGCTGGCAAAACGACGATCTCGCGAAAGCTATTGGATCAGGATGAAAATCTGACAATGTCCGTTTCTGCTACGACCCGCCCAAGACGTTCGGGAGAGGTGGAGGGCAAAGATTACTATTTTCTGGGTGAACCTGAATTCACCGAAATGGTGGAGAAGGGTGATCTGCTGGAATATGCGCGCGTGTTTGGCAATTTTTACGGCACACCTAAAAAACCAGTCGAAGACGCCTTGACGGAAGGCAAAGATGTTCTTTTTGACATTGATTGGCAGGGCACCCAGCACCTCTACGACAATGACAGCACGCGAGATGATCTGGTCAGTGTTTTTATTTTGCCGCCGGATACAGTTGAATTGGAAAAAAGACTTAGAAGAAGGGCGCGTGATCCAGAAGAGGTGGTGCGCGAACGGATGTCCAAAGCGGCCGATGAAATGAGTCATTACCGGGAATACAATTATATAATCGTCAATACTGACATCGAAAATAGCGTAGCTGAAGTGCAATCGATATTGGCCGCGGAGCGTCATCGCATCGACCGCCAGATTGGGTTACATGATTTTGTGCAGGATTTACGGGGGTTAACCGATTAAAGTCAGTGCATCATCACAAACAGTCTTTTTTTGACGTTATCAGAAGCCCAATTTTGCCCCAAACTTATTTAATGGGAGGATTATGAGAAATGCGGCCGAGAAATTTTGGCGTTCGCGTGCATGATCAGCAAAAAGCCACTGAAGGGTTCACGCTGTATTCACCTCTTTGGGGACAACAAGCAAATCTCATGAATATGAACGGTGAGATCGTCCATCAGTGGGAACTGCCTGGCTATCCTGGGGGCTACGCGAGATTACTTCCCAATGGCAATTTATTTTATGCAGCCTCTACCGACGACGGACCGCCATTCAAAGGCGGCGCCAAAGGCGGTCTCATTAGGGAAGTGGATTGGAACAATAATGTCGTAATGGAATACCGGGACGACTGGCAACATCACGATGTCCGAAAACTTCCCAACGACAATATACTTTATGCCGGGTGGGAAATGATGCCGGAAGAAACAGCTGGTAAAGTTAAGGGCGGTGTACCCGGGACGGAACTGCCTGAAGGAATTGTCAGTGATTTTGTCAAAGAGGTGACGCCGCAGGGGCAAGTCGTTTGGGAGTGGCACGCCCATTCCGATATGGATGTTGAAAAATATGAAATGCATCCATTGTGTCCACGCCGGGTGTTCGCCTGGTGCAATACGACGTTTCCGTTGGATAATGGTGATGTCTTGATCAGCCTGCGCCAGATTAATCTCGTGGCAATTATCGATCGGGAGACCAAGAAATTTAAATGGGAAAGGCACGACGACAATTGGGGGCATCAGCATGACTGCCAAATGTTACCGAACGGCAATATAATGCTATTTGCCAATGGTATGAACACATTAGCGCCGCACCCCTGCTCATTTATTACGGAATTCGATCCCGATACGAATGAGACCATATGGGAATACCGCGATGACCCGAGCACCTATTTCTATTCTCATCACATTAGCGGTGCCGAACGGCTTCCCTCAGGCAATACACTCATTTGTGAGGGATCTTTTGGACGATTGTTTGAAGTGACTCCAGAAAAAGAAATTGTTTGGGAGTTTATCAATCCGGAATTTGCCGATACCTTTTTTGGTGAAACAGCCAATTGGATTTTCCGCGCTTTCCGTTATACGCCGGATTCTTCAGAAATAGGTGGCAGGGTTTAGTCGGCCAAAAGATTATTTCTGCTGGGAAGCGTAGGCGACAGCCAACCGGCAAAAATCGGCAACCGTTAAATCCTCAGCCCGAACAGTGGGATCGATGCCCGTCGCCGGGATGTCGATGGCGAGAGATTTTAATGACGATCTCAGCATTTTTCGGCGCTGGCCGAACGCCGCCGCTGTAACAGTCTCAAGATTCCGCCAGTCGGCTGCAGCCAATGGCTCCGGCCGGGGCGAAAATGTTACAACACTGGAGGTGACTTTCGGCGGCGGTGTAAAGGCTTTCTTATCGACGTTGAATGACAGCTGGGCATCCCAAAGCCACTGAGTCATGATGCTCAGTCGGCCATAGGCTTTCGTCGATGGGCCTGCTATCAGTCGTTCGGCAACCTCCTTTTGAAACATCAGTGTCATGCCGGAAATCTCGGAAGCCAAGGGCAACCATTTCAATAGCAATGCGGTCGAGATGTTGTAAGGTAAATTGGCGATAATCTTCCGCGGTGACGGCGAAAGCGATAAGACGTCAGTCTCCATGGCGTCAGATGCAATAATCGTAAGGCGATCGGAATATGTATCCTTCAATTCCGCCAGCGCGTTGAGGCACCGTCGATCTCTTTCGATCGCGATAACCTGGGCAGAATTTCCGGCCAGCAACGACCGCGTCAATCCGCCAGGACCTGAGCCGACCTCGATCACCGAAACGCCATTTAGATCACCCGCAGCGCGAACAATGCGGTCGGTAAGATTTCCATCCAGTAGAAAATGCTGACCGAGAGATTTTTTGGAGCCAAGATCGTGGCGGGCAATGACGTAGCGGAGAGGAGGAAGCTGACCGGACTGGTTAGCGTCTGACCGGGAATTCATGGCGCCAAAGATTCCAACTTTGCTTGCTGGCGATGTTCTGCCAGCTGTGCCGCCATTTTGATGGCAGCGATCAGGCTTTGCTCATTGGCCTGGCCGGTTCCGGCGATATCCAATGCGGTTCCATGGTCCGGCGACGTTCTGATGAATGGTAAACCAAGTGTGATATTGACGGCTTTCTCGAAAGCTATTGTCTTGATCGGTATTAGTACCTGGTCGTGATACATGCCGAATACAACGTCGTATTTTTTGCGCGCGGCAGGATGAAATAAGGTATCCGGTGGAAAGGGGCCGCTCACATTTAACCCGTATTTTTGCAATTTTTCGATGGCTGGCTTTATCAGGACAACTTCTTCGCCACCCATTTCGCCGTTTTCACCGGCATGGGGATTCAGCGCGGCAATGGCAAGTCGAGGATTCTCAATGCCGAAATCCATGGCTAGCGAATTTGCCGTTAAGGATACCGTTTCAATAATCAGGTCCGGCGTCAGTATCTCCATTGCCTCTCGAAGGCCGACATGCTTCGTAATCGGAACGACCCTAAAATTGTCGGTGGCCAGCATCATGATGGGTTCGGTTTCAATGCCTGCCAAGGCGGTCAGGAACTCCGTATGGCCTGGGAAATCAAACCCTGTTTCATATAAACTGGATTTATGAATCGGGTTTGTAACCATGGCACTCGCCTGTCCCTTTAAGACATAGGAGAACGCCCTTTCAATGGCCTCTTGAACGGCAGCCCCATTTTCCGGGAGCAACATCCCGGGGGCGCTTTTTTTAGGCAAAATAATAGGTAGGACCGGTAGCGATCGATCCCATAAGCTTGCGGCTCGTTCGGGGGAAGAAATTGTTTCGACTGATACATCCAGGCCAATCGAGACAGCCAAATTTTCCAAGCGCTCAGGTGAATCGATTACAAAGAAAGGCGGTAAGTTTTGGCGATGATTAAGCCACGATTTTAGGGTGATCTCACCTCCGATCCCCGCCGGATCTCCCATTGTAATGACAACCGGGAGTTGGGAATCGAGCATTAGCGTATATCCACAAATGCGGCTCTTCTTAAATCGCGCAGCAACCGCCGGGAGACAAGTGAGGCCTTTTGTTCGAGCAAACTTCGCTCTATCTTCTGTCGAACGACATTTTTTGAGCCATCGGCGCTTTTGCTACAAAGCATTACCACGATAAAACCCGTCGGTGTCCGAAGCGGTCCACTAGCCTTGCCAACACCATGTTTTTGAATAGCATTTTGAAAATTTTCAGGTAGTGCAGACAGCTTAATATTATTGAGCCGACCCGACTGCTTGGCTCCTTTTTCTTTTCCCAGACGCGCCATATCTTGGCAATTGGATGCCGCCGCTGAAACCGTTTTAGCAACATTGTTCTGCGCCGAAACCTCACCGGGTGATGCATTGCTGCGGAGGGGTAATAATACCTGTTGAAACGTTACGGATATGTCTGGCGGCGGCAAGCCCTTGGCGGTTCGTTTGTCCTGTAACGATAAGATATAGAATCCGTCAGCGCCTTTCATGGGTGGCGATATGCTGCCGGGTATCATTTTGCTGATAAAATCAGCCAAAATATCATCTAATTGGTCTGCCCTGATCCATCCAAGATTACCGTCGTTCGCCGCCGAAGCGCTTTGAGAAAAAGAACGAGCGATATCTGGAAAACTGGCTCCCTTTCTTATTTGGCTGTATAGGCGATCGCCAATTTGCCGAACGTTGTCCACGGTCTTTCCTGAATCGAAAGGGAGGAAAATTTCACCTACTAGATATTCCGGTTTCCCCTTATTCGTCTCAATAAGCACAATTTGTTCATCAATCGCGTCTTCACCGATTTTTTCATTTGAATAAACCCGTCGCTGAATGACCAAACGCCAAGACAATTGTGTTTCGATTTGTTGTTTGAATGTTCGCCAATCTATTCCAGCATTGAGAAACACTTTTCGCATTTCGCCTTGCGGCATATTGTTCCGCCGTTCAATTTCGCGGATCATGGAGTTAACTTCCCCCTCCGGCACCCGAATTTTTACCCTTCTCGCCTCCTGCTGTTGAAGTTTTTCATTGATCAGTGTCCGTAGTATTTGCGGTTTTATCCTACCTAAGACTTGCCGATTGTTGGGTAACTTGGAAGAAAAAATTGTAAAATTTATGCGTGAGGCAAGATCCAGCGCCGAAATTATATCATCGTTGACGATGGCTGCGATGCCCTGCTTTGAACCCAGCCCCTGGGCGTCAACGGGCGTAGATAGGAGAAGCAATTGCAAAAATACAATTGCCAGGAGCCCTTTTCGCGAACCACCAGCAATAGATACGCTGCCGTTAATTGAATTATAAAGTTTCATCGCATAGGGTTTTCATTGTGTCGATCTAGCCGCCAGAACTGGATATGCCAGTTTTGACGTCACCCAAAGTTTTAAAGGTTAATTTTAACAAAAATGTGTCATTGGGTCTGATATCCCGATCTTCGTAAAAATCCCGCTTGATGGAAGCGCTAAACACAAAACATTCGCATTCATAGGTAAAGTTAAGCCCGATGCTACGCAAATCATTGTTGCTGGCGTCATAGCGGCCAGAGAATTTCGTAAGCCAAAACCGATCCAATTTAGCGTTGATTTCACCCGATAATTCTTCGCGGCCTGAAAATTCTGAACCATCTTGACGTTGGAAGAAGATATAATTGGTCGACAATCGTAATGCCGGGGGCCCTGCTTCCATTCGAATTTCATTTCTTTTGGGTGACAAATTGCTCTTGTCGATTCTTGTTCGATACATCAAATCTATATTTTTTCCGGGGGAAATATTAACTCGGCCGACAAAATCCGAGAAATGATCCTCAAGACCTGAATCCTGAGCAAAAGTATCGTCTTTTTTTAGTCGGTAACTTTGGCCAACGAAAGCTGTCGTGCTGCCTCCTTTGGCGCCGAATAGGCCCCATTTTAATCCGTAATTAACACGTGGCCCGCCCTCGACCCGGTCATGACCGGAAAATCGGCTGGAATTGAAGAGGTTGGTCTCGTCGAATTCCAATTCAATGCTATCTTCATTGGGGATATCAGAAGGATTGCCGCCATACGGGCTGACAATCGTCGACGCCACAGGCTCTATAACCTGACTAACGGTACCGTGCTGACGCGCCAGGGGCAGGCGCCAATCCAGTCGTGCCTCAGGAACAACTCTGCCGGTAAACCCGCTATCGGTGCCGGTTGAACCGGGTATGGCCATATTTGTCCGATGGTACAAATCACCCCGAGCGGACACCGTAAAATTTGTTACGTCGCCCAGGGGGCCGATATGGGGTAATTTCCAACCGCCGCTGAGCGAAATTCTGCGGGTATCCGTACCGTCCGTTCTCGTTAACGCAAGTGCATGTGCATTAAAACTTGTCTGAGCACCCCAGCGGCCGGGTTCGCTCAGGCGGCTGTACTCAATCATAGGAAGTACAATCGGCGTTTGACCGGGGCTGTCACTTACTTGCAAACCTTGAAAGACGTAGGCGTCAATCGACAGGTAATTCCGTTTGCTGAATCCTTCCGCAAATAGGCGTGACGTCAAAGTACTTTGAGAGGTAAAGCCATAACGCCGCAAATAGGTGTCATCGGCCGCCCGTTTTAGGTCCAGCCCCCAACGCCATTTGCTGTCTCGGTCAAAACGCGCCTTTACATCCACATGGCCCCGAACCTCGTTGTTTGCGTTGTAGGTAATACTGGCAATGCCATTTGTCTCACCTTTTGACAGCCGTTGCCGGTATTCACCAGCTAAGAGTACCCGCTGTTTCGACGTTATCGTCGGCGTAAAGGTCAAATCCTTGCTAGGGGATATAGCGAAAAAGTACGGGGTCGAGAGGGAGGTCCCGAGGTAGGTTGAAGTCTGGAATCCCGGTGTTAGAAAACCGCTCTTTCTTTTAACTGTCGGATCCGGGTGCGAGAAGTAGGGTGTGTAAAAAACTGGATTTCCGTCAATTTCCAGCCAGGCATCCGAATACTCGATGATCTGATTTGGTTGGTCATGGACAATTTTTTTTGCTTTTACCTGCCAAAGGGGTGGACCATCCTTGTCTTTGTGGCCGCAATTTTCGCACGGCGAATAAACAGCATTTCTCATTTCAAGAATGGTGCCGCCGGATCGTCGGGCTCCCGCCGCAGCAATACGGGCGTTGTCAGATAACCGGATTCTAAGTTGCTTTAAAATACCGTCTTTGAAATCGCTGGTGATTTCGATGAACTCAGCGAACAAAACTTCACCGGTTGGTTCCAGAAGACTAACATTGCCGGATGCTGAAAGGATATTTTGCCCCTGGTTATAACTAATTTTGTCGGCAATTAGTATTCTCTTTCCGCGCGACACCTCAACATTTCCCGATGCTTTGGTGATGCCCAATTCCCGGTCATGAGACACTTCATCGGCGGTGAAGAGAATCTGTTCTTCTTCCGACGCCTGGGGTTGGGCATTTCCATAATCTGGAATCAGACTCAACACCAATATACTCACGACGAAAGCGGCAGTGATGTGGCGTAATTTTCGCATTGGCTCAGCCGTCCTCCAAATGGAATACCATGGCGAGTCCCAGTAGTGTGCAAACTCCTGAAGGCGTCCAAGCCGCGAGAACCACAGGGATACTTTCACGCAATCCCAGCGCAAAGACGACGTCGGAAAAGAAAAACAGTAAAAATCCCGTCGTGATACCGCCGGTTATCACAATTGTCGCATTTCCACGCCGCGATTGTCTTAAAGTAAATATCGCGGCGATAAGCACCATAGCGCACAACAACAACGGGGCTGCTAATAGAGAGTGCCAATACAGACGATGACGCAATGCGGAGAAGCCGGCCCGTTCCATATTAGCGATAAAGTCCGGCAAGTCCCAAAACGATGTCGTTTCTGGCGGCGCAAAATTTTCGTGAATATTATTCAACGTAATATCAGTCTCTAACCAGTGTTCCTTCTTAAACACGGCGGGATTGTCTTCCTCATGAATCCAGACCTTTTTTAGATGCCAAAATCCATCTTCGAGGTCGCCCGAAGCCGCATTTATACGAGATTTGAATTTATTGGCTCCTTGATAAACGAAAATTGTGACATCGGATAGCTTGATCTCATTTTTCATCAGGGAAATTTTAGGCGCATGGATTACGGACTGGTTTTTGCCACTAGCCTGGCGCAACCACAGCCCGGATTGGCTAACGGCCAGCAAGTTTGATTGGCCTTTCAACAGCGTTTTATTGATACGGTCGTATTTTGTCAGCATCGCCGAAGCCAAAGGATTAAAGGTGGAAATCTTTAACAACCCCAATAGAAACGCAACCAACAGCACCGGTAGTAGAAATTGCCACGCCGATACGCCGGCCGCCCGGGTGACCACAAGTTCACTGCTGCGGGTCAGGCGCCAAAACGCTGCCATGCCTCCAAATAATACCGCGAACGGGAATACTTGTTGCCCCATAAATGGAAGCTTCAGTAGACCCATTCGAAAGATCAGTCCTATACCCACATTGTCGTGGCTTGACGCGCGACGCAGCAGTTCGACCGTATCAAACAGGTAAATTATCCCCAGAAACACAGCGAAAACTGCGCAGAAACTATACAGAAAATTACGTCCGATATAAAAACTTAGAGTCTGCGATATTTTCATGATGATACTCTATTACCCGAGTTGATATCGGCATCATCCTTGTTGGAAAACAGCTTCAAAATACGGCGCGGTTGAAAGACCAGAATAAGCAAAAATATCACCGTGGGTATTGTAGCTTTAGCATATAGCAAAGGAATGAGGTCGAGATTTTTCGCCCCCAGATTTATCAAGCTCAGACTGATCACCTGGAATCCGACAAAAAGTATTGACGCGAGAAGAATTCGCTTCATTTGACCCTGTCGTGAAAAATCACCCAGCAGCAAACAAACAAGAGCCAGAAGAACGTAGGCTAATGTGTTTAGTGGCGTTGAAAGCCGCTGGTGTCCTTCAATTTTAAATTTCCCAAAATCTTTGGGATTTCCTACATCTTTCTTTTTGATCGCCAGCAACTCGCCGACCATCCGTTCACGTGCTTCCCGGTAACGCTCACTGGGTTTGGGGGTGACACCGCCTAAATCAAAACTGTATCGGTCGAAATATAAAGTCGACAACTTGTTGGTTTTCTTGTCGACTTCCTGGCGAAGTCCCTCAAACATCAGCACTCTGGCACCAACCGCGGTTTTAACCATGGCGCCACGCTCGGCAATGTAAGTAATTGGTTTATCAGCATTCCGAGTATCGTGCGCCAGCAATCCTTTTAACTCAAATTTACCTGATCTTTCCCGCACGAATATAGTGAAATTTTTGGACGCCGTATTAAATACGCCTTCTTTTAGGAGGATATGGCTTAGGCTATATCGAATATCCCACTGCATATCGCGGAACTTCTGATAAGACGTTGGCGTGACATACAAGGTTAAAGAGTAGCCGATAACAGTTAATAGGAATGCCAGGATCAATGCCGGTTTGGCAAGAGATATCGGGCTGAGCCCGGCGGCTCTCATTACAACAAGTTCCCGGTCGGAATTCAGCCGGCTGTAAACGAACAATATGGCGATGAACAACGAAAAAGGAAGAATATGTACGAGGAAATTAGGAATCTGCAGCATCGTTAAACTGAAAAACAATTTTAACGATAGGCCCCGATTGATGATCGATTCCACGGCACGAACCGAGACAAACAACCAAATAACGCCAGTCATGACAAAGCCAACCAAAGCGGCGGCGGTTATCAGTTGGCGCATGAGATATCTGTTTAATCTTTTCATTTTATGGGACTTTATCCGTTAATAGCTACCGAATATAAAAAAAAATATAATTATTTCAACAATTAATACTATTTTTCGTAAATTTTGGATTAGGTTTTATCGTTTTCTGATGGCCTTATTTATACCTGATCTAACAGTATTATTCTAAAACTGAGATTTCTTGATTGCGAGAACTGATTCAGGGCCGTTTTTAACAATTTCTGACAATTGGGAGAATTGACTCATAATTTGACCGGCAAAATAACGCGCTGATAAAATTTTACCACTTAAGAATGATTCACTCGCCAGATCGTCACACAGAAAGTCCACAGCCTGAAGAGCTATTTTAGCGTGCAACTAACCCGCCGTAACATTGTCAAAAAGGAATAAAAAGGATTTAGCGCCAACGCCTATAGTATCAGGATTATTGCCAGAATAGTTCGATATCCAATCTCACTATTTACCTGGCAGAGACTGGCAAAATCGGTGTTTCGCCCATCGAATGTCAGTGATTTTTGTTCTCCGTTTTGGCCGAGATAAAAGGTGCCCGAGGCCGGAAATTTCAAACGGACATGCCACAATTCGAACTAAAATTTGGCAAATTTTTTAATGATGGCGCGAAGAGAGCTACTTTTAATTCGCTCCGATTCCGCCAGCACGCGCAGTGAACACGGCAGATAGCCGATGGTCCAGTCTGGTCTGAAGGGAAGTGGCGATCTGAAACTTGGGCCCTCGATGTTTCGGACTATATTTTGGTTCTCTGATTTCATCGAAGGTAATACTAGGACATGTGCGGGGTCTGTCCAAATCTATGGTAAAAGGCAATACATTTTTGGAAAACAGCGCTAAAAAATCTTCCCGGGGTTCATCAGAATGTCGGGATCTAGTGCCTGTTTGATGGTCCGCATGAGTTTAAGCTTCGTTTCATCGGCGTAGTGGGCCAACTCCTCTTTCTTGACCAGGCCAATACCATGTTCGGCGCTGATACTGCCGCCCAACTCGACGACAAAATCATGGACGATGCGATTGAATTCTTCCCACTGGGCAATGAAGGCCTCTTTATCCGAGTCCACGGGCTGAGTCAGATTGAAATGGATGTTACCGTCACCGATATGACCAAAAGCGCAGACCCGGATACCGGGTAAGTGCGCTTCCACGCGGGCTGACGCTTCGGCTATAAATTCAACGGTTTTTGATACCGGAACCGAGACGTCATGTTTAATGCTGCCGCCTTCACGGGTTTGGGCCTCAGGAATTTCTTCTCGAATTTTCCACAGAGCCTGGGCCTGGACCTCGCTTTCAGCAAACACCGCGTCGACGACAATGTCCTCTTCAAAGGCGTTTTCCAGGACCGTTTCAATTTCAGCTCTTAAATCGTCGTTGGCGCGGGGTGATGTCAGTTCAATCAGGGCATAACATTCGTGGGGTGCTTCAAACGGGTCGAGGATGCCAGGAACATGCTTAACGCCCAATTCGATCCCAATTCGGGGAACTAATTCGAAGGCTGTCAGGCGGTCGCCGCAAATGGCCCGGGTCTTGCCAAAAAGGTCCAGAATTTTATCATTTTCGGGCAAGGCCGCTAAAACGGTCATGGTGGTCTGAGGTGCCGGGTAAAGTTTTAGTACAGCCTTGGTGATGATGCCGAGCGTACCTTCGGCACCGATAAACAGTTGTTTGAGATCATAACCGGTATTGTCCTTGCGCAGAGCATTGAGCCCGTTCCAGATATCACCGGATGGCAGGACAACTTCCAGGCCCAGAATTAAATCCCTCGTGTTGCCATAGCGGAGCACGTTCGATCCGCCGGCATTGGTGGCAATATTGCCGCCGATGCGGCAGCTTCCTTCCGCGCCCAGGGTCAAGGGAAACAAACATTTATGATCAACCGCAGCATTTTGAATTTCGGCCAGAATAACACCGGCCTCAACGATCATGGTGTGGTTCAGGTCGTCGATTTCGATGATCTTGTTCATACGATTCGTGGCGATGACGACGCCACCATCGGCAACCCCGCCGCCAACCAATCCGGTGTTGCCGCCGACGGGAACGATCGGTATCGAATTCTCGACGCAAATTTTCACGACAGCGGATGTTTCTTCGGACGAGGCCGGGCGAATTACTGCATCGCAGCGGCTTACCATTAATCCTCTTTCTTCATGGAGATAAGGCGCCATATCCGCGTGATCGGCCAAAATACCATTTTGCCCGACGATATCGGTGAATGCTGAGAGTATTTTTTCGGACAACGACATGACGAAAGCTCGAAATTAAAGGGGCCGCATTTTCTAATCTAGCTGGCTGCCCGGCGCAACCTGTCATTGATGGCGCGTCCAAGACCTTCTTCCGGAATTGGCATAACAGCGATGGTGCCGCTGTTGGGATCATCCAGCTGGTGCAGCATTGAAAACAAATTAGCCGCCGCTTCCACCAGACTGCCTGTGGGACTTAAATTGAGGAACTCCGGCGGCACATCGGAACCGAACGCGAGCAGTGTTTCCCCTTGTGCTGGCCTTACCGCATTTAAACGCAGGGGAGCATCCGGCGCATAATGTTGACTGAGCATGCCGGGAGATTTGATCTCACTATTTTCACTAGCAATCGGCACGAGGCCGACGATCGATCTAAGCGCCTCGATTTCGATTCCGCCAAAACGCAACAATATGGGTGGACCGCCGCTTAGATTTATCACCGTCGATTCCAGTCCCACCCGGCACGGGCCGTCATCCAATATCAAATTAACATTAGGTCCTAAAGAATCGTCCACATGCTGGGCTGTGGTCGGACTGATCCGGCCAGAGCGATTGGCGCTGGGTGCGGCAATCGGACAACCCGCTTGGTTGAGAAGGCTCTTTGCGACAGGATGATCCGGCGCCCGCACAGCGATGGTATCGAGCCCGGTGCTGACCAGCAGGGAAATAGCGCAGTCAGGTTGCCGGGGTAAAATCACAGTGAGTGCGCCAGGCCAGAATTTATTCGTCAAATCTTCGGCGGCCTGGCTCCACTGGACAATTTCTTTGGCCGCGGATGTATCTTTCACGTGGACGATCAATGGGTTGAAGGTAGGCCGGTTTTTGGTGGCAAATATCTTTGCCACCGCTTGGTCGTTGGTGGCGTCGGCGCCGAGGCCATACACGGTCTCCGTCGGAAAGGCCACGAGCTCACCTGATCGGAGTAAACCTGCTGCTTCTCCAATAGTTTCTCTGTTGGCTGCTTTGATCACCTTAGCGGCCCTTAGCGATAAAGTGGGGATTTAGGATAACGTCCTTACCATAAAGCAAGGGAGCACCATCCAACGTCCTGACACTGCCGCCGGCGGCGTCGAGAATGGCGTGGGCGGCAGCCGTATCCCATTCGGATGTGCCGGCCAAGCGGGGGTATAGATCGGCCTTGCCGGCGGCAATCAGGCAGAACTTGATTGAACTGCCGGAATTAATCTCCTCCTTGACGTTATAGTCCTTGAGGAATTCGTCTTCGCCTTCCCGGTGGGAACGGCTAGAGACAACGACGATGCCGTCTTCGGCCGGTTCTCGCGCCGCAATTTGGACTATGTCGCCACCATTTTCGCGCATGAAAGCACCCGCCGGACCACCCCAGTAAACGTCACCTTTGACCGGGGCATAAACCATACCAAATATCGGCGACCCATTTTCAATCAAGCCGATATTGACCGTAAACTCGCCCCGCCGTTTAACGAATTCCTTGGTGCCGTCCAATGCATCGACCAGCCAAAAAAGCCCGCCGCTGATATCTGGGCGGTCCCCGGCGGTATAGGCTTCTTCACCGATAGCCGGAATATCCGGGACAAGCCGCGTCAACTCAGCCAAAATAATCGCTTCGGCTTTTTCATCCGCTTCGGTTACGGGCGATTTGTCATCTTTGACTCGGACTTCAAAATCCGAATTGTAGATATCCATAATCGCTTCACCGGCTCTGATGGATAATGCCAGCAGTTGGTCGATAAGTTCGTCGGTTGGTTCCGGTTTCAAATTATTATCCTTTAGTCGAGGGGGTGAAGGTGATGCTTGGGCTCTTTCGCACCAATCAAAATGAAGGCGATTTGACAAGATTTGTCCGAGCGGTTGGCCCAGCCTTGCCAGGTGCCGCGCTGGACCATGATATCACCGGCTTTCATATTGATCTCGTCATCATCGTCCGCCACCATGACGCATTCGCCGGACATGCAGATGGCGTAATCGATCGTATCGGTGCGGTGCATATAGGCATCTTTGCCAGGCACCAATTCCAGTACCTGAAAAACAGAGCCGCGGGCGGGTAGTTCGATGTCCATATTCCGTTCGGCTGGGTCATCATCGCCGTCAATTTCAGCTGGTGCATCGTCGGTGGCCCATATTAGTCTCTGATGATTTCCCGATCTGAGTTGGCTGACATTGGTCATCACCTTGTCGTCGCCGATGATGACGCGGCCTTCCTCGTCATAGCTTGTCACAATGCGACGGACGTTCAGTGCCATTTTTTTGTTACCCGATTATATTTTTTCCAAGAGAGGGAGGCTTTAGCAAAAAATCATCTATACCGCCACTCAAACAGTGGTTTTATTTATCCAAAGTCTAGTGATAAGGTTCGGCCAAGTTTTTACAATCGGGCTATCATTTATGAGTGACAGCAAACCTGCCGGATGGCCAGCCAATATCCGCCCGGAAAAAACCCAGGATTGGGACGCGTTCAAGGAAAGCGACACAGAGGCCGGGATACAGGTCAATGATGATTTTGAACGTTTTGAACAGCGGAATGATATGTTCTGCCGGTCTCAATGGGATGAGAAAATTGCCACCAAGGCGGCGATGGAATTCTGGCGCGGTCACCGCAAACCGAATTTCCGCAAGGGCGACGGTTTCCGGCAACGGGATTTTGCGCTCCGCAATGCTTCTTGGGTGATGGCGTCGTCAATCATGGAACGGGGTTTTTCCGAAGGCATCCGGGAAGGGTTCACCGACGACATT